>SCLI03000139.1_pt1 | contig 43952 bp, 91 predicted proteins | sample 7268041 | NCBI WGS metagenome assembly SCLI03 (sample SAMN10721081, study PRJNA514188) | viral metagenome | isolation source: depth-stratified mine tailings core A | place: China: Fankou Pb/Zn Mine tailings | collected 2017-10 | reverse complement strand
TAATATAGATTATCTAAATTCAAGTATATCTCAGATACAGACTATACTAATTAATGCTTTTGGTGGCATTGGTGCATACTTGAGAAAAATACTTGAAGAGGAAGATTAGTAAAACTTTATATATCTTTATTCTATTATCTGTTGATTACTATGATTAAAACAGGAGATTATTTTATCCTAGACATAGGGAACGATTTGTATATTCCACTGAGGGCTACTATAGCAGACCCAATCACGGTTGACTATTCACCAGCCTATGAGAACTCTGTTAAGCCACTTGCACCTAACTATATAACTAATACGTTGAACTCATACAGCCAGCATTACCTAAAGAAGTTCTCTTTCAAGATGGCACAGATAACTGCTCAGGGAACTGTAGCACCAGACCTGTTCAATATGAACCTCAAGAATGGTATCATTAAAGAAAATGAAATCTTTGAGGTCGGTCTAGGTATTGAACCCTCACCTTTGAGAGTGTTCTTAGAATATCCTGTTGATTCAAGACACGGAGAGTATTCTGTAGACAACCAGATTATATGGGGAGACACTTATGATGTCTTCGATTTTGGTTATGTAGACGGATTTATGAACCCTTCTAACAATATAACTAAATTCTATTACTTCATACCTAACCAAAACCCTAACTTCCATCTTTTCAACCCTACTTCGAATCCTATAACCCCTTATTTCTCACTTAAGGTGAATAAGGTTAAGGTAAGTGTTCCAAGTATGGGAATAATAATGAAGATGTTTTCAGGACAGTCAGTTAATGGTCTTGAAGTTGCTAACATTTATAGAGTACCACCGAGAAACTCAAGTATTACTTGGGCTGCTGGAACTCTTGGTGTAACTAATGGAGTACCTCTGAATGCAAGTCAAAATGAAATTGCGAGTGCTTTGGGGGTGACACAATGAGACCGAGAGACGTGTTTACTATAGGCTCTGCTGGAGCATACTCTCCAAATAGCTTCTCAGTAAAGTATCTTGAATCCTCAACGACACAATACCTGTTCTATGAGAATCAGGCATTCGTCAACCCATCCTATACAGGAACTACTACAGATGCACTAGATACAGACTCCAATGGAAACATAAACTATCTTGGTGTTTTCTCCAGTAATAACATCCTTATTCAGGTAGATACCTTACAGCTTACTAATGTTTCAACTACAGATGTTGCTACAGTAAGTATGTATTTCCAGACTCCTGCTAATCCTGCTATAAAGATACCTGTTATGGTTAACATACAGATACCTATTAACTCTACTGTTTTCCTGTCAAGCAAAGACATTGATATGGTTATGAAACCTTACTACACACTTGCATCTAGTGGTAATGCAGAAGAAAGCGGATATGGTATAACTATGATTGCCTCTGCTGCTTCTACAGTCTACGTTACAGGTCAGGCAAGATATATCAGGTCGGATGTGGTACAATGAACGGTGATGATAGTCTGATAAAGGAAAATCTCAATCTTATTTCACGTATAAACCAGTTTATGTATGCATATACTGAGTTTATGATTGCAGTGGATGGTGATACTTTCTTCAAGTATTTCTACAGGGCAACACAAATCTACGAATCTAATGCTAAAGAGTGGTCTACTGGAAATAGATACGGTAGAGTTCCTGACTATATAACAAAAGGAAGGAAAAGAGGAGTAGACTCTGTATTATCTAAGACTGCAAACAGTAATGGAAATATTACTCTCACTCCTGTTCCTGAACCAAGCGAATATGACTTAGCACACCACCTTTGGAAGAAATATGTAGTAGACTACAACAGGGATTATGGTAGGTTCTTCAGAGGTATGGATAGTGAGAACAGGATGAAAGTTCTTATTGCAATGTTCCTCTGGTATGGAGACCATAGGAAGACTTATTCTAATGTTCCAGAGTATGCTGCTATTTACAATATTATTGGAGTATAGAACTAAGGAAGGGGTAAAGAATGCCATCTAAATGTACACATCCAAAAATAACGTATGAGTTATGGGATAATAAGTGTGTCACACGATGTGTTGACTGCGATGCAGTTATCTCCGAGTTTGAATTGGAGACAAAAATACCGCAATAGTGATTACAATGGACTATGAGCAGGAAATCAGGATACCTTATTCGAACCTTCGAACAGAATTGTGCATTCAAATTGAGAATGCTATCTATGATAAAATAAGTGAAGGTCTCTTCTACAGAGTTCACAAACACCTAGCTCTTTACATTATCACACCCTACTCAACGAAGGATGTTGGATGCTACGAGCTAATAAGTTACATTAAAGATAACATCGATGTTGACTTCTCAGGTGCTTTCAGGTATCAGGGAGTGGTCTATGAGGTAGCTGGCAAGATTATGCCGTTTCCAGACAGGCAGGAATTAATGATTCTTTTCAACATTATCAGATAATCATTTTATAATTTGTATTCCATAGGTTTTTATACTTGTAATGCATACACCATTATGCAGAAACTGAGCAAACGATTCAATAAGATAGATAATGCTTTAGTACCACAATATTTTGAGAAGCACATCGATGGGGATTTCTACATTTATGTGGCACACCAGCCTGTTGATATCTATCTGAACGGTCTTACTCTGTATGATATAGTCTACATAGAGACATCTATAGAATTAGGTAGTATGTTCTTCTATAAGGATATAAGGACAGGCAACGAAACAGACCCTATGATTGAGCCTGTAGCTTTTGCAATAGTAGACTTGATACAGGGTATCGATGCAGGTAAGTGATTAAATATCTTCTAACAATTACTCCCTATGAATACTCTCACGTTTAGACCTGTAGGTTTACCATCTGGATTCAATTATATTGTTAGTGTTGCCTCAGTCACAAAGAGTGGAGTTTCTCCAAATACAGTAAGCATATCCATACCTTCTGGTTCTTATACATATTCATACAGTTCAATAGCCTGTGGATATCCTAATCAGGTCAGTAAAATAACAGTTTCCTCTAACCAGACAGTACCTTTGACATTCGTTAAATCAGTAACAAGTCCGTGCAACTGCCAAAAAATAACTCAATCGACATCCGTTCAGCCAAGCTCTATTCAGACATATTTGAACTACAGTATTGCAGGAGTGTTCTTGACTGCTGCTGGCATAATAGGATATAAATTCTATAAATTAAAATAGATTTATCTTGTTCTTGGATGAAGAATCTTCCTTATTTCAGGGAATTGCTCCAGTGTAAAATACACCATTGACTCACCTTCACCGAAGTTTACTGTACAGGTCTTCTTGAGTTTCTGTGCAGTCTTCTGTTTGTTCACCAAGTAGACTCCATACTTGCTTCCACCATAATGGAAGATATAACTCTGGTCGTCTCCACGTAGCCTGACACCAAGCCAGTCGCAGTCGTCTTCTGATACCTTCTCTCCAATCCTCTCTATTTTTACTCTTTTCAGTTTCTTAAGTGCGTTGCACATAGCTCTATATTGTTTCCACGTATATAAACATTATTATAGATTGTTAAGTTAAATCTTCAAATTTAAAATTTGGGTATGGGTAGGTATAATAAGTCGACTCATAGTCAAAACGTTTTACCTTAAAAATTTAAGATAGGTTACTTTATATACTATGGTCGAAGTGTTCAGATGATGTGAACTATGTAAAGTGTCAAACTTGTTACTGCTGTTAACAAAGCACCAAGTATACCCAAGTATGCTATCTTTTTCCTAGTTTCAGTTGTCTGCTTCTGTACAATAGCACCAGATAGTGTAACTACAGTTGCCTGTAATGTCCTGATATCCTGCCTTATTTCATCTTTAAAGGTTTTCTGCTCCGTCTTTATATCCTTAATATCGGTCTTAACATCCTTTATTATATCTATTACAAGCTGTAGGCTAGAGGTTGATGCTAGAATCTCACCGTTATTCATTTATACCCGCCTCTCTTCATATATGCGTAGATTCCTGCTGAGACTGCTGCAAGCGAACCAACGCCAAGAATAATGTAGAGCAGGGTATTGTTAGATGTTTGTTCAGATGAATTGATTACATTCTTTGGTGGAATTACAGTTGAATGTTGCCCTGTAATGCTTGTTTCTCTAGATTGAATTATAGTTGCAGGTGCAGTAGGGGCTACTGATGAGGATGATGTAATTATACTTGTTTGTGAACCAGTAGTGAAAGTTGGAGTTTCTTCTGTAGGTGCAACATTAGTTATGCTGTTGTTTCCTATACTGTATCCTGAGACAGGCACACCTGTATTCATAGGTGGACTAGTTAAAGTTAGTCTTGATAGTGCTACCACTTTTCTCACCCCTGTATTCTGAATAATAATAGACTCCTGCTATTGCAATAGAGCCACCTATAATAGCTATAATGTAGGGTATTGCAGCCTCGAAGGCTGTCTCTACACCAGATTCAACGCAACCTACTGGATTGAGCAGGCAGGATAATGAAAAACTCATTGTTCACCACCTTTATGTATCAGGCTCAGTAATTTTGATGTTCCTACAGACTCCGTTCTTCCTTTTAAGTAGGCTACTCCACCTATTGCTCCACCTGCTACTACTAGACCAGCTATAAGATAGTATAAATAGTTTACTGATGGTGCAGGTGGTGTTGGTGGACTACCAGCAGAAGCACAGGAAAGAAAAGGAAGGTCTAGAGGATACACACCAGCACCGCTTGTTATTTTTCCGCTTCCAACGCTTACTGAACTGCATCCACTATATTGGAATGTGAAGCTAACAGTATCATTACTTGGAAGCTGAGATTCTGGAAATGTAATAGTCGCTATATTTGGTGCTGTAGCACTTGTTGACTGAGAGATTGGTGATGGGAAAACTACAGTATACCCTGTTCCGTCTGGTATACTAGCATTGGGAAAAATATTAAGAGTAATATTGGTAGGTTGCACAAAAGTAGGGAAGTTCACTGCACAGGAGTATGGCATACCTAAGAAGACCTCTGTTCCGCTTGCTACATTATTGGAAATTGATACAGCAGTCGGTAAGTTTTGTGTATATGTACATATAGATGTTGGCTGAACACTTGCAGAAGGAGCAAAACCAAAGGTTGCTGTATTTGTTCCACTTGCTATAGGCGAGAAGAAATATGAATTTTCACTTGTTATTGTTCCTGAGAAAGTCTTACCATTCATAACTCCAGTTACTGTTACAGGATAAGGTGTACTTGTAGTATCTCCCTGATAAGTAATAGTATTCCCAAGAGTCAACATATAGGGTGCTGCATTGGGATAAACATTAACTGTGGTGTCACCCGATACATCTATATTAATATAACTTGGTGCTGCCATATTATAATAATATTCAAGAGTTTGTGTTCCTGCTGGTACATCTTTGAATACTATTGACCCACCGCTAGTAATAGTTCGAACAGTACCAGTTAGACTTATTGTAACAGGGGTATTCAATGAATATGAAAAAGGTTTATTTGTAACTGGTAAGGCATATTGTACAGTATTTCCAGTCTGTACAGTAACATTATAATATTTTGGCAATCCTAGACAGGATGCTGTAGTGCTTGCTGGTTGTACATTTATAACGTTCACTCCAAATGCAACAACAGAAGCTGTAAATGTCTGTGGTGAACAAGCACCAAAAACGGTTTGATACCGTATTTTTATATTTGTACTCTCTGGTAGATAACTTGTAATAGGTTGAGGAGTAGTTGTAGTTCCAACATTCTGGTATATTCCAGCAGCGTCATTATATAGATAAAGAGACCATTTTATACCTTTTGGAGTCTGGTTGGAAGGTGTAAATACAACTGTAATCGTCATAGGACTTTAATTACAGACTCCTATAAAAACTGTTAGGGAGCTTATTACAAGTCTTTATATGCATAAAATGTATTACACTTTTATGTCAATCAAAGAAATGGAAAAATTACGTGAGCTTCGTGAGAAACTTGAATCGATTGAAAGACGACTATCAGATATCGAAAAGGAGCTTTACTGTATACCTAAGTTCGTTCCAATCGTGCCGTACCCCAATCCGACCTATCCTTACATTATTTACACTGTTACTTCATCTGTATCTGGTACAGCACCTTACGATACGTCAATACAGCCTTAATCACAGTAAACTTTATTAACCTATCTGTTATATCCAATTATGGATAAGTATTTCAAGATAAGGACAGACTACGAAAGAGTCAAGAATGCAGTAGACACTGCCACGACTGTTTTTGTTGTAGAGGAAAAGATAGATGGCTCACAGATTCGTGGAGAAATCAAACCAGATGGCTCTATGCTTGTTGGCAGTAAAGAAATAGATTTCGATGAGCTACATCCACCAGACAAGATGTTCACTCTTGGGCAACAGAAGATGCTAGAGGCTCTTGGAAGGCTTGCAGACAGGAAGCAACATATAGTTCTCTATGGAGAATACTTGCAGTCTACAAGACATAACTCAATACACTATGAGAGAGTTCCTAAGAATAACATATACCTGTTCGATGCCAAAATAAATGGTGTGTGGCAGGATGAGCCAAGTATCCTATCTCTTGCTCAACAGACTGAGCTTGAACCTGTGAATACACTTTTCACTTCCAGTAAGATGCCAAATATGGAATCTCTTAAGCCTTTTCTTGCAGAAGGCAGCATACTTGGTGGACAGAGGGAAGGTGTAGTTATCAAGAACAGGGGAATCAAATTCTTCGAGTACACTGTTGTCTTCTTCGCAACGAAGGTAGTCAACGAGAAGTTCAAAGAACTCAACAAGAAAGTATGGGAAACAGAAAACCGTGCAGGAGTCAAGAGTATAGACGACTTGGCTCAGAATGTTGTTTCGGCAATTCAGGTTCAGGCACTCTGGAATAAGGCAATACAGCATCTTAGGGATGAAGGAAACTCCGAGCATTCTATGAGGGATATACCCAAGCTTATTGAGTTGCTTGAGAAGGATGTTGCAGATGAGTTCGAAGAGTCTATTAAGGAACAGTTGTATTCCCTTATGAAAAGGCACATACTCAGGAAGATAACTTCTCAGTTTCCTGTATATTACAAGCAGTACCTCATAGATGAACTTGCTTCTAACCCTGTCTAAATATTTATATATACTCAACCAATATAGTCCTATGAGACTCTATAAGGATGAAAAGAGTGATACCTTAAAATATAATACTGCAATTATACAGTATTTACCTGAAGTAAAATGGAGCAATAGTGTAGAGCAGGCTGCGATTATAGATAATATACTTCTTGTTGGTTCTGCTACAGAGGCTCAAATTGAAATTGGCGAAACTCCTAGAATGTCCTTAGATGAGTTAATAAAAAATTATGAAATGTTCAAAGAGATTAATGCAATATCGGCAGTATCTCAATATAGTGATAAAAGATTGAGGGTGGTTGTTGGTTTGCATTTAGATTGGTCTACTCTTCCTATACACAAGAATGTATATAACGTATATGTTAAAATACCTATTGCAGACATAATGGATGTGCCAGAAATCAAGAAGATTATTGAAATTGCAGAGTATTATGACTTCATTCCTCATAATCTCACTCCACATCCTGAAACAGATAACCTCTTTTCTGATTATAGTAACTACAATCTTCCATTGAAAAAAATAAATGTTTCTATAACAATGTGGAAATATGGGTCATTTACCCCTGAATATATAGAACACGCCTATCAAGCTGTAAAGAAGAGTATATTTAACTGGCAATAGTAACCTTTTTATACCATATAGTGATAACCCTGTATGGTTGATTATAAGGAGCTAAGAGATAGTGCGTTAGATTTTTCTAATAGATGGCATCTTATTATACAGGTTCTACAGGCAGTAGGTCTCAGTGAGGATGATATGACTCTAGTTTTGTTCGCTGCTGCTGGTAATCCAGAAGAGAATGCTAAACTTCCAGACATACTTAAGAAATTCCATCTTCCTACAGTAAACGTTGAGTATGCTAAGCCCAAGCTTGAGAGATATATGAAGTATATTTCTAAGGCTATTGAACAGTGGGAGAAGTCTACAGTCTTCAATGCTGCAACTGGACAGGTTCTCAAGAGTGGTGTGAGTATGGTAACGACTCCATACGGTATTGATATAGCAAGAATAGTCTACAACAGTGTCAAGAGACAGCTTGAGCAATCTCCTGAGTATGTTATATCAGTAATAGCAGGAATCTACAAGTCTCTAGGGGATATCCTCAAGTTTCTTGAAGTAGACCCTGACAAGCTATGAGTAAACTTTATTAACCTGTATAGCATATCCTGTTATGAATAAACAGAAGACTGGAAGACAGCTAGAAGTATACTCCTGTGCTAACTGTGGGCATCCTGTAACAAACGTTGGTAACCTTATTCTCCATATAGAGAAGAACGATACCACTTATGAATCCTCAAGTATGTGTGGTTATCTCTTGAGTAATGATAATGCAGACAGGTTTCTTGACGAGACAAATAGGGAACTCCAGAGACAGATTACAGATAAGTTTGGTGAACAATACACACTCTGGTACTGGTTCGGTGAGATTCATTGCAGATGTAATAGACCTGAGATAACTAAAGATTCTAAAATAATAGACTTCTAGGAAGGTAATAGAATGCATATACATAAATTTGACAGAAAGAAACTGATAACCAACAAGTGTGCTAATTGTGGTCACGATGTTATCTTTGTAGGTGATACCTGCCTGCATTTTACTAAGAATCACGGTGTGGATGGAGATACTTTAATTATGGAGAAGGAGTGTTATTATATTCACGATGATAGCAAAGGATTCGTAGACCTTTCCCTCTTGACAGTAGAACAGGTAGTGAAGCAGAGATATGGAACTAATTGGAGATTTTCTACTATAAATGAAATGTCTCACGTTGTATGTAACTGTAAGAATCCCACACCTGTAGAAGATGACGACAGCCCACTACTGATTAAGGAACTCAAGAAGAATCTTAAGAGCTTTCCAGAGGATTCTAGAATGGCAGAGTTTCTTAAGACTCCCCTGAAGACAACTGAATGGTTCAATGTGTTGGCAATCTTACGAACTGGGGAATCAAACGATAATAAGCCAGAAAACTATTTACTTTAAATTAGAATAAGCACTTTTTATACACATTCTCATATAAAATTACAGCAAAGTTTATAAACTGGTGTGTGATTAAGGTAAGTAAGGTGAATAGATGAGTAATAATTTAACTGATGTATTCGTAAAAGGAGTGAGTGGGGTGAGGGGAAGGTGTTAATTAATGAGTAATGGTCTAATTGACGTATTTATCAAAGGAATAAGCGGTTTCTACACACAGTGTCCTCGTTGCTTATGCGACATATTGGGTGGGGAAGATGTCTATATACCTGTTGAGTATGATTTTAATATACTGCATTCACAGGGATACATACTCCACAAACCTGTATGTGCTAAATGTCACGAAGCAATACTCTTCAATCAGAAAATGGCAAACTATAAGAAAACTTCTAACGTTAATGGAGATAATGAACAATGAAAATAGCTGTACAGAACCCTGATAGCCGAATGACTTTTTACTGTGAGAAGATGGAGTTTGGTATGAAACAGAAATACATCCTCTATGTTTTCTATATTAAACACGAGTATATCATATTACAATTTATGTCAGACTCAGGGGTGACTGTTGAGGTATCTGATATAGAGGATGATGATGTTGTGATAAGACACGAAGAAAATGACCCCGACAGTGAGGATTTCTTCGATTCTTTTCCTGAGAGGAATCCACTATGGAAGTAATTAGACGTGTATACTCCATTGCTAAGACCAAAATAGTTGCATATTTGGTTGGTATACTTTTACTTTTTTTAGATGCTCTATACTTTTATAAAATAGGAATAACTAATCCTTCTGGTATACTTGAGCCTGTAGAGATTCTTGCAGGTGATTTAATTTTCTTTCTGGCATTAGAAAGCTTCTGGATAGGTTATGAATGGAAGGATTAATATGGATTTGATTTCTTATATGGTGCAACTCTATGCAGAAAACCCTGAGGCTGGCAGTAAACTAGAGGATGGGATAGATGGAGCAATATGGTTCGAGTTTCAGGAAGGTGGAGATTACCATTATGCTGCTGCATTATTCTCTAAGAAGAAATTTGGTAACTATAAGGGTGCAAATGTCTGGATGTGGAACGGAGAAGTGGATAAAATTTCTCTTACCCCATCTATTAAATTCCCCGACTATAGATTTCACTGCTACGTTACTAGGGGTCTGGTGGAAATACTGTCAGATTCCTCTGTAGTCAATAAAGCAGTCCGCAAAGATTACAATGAGTTCTTTGGTCTTCAAGAAGAGTAAACTTTAATAACCTGTTAGTGATATAGGATTATGGATGAGGGTTTATTTTTACTTTCAATGTTAATTCTTTTAGGAGTAGATTTATATAATGTACAGCAAATAAAACCCAAATGGATAATTCCAAGAGGTTATTGGAAAGAACACCCTGCTGCATTAGCTGTATTTTTATTTAGTGCTTTTCTTCTTTTCTTATCTTTTATTACTTAAAAAGTTTTTTGGTCTTCAGGAAGAGTAAACTTTAATAACCTCTTAGTGATAAGGGTATATGAACAGTGAGAATACTGTAAAACTCCTAGAAAAATATTCTTTCGTCAATAATAGCATCGCATATCTTAGAGAAGAGGGGCAGTCCTCTCCTTTTGAGTTGTTCCTATTCGAGTGTGAGGATGGCTGGTACAAGCTTCTAGATAGCACCTTCAGTAAAATGCAGGCTGCTGCAAAACATCCTGAGGAGATATACATAGCTCAGGTCAAAGAAAAGTGGGCTGGTTTGCGGATATACTTTGACTGCCACCCTGATGATTTTGAAATACTTAACTCCATAGTACAACAAGCGGAAGCACAGAGTTATAAAATCTGTGAGAAGTGTGGCAGGAAGGGGTCTATAAGAGACCTCATAGGCTACCAAACTTTGTGTGCTACACACTATAAGGAAAAGAAAGAATACTATCAGAAACAGATTGACAGATTTAAAAGGTTTGAGAAGGTGAAAGAAGATGAGTGAAACAAAAGTGTATCTTGTTTATGAATATGATAGATGTGATGGTGTAAATACTAACATCCAAGTGTACAAAAACGAGGAAGATGCAGTTAAATGGTGTAAAGAACACGGACATCGAAGGTCTATAGAATTTGGTTATCAAGAACTTGACTATATTGAGAATGCATCTGAGGAGAAGGTGAAAGAAGATGAGTAAACAACCCAAACTCTATAATGCCTATATAAGAGAAGATAACCCTACCTACTTTCCTTATAGTAGTACTTACCTTAGTAACATTTTTGTTATTGCTTATACGAAGGCAGAGGCAAGAAAAAAGGTGCAGGAAAGGCTTGATAGTATACTAGCAGAGAGAGCCAAACTCAGGGAAAGTGATAATCAAGAGATTAAGGATGCTGTAGAAGAAGCTGAAAAATTCAATAGAGAGTGGAAAGGAGAAAAGTTTGAGACCGACCTACAGCCGATATACGGAGACCTTCTCTCTTTCAGTAAATTTAAAATACACGTAATTGAGGAAGAGAAGGATGGCATTGCAGAAGTCTACTATACAGGAACAGGATAGGTGAAAAGTATGCTTATAGAGGTTATGAAGTATTCTGATATCGATATGTGGGAAATTGAGCTTGAAAGGGATGGAGATATTCTAAGTATTAATCTCTATCCAGATGAGATTGATTCTCTGAGAAGAATACTTAACAGGCACGGAAAGTTTACAAAGGGGGCTAAGTGATATGTCTTCTATTAGTATAATATATCACGGTGACAAACTGCTTTTTGAAATAAGAAAAGAGGACAACGGTGAAATACAGTCTATATACCAGTATACAGACGAATTGCTAAATCTTTCTAAATTTCTTAACAGGATTCAGGCACTCTTCAATGATGATACTGAATATTGGATTCGTGCAGACATCTATCTCAATACAAGACCAACAGTACTATATGGTGGATATACAGGAGACTGGGTTCTTGCTACACAGAAATATGGGGAAGATACTAGAATAATATCTCTTACCTCAGATGAAATGAAGATACTTATTAAGACATTGAAAGAGTGCTTCCAACTTAGAGATAAGGAAGAGTATACTTAACAGTAAACTTTATTAACCTCAGTGTACTACCTGTATAGAATGAAGAATAAAGGTAAGATAGACATAGATTACACCATAGTGGAGAATATACTCCATAAAGTAGAAGACAAGCAGCCTATAACTAAGATTGAGTATCTTGACGTTGCAAGAATGTTCTCCCGACTTTACTCCATATATATGAACAGACCTAATAGTGACTATGTAGTTCAGATTGTTATGATGAATAGCATACTACAGGATGCTGCCAATCTATGTGTTGAGAAACCACCTAATTTCACTATGTCGGATATAATGGATTTCTTCATAGCACAATAGGAAGATTAATATAGTAATCTGTGATACACCTGTATGGAAACACATAAAGAAATTAAGGTATCTGGCTCTATCTCACAGATGTATAGCAGTATGTTCAAATTCAATCTTCTGGATGCAATCTTCCTACTCACCTTTATGCTTGCTGGAGCAGTTCTTGACGGTTGGCTCGGTGCAGCTATAGGTATACTTGTCTATTTCTTGCTATACCTAACAATGTTTGCCATATTCATACCATTCGGTTCTATCATAGTCTACTTCTTAGGTGACTATTACCTTCACTCATTGCATTCTTTCCTGTACACGAATAATCATCTTGTTACCTATGGATTCCTGTTCCTGATACCTTACTATATACTCTGGATAATGATGATGGTTATGGGTGCTTTTGCCACTATAATAGAGCTTGGCATACTTTTCGATGTAGCATAATTCTATTTATGTTACTTAAGGATTAGGTTCGTATGAAGAGGGTAACACAGTCTATTGTATCTGGAATAATAGCTGGGCAGCAATCTAATGTGAGAACAGAACCTGTCAAGCATACTACCAAGTCTCCTCAGAAGAATCCATTTTCACTGATTGATACTGACAGGAAACTCATTAACGTCAATTATACTAACTTTCAGGTGTTTGGAGACCTTATTGATTACAACAGGAAAGGACATATTGAAAGGCTTTACTTGGTAGCTCCAGTCTTCCAATCGTTGAAAATATGGAAGGATGGTGAATTATGGTATTCAGGCAATCCAGATTACTATGCCAATCTTGGTGTTCTTGTTAATGATACAGTCTCCAACAGGTATCTTATCACCATACTGAACATTGACTTCGAGTCATTCGCAGCCTCTATAGATAACGGTATAGTTCTCTATACATATAATGTACAGGGATATTTAGAGTGATTCAGAAGAGAGATTAAAATTCCGTATATCGTTGTATTCTATAGTTGCCTCAAATAGATTACCATCGTCAGCGTATACTACCACTATGAAGTAGTCGTAAAGTGTAACATACTGTACTCTTCTGTTAATGTGAACATTATTGATACTAATAGTGCTGTTTTTAGGTGGGGTTAACTCTATTAGACCATTATCGGAAGTATGCTTCTTCTTTTTTTCAGTCTTCTTATAGCCATATCCTATTAACTGATTGTAAACAGTGTTCTTGTCTGCAAAATCTGTCTGGCTAGTAACTACTATATCAGCATTCACAATGTTCTCTAATGGCATACTGATATTGAACTCCTGCTCATCTGCAAGTTTATACACGACTGTTATATCAGCAGCATACAGGAAAACATTGTCAACATCGTGGTTTGTGTCTCCATAGTTAAGTACTATTGTTGTATTGGGTGGTGCTTGAAAAATATCGAATGTATCGTCATTTCTGACAGACTTGAATCCAGACTTCAATAGCTTCTCTTTTATGTTTGCTCTGACCTTCTTAATATATTCCACATCTTGAACCATACTACCGTATGCTATAGGAATATATAAAGTTAGCTATAGCTTACTGACAGTAACCTTAATATACTCCTAAGCAATCTCCTAGTATGAAAGAAGAAATCGACATTATTCAGTCAAGAAGGGATGCAATACAGCAATTTATACTGAAAAAAGGATACGTATTTACAGAAGAGGATAGCTGGATGGAGAGATTTACAACAACCAGAGACTACATTGTTCGAATTAATGGTGTTGATTTACCTTACTTCTTGAAAGCTGTGGATTTATATGCAGATTTTGTTTCTTTCCTATGCCCAAGAGAAAGTATTGATATTCATAATCCAAAATATACCTCTATTATCCACGTAATGTATGAAAACTTCAAAACTATGGAATTTCTCTATAATTACGGTAAGGACACTCTCCTCAAAGTGGAATAGACTATGCCAACACCTAAACCTATGTCACTGAAGCAAATCATAGCTGCCTTCAAGAAACATAAGTATAAGGTAGAGGAGTGTGTTGAGTTTCCAACAGAAGACGTAGTTATTTTCACTGCTCCTGAGAATGCAAGACTTACTATAAACTCAGTGGAGCTAACCTTACCAATGAGTGATATCTATACATACAACAATGACCTCTATGTAGATTACTGGGCAGGAGACTTACCACTCTTCGTTGCCTTTCCTTTAGATAGAATATTCAGTCTGGAGTTTTCCTATAGTAAGCAATAGTTATATTATAGTATAACAATCGCTAACTTTAAATATTCCTGTGTGATACCTAAGTATGGGAATGTATGACGAGTTTATCGATATAGATAACAGGAAGTCAAGTCAGAGTAAAGCCTTCGGAAGCAATCTTTTTTACTATTTCACTGGAGATAATATAGTGCTTAACGACCTTTTTGAGAAAAATAAACTTGTTGAGCCTTCCAGAACAATGAAGATATATGCCGATACTAATCTGCCCTTTGAGTTCATTGAAATAGATTACTTGGGAGCTAAGAAACAGGGAAAAACAGTAATCTATGAGGGAAGATTCAGTAGATTCAGGGAAATAAAGGATGTAGAGTATGGTCTTCTTATATCACCATTCACACTCTATGTAGACTACTGGGGGAACAGCAGGACAATGACAACAGGAGAATATTATAACTATTTAGAAATGGGCAGAATATGGGATTTCTTTATAGAGAACGTTCACCTTACTGATAGGAAAATGCATAGTATTCCATATCTCTATTATGATAGATATCACGAGAATCATAAGTGTGATAAGTGTAGTAAGAAACGTCTTAAATATCTTCAAGATAGATGGAACTATTCTCACACCAAGCAAACTGAAAGCGAACTTGAAGGAATGCTTGACGAATTAGAGAAGGCAACTGAAATGGTTACCACTCCAATTAAGCATACAAAGAAATTTAAGTAGAGGAGTAATTACAATGATAAAAGATAGTGATATTATGGCAGTCTTTGTGGTAATATTCTCAGGAATGGTTGCTGCTGCTTTACTGTATAATCTGTTCACGACTCCTGTTCTACTGCAAAGAGTCATAGACAGCATCGTACTAGTTATCTTAGTTATTACTGGTGCAGTCTATTCTGTAACTATGGGGAGACCACGATGAAAAAAGATTGGTTTATGCTGTTCAGTACTATGGCATTAATAGTCTCCATTGTCTTACTTACAGTATACTTCTTCCTAATGTTAAACACTTTGTCACAAGAAATAATAATATTTGGCTATATAATACTTTTCATACTGTGGAGATATATTATATATAGGAATACACCAGAGAAAGGCGAGGTAATAGAATGAAAACAGATTGGTTTCTGCCATTTATTACTATATCATTACTGGTTTTCTGTGAATCCGTTATGGTATACTTCTTTCTTATTTCACACACCTTAATGCAGAGAATACCAATAGTTGCCTACATAGGAATCTTTATAATGTGGGGAGTCATTCTGTATAAGAATAGACCAGAGAGGGGTTTGTGTTGAACATCTATAGATTCAATTTAATGGTAGCAGACTATCTAGAACAATATGTTGAACTGACACGAGACTGGGAAGCTGCTGAGAAGATAGGGGAACGTATCTCCAGCGAAATCCACAGTTTGATTAACTCAGATATACTGCCAGAAGGTTTCTTCGAGGAGTAAACTTTATATAGTCTGATGCTATCTCCAATAGGGCATACTGTTCTCCCTACCATAGCGGAGAAACAGTGTAAACCAGTAAACTAGGAGATTAGTTTAATGATACCATCGGACAATGAGAAACTGAACAGCATACTTGTAGTTTTCCTTTTTCTCATTATGTCTACTATACCACTCTACTTGGCGTATGCTAATGGTCTTATCAGTCTTGCTATGTCAATCGGGTATGTTATAATTGTATCCTGTATAGTTATCTTGATAGGTCTCTTCTATTATCTATATTGACAAGTTCAATAGGTTCGACCATAGTATATAAAGTAAGCTGCCTTAAACTTTTAAGGTTAAACGATTTCACTATGAGTCGACTTATTATACCTACCCATAGTCAAAATTGAAATTTGAGAGTTTAAGTTAACAATCAGGAAACTATAAGTGCAAATTTAGTTCCAGACACTGTATATATTGTTTCTGTCGTGTGTGTAATAAGATTTACCATATATACACCATCAGCAGCACTAATTATTAGGTAATCAGGAAAGTCTGGAGAGGTCTGTATGGCTGCTCCACCACCAGAACAAGAACCTAACGGAACAATACTAATTGGAAACCCTATAGATGTAGATTGTGATAATGAAGATGGATTTAGAAGATGTAAACTAGCACCACCTACAAAAGTACTACCTAAAGATTCACCATAATAATAATCTACTATATAATTATTAGAACCAATAGTAACTTCACCAGTTGCTTGATTTGAAGCGTAAAATTCAGATTCCTCATAGTAACTATAAGGAAGTATATAGGATGCTGTGAATACATCATTATTTGTATCATAGGCATATAAATGACACTGACCATTATCACCAGTTGGATTTGTGCCTACATACATAGTGCCATTTGAGTAATATAAAGTATATCCGTGATTCTCGTCTGGAGTTAATGCGGAACGAACTGTACTTAAAGTGTTACTCAGGACAAAAACATTATCAGAAGTTGAATCATAAGTGACAACATAAACCCTAGCATCGGTTTCGTTGCCAACGACTGCTTGTGGTGTTGCTGAAAAACTTGTAGAATACTCAAGTGTAGATAAATCTTCAGATAGCATTAATACTTCAGACTCGCTTGCAACAAGTATATCAGAGCCATAAGTAGACATAGAGTATACTCCTGCTCCATCAACTATTTCATAGGTTGCTACAAGACTAAAAGAGCTATCTATAAGGTATACATAGGCATTCGAAGGTGGTGCAGAAGCATCCCCTACATATAGACCATTAGAAGTATTCAATAGATAACTGACATCATTTCCACTAGGAGTCGTGAATGTCTTAGTTATCTTTTTGGTAGGTATATTATACTCTATAACAGTATCATTTACCGCAATATAGAGATTAGAAGGAACTGCGACTACTACAGGTGCAGGTTTAGGTACATAGTTAGAGTTTGCTACAGATACCTCAGGAACATATAGGTAAACACTAACAGCACCTTTAGTAGGCAATACAGTAGAGGCAACGTATACTGCCAGATTGCTCACAGCATTCTGTTGTAGATTAATAGAATACTCATTGAATGAGGATGTGGAGACTGTAAGAGTCTCAATTATGCTACCGTAGGATGTAGAAAGGTCTAGTTTGCTGGATGAAATAGAGAATCCATACCTCTGAAGTAAGGTGGTATTCGGAGTATTAACAATATAATGACTGATTGAAACGTCTGTTGTATTGTTCACTACAATAGTAGCACCAGAGCCTAGAGCAGCTATCTGGCTTAAAGGAAAGCTATGAACGTTGCTATTGTTTCCAAAATAGTTAACTGACAGACCATTCTGTATACTATTGAAATCATTATACTTCAAGTATCCTAGAACGGCAACCTTCATAGTTTAGAATTGTGAATAGGTATATAAAAAGTTATGAGTAGGTCGTCAAGTATGCCTTAAATTTGCCTGAGCTTGCTGCTACAGGTATCTGATATTCTACTGCAATAATGTTATAGGCGTTGGCAGAGAATGGATAGGTATAGGTAGCAGTCTGCCCTTTAGTCATAGTAACCTTCTGTAGTACACTATAGGGAACTATCTGAGTCTGATTGTAAGGAGTATGTATAGGATTGTACACTATGTTCACTGTAGCAGAAGTGGATGTTACTATGTTATTGATAAGAGTAATTGTGTATGAAATTGGAACAGGATTAAGTATACCTACAGGCTGCTCATAAAAATTCTTATTGTTAATAGGAGTGGAAGTAGACGTATTCACTGGAAGCCAGTCTGCAAGAACGGTTGTGTATGCCATCAGCAGACCCCCTGTTGTGCTGTAGACCTTACTATTGCCTGCATTGCAGGAAGGTCATAGATTGTTATGTATGTGAGATAGTAGCCCCATATTCCAACTTTAGTGGAAGGTACATCCGTAAGGGAAATACTGATACTCTTGGTGGAAGGTATCACTTCCTGAGCAGGAAGCAATGAGAACCTGTAGAAAGGTATCGTATAGATATCTGCATCTGGAAGTAACGAAACCGATTGGAAACTGACAGATTGATATGGGTAGCCCCAGTCATACTTGTGAATCTTGACGAGACCTGTATTGAAATCTGTAGTTGTCGGATAGAATGCTAGATTCTGCTTAGGGAGAATTTCAGTTCCATCTACAGTCATACTAGCCGTTGCTATATCGGTGTCACATATTATGTCTATTCCACGAAAATAGGAAGGATTGGTAATTGATATAAGGTTAAGATTTCCCTGTGAAGTGGTCTGTCCTGTATACAAGCCAGTTATACTATAGGTCGTCTTGGCTACTGTAGTTGGAACAGTGAGCATAATTTCATTTATCATAGCTTGACATTATAGAAACTAATATAAATACTTATTCGAATCTATTTCTTACTATGGCAGGAGCATCTACACCATCGGAGACCACATTTATCTCCGTGCTTGCCTTCCATACACCTTTTAGATATGATAAGTGTCATATAACATTAGTGAATAAGAGTATTTATATTTTTCTATTATCCAGAATAATGAAATATACTGTCTACAGGGCTGGAATGCTTGAAAGTAGATACGACAGGGGTGGAGTGTGGTATGATTTCACTAGGAAAGGTGCAGAATACTACAAATACCTGTATAAGAAGAACGGTAAACTTACATATATACACGAAAAAGAAATAGAAGTCTTTAGTCCATTTTTTGTTGAAATAGGAGACGTGCCAGAGAACTATTACCCCTATCTGGCATACTATGTTGTTTTCATTCATAATATGCAGCAGGCTGACCCATACCATTATTATTCACTTACACATATAGCAGAAGGCGAGGTAAAACACAAATTCTTCGAAGAAAAAAACGGATATATTTTGCAGGATAAAGAAGAATTGTTTGTCTATGCAGAGAAGAAGCTATCTGATAGGCTTAAGGAATTAGGCTACGATTCAATAATCTTCACTTCAGAAGGTAAATTCGAACAGGTATTCAAATTCTCCTAAATCTTAATATATATTGTCCTGATTACTGGCTATGGATAATATTACTTTAGGTCTCGGACTCATAGGCATCTTTGTTGTAGGTGGTATTTCACTGTATGTTGGCTCGATGATAGCTGGAGCAGGGTGGAAGGAAGGTCAACAGGTTCAGCAGAAAATAAAAATGAGGCTGTAGAGTTGCCATTACCTTCTCCTGAGTTTTATAGGCAATCTACAAGAATACTTGATATTTATCAAAAAGCTAAAGAGAATGCTATAAGAAGAATCAGGGAAGGTAATACAGGTAAAGTAACAATAGGAAACGTGGAAAATATTATATCAAGAATCAACGATGTGGTTGCCGTTGTAGACAATAAAAGCCATAAAGCATACGCAGTAACATACCAGCATCGTAGACCAATGGAAATAGTTTTCTATGCTGTAAGAATGTATAAGTTAACCGATGCCGATATCTATGAGATAAGTCTTCACGAACTTGCTCACGTTCTTGTTCCTCAGGAAGGTCACGGCACACTGTGGAAGTATACTTATGAGGGAATAGGTGGAAATAGACCATTAGTAAGATATTTCCTTCCTGCTGGGAAGCATTATCACTATCATATACCTGTTGGTATGAATGCTATGACTGGTAGGTTAAGATATAGGAATTTTATTGCCGATGAAGTATACAAACAGCAACATCCTGACTTAGATAAGTATATTATACAGGTAACAGAATCCTCATAGGATTTAAATAGTTCAATGTAATATACCTGTGTGAGTGAAATGTATGGTGGAAACTGTGAACATCCCTGAGAAGGAAAAAACCCCTCACTATAAGAAATTTCTAGAGAATCCTATCAATAAGGCTATTTTCGATAGGCTTAAGGAACTTTAATCAGGTCAACAATAGATTTCTTCTTAGCAGGACTGGCTTTCTGTAGCTCTTCTAATACCTTATTAAAAGTTTCCTGTAGCTGCTTCATATCGTTCTCCAAGTATTCCATTCTTTTCTCCAAAGGAAATATAAGGTTGTTGTCTGCCTTTTTCTCTGACATTGTAGAAAGAGTCTGCTCAAGTTTACTAATCCTTTCTGAAAGCGAATTGTCCTGTTTTACTATAGAAGAGACTATAATTTTACCTTTGTTGCCTGAGAGCTTGATACCGTCTCCTGCAACCAACTCAGTCACACCAGTATTCGATATGGTGAGACCAGCAATGCCTATTCCTGTTCCAGCCGATAACTCTATCTGACCGTTTTTACCCTGAAAGGAGAGAACACCTGTATTGTGTATAGTAAGGTCTGGTGGGCTGTCCGAAAGTGATAGTCCTCTACCGACAACTATGTTAACCTGTCCTGAGAGACCATTGAGTGTAAGAAGACCTTTATTGGAGATTGTTATGTCAGGTTGACCTACCTGTATCTCTATTCCTTTACCTGAGATAACTGACAGGTCTCCTGTAAGACCATTTAGTGTTCTTACTTCACCCATAATTGTGTATTAAGCACTTATATAAATACTTATTCAGTCTTAGGAGAAGATGTAGATGTCTCTACAGTTTCCTGTTTGTTTACTTTATTCTCTGGTTTAGGCTGAATCTTCACTGACTTCTCACTCTTGAAGGCTTCATCAAGTGTAACAGGCTTAGCAGAAGTAGGCTCAGCAGGCTTCAGAAGCTCCTCTAGCTGCTGGCACACCTTAATAAGATTGTTCACGGCAGTATCTATGTTGTTACCAACAGTAATCTTAGCTGCCTCTGCAAGATTTCTTGAGTTCTTGTAGATTTCCTGTAGCTCATCCTTAAGTTTTTTATAAGTTTCCTTATCCATAATAGTGAAGTACAAAGGAGTATATATAGGTTACTGTTCTGGTTTATCTGGCATAGAAGCAAACTCATCCTGTATGTCCTTACAGTATTCTGGATTTTCCTTACAGTAATCTACATTCCAATCTATGCAATCTGCACACATAGCAATAATGTCAGCATCGTGGGAAACCCCGACTCTAAGTATAGAAACCAATATTTTCCTACCGCATTTCTCACATTGAACTGGGTATTGACTTATATCAAGTTCATTCATATTAGGAGTAATACAAAGGAGTATATATAGGTTACTAATTCATAAGAAACCAAGTATAAGAAATAGCAAAACTGTTATACTGTATATATGCACTAGTAGCCATAGCTATAATATGAACATAGGCATCCGTTCCGTTGGTCGGAGCTAAATAATAAATAGTTCCACCTGTAACACCAGCACCGCCTATACTATCACCATCCTGTGCTTCGAATATTACTACTATTGTTCCACCAGTTCCATTTGTAAAACTATACCCAGCATCTACTACAACAGAACCAAAAGCATAGGTGGCTGTAAAATCAGAAGAAAATGTACCTTCAAAAGCACCAAATCCAGAATATAATGGTTTTTGACTAGGATTACCTTCAATTTTTCCAGAAACTGATAGTGTACTAGCAACAGTCATAGCCCCTGAACCGTTATCAAGAGTATTATTTTTTGTAGTAACTGAGTATCCACTAGTAAGTATTAATCCAGCATCCTCAGAAGTTACACCTAATAGCAGTCTTTCATAGTTTCCTCGTATTATACTATCTCCAGTAACAGCATTAGTAAAATAAGCACCACTACTAGATGCCTGACCTATTGATATAGTATAATTACTGTTTGCTGTATCATAAACTAGAATGGATGGGTCGTTAGCATCACCTTTAAAGGTCATTCCACTAACTCCAATAGTCATTGTTCCACCCGAATTAACGGTAATACTGCCTGCCACCGTCATATCACCAGAACCGTTATCAAGAGTATTACGAATTGTTGTTGGAACACTAGTATTACCTGTATATACTCCACCTGTAGGAGTTAAGTATAGATTACTTGAAGATGCTGTATTTCTCAAATAAAGGTCATTACTACCACTATCCTGATAACCTAACCAATATCGAATATTTCCAGTATTATCATAACCACTAAAAGCACCTGTTGAATTTTCTGCTATTATAACGTTTCCACCAGTATTTAATGTACCAGCAATACTCATATTTCCAGAACCATCGTCAAGAGTGTTATGTAGTGTTCCAACTGAACTGCTTGCAAGAGCAACAGTAAATATATTATCCAAACTAGTATTTTCTATTGTGAAAGCATTACTATTATCAGTTGTCGGAAACATAGCGAATCTATTGCTATATTGAACTGCGGTAAAACTACCAACATTTCCACTAGTAGTATTTGTCCATACAACACTTTGCTGACTGCCTAATGTAAGTCCACCAGTAAGAGTCATATCTCCTGAACTATTTAAGCCAGAAATTATAGTTCCAGATGAATTTTTCCACTGGAATCCACCATTAGTACCAAAAACCATATTACCAGTATCGGCATAAACATAGTTATTCGCTGAATTTGACCATTTATAATAAGTATTACCAATCTCCAAGTTTCCTGTTCCATCATCAAGAACATTATTCGCAGTTTTTACTAAAAATTGTGTTCCAGTTGTACTGTCTGCACCACCTATAGAAAAGGCTGGAGTGGAAGTACTAAAATTTAACTGCCAAAGATTAATATTATCGGCTGAATATATCTCCATAGTATAACCAGACATACCGAATCCAAACATATTAGCAGTAGTAGAACTTGGGAATGATTGTATACCACCATAGAGTGCTATTATTTCATCACCACCTGCACTACCACTACTACTAGATGAATTTGAGTTAATTGTTGCAAATGTTCCTAGACCAGAGGCAGTAAAATTTCCACTGTAGCTCCCACTCATTGCTATAGTAGACCCTGAGACAGATATTCCATTTCCAGCAGTTAACGATGTTATTCCAGTGTTCGTTATAGTTAAACCAGATATACTTATTCCTGTACCAGCAGTTAAAGACAATGCACCTGTTTCACTCTGCAATGAGGTAACTCCTGCATTACTTATAGTTAATCCTGAGATTGAGATACCTGTTCCTGCCGATAGACTGATTGAACCTGTATCTCCCTGAAATGAAGTAACTCCACTATTAGTTACCGTTACACTTCCTGTACTGCCAGATAGTGAAATACCAGTTCCAGCAACAAGACTATCCACTCCTGTATTGGTGATTGTGAGACCAGATATACTTATACCTGTTCCTGCCGACAGGCTAAGATTACCTGTATTGGAATCAACTGACAGTACACCAGAGTTTGCTATAGTGCCTGTATTATAATTAATATCGATTCCACTCCCAGCACGGAATGGGTTAGTAAGTATGGTCATTGGGAAGAAATCTAACTTAAGTATTTATAATCTTATTTGGTCTTCTTATCAGGTGTCTTCTTATTTTTATCAGAATTGGCTAACTCAGCAAGTCTCTGCAAATCTTCTTTACTTACCTTATCCTTATTTTGCTTATCAGTTAAAGTATTTACCTCTTTTTGCAGATTGATAATTTCCTGTACAAGAGACTGTATAAGACCGAGAGCATCGTTAACTATATGCTCCACTACAATACCACTTGAAGTCTTATAAGAATTATACTGGTCTACAATGCTTCTTATCTTGGCTTCAAGTTCCTTATTATCCATAATAGGAGAGTGCAATAAGGTATTTAAAGTTTACTAGAAAGACTCATCGATGTTAAGTACTTTCAGTTCATTTATGAACGTATTAAATCTATGTTTACCAAGCAGGATACCGTGAGTACCATACGTATATATGGTATCAAGAAAAGTACTGTTATTGATTGTAACAACGGTTAAACGTGCATTCTTATCCTCTGGATAGAAATAGGAGAAGGCTATAGGTAACTCTTCATAGAGATTATAGGACACTCCAGTAACAGACTTAATATTATTCAGGGGCTGATTAGAGACTATGTACCTTACTATAACTGTCTCACCGTTAATTCGCATTCTATATGGGCGAACTAAGAAATACGTATAATGGTAATCGTCTCTAGCAATATTTCTTGGTATTTCTATGAGGTTAGCCGTATTAGTAAGATAACTAACGAAGTCTTCGAAATTTTTAAACTCTTTCATAAGTGGTTATTACTACAATCTATTTAAAGTTATTTACTGGAAAACTAAATAGAAAGTAATAGCGTCACCAATCACGCCAAGAGCCTCTACACCAGTATTTCCTTTCGCAAATCCATACGCTGTAGCAGCTACTGACAGTGTTCCAAGAGCTATTTCTCCAAGCTGTTTTGTACTAGGCATTCTAAATGTCATAGGGGGAGATTAGATTTATATATAAAAACTCTTATAAAAATGTATGACTTAAGTTGACTCATATATAACAGTATAGGGAACTGAAGTAGAGGCAGATTTAATATACCAAGTAGAAAGGTCTGTTGCCTCATCACCATTGCAATCGAAGGCAAATATACCATACTCATAGAGAGGTATAGCCTGATTTGTGGAGTTACCTATATAGACTAAATCAGCAGCAGTAACGGCTATCTGGAAGTGTGTACATAGTGTGGAAGTTGTAGTAAATTGGGTTGCAGTGTTGGATGTTGACGATGTAGTTCCTGTAAGTGAAGCCATAGTCAATGTAGTTGAAGTAAGACCTACTGTCCAAGTACCTGACTGAGCAGAATCTACTGTTCCTGAAACTCCGACTGTCCAAGTTCCTGACTGGGTTGCTGCAACTGTCCAAGAGCCTGATTGGGCTGCATCCACTGTACCTGAGACTGTGACTGTTCCTGAAATCCCTACTGTCCAAGTACCAGATTGAACTGCATCGACTGTCCAAGTTCCTGACTGAGTGGCTGCCACTGTAGTAGAGGCATTTAACTCTACTGCAACTCTGCCATCCACTAAAGGAGAGCCTATTGTAACGTTTGGAAGACTTGAGACTGCAACTGTCCAAGTACCAGATTGAGCAGCGTCTACTGTACCTGTTACTGTGACTGTACCTGAGATACCTACAGTCCACGTGCCAGACTGAACCGCATCTACTGTCCACGTTCCAGACTGTGCTGCGTCTACTGTTCCTGATACAGTAACTGTTCCAGAGACTCCTACAGTCCACGTTCCTGATTGAACTGCATCTACTGTCCACGTGCCTGATTGGGTTGCTGCAACTGTAGTAGAGGCATTTAACTCTACTGCAACTCTGCCATTCACTAAAGGTGAGGCTATATCAACACTACTTAAACTTGATTCATTAGTAACATAGACTTCAAGATATCCGCTTGAGTTATAAGTGTTCTTCTGTAGCTGGGATAGTATGTTTTGTAGAATCTGGATATCGTAAGTATTCCCAGTTGAAGTCATAATATGGTATATTGATTTGAAATATAAATAGTTATATAGTCGGAAGGAATGTTCTTGTATGGTTAAAGTAAAAGTAGTAAAAGATAAGGTAGAGATTAGCGGAATAGCAGAAGACGATTTGAAAAATATCAAAAAACTCTTTCCTGCCAACAAAAAACACTATATGTATATAATGGAAGTTGGCTTCTTAGTTAGCAATCTGGAAGGTGAACTTAACTATGAAGAGCCTACTGACAGCAAACATAAGAATGATGATTTGTACACATAGTCATAGATAGGTTCGGGATTTTTATAAAATTTATTTTTACTTCTCCTGAAAATAAAATGTTACGTCAGGTGAACAAGCTCAGAGTTTTAACTAGAAGTAAAATAGAGTAGACCACGTAACGCAGATGTGACACCACTTTTCTCTAGGCAATACTGGTTCTATAATAATTTGTCACTTTGTCACATCTAAAACTATATGCTATATGGGAGAAAAAAATGCTCATAGTATATAAACTTTGATGCACATCAATTAAGTGAAGAATGAGTATTAAGTGTGGTCTCTAATCAAAAAATAGTCTGTCGATGGGTTTATATACTATCAGCACAGGTTTATATACCCCACCATAAGCTTTATATACTAAACAAAAATATTTTTCCTCTATAGGAACACTTTTAGGAAGTGACAAAGTGACAACCTCTTTTTTTCAAATAGTTAACCTTTAGAAAAATGGGTATTATATAGTATAAATAAAAATAATAAATAGTAAATAAAAGTGTCACATCTGCGTTACTTCCTTGTCACATCGCATTACATCTTAATAGTATAGCCAATTTCTAAGGTATGCTAATCATTGTTTCCAGCTATAATACTGCCTCTGCTTCTAATTTAAAAACATTTATATACTTCCGAACAATACAGTATTGAATGATATCCCAAGATGGGTTAAGGTAAGAAGCCTAATCAGCCGAACTCCTATCCAAAGAGGTTTCACTGCCGTTAGCAGCATAGGGACTGACGCAAACGAAATAACAGTAATCCTATCGCTATATGCGTTGGGGTTACTGATATCGTTTACTGAAACCGAGCTAGTCGCCCTGAGGAATTGTCTTGGAGTGATTAACCAAGAAAAGGGAGAGAATATCATTCGGGGAGAGATTCCCTGCTCTCACTATATATAACGACTATTCCCTTCCACCATCTTGGAGTAATTAACCAAGAAAGGGAAATCGTTGGGGGGTGATTCCCCCTATTTTAATAAACTTAATATAGTCTACTGTGATATCCCTTTATGGCAGATTCAGTATATCAAGACCATTATTTGTTATCTGAGTTAACTGATAAGTTCTTCAGAGGATGCTCATTAAGGGAGCTTGTAGAATTGCATAATATACTTGAAACTAGAAGAATGGTGTTCGTTGACGGTATGTCAATGAGTCAGACTGGGTATCCAGTAGTTATAAAAGCTATAGAAAACGTGCAGACTCTAATAGATAACTTTCCAGAGGATGCAGTAATTTATAGCTGGAAACAGTTTGAACACGATAACTCTTTAAATACTAAATAAATATCATCGGTTATGTTCAGGGCAGGTAGATGGTCTTTACCAATATTTATCTTCTTAATCTTCGTATCTTTATGGAATATGGATTTTGCAGGTCTTGGGCAGAACGTTTATCTTCCTTTAGTTAACTCCACAATGCCTATAAATGCAATGAATTTTTACCTGATAAGTTTCCTTATAGAATTAGGAGCATTCTTGGCAATCTATAAGAAAACTATAGTTATACCAATCTACCTTTCTGGAATGTTCACCAATCTTATATTGTTCTATTTAGAGAATCATAGTTATCTGGATATCACACTATACGGACAGATATATAATACAATTATGTGGTTCGTAATGATTCCTGCCCTTCTGCTCCCTATCCTGTATGAATGGTATAAGGAGAAGAAGTCATTAAATATTCTATAATAATATACCTGTATGGGAGATTCAGCAAACTCTTGGAAACAGTGGGTATCCGATTTTAAACACGGAAGGACACATACAGCCTATGGTCTGATTGCCTCAATAATTTCAAGTGGTTTTATGACTGTTGTTAGTCCTACAATAGACCTTAGAATAGCCTCATTAGTAGCCTTCGGGGGTTCATTGGGTGGTCTGGTCGATACTGTAGCTCATTTATTCTACCATTAGCAACCTTTATATATTTCTATGTAATCTCCTATTATGACAACTGAAAATGTCAAAACATTGGAAGGTATGGTATTACCTTTGAAGCCAGTAGGAAAGAACTATGTAGGAAACCCTGAGGAAGCACTCAGGTTCGTGGACATAAAAGAAGTGTTGGATTCTCTGTCTATCGGAGATATGTTCTCCGTTAAGGCAACAGGATACGCCCTCTTTAAAGGATACCACGACACCATAAATGTAGTACTATTCCTCTCGGATAAGGTAGCTCTGAGTTTCAGTACTGAGAGAACAACTGGGAAGCAGATAGACAAGAAGCTTAAGGATGTTCTTGCAAGCATTGGAGAGGAGAACGAGGAGAGACTTAGGGGTGCAGAGGTTATCTACACTTTTAAAGTGCTTAAGGGTCTCGCAGGAAACTATCTTGCAGTAGTGAAGATGGTATTCACTGGTGTGGTTAAGGAGTTCGAGAGCAAAGTTGAGGTTTCTGGCATAGATAATGTCAAGAGACCAAACACTCCAGAAAACCCCAAAGTAGAAGTACAAGAGGCTACTGTTAAGACAGGTGGAGTAGACTATGCCAAGTTCCTGAAAAGGAAGGAAGAGGAAACTCCAACTGCTGATGGGGTGAAAACCCTACTCAACAAAAAGGTTCAACATTGAGGTTAAAATGTTAGAAGACCTTTTTTTATCTCGTAAAACAATTAAATTTTTAGATATAATGCTTGACGACCCACTTGCAGAATATGATATAACCTCATTCATAAAGTATGTTCCACCACAATCACAATTATTGAAATTAGAAAAGTTAGGAATAATCAATCACTATTATAGTGTCCTGACCCTCAATCTTGAAAGCGATATAGTGAAAAAATTAATCTCTCTTGATACTTCAATAACCAAATTTCTAGTAAGAAATGATACTGTTGATTACGATACCTTCGTGAAACGTATCAAGACTAATAGAGACTAAAATTTCTAGTAAGAAATGATACTGTTGATTACTGAGAAGAAAGCTTTTTATAACTCATTGTAATCTAGTGGTATGGAAATTATTGGAATAGATGAAAAGACCAGTAAAACCCTAGCTTATGAAATATTTTGCAGGCTTATGGACTCAGAGAAACCTGAGGCAGAAGACTATGCGAAGGCTATGGGCATACCACAGGAAACAATAGATATCGTTAAGCATAAAGAGATACCTTCCATTCCAGCAGAGGCATTGAAACCTTTTACGGAGTTCAATACCTACACTGCACTTGGTGTCCTCAGGCAAGACCTTTACTATAGAGGTAGAACAATAGTCATATCTAATAATACTACAGATGAGATTGAGCAGGAAATTTCTCTAGAGTATAAATCTGGTAATATCTACAAGAACATACTTGAAATAAACTATGAGAAGGATAAGACAATACACAATACCTCACTTGTAGCATCCTTAGGTCTTGTAATTAAAAACGCATTTGTTGAGGGTGGAACAGTCTATTTAATATTCAGGATGCCCTTTGATAAAGAAGACCAGATGGTAGAGTTCGATATTGCTGTTGAGAAAATAAGCTCAATAGCCAGACTATCGACAAGCCAGACACATTTCCTATGGAGACTTCTTGTTGGTGTTGTTGAAGATTTCTTGAAGATAGGAGACAGGAATTTCAATGAGAATGGAATTTACATATCAGATGGGAAGATTAAGGTAGTATCCACACAGTATGATACTAAGAAAGTACTTGAGAACCTCAAAAAACTATATGAGGCTACAGATGAAGGTATGAAGCCTATATTCTCCAATACCTTCCTGTATAGTGCAATGATACCATTGAATGAGCCTTTCAGGCAGAAAGAATACATTGTTCCTGCACTTCTAATCTATGGTAAGGCTGGGGATGGTAAGAGTGCAATAGCCAAGCTATGTATAGTCAAAGGATATGGGAACAGGTTTCTTGACAAGACAGAACAGGATGTTGCCACTCTTGCAAGTATGAGAGAAAACTTTAGCAGGACTAATCTACCATTGCTTATAGAAGAAATCTCTGAGAAGGCTATGGAGAAACACGTAGGATACTTGAAGTCTGCTCTGACTGGAACAGGGTCTGCAAGTAGGGGGAGAAAGACAGGTGGTAATATAACTTGGCATACAAGAACAATACCAGTGTATACTAGCAATGAAGGCATTTCAATAGACAGTGGTATGAACAGGAGACTATTCAAGATGCATTCATTCTCCTCAGTAAACAAGAATGTATCTGTCTGGAAGAATATCTACAATGAGATACCTGACGGTTTTATGTATGCAATAGCTCAGGTATACAATGGGAAGAATATAGACGACCTGATTAAGGAGTGTGTTTCTACAGTATCATCCGATGAGGATATAATCTATTCTTATATTACATATATGGAGAAACTTGTATCAGACCTCTACAAATCGTATGGTATGGAGTCTCCTTTCAAATCCTTCAGGATAAGGGAGCAGGATGAGCAGGACTTATACAATGCATTCATTGACTATTTCACAATCGCAGATAACGAATATGATACTAAGAGCAGAGTCAAGCTTAATGTAGATTTCGTTACAGTAGAAAATAAGGACAGTACAGATTTCTATATAACTGCCAAAGGGTATGGTATATTCAAGAAAGACTATCCTAGAGCACCAGAATATCTTACTACATTCGTTGACAATGCTCCACAAACAGAAGAAATATCATTCAAGTATGTATTCAAAAGGTTGCTAGGGCATACTCAGAGAGTTATCCTAATGACAATAAAAAATATGGAAAAAAGAGTTTATGTAACTAATGAAAAAGAATTAGATAAATTCTCAATAAAAAATTAGTTTGCTGATGTAGATGAGGCAAGCTTGGATGCAGCAGCAGCAAGAACAGCACCTTCGGCTGTAGATTCTGCACCTTTCACATTTCCACTTAGAGCTTGCTTCGCAGCAGTTTCTATTGTAGAGATATGTGAAGTTAGCATATCGCTTACTTTCATTATATCCGCATCTATTTTCTCTATGGTAGCATCCTTCGTAGCAATGTCAGGGAAAATTCCGAGACCTATGAACAATGCACCAGCTACTATTCCTACACCCTGCATAATACCAGCAATCTGACCAGAGACGGCAAATCCAAAAATGGATAGACCAATCGCCAGCATCGCTGTAGCAATATGGGGAGTATACGATTTAGGTGTTGATGTCATACTAGGAGAATCTCCTATAGTCATATAAAGACTTATTGGAATGGCAAACACTTTTTATTTATCGGTCTAATACACTATAATGATTCACCTGATAGAGGACAAGTTCGAATCTGAGTTCAATAAAGTGAAAAAAGACTTCGCAGATAGCCAGAGAGAATGGTGGAAAAACTTTTGGTCTTTTGAGAATCACGTAGCATTAGGTTCAGCAATAACAGGTGGAGTTTCCATATATGTTCTTCTAAGTGCTGACACTCTTGCAGAGAGAATTGCAGGGATAATAGGGCTTGCAGCATCGGCAGGAATCTTCGTAGATACCTATGCCCATCTGTATCTGCACTAACCTTATATACTATGCTGCGATACACTTTTATGTCTGAAATAGATAAAAATAGGATTGACGACTTTATCATTGATGGCTTCAATAGCTATATGAGAAACAGGGAAAATAGAAGGCTCGGCATCCACATAACAAGTATAGCAAGAGGATGTTCAAGATACATCTATCTGGAGAACACACAGGGTATCGATGAGTTCGATATGGGGTCAGACTTGGAATCTATTAAGGCAGTAGTAGGTACAATGATGCATAATATTCCACTCTCAGAAGAACACGAAACACACTTCGAATATCCTTATAAGTTCGGTAAGACAACCTATAGGATTCTTGGTTCTTATGATGAACTCTATACAGATGAGAATGGCAACAAATGGATTATGGATAAGAAATTTACACCATTCATAAAGAAGAATCCACCAGATGTGTATGTGAAACAGGTAAAACTGTATGCTATGCTTTACAATAAAGGTGCTTTTGAAGACACTTCTGAGCATAAGAAAGATAAGGTCGAGGGTGCTATAATCTCCTATATTAACACTGGATATGGGAAAGAGAAGTTCAATCACTTCGTAATACCTATATCTGAGAAGGATTATAAGGAAATAGAGGAGTGGTTCGAATCTATAGTAAAACCTGCTTTCGATGCATTCATAACTCAGGAGATTCCAGACAGGACAGAAGGATGGAGTTGTACAATATGCCCTTTCATTAATACTTGCTACACACAGGAAGAGAAAGTTAATATACTTAAGAAGTATAAGAGGAAGAAGGATAAAGTTGAGGTGGAAATAGTTGGAATCGACAAACTTAAACTCTGAGAATCTGAGTCCGTACCAGAAGTATCATAGGAAGAATCCTAAGAGAGCCTTCTGTACAGATACAGTAGGAAGACATAGACGATGGGGCTATACTGTAGAGATAACTCCTAAAGAACTTTATGAGAAAATAAAGGATGTTGAGAAGTGTCCTGTATGTGGTATGCCTATAGACTGGACATACGGAAATAAAGGTGGATATCCTAATCTTGAGAGTCCTAGTCTTGACATAATAGACCCTAAGGGAACAATGAATATAAACAACGTGCAGATTCTTTGTTTCCTATGCAACACTGCGAAGGGAACTACTGAGATGGGAGAGTTCATTAAGAATTATCAGGACTATATAAAGTCTGCCTACAAGCACTTGTTCAAGAAAAATAAAAGTGTTTAAGTAGGAGTGGTCGATAATCCCTTATGAAATATTTTGATATTATCTCAATACTGCATTCAAGTAATGCTAGATATGGAGACCCTATCGAAATAGAAACAGTTATGAATGACGATGCTTTTATCCAGAAATATATGAACTGTGATGATGCTGCCATTTATTTTGTAGACGGCAAATCCATTCCATTAAAAAACATTGAGTCAATCAAAGTACTCAAATAGGTTTTTATATTCGCTTGACATAGAGTACTATGAGAAATCCGAACAGGACAATAATATATCTACAGAAAGACTTAAGCAGGCTTGAAACACAGGTTGTTGATGAGAAAGATAAGGTAAAACTCATAAGAACTCAGATGTTATACACCCTGAAATCGTTAAATTTGAAGGCTTGGAGACTTGCAACAGCACTAATCAATATGGAATCTGACAGAATGAGGGTGGAATCCATACTTGGAGACTTCTCCGATGCAGACTTCGAGAAATTCAGGAAAATAGGATGGATTGAACTGAGAAGAACCTATAATGTCCTGACAAATGAGTATGAGTTGACGTATATGCGAACAAAATACTTCGAAAGAGTCTTTATGTCCTAGATTAATTTATCTTTATGAACAGTAAGGAAGAGCATAACTCGTTTGCTAAACTCTTCGGGGTATCGAAAAAGAAGGCTGATGAAGTTAACTATCTTATGGATTATATGGTGAGGTTTCTAGGAAGCAGCCATAGGAAAGTAGGACACGGACTTAAGATTGAGAACATTAACATTGGTGATACAACGATTCATACAGAGGTCTTCAAGCCTAGCCTTCTTGAACTCTATCTGATAACAGGATTCGACCCTGAGAAAATGGTAGCCTTCTATGCTCACGCTATAGGAGACAACATTCTGAAACCTAAAGTGAAGGTTCATAAGTCTATTTATAGCAAGAAAAAATAGTGTTCTATGGTTAAGAAAACTCTGTCAGATGCAGAAGAGGAACTAATGGAGAACTTCTTAGGCAAATATATAAAACCGAAGACTCCAGAAGAAATCATTATAGAATCCTTAAAGAAGGCTGTTAAGAGTCTGGATAGTTATTATATTGAGCTTCCCTCTGGCATTGTAGTTACTGCTCAGGAGCTATGGGAAAGATATCAGGAAGGTGAAAGAACTTCTGATACTGAATACCTGTTTAAGGATGCACTTGAGATTGATTTAGTTCAGAAATATATAGAGAAGGAAACTGGTGGTTCTGTTGGAAACGTCAAACGAAAACTCCTTAAGAAGTGAGGAAATTGCGGAATACCTTTATGAACACATTGAAGACGATGGTATCAATGAAATCGCTAAAGAACTTGGTCTTGAAAGAGTCAAAAGAGGAAAAAAATTCTACTATAGAAGAATACCTAGAAGACTCACAGGGAAGTCTCTGGATTCTGCATTGACCTTCGGGGCAGTAAATAAAGCACTTGGTGGAAAATATGGTGGACAAAAAATTCAATATAATGGAAGGATTATCCCTCTTGAAATCTTTATTGCAGCAAAGGCTATTGAAGGTAAGAAGTTTGTTGAAACTCCCGATATTCATACTGAAAGTGTTAGTAAAATCGAAAAGCTCCTTAAAGAAGCCACCGAAAAAACAGTTTGATTAATATTCATTGTTCGTTTAAAATTCTAAATTTCAATTTTAGGTATGGGTAGGTATAATAAGTCAACCTATAGTGAAAACGTTTGACCTTAAAAATTTAAGACCTGTTGCTTTATATACTATGGTCGAACCTTAATGGAAGTGAAAGACAAGAACATAGATGAAGTCGTTTAGGAAGTCTATGACCTTAACAATAATAAGTACTAGAAAATAGTATTTTGTTACTTTTGTCCTGTATTTTTCATCTATGTAGGAGACTAACCAGTATCCTGCAATATAAGCAATAATAGAGACTAGGAAACCAGTAATATAATTCAGAGGGAAATACAGGAATCCTATGAACAACGCAGATATAGGGTCTAGTTCAACGGCAGACAAATAGTTAATTGCGTAGGCTGTAAGTATGCTTGTAGAAATCTGTAATATAAAAAGTGTTGCTAGGAAGATATTGTTTCTGCTCATTGCCAGTTAATCCATAATAGGATATAAATATTAATTTTCATTTTTCAATTATGCTTGCAATTCTGCCATCCGAATCATAAGTAAGGAAGGTCTTATTACCATTGAAGTTCATTAGAACATACACTAAGACTGCACCTATGATAAGACCAATAATAGCACCAATGGCAGCCCACATAGCAGTCTCAGAATCCATAAATGTGAATGGAAGTAAACTATAAATAGTCTTGTAAGATTAAGGAATATGCAAAAAAGTAAGAAGTTCGAAATAATTGGATACTTCGGAATGTTCTTCACGGCAATCTCCCTTTTACTATTGGGGAGTGTAAATATTCTAGGTTGGGTAATAGCAATTACAGGTAGTGTCCTGTGGGTTGCCTATGGGATTCTACTTAAACTCTATCCAATTCTAGGAATCAACCTTATTCTGATTATTATAGATATACGTGGTCTCCTAATCTGGCTGCATTGAAAGCAACCTTTTTATACTTCTTTGCTATTATGAGTTAGTGGAAACAATGGAAATAAATGGAATAAAGATAGAAGCAGGGGCAAAACTAGTAAATGCGAATTTAAGACACCGTAATCTTAATGGACTAGACCTTAGAGGAGCAGACCTGACTGGGGCAAATCTTACTGGTACTCATCTTGAAGGTACAAACCTTAGTAAAGCAAATCTTACTGGAGCAAAACTTTATGACGCATACGCTACTGGGGCAGACTTTACTGGAGCAAAGCTGTATAAAGCAAATCTTGTTGCTGGAGATTTTACTAGTGCAAGATTTATTGCAGCAGACCTTAAAGCTTCAAACCTTACAAAAGCACTTTTGCGTTATGCAAATCTCTCTATAGCACAATGTACTGGTGCAAATTTTATAGGAACAGACCTTAGTAAATCAGAAATGTTTGAAACAAACTTAGAATGTGCTAACCTTTTTGGTGCAGACGTTAGTTTCTCAAATCTTTTCAGGGCAAACCTTATAGGAGCATACCTTTTTGAAGCAAATCTCATTGATACAAATCTCTGTGAGGCAGATTTAAGGGAGAGCGTGCTTGATTATGCAGTTATGACTGGAGCAATCCTGACAGATACTAAGATATCTTCTGAACAGTTTAAAACAACCATTCATTAACCTACCATAACAATCTTTTTATACTACTTTGCTATTATCAATCGGTGAGAAAATGTTTAGAAAAAATAAATTGGCAGAAAGAATAGAACAGAATAGGTATCTACCTATGGTGTATGCAGAGGCTATTGGGGAAGCAGGAGATAAAGAAAATAAAAACAAATCTCCAATAAAAATAAAACTACAACAGAATATAGACTACTCTGGTAAGCTTGTTTATGAGGTTGCAGTAGAATCACAAAGCCTATTGAAGACCATTGGAAGCACAAAATATTTTTCAGAGCATACAGAGAAATACATACCCTTCCCTACTGAACACTACGCATTGAAAAGAGCAGCAAAGGAATTTGCCAACACTTGTGTGTATTTCGGGTTTAAAATAGATATCAAGAATGTTTGCCCTCAGGATGTTAGAGACCTGATATATTACTACACTAACTACACATTCGCTGCTTAAACAGGTGAAGCAATGATAATCTATCAGTGTGATTATTGCGGAAAGAAGGAAGAGAGCATTAATGGACAAAAGCCTAGTGAATGGTATACTAGGATACACAACGGAGTGGAACAACACGCTTGTTCTAGGGTTTGTGCGAACCATATCAACTGAGGACACAACAGTTAAATACAGTGATACAATACCTGAATGAGGTAATAAAAATGTATGGAAACATAAAAGAAATTGAGACAAAAGCACCAAGAGGCAGGAGATATGGGGTTGAAATAGGAACAGAGAGATTTCACGTTCATTGTCTCTATGGAAAATTTGGGGCAAAAGACTTAATACTGACTCTATACAATGAAAATAACAAAGTCATAGTGAAAGTAAGAAAAGAGGATGTTAGTAGTATCACAATATGCAAGTCATTAGGTGATGATAACTACTGGGCTGTTGCAGAAACGGTTTACTTGAAGGATTATTAGGTGATTCTTATGGATTTCTGGAAAAAATATATAGTTTTCGATACAGAAACACCTTTCTCCGATATGGATATGGGCATTTTTATGTCTATAGGTGCTACAAAAGTAGGGATTCTTGAAGATAAGAGGACACTTGTTTACATTGATAGGAACAATGAGCCTATTGAAGTATTCAATGAGGAGACTAAAGCCTATGATAACATACCTGTTGTCTATATGACTTGGATAGACCATTCAATACAGCTATCTGCATCGGATGAGAGACTTATAAGGGAGTTCGTAGGATTCGTGGATGAGCCTATTATTGGCTGGAATAGCATTAAGTACGATATTGCAAAAGTGAACACAAGAGCAATGAAATTCGGGATACCTACACTTGACGCTAAGAAGAGTCTAGACCTTATGCTTAAACTGAAGAAGACCCTGAGCCTTCATAGTTTTAGTCTGGCAAACGTAATCAAGACTTTTCACACACCAGAACAAACTAAATGCATTATAAGAAGAATAACGGATAAATCTCCAATTCAGTCTGGATATAGAATAGATGAGGTATCGGATGTATACTTCAATAAATCAGGACTGCCACCAGATGTCTGGATAGACGGATTGAGGTATGATAAGGAGTTAAGAGCTATAGTACACCACAATGCAATCGATGTTGTCCTGACATCCTATCTGTTCTCCTTAGCTCTCCAGAAGAGTCTACTTCTTTTATAAGAACATTTATATATTTCTTTGTAATGTCGTAGTATGTTTGATATAGGAATAAAACCAGACGATTGTGCAATAGATATAACCACGCAGGGAGATAGGGCTAAATTAAGATATGTTGAATATTTTGATATAGAAACCAACATCGTGACGGACACCTATATAACGCAGACTATGGATGCATTGAAGTATGCTACTGCTATAATGGAGAAATTGTCTGAAGACGTAAAAATAGAGCTTGGCAGCAAGATTATGGATAATTGCTATGTTGTCTATCTTAACCTAGAGGCAAAGAAGGATGATGTCTATTTTTCCATAATAGGGGAAATGCTTGCACAGATTGGTAATGTGCATACAATGGAACAGTTAAGTACTCTTGTAGAAGGTCTGAAAATGATGTTCTCTGCTGAACTTATAGACCACAAATACGTGAAGGATGCAATACACGAATATGCAGATGTACTGAAAAATATGGAAGAGCTTGATGAAGAACTTTATGATGCTATTTTACACCGTGCAGTAGAGTTAAGTAAAAATGATAGAAAGGGAAAAAAGTCAACTCCTGCGTAATAGGAGTTCTACTGAGGTAGAGAAGCTTGCTCAGGCAGTCATTGAGAAGACTCTTATAACTACTACAATACTGGAAAGAAATCCAGAAATGAAGTATGCGAATACCCTTATCTCCCATAGAGTTCATAAAAGCAGGGTAAAAACAGCCTATGGTGGCTATGTAAACATAGGAGAAGACCTTTTCAAACTGTTCGATATTTTCATAATCTATAAGGGCAGGGATTTTTTCATACAGGTTTCTGATAATTTACATAGAGTCTTGAAACCTTACAAGAAGTTCGTAGAGGACACTCTTAATACAAAAAATGTTATAATAATGGGCAGGATAATGGATTATAAGAGGACTATAGTCTGGCAGGTTATACTAGTTAGACCCGATGAAATTAAGAAAATCTCATTGAAAGTGGAATATTCTAAAGCACCGAACAGTAAGGACAGTGAAATTATCAGCATCGAAAATATTTAAATACAACGAAGCAATATGTCCTTTATGCGAGATATACTTAAAATGGACTATAGGACTGGTGTTATGGGATACGGTGGAAAAACTATAGAGTACACAATTCCAACAAGCGAAGGAAATATAGATGTGTGGTTCAATAAATTAAAAGGAATAGCCGAGAAAAATCCAGACGGATTCACTGTAGACCTTCTCTCTCTTGATTCGATACCCAATAAAGGGTATGTAGTTGGACTTACAAATGAAACCTTAGACCACTGGCAATACAGGAGATACGTAGAAAAGTGGTGGCTTGTTGCAACAGAAGAGATAAAGAAATATCTTGACCAGAATCAACACGATAGAGTGCCTAGAATTACTATAGGTGGCTGGAGAAATCCAGAAGATGGTAAATATTATGTTGACGTTGGTCTGGTTATTTACAATAAGGATTATGCTATGGAGCTAGGTAAGAAATACAACCAGAAGGCTATTTTTAATCTTGAGACTTTCGAGACAATCAATCTCTAAGGTTTTTTATTGTAGATAACGATATACAACTATGCATCCATACGACCAGTTGTCCTCATTGTTATTTAACATTGGTGGCATTGTAGCTACCATTGAAGGTGCTTTAGCACTTGACCTCAGTAAAGGAAAAAATGCATTACTTATTGGAACATCCGTAGCATCCTTAGTTAGTGCTGCAATGGATGTGGCAGCAGGATATGAAATGGAGAAGCCTAAGAACGATAAACTGAAATTATTATAGAAGTCATAAAATAATAATAGTAAGATTTAAATAGGTAGTTGTAATAACCTTTATATGGTCTCTCTTAAACTTGTTAATAATAATTCTGAATTAGAACACATTAAGGAATCTATTAGAATCCTATATCCTATTATCCAGAAAAGAAGGACATTCAAATGGGTTAAACGTGCTTTAATTATAGAACTAAGCTATTATAACCAGAATGCTGCTGAGGAAGATACGGATGTTATAGAGAACAGCCCCTCAAAAGATAGAGATTTCTATTTCTTCTGGTTCGATGAGGATGGCAGATTCAAATCTATGCTTCTTTTTAGGCTTCTATGGAATCTTGGCTACAGTAATGTTAGCAGGTTCATAGTAAAAACCCACGATGCTATATATACAGATAAGGAGCTTGAAAAAATACTTGCAGTACCCCACTCCAGACCAGAGAAACTATAGTTTGAGTACAGCATCCCCATCGGTAATATCAATAATGTCCTGAATAGGCAAAGACAGGTTTTCAAGCCATTCTACCCTATTACCACAGATACGATAGGTTTTAATTAAATAGATTGTCTGATGCTCATCGTCAATATCGTCTAAGATACCAGTATAGTAGGAATCTATGCAGACACCGCACAGTTCCTGTAAAGAAACAGAGGTAATCTTAACAGGAAGTGAAATATACCTATCCAGATTGAACATACCCGATAATTCTCTATTATGATATAAAGTTTTTTGAATTTACCTAACTTTATTTATATATCAATGCAATAATCTGATATGGTTAAGTACAAGATAATCGATGGCAGATTTCTACCTACTGATGAGAAGACCTTACAGGTTTGTAAAATTGACCCATTCGCTATGGAAAATATGAAAAATGACATTTCCAGAATGAGCATAGAATCTAAAGGTTTCCAGAAGGGAGAAGAAGGATTCAAGATAGAGTTCTATATACCTTCGAAAACACCAGAATGCAGGATACCAGTTAGTGTAATATTGCAGGTGCAGGCTTCTCTTGCAGAGACCTTCGATTATACTTTCAGTGATGTCTACAGGGCATATACAAGAAGAAATGATTATCTTCTACAGGATGAGACAAATAAAGTAGTTATCATTATAGAACACTACACTATGCAGGGAGCTTATGATTTAGCCGACTACATATCAGAGAAAATATCAGAACTAGCTAAAGTGTCCGTTCAGTATATTATTACTCCAGCAGGCTCTGGCTCTACAAACACTCAAACCGCAGGACAAAGAATACCCGAATAATTTATATACTCCTAAGAAATGAAGGTATGAAGAATATGACAACGTATGAAGACAGATATGAAAAATGGATGGCAGACCTGATGAGAGAGGCAGAGGAAGCAATAGAGTTTCCTGAAAGTAGGGAGAGGCTTGAAAAAGGATTTATAAATCTTGACGAGTTTCTTATACAGCATCTAAGGAGCGGATGTGAGGGTAAAGATATATTTATAAATCTTGACGAGTTTCTTATACAGCATCTAAGGAGCGGATGTGAGGGTAAAGATATGATTGTCGATGAAACAAGTAGAAGAATGTTCGCAGTCTTGAATGTAATTGCAGAAAAGATAAACAAAATAAAGGGTGATTCATTTGCCGAGTAAAGAAGATTACCTGCATTTACTGAGAAGGCTGCCTAAGGCTGGCATAGTAGAAAGAGAGGGAACAATAGCTAGAGTGAAGGAAATAACGACTACTAATCAGGACACTGAGAACCTTCTAGAAGCTATTGAAGAAGTGTACAGTACAGAGAAGAGACTTGAAGGTGTTAAAGTCATTCTTGATATACTTGAAGAGTTTGCTAATGCTAAACTACACACTCCGAGCAATGCACCACATATAGAAATAGTGCCAGCAAAAGGTTCTCCCCCATCCGCACCAATAGAAAGATTTGGAGCAAACAGGGCTAAAAGAGGTATTGGGCAGACTAAGAAAAGGATAAAGGGAAACTCATATATCATAGGAAACACTGCATTCGTTGAAGCGTCTCTTGTGTATGAAAGTGTGATAACACCGATAGCCTCACATAATGGTGTGGCAGTACCTAGAGACAGGTTCGTAGACAGTGGTATCAATTTCGAAGTTTTCGATTTTGGAGACCTGACATCCTATACTCCACATATAGATGAAATGAAGCAAGAAGTCCTTATGCCTTTGATACCTAAGAAATATGCACCTTTGGCAGAAGGATATTTCACTACAGTATACTATATGAAGGACTGGAGCATAAGAGTCGTTGACAATATAACCTATGTATCTAACACATTGTTCTCTCCATCTACCCACCAGCCAGTCCTATACCAGACTACAGGCTACCAGCTAGTCGGAAATAGGATTGTACCAGTCTCTTTGAAGATTGTTGAGTAATCTCAACCTCTTCCTTATTTTTTACCATAACAACCTTTTTATACTTCTTTGTGATTATCACTTGGTGAAAACAATGCCAGAACAATATGGAAAAATAGTAAGAGTTGGAATAAGCAGGTATTATGGGTTCGTGGATGCCTCATTCGTGGAAATAGAGTGGGTATATACAAACGGAAGAGCAGTAAAGGATAGGAATCACACATTCTTAGGAGCATACAGACATTCAGATGTTGGAGTAGAATATGCTAAGTTCTGTGGAATAAAGTCAGAAGCAGACCTCTATAAGCTTGAGGGGAAGAAAATCAACATTTCCTATGATATAACAGACGATGGCTCTGACATATATAGTATTATAGGGCTTGGCAGACCTAAAGACTTCAACAAAAACGGAAATAACCAGCCTTATATAACCTCTACAGGGCATAACTATAATCTCTTTTGGACTGTTGCACCAGATATCGATGGAGAAACTGACTGGGATGCAAAGTTTGTTGTAGGCAATTCCAATTAATGGTGATAGTATGGAATTTATTGCTGTACCTACTCCTGAGTTTATTGAGATAGCAAAAAGAAATCCGCTGGCTATTGCCAAGTTTGAGAGTTATTATAAATACTATTTTTATTTTACTGTAGCTATGGAAAACCACATCTGGCGTTTTGCCATCGGTGGAGAAAGTAGGGATATCTACGAGCTAAATATAGGTAGGGAGACTCCCCTTACGGATTTGCTGTCCTATAGCATAGATTTTGTAGATAAATCATTACCATAACAACCTTTTTATACTTCTTTGTGATTATCACTTGGTGAAAATATGACAGACATATCTGAACTGAAAGACGAAGAAATCGGGATATACGTAGGACTAGACGAGAACAATGAGTGGCTCTATCTGAGTCTGGATGCTGAGACCCTGAGAGAAGCACGTGAGAATATTCTGAAGCGAAGAGACCATTACAATGCTGATGTGCCATTCTATATCTATAGAGTGAACGGATATTCTTACTTCGAGCCACCAACAATCGATGAGGAGTAATCCTCTTCTTTTTTTTTGAATGATTATTATTGAGTGTGAATTATATAATTAAGCTATTTGGAAAACTGCTGTGTTCTAAGAGATTTAGTATAAATTATATAATTGACTCGTTTAGAAATCTGCTGTATTCTAATATCGCCTGAGGTATACTAATATACCCTTATGCTGTTTTCTAAACGCTATGCCTCAGTTAAGCTATCGAAATAAGCTGTATTCAAGTATCCGCAGCCTCTTGAACCTAGAAAAATCAAAAAAACAAAATTGCTTAGTCAGCTTAGAAAACAGCATATAAATTAGGTATCCTCTCAGGAGACCCTAGAACACAGCATATTTAGACATAGTTTTTAACAGGCTATCTTAGAAAACAGCATATTTTTTCTAGGTGAACCAGCCTCTATTTGAGACTAAAATTGAGTGTGATTTATATAATTGACTCGTTTAGAAATCTGCTGTATTCTAATATCTCCTAAGGTATACTAATATACCCTTATGCTGTTTTCTAAACGCTATGCCTCAGTTAAGCTATCTAAATAAGCTGTATTCAAGTATTTCCAAGCAGTGTAAAATTTTAAGGACTGTTTTCAGAAAAGCCCTATAACAGCTTATTTTAGAGCAAAAACCTAGAAAACAGCATATAGGCTAATAACTGTTAACTGAAATAGGAAAACACAGTCTCCCCATCTTATACTGGCTTCTGGATATGCTGTTATGGCATACTGGGAAATTACCTGATTTTCATACTGTCTGGAGACCTCGTATTTCAAATAAGTTCTGAAAAAGTGGACTATTCAAAAGTTAGCTGTATATCGATAAAGTTAGCCGTGTAGTTCTCCCAGACCTCGACCCTTGAAAACAGCGGTTCGCCAAGTGATAGCTGGAGATATGCTGTTTTCTAAGCTGTAGCAAAAAATGATATGCTAAAAATAAGCTGTTATGGACAACAGGCTTAAAAATGAAAAACTTGAGTTTGCAATTAGTGTTCTTTGCAGAGCCTGTAAAATAAGTTTGGAGAGAAAAATGCATTTGCTTGGAAAATAGCTGTTAACAAAATTTCAAAAAAATCTTAAATTTATACCCCCTACGTATAGTATAATTACGGTATTATTTTTCATAAAAAAATACTATAGTAAAATCAATCGATTTTAACGGATAGAAATTTATCCCTAAAATGAGTATCAAAATTAGATGTCAAAAATTTCACTTCAAAATCTCTTATCAGAGAAA
>SCLI03000136.1_pt1 | contig 44367 bp, 62 predicted proteins | sample 7268041 | NCBI WGS metagenome assembly SCLI03 (sample SAMN10721081, study PRJNA514188) | viral metagenome | isolation source: depth-stratified mine tailings core A | place: China: Fankou Pb/Zn Mine tailings | collected 2017-10 | reverse complement strand
GACTTTCCACAGGTCCGCATCTGCATTATGAAGTTAGGCACGATGGAATACCTTTGGACCCAAGAAATTTCATATTTGATGATGTAAGTATTTTCGAAATTGTCAAAAAATAAAAACCATTTCAGGAGAATTGACAATGATTTGGACCGTCGAATTAGCATCTTATCTAGATGACGCTCCGTGGCCTGCTACAAAAGAAGAATTATTAGATTACGCAGAACGTATTGGTGCACCGCTCGAAGTTGTTGAAAATCTGCTAGAGCTTGAAGACTCGGATGAGCCGTATGAATCTATTGAAGATATATGGCCTGACTACCCGAGCGACGAGGATTTCTTTTATACTGATGATGATGAATTCAAATCGTAACATTTTAAAACATGATAAGTGAGTTTTTGTCAGATATAGTTGAACAAGAAAAAGCGAAAGCTATCTTAACAAGAATTTATCGATCGAGGCGTGTACCACACGCCTTTCTTTTTTGCGGTAAAGACGGCGTAGGCAAGTTTAACACTGCAATTCAATTTGCAAAACTTTTGAATACCGGAGAAGATCAATCTGATTTCAACACAGCGCTGAATGCAAAGATATCATCCCTAAACGAACCTTATATAAAGCTTATTATGCCTTTGCCTCGCGGTAAAGGAGAGGGGGGTGACGATTCTGCATTCGATAAACTGCCCAAAGAGATTATCGAAAACGTTGCTCAAGAAATCAAAAAGAAAGCAGCAAATCCATATCACAAAATCTCCATCGAAGATGCCAATACAATCAAGATAAGCAGCATACGCGAGGTTAAAAAATTCGTTTCAGTTCAACTGGATGATGTAAAATTCCGTGTAGTAATAATTCTTGATGCACATTTGATGAACGATCAAGCGCAAAACGCACTACTTAAAAATTTAGAAGAACCTCCGGAAGGAATTGTCTTCATACTGATTACTTCTGACAAAGAAAAATTACTGCATACAATCCAGTCACGATGCTGGACAATAAACTTCGAACCGCTGTCTGAAGCGTCGGTAACTTCAATAATGAAAAAGTATTTTCTTATTGATGACGCCGTTGCATCCAAAGTTGCTCACTTTGCAGATGGGTCGGTTACAGATGCCTTATTATTAACTGTTAGAGAATTTGACAGTATCCTTGAGAAAACAATTTCAATACTTCGGTTTTCTTTAGCGAAAAGATATAATTCTGCTTATAAAGAATTGTATAATTTTTTGAAGGACAACTCGAACGATTCAATTACAATGCTGGTTAGAATGATCAAGACGTGGACACGCGACGTTGCTAAGAATAAATCCAATATAGAAAACTACTATTTTGAAAAGTATGCTGATACACTGTCCAAGTTTAATAGTAGATTTAGTGAAGTAAACCTTTCTAAACTATTTTCAACTTTGGATTCCTTAGATGAAAACTACTCCAAGAAAGTTAACTTGAATGTATTATCCCTTAATCTTATATTTGAAATAAGTTCAGTATCTATTGGGAATTAGACAATGTTTCGAAATGCTATAGATCAAGAAGTTATTGCTAACTTTCAAAATAAGTTATCAACATCCTCTGAGATTAAACCAATCGATAATCTTTTCACAAACATGATTGTTCGAAATATAAGTGAAAGACATCATAACGTAAGCAGTTGTCTCTCTTGCGATTGGAATACTTGCGATAGATTGTTAACTGAGGATAGGACGATTGTAGAGATATCGTGCAAAGGATTACTACCTTGTAACTTCAGTGAAGTTCCTGTTGAAAAAAATCTTGAGCTTTTTCCTGAAGACTTTATTATTGTCCAACATGACGAAGCCTACGAGATAGCTCAAGTTAAGCTAATTGGCGAGCTCGTAAAACTTAAAAGACATTACCTTGGGCTGTATAATGAAAACTTGCCGAAAGTTGTAAGAAAAACATCTGTTGAAGATCTTGATCGCGTAAGAAAAAATTTGCAAGATGAAGAAAGAGCAATACCGATATTCAAAAAATCTGTTGCTAAATGTAAACTGGATATGAAACTTGTAAGTATTCATTACCAGTTTGATAGGAAACGACTTTTTTTCTTTTATACCGCAGACGGAAGAGTTGATTTTCGTGAACTGGCAAAAGAACTTGCGTCAGAATTTAAAACTCGTATTGAATTACGACAGATTGGTGTACGTGATGAAGCGAAGAAAGTTGGTGGTGTGGGTACTTGTGGTAGGGAGTACTGCTGTATTTCGTTTCTGTCCAGTTTTAAGAGAATAACAACTCAACTTGCAAATGAACAGAACCTCATTTCTAGTATGGGCAAGCTAAGTGGACCATGCGGCAAACTGAAGTGTTGTCTCTCTTTTGAAGTCGATTAAAATCTACCTTAAATAATCAGAACATTTCGAAAGGCAATTATGAGAAAAGTTGTAATAATTGAAGCGAAGAGAACTCCTATTGGATCCTTTCAAGGTATCTTATCATCGCTTTCAGCACCGCAGTTGGGGTCACTGGTAATCAAAGACTTACTTGAAAGAACCAAAATTAATCCTAATGAAATTGATGAAGTGATAATGGGAAATGTTCTATCTGCTGGAGTAGGACAAGCACCAGCCAGACAAGCTGCTTTACTTGCTGGATTACCTGAAAAGACCGAGTGCCTTACTATTAACAAAGTTTGCGGTAGTGGTTTAAAAGCCGTTATGCTAGCTCAGCAAGCTATTATGTGTGGTGATGCAGACGTCATAATTGCTGGCGGGATGGAGAGTATGTCTAATGTACCATATTTGCTTCAAGACGCTAGAAACGGATATCGTTTGGGTCACGGAAAGGTAATAGACTCAATAATTAAAGATGGATTATGGGATGTGTACAACAACATTCACATGGGTAGTTGTGCAGAATCATGTGCTAAAGAACAGAAAATAACCAGAGAAGAAGTAGATAACTTCACAGTGGAATCGTACAAAAGAGCACTGCAAGCGCAAGAAAACAAGGTATTCGAGAGAGAGATAACGTCAGTTACAATCCAGGGGAAAAAAGAGTTAATTCAAGTTACGGAAGATGAAGAACCGAAAAAAGTAAAGTTTGATAGATTACCAACTTTGAAACCCACCTTTGAAAAGGATGGAATAATTACAGCAGCAAATGCATCTAGTCTTAATGATGGAGCTGCGGCTGTCTTAATGATGTCGGAAGAAAAGGCAAAAAGTCTTGGATTAAATCCTTTAGTTGAAATCATAGGGCAAAGTTCAGCAGCAAAGAAACCAATTGAATTTCCAATTGCACCGGTAGATGCCGTTACTAAAGTGCTTTCTAAGTTGGGTATGAGTGTTAATGAGATTGATCTTTTTGAAATTAATGAAGCCTTCGCAGTAGTATCCGTAGCCGTCAATAGATTACTTAATTTGGATCCTTATAAGGTTAATGTAAATGGAGGTGCGATTGCTTTGGGCCATCCCATAGGGGCTAGCGGTGCACGAATTCTTTCAACGCTAATACATGAACTGCAAAGAATAAATTTACATTATGGTCTGGCATCATTGTGTATTGGCGGTGGGGAAGCTTCCGCAGTTGTAATTAAGAACTCTATAAAATAGAATTGAAAGGTTTATATGAACTTCGAAAAAATTGCTGTTGTAGGTGCTGGAACAATGGGAAACGGAATTGCTCATGTTTTTGCGCAAAACAATTTCAAAGTTACTTTAGTCGATAAGGAGCAAGCTTTTGTAGATCGTGGGTTATCCATAATATCTGCAAATCTTGATCGCCAGATAAAGAAGAATATAATCGGCTCAGAAGATAAACAACGTATTCTCGATAATATACAAGTACAAACACAATTAAGTCTGATTCCCAAAGATGTTGATTTATTAATAGAGGCAATCTACGAGAACAAGGATGTCAAGTTATCAATTTTCAATGAGTTAGAGAAAACAATTAAATATGAATGTATCTTCGCGACCAATACTTCTTCAATATCGATCACTGAACTTGCAGCCACTTCGCGTGCAGACCGTTTTATCGGTATGCATTTTATGAACCCAGTTCCTGTAATGCAGTTAGTCGAAGTGATTCGAGGTTACTCGACAAGCCAGCAGACGTTTGATGCTATTGTGCAGTTATCCATTGCCATAGGGAAAACACCTGTCGAAGTGAATGACTATCCTGGCTTTATTGCGAATAGAATTTTAATGCCAATGATCAACGAGGCTGTTTATAGCCTGTATGAGAATGTTGCTTCTGCAAAGGATATTGACACTGTAATGAAGTTGGGTATGAATCACCCTATGGGGCCACTAACATTAGCTGACTTTATTGGATTGGATGTGTGCTTGTCCATTATGGAAGTTCTGCACAACGGTTTTAATGACTCAAAATATCGACCGTGTCCGTTGCTTAAGAAGATGGTTGCTGCTGGTAAACTTGGCCGAAAGTCTGGTGAAGGTTTTTTTATATATACTGAAAAGAAATAAAATACGCATAATGTATATTATTGCTTTATTGGGCTTGTTTTAGGAATGTGTAAGTTATTATTTCACAAGAAGTAAACGAGATTATTGCAGAATTGCATTTGGGTTTACAAATTACTTATTTGTATCGTTTTCGAGTTGTTTGATTTTTCGCCGCAATTCACGGATTTCCGCAGAAAGTTTTTCATTATCCTTAATCGATTTTTCCAATCCTAATACCAACTGATGATTTTCATCATAGAACTTATTAAAGCGATCGCCGTAGGTTCGATTGATATCTTTCCATTCTTGTATTATCAGCGTTTGCTCCGCAATGAGTTTGTATAAATCTTCTTTGGTAAGCAGATCTAATTGAAGATTATCGCGCTCGCGGATATAATAATCCGAGAAGGTGCTGGATTTGAATCCGAGATGATCTACAAGCGCGGTAACGATGCGCGCGGGCATCTCATTCTCGCCGGAGATATAGCGTGAGAGCTGGGAAGTGGTAACGTTAACGCCGAGTTTTTTTAATTTATCCACCAGTTCTTTTTGAGTGCCGGGTTCCTCGTGGATGCTCTTATTCTTTGCCAGCCAGCTAATAATATGCTGCCCGACTTTCTCGTAAAACTGCGGTGCGCTTTTATTTTTGAGAGTGCTGTTTTTTAGTTTCATTTTGTGTCCAATCGTTTGATCGCAAATCCAGAAAGTTCATAATAATCAAAAATAACCGGACCGTTGGCGCCTTGTTTAGAATTTATTTCCAGATTCATCACGCAGTCTGCGCCCATTTTTGTCGCCTTATCATAAAGCGAATCCAATCCTTCCATAGGAGAGACTTTTATCACCATGTAATAATCTGCAATCCTATCAAATGAGCTATTCTCGCTTTCTTTTATTTTTTCTAATTTCTTGATTTCCGGCCACATCAGAACATACATCAATCCCACACTTTCATATTTGCCGGAATATTTTTCTGGAGTGAACAGAAAATTATTTTTAGAATACTTTGTGAAATCATATCCATAAAGAATTACTTGTTTTTGCATTTCGTAACTCTGGCATCCGAAAAGAAAGAATAAAGAAAAGAATGCTGCTATAAATGCCTTTTTCATTTGAACCTCGCTTTAGTAAAAAATTAAATTATGAGATAATTAATAAAGTTACTTATTACCGTTAAAACTGAAAATATGTTAATCATTTTTTTTTGCGAAGCGCATCTACTTCGGAGTGCAGCCTAGAATTTTCCTCGCGCAGATATTTGATTGTGTGGATAAGTTCTGAAATTGCTTCCGGGCTATAATAATAATTATTCTCGGTTACTTGACCGGCTTTGGAATGTGCGGCGTTGTAATTCATCCCCGTTTCTCCGTAATTGGTTTGAGTAATTGAGTTGTCTATGTTGAATCCTTTCTCTTGCAATTTGTTTATAATTTTATCAAATAAATCGAGGCTGATGTCATCTTTCTGAAAATGATAGTTTAATTTTTGTTTTGAAATTCCCATTAATTCAGCCAATTCAGAAAGATTTTTATCAATCTTTGCTAGCAGAACCTTGATTATTTCCTTCCTTTTTGGCATGTCTTTTGACATAATAAAAAATAATATTATTAAGTAAAAAATAACTTGACAAAGTCAAAGACTTCTTTTTATCTTACCGTTAGTTAAAATAATAAAAAGAGTTAAAGCGCAATGGATAACATAGAAACTTTAGAAAATAATAAATCAGAATCTCAGACGCAACCTAAAATGACAATGGTTGAAGTAACGAAAGATGTTCACTACGAGATTCAAAAAATAAAAATTTTAAACAGAATTCCTTCCATGCCGGATACGGTAAGGTTTCTTGTCGAGTTTTTCAAACAACATCAAGCCGCATAGGAAAATTGATCAATGAAAAGCGGTACAATAAAATACCGATCCAATCTAAACCCGATTAATAATTTTTGTGAATACATAAATGATCTCCAAATCTCAACAGAAAAATATGCTCACGGAAGCGAGAGAAATGATTTTGGAAATACAAAAATTGATTTCAGCAACAACTAGAGAAGGGGTTATGCGAAAGATTATTATTCGATCCATGACCAGCCGGGAAGAAATACGCGGTGAACTTTCGAAGTTCATTGCCGAAAAAGGTTACAACGGCAGACGCGAAGAACTTGCCCGTGAGCTCGCGAGAATTTATCCGGCGGAATGCTGGAACGAACGCACGTTAAATTATCTGCTCGGTGATTCCAAAAATATTGATACGGCAAAAGTCAATCAGTTATTGGATTTTCTTGAGCCGGATGAGAAGGTAGATTTTTCTTTTAACTCGCTTGAAGATGCAATCGGCGAATTGCGAATTAAGATGAACGACCTCGAAAGAATATTGATTGAAGCCCGCCGGACTGAAAACAAAATTGATCAACGCGAATTCTCGCTGCTTCAGAGTTACTGCAATCTAATTATTAACAAGGTAGAAAAATTTGTTGCCACAACTCGGAAATGTGTTGGGCAAACACTTTTATAGGGAGTTGCAATGTTTCCTTGGGAACGGAAAAAACAGTTAACAAAAAAGATGCGGCAAGTTCTTGATATGAAACTGCGCGGTTACACCGCAGAAGAAATTGGCGCGGCACTCGGCGGCGTTAAGCCGGAATCTATAAACTCGCTTGCATCCAGAGCGCGCAAACGGCAAAGAGAATTAGCGGCGTAAAAATAGTGAGAGGTGAAATGTGAAAGGTGAAAAGTTGGGTTTATCATTATCTGAAATTTTTATCGCTTTACTGTTTATCGCAAATACAATTGCGGCACACGCAATGGCGTTTTACGGATTAGGTTATTTCTACTTAATAATAATGTTCGCCTCGCTTTTTTTTATCGCATCACTTTATATAACAGCGCCGGAAGGTTACGAGGATGAGACCGGTTTTCATTACGGCGCACCGCCAACCAAAAACGCGGAGAAAAGAAATGTCGCTTAGGCAGAATATTTTGGACTCGTTGGAGGAATTGAAAAACAGCAATCTTGAAAGCGAACAAGCGCGGCAAGTTATTGCCGATAGAATTATTTCCAAACACGCGAAGGAAGTTATTGCCATACTCGGCGCTGTGGATGAAAGCATAAACAAAATGAATTCCATATTTAGAAAAAATGCAGCGGCGATAATACATTGAGAACCTTTGCGGGAATATTGATGGTGGTTATTTGGATTGCTTGTGATGTTTGGATGATTGTGACGATGGTTAGAAATTACAAAAAAGTGAAAGGTGAAAGGTGAAACGGAATGGAATATTGGTTGGCAGTAATAATGGCAATTTTTATTTACGGACCTATCATTTATCAAAATCACATAAATAATAGAAGGGGTATCAGATGACAATATTAACTTATCCGCTTTGCGGGGGTCAATCATTAGTGCTTTACAAAAAAAACGGCAGCTACGAAAAAGTTGTCACCTCAAAAAAAGTAACTTCTAAACTCGGCGCAATTCTAAGAATCATTCAAGCAGCCATTTCCGAAATCTTCGAAAGCAGACGCGCACGCAAAGAAATGGAAGTTAAAAATCTGGCACGCAAGAACGCTTATCTGCAATTAGGATTGGAATACATCCGGAATTTTAGTTCTCCGGATAAAGCAAGTTTAGAGGCACAGCTTAAGCATTTGCAAAATTTTGCCGGTGAATTTTTGAATAATGTTAGGGAGATGCAGCCATGACGAGCGAGGGGAAAAAAAATACTTATATGAACGCGAAAAACCGCGCTAAGCATTACGGCTACAATTTGAAAAATCTTATAACGTTCGTTGCTTTGGAAAGCACACTTAATGGCGAACATGGACCAAACCACCGGGCAAAGGTACGCCGCGAGGTCAATCTCCAGCGAAAAAGAACTAAAAGCGGGGTGATACTTGTCGCACATTAAAGCGCCGGACATACTTTATTCCGTGGATCACTGCAAAGAAGAAATTGAGCGCGCGAAGCTTTCTAAAGGAATGCGGAAATCAATTTTGTTTTACTTAGAAAGTTTGAAAGAAATACAAAACATTGTGAAGGAACATTTTGATGATAACCCAAGATAAACCTTACCAAGGTCCCTATAAACCCCCTCTATGCAGCCGGTACGGTCCGTCAGTTGACGGATTGCGCCGGCTCGCATTAAAGCGAGGTTGAGATGAACGACAAACTATTCCAATATTTCAAAGCGGCGGATAGCGGCTGGTACTTGCTTAAGAGCGAGTTCTACCGTTTGAAGAAAAATATTCTTCTGGCGGAAGGAACGCCGGACGGTTACGATATCGCTTTTGCAGTGAAGGGAAATAAAATTTCGGGCAGATTGGAAGAAAGATATTTACTGCGCTACAAATTAAATGGGGAAGTTTTCCATCTTTCCATAAACGGCAAACCGGAAAAATTGAAACTAAAAAGAACATTCCACGCGCAGACGGAATTTATTGCCACCAATCCGCATGAAAGTTACAAGGCGTTGCTAATGCTCATTTTATTTTACGAGCCGGAGCGTTTAGATTACATCACTCGCAATTACGGCGGGTATCAATTAACGGAAATTTTAGCGAAGGAAACTAAAGAGATACAGAGCGAGCTTGCGGAACTTAATAATGAACTATCCTTCGCGGAAAATGGCTAAACAAAAAACATATCAACTTGGCGAGGTTTTGGGATTTGGCAAATACACCGGCTGCACTGTTGAAATGATAATTGAGGTCGATCCGAAATATATGCAGTGGTGCGCTGATAATATTGACGGCTTTTGTTTAAGCGACGGCGCCAAACGCCGCTTGCAAGAAAGATTTAGAGAAGATATGAGTGTGACACAAAGTTTGAAAAGGCAATGACCGATCTAATTCCAGAAATAAAAAGCAGAATACGAATTGATGAGCTTGTTAACCGGCTCGGTATTCAGCGCGGGCGGAAAACGAGCAAAGGTTTTTTTATTAAAAGTATTTACAAAGACGAGAAAACTCCCAGCATGGAAATTTGTACCGATTCGGATTCGTTCCGGTGTTTTGCTACGGGACATTTTGGCGATCAGATTCAATTTTGGCAAGACGCTTGCGGAATAGATTTTCAAACGGCAAAAAAAGAATTGGCGGGGATTGCGGGAATTACGATTAGTGAAGAATATAGAATGGAGAGAAAGCGCGCGCCGATAAAAAAGAAATTGATGGAATTAATACCGAAAGATTTGCCGGAATGTTTATCGCTGCATGAGAGGGCGATCTTCGATAAGGAATTCAACCAAGCGTTCGGCTTATCGCTCGAAAAGGAATTTGAAATTACTCCGGAGTTTCAAAAAAAGTTTGACGTGGGTTTGCAAAAGGCTTTGCTTCCGGTAAAGAAATACCGACTGGAAATCAACAAAAGAATCTTCCGGGAGTTTCATAATTACTGCAACAACACGATTGGCGATGAACCGTTTTTTAATTATCTCGTTCAGCAGCGCAAACTTCACTTCCGCAAGATTCTCAATCACAAAATATTTTTCGTTATCGATTACCAAAAAGCGAATAACCATTTGAAGAAAGTTTTTCCGCTTGCTGATCTGCAACGGTCGGGATTGTTCAACGAAAACGGCAATCTAATTTTCTTCAAGCATCGGATAATATTATCATACATCCATAACGATCAAATCATTTACATGCGCGGAAGATATTTTGACGAGAAGAACAATGCCAATCCGGAAGACGGGAACAAATATCTCGGTCTGCGCAATGACGCGCTGAATCTCAATAAGACAAAGCGTTTTTACAATTTCGAAATAGTTAAAGAGCTTTTGCCGGGACAGAAAATTTACATCGTGGAGGGCGAATTGGATGTTATTGCGATGGAAACCATCGGGTTCAACGCTATTGCAATCCCCGGCGCAAATAATATACCGGACCGCGCTCAGTTTGAAAAGTTGATGGCTTTTGAGATTGTGATCTGCGGCGACAATGACGAAGCGGGCAACGGTCTAACCGCACGTCTGAAGGAAATATTTCTTTCGATGAACAAAGAATTCTCGATTAAAAAACTACCAACAAAAGACGTTAATGATTTTCTAAAAGCGGTTTAATAATGATATGGCTGAAAATAAAACTGAAGAATTTGGAAAGATCGCAGAGGAGAAAGTTAAGCCGAAGCCGGAAAAGGTTGAAAAACGCAACAAGAAAAATCAACTTATAAATGTTATGAATTATCTGCATGATAGATATGATTACCGCTATAATCTTTTTGCTGCAAAGCCGGAATTCAAAATTAAACCGGCTAAGGTTGAAGATTTTAAATTCTTTGACGAGAGGGCTTATCATAATATGATCATGGATGTTAAAGTTGACGGCGGTATTGATATTAACGAGAATGATTTCCGCGCGCTAATTGGATCAAGCAAGCTTAGTGAAAATTACGATCCGGTGATGGATTATCTTAACTCACTCCCGAATTGGGATGAGAAGGACCACTTCCCGGAATTCTTACGTCAAATTCAATTGATGGATGAATCGCAGCGTGAACTATTGAATAAAACTTTTAAGAAATGGTTCGTGATGATGGTAGCGAGTTTGTTAGATAAGAACGTGATCAATGATACATGTTTTGTTCTTAGCGGCAAGCAAGGGCGCGGTAAAACAAGATTTCTCGAGGCTTTAGTTCCTAAACATTTAAGATTTTACTACCAATATGTTGGGACGTTTGACCCGCACGACAAAGACCATCGAGAAATGCTGGGTACAATGATTCAAATTATTTTGGACGAGATGGAAACGCTTACGCGCACCGATCATGGCACATTAAAAATGACGATGAGCATTAAGAATATTAATCTGCGCCGTGCATACGGACACGCGCCGATATTTTTAAATAGGAAGGCTTCATTTTGCGGCTCTATTAATTTTGATGAATTTTTAACTGATACAACCGGAAACCGTAGGTGGTTGCCATTTGCAGTATATGACATCGATGTTGATGAAAGTTTTCCGATCGATATATTATATTCACAAGCCTTTACGCTCATTCAAAAGAAATTCCAAACATATTTTGACCGGAGCGAAATATTAGAATTAGAAAATCATGTTGATCAATTCCGGCGTTTATCCCCGGAGGAAGAACTTATTATTACAAACTTTATAAAACCGACTAAGGAAGAAATTGAGAGCGGGAGATATATTCTTTTTCTCACATCAACCGACATCATGCACGAGCTTGCAAGTCGTGATGAATACCGGAAGATGAATACAAATGATTCGGTAGCCGTTCGAATCGGGCGCATTATGAAACGACTTGGCTATCAACAGATTTCACGGCGGATGAATGGTGACTCAATACTCAAAGTTTGGGTTGTAAAGAAATTAGATCGGTATGAATCCGTAAAATTGAAGGAAGGGCAAGCGGCGGATGAGCTGCCAATTTGAAAAATGTAGTAAGTGTAGTAGGATGTAGTAAGTAGGTTTTTAGAATCTTACTACAGCGTAACAAGTTATAATTAAACGAGTTGAAATATACAGTAGTAAGGTAGTAAGAGAAATGTGCGTTCGTAACTTTCAATAATCTCACTACATACTTTTATAAAACTACTTACTACACTTACTATCTTACTACAATGATGTATTCATTCAGAATATGAATTAAAAACAAATAAAAAATGTAGTAAGAGAAATTCGAAGTTCTTACTACACTTACTACAAAAGGTGACGTATGGAAAGAACTGAAGTAATTAAGCTTACAAAGAATAGAATTATTTATAATGGCATGATCGCGCTGAATAAAACAGCGGCACATTTGGCAATGTTTAGTTACCCTAACATTGTGCAAGAAGTTTTTGATAGACCGACACCGTTTGTTAGAAAAGGATTTAAGTATAACAAAGCAACTTGGGACAACTTGACGGCGGAAGTATTTGCAAATGACACTGACTATTACGGCCCGGTATCGCCGGCAATGGTATTATCATCTGAAGTATTTGGAGGCGCACGTAAACCCAAACGTTTTGAGTTGGCGTTGCGCGCAAAGGGCATCTTACCAAATGATCAGTTTGCTGTTCCCGGACACGATGCGCGACGTGACGCATACGGCAACATGAGCAATGGACAGATAGTGCAGATCCTATCAGCATTGGGCGCTTATAGTGAGTCGGGGTTTACTGCTAATAAAACTAAAATACATAGATCGGTTGGATCTCGACCAAACAGAAATACAGATAACATCTTTGTTATTAATCGCATTGGACGTAAGTCTGCGGCGTTGGTACAAAGGCATCAAGCAATATCTAATCGATTGCAAGGATTGCCAATGGGTATCTATCAACGTATAGGTGCGCATGGATTGAAACAACTAATGAAGTTTGTTAAGCAGCCAAGTTATAGTAAGCGGTTCAACTTTTTTCAAGAAGGCGAGCGCATTGTCTTTTCGATATTTAATAATGAGTTTGATAATGCGATGAATAAATTTCTAGCTAAATGAAAGCTTAACTCATTCGGTAACGAGTTTTATTAAGAAGGAATCTAAATAAAATGATGAATACAATACAAAAACAAATCAAAAGGTACTTCCAGCAACTTGGGAATGAGATGCTATTAGCACTTCGACTTCTCAAAATTTGTAATAAGAAAATAGGGCTAGTTCGTTTCGGGATGTTAGATAAAAAAATAATAAAAGAAAAAAGTTTGCAAAAATTTTGTTTGTTAAGTGTTGGATCTGGCGGGAAAAAAGCCTTTATGTTTTTAATGATATGGCAAACGGTGCTGAAACTTACTTGCGGCGTTAATTAAAACAAAAGGATTATGGACGAACAAAACTTAAATACAGAACTTCTTTATTACGCAGACGGCGATAGCCGTCAAATTGATTTGCAAGTTAAACCGCTCGGCGGCGTCACTCACAATCAATTAGTAAAAAGGGCAAAGGAGTGGTTAACCGGAACGGCAAAATGCACGATAGCAATTACCGAACTATCAACAGTCAATTCTGAAAGACCGGATGCGATAGGATTTGGCTATCGAGGAAGCTCCATATTATGTGAAGTGAAAATTAGCAGAGACGATTTTTTTAAAGATAAAAAAAAAGTTTCAGACGCGAGGAAAATAGAGGAATGGGTGACTTGCGATATTATTACATCCCGTTGAATTTGTTAAAGCCAGAGGAATTGCCGGAAGGATGGGGACTATTAGAATGGGATGGACATTTTACGAGAAAAAGGAAAGAAGCAGTTTATAAGGAAGCCGACAAGAAAGCAGAGGTAGCTTTTTTGACATCTGTAATTAGACGACTACAATTATCAACGTGTGTATATGTAGCCGCCGAGTCGGTTTAACAGGTATCGGCTTAACTTGCCGAAGCGGTGATAAACTTAAATTATTTGAGGAACAAATGAAAAAGAAAACATCAAAACCCAAATTGACCGAAGCGAAAGCGAAGGTCAATGTTGAAGCCGTAGTTATAAAGAAACCGGCGGAAGTAAAACAAAAATTTATTACTGTTATTGATGACCGCGAGTTAAAGGTTAATTATCAATTAGTATTTAGCCAAGCATTATGTTCTCTTAGAACCTATCACGACATAGTTGACGAATTTCTTGAAGGAGCTACACGAAAGCAGATAAGAGAAGATTATCACGGCATCAATGAGCATCAAAAAGCTATTAGAAAATTCTTAAAGAAATATTACTGGAAGCAAAGTTAGCCGGTTTTCTTTATAACGGTATGGTTGCTAAAACGCCGCATTGAACTAAAGTAAATGGTTTATTAACAAGACAAAGGAATATAACAATGGAGAATAACCAAGATAAAATTGATGAAGTCACAAATTATATGATGCCGGATTTTTATAAACAATTAAAGCCGATTAAGAGATGCGGTCGTTTTAAGCAACTTGTTATGCAGAACCGCATTGGGAAATTTAGAATATCTGATCCTTTAATTGAACAGGGATTGGCGAATATTATGGATAAATTATTAGCAAAAGTTTTTATAGTAAAAGCAGAACATATTTCGCAACAAATGGAATACATAGGATACCATGAATTATTTGAGGCACAGCAAGAAGGTTCAATGCCGATTGAATATGAGTTTGTTTTTGAGAAGCAAGAAAATGGAACGGCTAAGTTGAAAGAAGTTAAAAAGCTAAATGCGGTTTCTGCATAACGATGTGGCTGGTAACTTGCCGAGCGTAAATTTTATAAATAAAAATAAGGATTAAAAACTATGAACGAAGAAAAAACCCAAATTGACCGAGCGAGTAGCGGGGTCAATGTTGACCAGCAAGTTAGGCGGAAATTTCTTCCCGGTGATTGGATAAGCATGTTTTATGGATTTGACCGAGAAATATTTTATGTGCTGAAATATAATTCCGAAACTGGAATTGTTATCATTGGCAATCCCAAATGGTGCGTAAGCGATTCTAAAACAATAGGGATTGAAGAACTACTAAGCAGAAAAGCAAAATATGTTTGTAGCACACGGCGGAACATTTTGAGATATATTTTCTTCCCGTTTAGAAGTGTGATATGCCCATTTTATAAACCATTTTCCGCCTAACGGATGGAGCTTAATTTGCGCCGAAAATTAAAAATGAGAACTAACATAATTACAAACTTAAATAGCCAATCTTCACTAATAATTGCTGACGCCGTTAAGCGTCAAATTGAAGCTTTTGTTATGCCGAACTTTGGCGGGAGAAAAGAATAGATGAGCCTAAGACAAAAAATAGAATATCTAAAAGCAAATCATCTTAGCGAATGGTTAGAGACTAACCGACAAGTCGAAGAGGAGCTGTCTGATAAACAGGCGATGTGCTGTGTATGTGGCAAACTTGCAACCGGATTGCATGAAAGCAGATGCAAAAAATTTAATAAAAAAGTTATAGCGGAAGCCGCTTTAAGACTAAAACATTTAATAGAGCAAGCCAAAGTTTCGGCATAACAGTGGCCAGCGCCTAAACCGTGCCGGTATGTTGACGGCGTAACACAAAAGTTTAACATGATTATCAAAAAGGAGGTAAAGGGATGAGTGAGATTAAAATTGATAAAAACATACCTATTCCCGAACCAAGAAATGGCAAGAAGAAAAGACATTATCCATTCGCGGAGTTAGAAATAGGTGATAGCTTTTTTGTAGAAGGATTTCAATGGAAAAGTATTGGAGAGTTATCGGGGAGTTACAATAAATACAGAAAAGTAACAAAAAAGAAATTTATATCACGAAAAGTAACGGAGAATAATATTAAGGGTTTAAGGATATGGCGGACGAAGTAAGGTTTTATAACATGTTGGTTAACATACAGGCATCGGTTTCAGGCGTTAGTTACCGTGCGCTTGCGCGCGGGAACAACGCTGGCGCTGGCCACTGTTACCGTGTCGCGCAAGCGACACGGTAACTAAGCATTAACCAGAACTATTTCTTTATAACACTTTTAAAAAGTAAAATGGAGAATTGAACATGCTTAAAGATGATTTTATCGCTCAGTGTCGGTTAAATCATTTTTCGCCGAAAACTGAAAAAGCATATTGGAATTTTATTTTGCAATTTATTCTCTTCCACAACAAAAAACATCCGGGGCAACTTGGAAGAAATGAGATTGAGCAATTTCTAAAACATTTGGCGGTTGAAAAGAAATTATCTTTATCATCTCAGAACCTTGCGTTTAATTCTCTATTGTTCCTTTACAAAAAAGTTCTTAAGCAAAAGTTTTACATCCGAAAAGATTACCGCGTGAAGCGCCCTAAACTTTTGCCCACGGTTTTAACACAATCGGAAGTAAAACAATTAATTGATCTGTTTGAAGGCGCGCCGAAATTAATTACTGAACTTCTTTACGGTTGCGGAATGCGTAAAAATGAAGCGCTCAAACTGCGGCTGAATGATATCGATCTTGGTAATAAAATAATTTATATAAAATCCGCAAAAGGAAATAAGGACCGCATTGCAATCATACCGGAAACGCTGATTGGAAAATTACAGCAGCAAATAATCCGGGTGGAAAATTTGTTTAAGCGGGATCTGAAAAGAAATTTTACCGGATGCGTTTTGCCGGTCAGAATTGGAAACAAAAATCCCGAAGCAGCGCGCGAATTGAAATGGCAGTACTTATTCCCGGCAAAAGATTTAATTAAAAAAATAAATGTCCGTTACCACATGCATGAAAGCACATATGATAAAATTTTGCAATCCGTTGTGAAGGAGTCCGACATAAGAAAAAGAATATCCGCGCACACATTCCGGCATAGTTTTGCAACTCACTTACTGGAAGCCGGTTATAATCTTCGCTTGATACAAGAACTCCTTGGGCATAGCAGCATTACAACCACAATGATTTATACCCATATTACGCAAACACAAATAAAAGATTTTGTCAGTCCGCTGGATAAAATTGAAAACAAACAGCCAAACATTTATAGGATACCGGCTTAAATGGAAATTGTAAACAGAATTATAAAACAAGAATTAGCCGAGTGGCGCAAGTTTGAGCTTATTCAGACAAAAGATTTTAAGAACTTTAGTCCTCACGCCGAACAAAAGCTTATTAACAGCATGATTGCAAATAATTTTATTATGAGTTTTCATGTTTGGGAAAATGAAGGAAAGATTTATTGCATAGACGGACATCAGCGCATACAAAAAATATTTCCGAAACTTGAAACGATGGGCTACAAACTGCCGGAACGCTTCCCTACAAACTTTATTGATTGCGCAAACATGCAAGAAGCCGCCGCGCTTGTGTTTGTTTTTAACAGCGAGTACGCAAAAATTGAAGAAGAAGAAGCTGCTAAATTTATTATGCAGTTTAATCTTGACCTAACGAAAATTAACCAAACAACTGCTCTGCCTCAGATAGATTTATCAGATATTTTCAATAAAAAAGAAGAATATCAAATAATAGAGGAAACGCTTACACCATTTCGGAAAACTCATGTTCTTTTATCGTTCCCTCCGCAAAAACTTTTAGAAATTCAGACTGAATTAGAAAAAATAAAATCATTACCATATATAGACTATGAGCAAAGTTCAAACTGATAACAGTTATTTCGAAGCGAAGATACAATTGAGGATTAATGCTTTGGATGAAAACAAAAATTCTTTTTCAGTGCTCGATTTGTACGCCGGGGATGGTAAAATATGGAATGAAATTAAAAATCGAACCGGAAAAGATTTCAAAATATTACGGATAGATCAAAAGAACGACAAAACCGGAATTTACTTGAAAGGGAATAATATAAAATTTCTTAGAAATATAGAATTACGTCAATTCGATATCATTGATTGCGATGCTTACGGAATTCCATATCAGCAACTAAAAGAAATTTTCCGGCAAAATTATAAAGGAACAATTTTTATTACCTACATACAATCGATGTTCGGAAAGTTGCCGAATAAATTATTATTTGATTTGGGCTACACAAAAAAAATGATTGATAAAATACCAACATTATTTAATAAAGACGGTTTACAAAAATTAAAAAATTGGCTTGCAATGAATGGGATTTCGAGAATAAAAAGATTAAGCTTTGACAAGAAACATTATCTATCAATAAAAATGGAATAAGAAAATGATTATTTACGAACCACGCGGAAAAGCAAGAGAATATTCGCCCTTAGCGGCAAATTTATACTCCGGCTGCACTCACGGATGTACTTATTGTTATGTTCCGAACGTAATAAAAGTTGAACGGCAGAAATTTGATTCAACGGTTGAAGCAAGGAAAAATATTTTGGCGGAACTTGAAAAAGATTGCAAAAAACTAACCGGAACCGACAAACAAGTGCTCATGAGTTTTACAACCGATCCTTATAATCCGTTTAATGATAATACAAAATTGACAAAGTTTGCATTGAAAATGTTTCTCTTTTATAAAATTCCGATAGCAATCTTAACTAAAAGCGGTATGCGGGCGCTGCAAGATTTGGAACTCTTCAAAATGTTTAATGGAAATATAAAAATAGGAGCTTCGCTTACTTGTGATAACGATCCCGATAGCGAAAAACTTGAAACTAATGCCGCAATGCCGGAAGAACGTTTGGCAATGTTAAAAATTTTACATGAACACAAAATAAAAACATGGGTTAGCTTCGAACCTATCATTTATCCGGAACAAACATTAAATCTTTTGAAACAATCTGTTGATTATGTTGACCAATATATGATAGGAAAACTTTCTGGCGATAAAAGAGATATAAGCTGGAAAAAGTTTTTGAATGAAGCGGTTCCATTCTTAAGAAAAAACAAAAAAGATTTTTACATTAAAGAAACCTTGGCTAAAGAAGCTGATACTGGTTATTTAACCAAAGAGGAAACAGATATGAACCGGTTAAATCTAAAAAATAATTTTGCATGAATTCCGTTACCGGAAATATCGTTGATGTAAACATACTTGCGCAATTTCTGGAAGTTGAGCCGCGCACAATTCAAAATTGGGTTTCCAATTACGGAGCGCCTAAGACTGCACGCGGGGAATATGATATCTTGGAATTTGTTAAGTGGCGCATAAAATACCTCGAACGTGAAAACGAAAAACTAAAAATGGGTGATGAAACTCTTTACAAACTTGAACAAGAAGATAAAAAAGTTGTTACTGCGTTCCGTAAAATAAAATTGATGAAGGAACTTAAAAAACTTGTTGATATTGACCTTGCTAACGACGCCTACGCCAAAGATATGATTGCTTTCAAAAGCGAAATTGAAAACTTACGCGCTTATGTTAATGTTTCTCTCGGTTTATCGGATGAATTAAAAGCAGAAGCAAACAAAAAGTTTGATGAAATATTAACCCGGCTCGGAACGGAACTAAAAATTAACGATGAACCGGAAGAAGAAATAATAAACGAAGTTGATGAGATGGAAATAGAAAATTAATGTTTGAGCGCATTCAAAATATTGAAATGAACGATGAGTATATCCGCAAGATATTCCTCGTCAACATAAACAAAATTAGAACGGAAAACCGCCGGTTACTTTTGCCTCCGCCGGATATTTCCGTTTGGGAGCTTGCGGACCTAGAACGCATTCTTCCATCCGACGCGCCGAGACCGGGCAAATGGATAACGAAAGAAATTCCTCATACGCGCGGAATGATGGTGGTATTTTCAAATCCCACAGTGCATCATATAAGCTGCATGGCTTCATCCCAAATTCTTAAAACGGAATCTCTAATTCTCAATCCTATTCTTTGGTTTATAGTAACGCGCCCGGCTAACATTATGATTATGTTCCCGACCGATAACGACATCAAGGCGTTTTCCAAAGAACGTTTGATGCCTATGATTAACGGATGCCGTTTGCTTCGCAATAAAGTTCATTCAAAAAAAGAAAACGGAGAAAGAAATTCTTCCGTGCGCTTAAGCTATCCCGGCGGGCACTTGGAAATTATTTCCGGTTCATCTGCGTCCGGTACACGCCAACGATCCATACAAATAACAATGGCGGATGATGTTGATAAACTTACAATCGGACAGCAGCGGGAAGGCGATCCGCTCACGCGCTTGCGCAAAAGAACCACCGCTTATAAAAAATTCGGCAAGGATTTGAATATTGATATCAGCACACCAACGCGCACCAAGCAAAGCAGAATTGCCGCCGAATACGAACGCAGCAACATGATGAAATATCACGTTACTTGTCCGCATTGCGGAACTCAATTTTATTTTAAGCATGAGCGGCTTGTTTGGAAAAAAGACAAAGATATGTTCGGCAAAGTAATTAAAGAATATCCCGATACGGCTGTTTATCCTTGCGATGGATGCGGCGCGGAAATTAATGAAGCTGAAAGATTGAAGATGCTTGAAGGCGGCGTTTGGATTGCCGAACGACCGGAAATAAAAAAACATGTTGGATTTTGGATTAACGAACTTAGCTCAACGCTTTCATCTTTTGCCGAAGTCGCAAATCAAATTGTTGATGCCGGAACCGATCCCGAAAAATTAGAAGTGTTGTGGAATACGGTTTTCGGCTTGCCATTCGAAGCCGGTGAAGGCGAGAAGGCGGATATCGATTCTCTCAAAAATCACATCGAACCGTTCATTGATAGAGAAAATCCGTTCATTGTTCCAAATGAAATTTTGTACGCCGTGCAAACAACAGACGTGCAAAAAGATAGATTGGAAACAATGATTATCGGCGTTGGGATGGATAAGGAACTTTGGATTTTGCTTTATCAGAAAATTTACGGCGATACTTTACGTCCCAACAGCGAGTGCTGGCGAACTAACGATGAAATCTATAAAGCAAATTGGCGCCGCAAAGACGGCGTTAAAGTTCCGCTGCTTCGTCACTTTAAGGATACCGGCTACCTTGCACCGACTGTCTATAAAAATGTCCGTAAAAAACATACGTTCGGAATTTATCCGGTTAAAGGCAAGGGCGGAATCGGCGTTCCAATTCTTCCGCATAAATTTCAGCCGGTGGATTTTGATCAATGCAGATTGCTCCATCTCGGTTCCAACGCGGCAAAACAAGAGCTGTTTAGAATGTTAAGCGTTCAAAGACCGGAAGCGATTGCCGATGACGAACCGGTTCCAAATTATGTTCACTTCCCGGACTCATATTTTACTGAAGAACTTTTAGAACAATTCCAAAGTGAAGTTGCGGTAAAAAAACAGATCGGCAATTTGGAATATGTTGTTTACGTTAAACCGGACCGCCACACTTCCAATGAGTTGATTGATTTGATGTATATGGGGATCGCGGCAATATATCATGTGAACGCGAATGAAAAATTAGTAAAACAAAATATGGATAAACAAGCAGAGAAGATTGCTAAAACAAGAAGTGAGAAGTTAGAAGCTAGAAGTCAGAATGAAGTTGATGCAAAAAAAGAAATTCAAAATTCAAAACTCAAAATTCAAAATTCAAAAAAACATAGACGAACATTTGCGAGGAGAAGATGAAAAGCAATATGGAGTATTTAGTAATTAGAAATCAGAAAAATCTTTTGTCTAACGACTAATGACTTCTCTTAAAATAAATCTTATTTTCATAACGGCGGCGGCGGAGTTTGCGCGCATATATGGCATTTGTGATGAAACCGCGTACCGCAACCGCGTAATTAAATTGGAATTTGAGCAAATGAAAATTGATTGCCCCGGTGAAATTGTGGAAAGTTTAATCGAGCGGCTTTCACAAAAAGAATGGAACGGAATTTATTTGAGTTACAAGCAGATAGAAAAAATCTGCTATCCATCGGCAGCGGAGAAAGACAAAGTTGAACTTGCCATCCAGCTTGCGACTGAAAATAATATAAGAGCGCGCCCAGCTCTCAGCGTTCAGCATCCTTCGAAACATAAACGCAGAACTTACGCGCGAAGAAAATAATGTTAAAGATAATTGAGAATTAATATATTTTAACAACCAAAGGAGAATTAGAATGTATAATGACGCTTGGAGAACCCAAAATAATACATGGCTTATGCTGGAATATACACGATGTTATAACTTTTGGGACCGATTAAAATTTTTATTTACGGGTCGTCTGAATTTTGATTCGTTGCCTCTTTATAACAAAAGGGGTTTGCTTAAATAATAATTTTCGATGGGACCACAATAAAACGGCTGCATTAGCGCGCATTACAGCCGCGATCTTTCGCACCCCCTTATATTAACACTCCCGCAAAAGTGCGTTTTTAGCGTATTTTTAACAAAATAGTGCGAAAACAGCGCAAAAACGCAATAATTGTTTGTTAGTTGTCTTTGACAACCGTCAAAGAAACACTTTTATAAGCGCGTTAATATTTTTTATTTTTATTACGATTTTACTTGACATTTGTAAAATAATTGTCGTTATTAACAATAGAGATTTAGATTAGTTCTTTAATTATTGATTTTTTTTAATAACAAAAAAACAAGCGGTGACAGCTTGTAAAAAACAGTCGAGGAGAAATAAAATGGCACAGTACGAAGTAAATCACTCATGTGGACACACTCGCACAATCCAATTATTTGGGAAAACAAAAGACCGCTACTCAAAAATTGAATGGATGGAAACTCAAGATTGTCCAAAATGCTGGGGCGAAAAGAAAAGAGCGGAAGAAGCAAAACAACCAATCACAATGACTATCCAAGCAAACGGTTTAGACTCTGACGGCAATGGCAACTTACTTGCCGAGATCGTTTTAGCCGGCGGGACAATTAACAAAAAAGAAGAAATTAAATCTCTCGGTTATTCTTGGGCAGAAGAGCGCGGCGGAGTTATGAGTTTTTTATCTATGCAAGAACCAAATATAGCATGGATTAAGAGAGTGCCAATTATAGAGTTAGAAATAACTCATCCTACCGCTATCCAGTTGCAAGCAGAGGCAAAACAATTAAATGCAACAATTGTAGGTAAGATTGGCCCAATGGATCTAGCAATGATTTCCGAGCGATCAAAAAAATTAAAAGAGGAAGCAGAAAAAAAAGAAATTATTGAGAAGAAAATTGCCGAGTTGCCTAAACCCGAAAGGCCAGCATGTCATCCGAAATCAAAACACCCCGATGAATTCTGGAATAAAAAATATTATGGCAATGAAAAATATGGTTACTGCTATTACGTCAACGACAAAAAATATAATTTAACAAAAACAGAATATGATGAGTGCATGGCTTACAGAGAGGCATGTAATTTATATAATCAAAAAGTTGAATCAATAAAAAAAGGAGAGGCTCAATGATTTTATCTTATGTAGATTTATTTGGGGATGGTGCGCGGCATAATATCCGCGCATCTATTACAACAGACCATCCGGCAAGTCATTATGGACAGTCAGTGATTGTGCTCAAGGATGGCGATGCGCTCGATTTGACATCTTGGGTATTGTTAAATTATCGGGTGGAAAAAGCAACGACAAAAGAACGTCAATCGCTCAAAAAAGTTTTTGATAATTATAATTTGATGGCGGGTACAATCCGCGAAAAAAAAGATGACTAAAAAATTTTACACACAAGAAAAGTTCATGCAGTTGGCGGGAATCAACAACCGGCAACGCTTAAACCAATTAATGGTGGGATATAGACAGATAAAAAATGGCAAAGAATATTCCATCCCGCCGAAATTGGGAGAAGGAAAAGATTTTGTTCATGCCGGAACAATTTTTTTTCCATCTGCTTTGAAAAAAATAAAGGTGAAGAAATGAAAAATTATGAACAAATGCACTTTATAAAAGTTGGTGATAAAAACGGATGGCTCTTTAGAAATACCTTTGATAAAAATCTTTTCAAGTTTCGCGGCGAAGAAATTAAAGCATCATCTTGTAAGGGAGCGATTGAAAAGCTAAGAGCAAAAGAAAACCCGGAACAAAAATAATTCCTCTCAGCCCCGCTTCGGCGGGTTTTTTATTGCCCCTAAATTTATCCCCCTAAAAAAGAGGTAAATTCTTTCCCGCCCATAACCGATCTTACACGCAGAGATAATAAATCTTTGCGTGTAAATGAATTTAACATCGTTAAAACTTGTCGCTAATACAGATTGGTCGTGGACGGAAACTGTCTGCAACCGGATTGTATTTTTCAAAGACGCATCCAACAAATTTACATTAGAGGGCAGCGGTTCCGCCGCGCCTTATACATTTTCCAAGCCGGCGCAAAACATAACCGCGGGCAAATATTTATTCCAATCTTTTTTGAATAATATATTTGTTGGTCAAGGTGAAATTACAATTTATCCAAACCTTGCAACCGATGAAGACCCGCGCTTACAATGGACCCGCATTTATCAAAACTTGATGGGCGCAATCGAAGCGCTCTCAACCAAACAAGCGCAGACCGTAAATCTTTTTGACGGCACACAAGTAACACTCGACGATTTGACAAAATTAATTCAGCGCGCAAAATATGCCGAATCAAAAATGAATGAAGAAAACGGAAGACGGATAAGCAGAAAAGTTTTAACAAGATTTTATTGATAAAAAAAAATAATAAGAGGTATGAAATGAAGAAGTTCAAAATCTTTATCGCATTAATATTTATGCTCTTGCCGCTTCAAGGCATTTTTGCGCAAACCGATTTCACTTCCAAAACCGCGGACATAACTCATTTCGCGGCGATATTCCCGAATACAAATATTAATTCCTTAACTTCCATTTATTCGGCTTGGTTCACACTCGCCGGTTATGAAACGACCGAACCTTATGTTTTAGCCGCCGGGTCTATCTACTATCCGGATAAATTATTCGGAAGTTATAAGTTTACAAGCGCATCCAGCAAACCAAGATTAACATTAATTGTCCAGGGTTCCAATGATGTTTCCGATACGACCCAGCATTTCGCCGTGGATACTCTTAGTGCTGTTTCTGATTCGGTCGAGACTTGGCAAAATTTCTCTGTGAATTTCAACGGCAACAAATATTTGTATTACCGTTTGTATTTCAAAACGTCTGCTGGAAACCCGGCTGATGTTTATGCAAAGGTTGATCTCTATAAGCCAAGAAAGAAACTTCAATAATGCCGTTTGTAAAAAACATATTGAATCTTGTTGGACTGACCACAAAACGCGAGGCGCGGACTGAAATTAAGAAAGCACATTCGCGTGGAATTGAAGCCGCAAAAAGTTCGCGCTTAAGAATGGGCTGGGCTTCCAGACCGGATGAAATTAATCGATTAATTCAAAGCGATCTCCCGGCATTGCGCGCCCGCACTCAAGATATGCTTTTTAATAATGCGTTCGTTGCGGCGGAGGATTTTGACGATAGATATTTTGTTATCGGCCCCGGCGGAATTGATTTACAGCCGCAAGCAAAATTTCCTTCCGGCGTTCTCGATGATTTTGCCAATCTAACTATCAAACGAGCGTTTGATAAATGGTGCAAGAAAAAATATTGCACCGTTAGTCAAAGATATTCATTTGTAATGGTGCAATATCTCATCCGCACAATGCTGCGCGTAGATGGCGAAGTAATTTTGCGTCAATATACAAAAGGCTCCGCTATAAAAGGAAATCCTTTCGGTTACACTTTGGATTTTATAGATCCAAACGACATCGACCATAATTATAATCTCAAAGTTGATGAAAATATTTTCATTATCATGGGCGTTCAAATTGATTCATTCCGCAGACTCCAAGGCGTTTGGATTAAGAAGAAAAACGTTCAGCAAGAACTTACGGTCGGATACAATTCTATGGCGGAACGTGAGTTTATTCCGGCCGATGAATTGATTTATGGTTTTGATCCGAAACATTTCAAGCAAGTTCATGGAATAACTTCCCTCGCGTCGGTTCTGCTTACGCTTAAAGATGTTGACATGTGGAAAAATTATTCTTTGCAAAATGCAAAAGCCGGCGCCGCCAAAATGGGATTTTTGGAAAGCACACAAGTTGACGCTCACCCTTATACCGGCGATGCGGCAATTACCGAAAACGAAAGTGAAACTGCCGACGGCGAATCAACTTCAACGACCGGCGATTATGGAAAATATATGGATGTTGAACCGGCTTCCGTTGAAGAATTGCCTTGGGGCAAAAAGTTCACCGGATTCGATCCGAAATTTCCATCCGACCAACATAAAGATTATATGCGTTCGAATTTGCAAGAAGCTTCCTACGGCACCGGAAAAGATTATGCCGTTTTAACGGGCGATAGAGAAGGCGAAAGTTTTGCAAGCGGACGCGGCGGAGAAATGAAATCTATTGCCGCAATCGCTTACGACCAAACTATAACAATTGAAAATTGGCTTACGCCGATTTATGAAAGCTGGGTTCAAGCGGCGTTAAGAAGCGGCGCGTTATATCCTTTGGTTTATGCCAACCTCGAAAAATATCTCGAACATTTCTGGCAAGGATTTAAGAAAGGCTGGATCGATCCATACAAAAAAGCGATGGCGGATAAGATTGAAGAAGAAATGGGATGGAAATCTAAAATTGATAATCAAACCGAACGCGGCAGACGTCCCGAAGATATTCTTAGCGACAAATCAACAATAAAAAAATTAGAAGCAAGTAAGGGCGTTGAATTCGAAAGCATTCCGGCTCCAACAAGTGCACCGTTACCGGACCCAAATGCCGAACCGGCGCAAACTACTCCGCAAGCAAATAGAGAAACAAGCAACGTTATCAAATTGCATGAGGTAAATCATGTTTAAAATTAAAATCGAAGAATTAATTCAAAAAATAAATAGCCGGGATATCGATAAGAATCTTCCCGGATCGGCTTATGTGTTTGCGCAACCGGCAAGCGCCGAAAGATCGGCGGATGGTTCGGCGTCTGGCGAACAGATGAACGCAGATGATGAAAGGCAATATTTGGAAATGACCATATCCTCCGAAACGCCGATTGAAGATTGGTTTGGTTATTTAATTTTAGACCACAGCGAACAAGCTCTCGTCGCAGATCGATTAAAAACCGGCGCATCTTTCCGCGATATGCACTACGGCGATCAAGTCGGAATTATTTCGAGCTATTCATTTACCGATACGCGCAAATTAAAAATTGGAATAAATTTTTCTCCTCACAATCCGCGCGCGGTTATGCTTTATAAAGAATACCGCGACCGTTTAAGAAAAAATTCGTCCGTCAGATTTATAATCCACGAACTCAAATTGGAAAGAACGGTTGATAATACCGATTACTATCGCGCCATTAAGTGGGAATTTGTGCACGGTGCGGCTGTGCCGGATGGCGCGGATAATAACGTTGGCATGGATCGAAATTTTAATAAAAATATTTATCAATTAAATCAAAGGAGTAGTATCGTGAAAACACCAGAAGAAACCGCTGCTGAAGAAAAGGCAAAGGAACTCGAAAGAGCCGCTGCCGAAAAAGCAGCCCAGCTTGCTATAAAGCAAGAAAGAGATCAAGAAGTTAAAATAGCGATTGCCCGCGCTAAAGTTAGTCTAAAGACGGAACAAGGCAATTTGCTCGACCGCGTCTTTGAAAAAGGCGGACCAGACCAAGCGCTTAGCGCAATTTCTATATTCACTATGGCGCGCGATTACCAAAAAGAATTTGGTGATGACATTAATCTTACCGAGTTAGCTGATAAATATGTTGCTATTGGTACCAGCGACAGAAAATTTGGCGACATGATTACCGATCTTTTAGCTCTTAAATCTCAACGCGCTGTTTCCGGCACATTGGATGGATTGGATAAAAAAGATCGTCAAGCATTTTCCATCGCTAAGTTAATTGATGCTTGCGCTCCGGACAGCAAAGTTAATATTGACCGCGAACTTGGAATGATCAAGGAATATGAACAGCAGAATAATATTTCGCTCGTTGGAAAACGCGGCGGAAGGGTTATCCCTTACGCAATGCTTTATGATAAAGCAAGAACGCTTATTACCAGCACGCCGACAAGCGCCGGTAATTTGGTTGCTACAAATTTAATTGCCAGCGAATTTATTCCGCTTGCAAGAAATAAAGCAATTGTCGATCAATTGGGAATTAGAATATTTCCGAATTTAGTTGGCAATCAAGCAATTCCAACACAAACCGCTACTGCAAACGGTTCGTGGATGACCGATGAAGTTACACCGCCATCTGCAAGCGATTTAACAACCGGACAAAAAACTTTAACTCCGCGCACTTTCAAGGTTAAAGCTGCATTTTCAAGATTAGCCGCAATGAATACCACGCCGGGAATTGAACAAGTTGCCGTCGATGATCTTTTGAATGTTGTCGCGTTAGCTCGTGATAAATCAGTCCATCATGGCGCCGGTTCCGTTTCAAGCGAACCGACCGGAATTATAGCTACCGCCGGCGTTGGCCTTGGCACCGTTAAAACTTCTTGGACATTCGCAGATATAGTTGCGATGGAAACTTCCGCCGCCGCCGCAAATCTTGATGTCGCAAGTTCGGCCTATGTAACAACCGCAACAATCCGCGGGACTTTGAAGACTACCGAGAAATCTCTCAACTACCCGCTGATGTTATGGGAGAATAATCAAATGAACGGTTATCAAGCCAAGGTTACAAACCAAATTACCGCCGGTCATATTTTCTTCGGCGATTACTCACAAGTAATCCTCGGAGAATGGGGCGGTATCGAATTGGTTTATAACCCTTATACATATGACGGTGCGATTATGCAAGTAAGCGCATATTTAACTATGGATGTTGTGGTTAGATACGCTCTCGCTTTCTCGTATTACAAGCCGGTCTAAATAAAATGACTTTGACAACAATTAACAGCTCCGCATTAATTGGCGGAGCTCCTCTATCAAATAAAAATAATGGTGATAAAATGGCAGCAAAGAAAAAATATTTGAACGTCAGCGAATTTCCTTATGTCATCGATGGCGGTCCGGTTCTTCCGGGAGAATTTTTTGATTCGGAACCAACAGTGAATATTCTCCAGCTTATCGGTGCGGAAGCGCCGCGCGCGGTTGAGGTTACTAAGGAAAACGAAAAATCTTTGAACGAGCAAGCGCCGAAAATTAAAGCGGCTTATCTCGAACGCACAACCCCGAAAAAAGCGGAAGTTAAAAAGTAACCATGACCGATCTTATCGACATATCGGACGCGCTGTTTAATTCCGGTTTGGAAGTTGACGCCGTTATAACAAGCGGCGTCAATTCCTATTCCGGCAAAGTTATTTTTAGAAATCAATACCAGCGCAGTCCGTTAATGGATATCAACTATCAAGGTTCAAATCCAATTGCGATGTGCGAATTTACGATGGTTGACGATTGGTCGAGCATAGCAACAAACACCGATACAATAATTATTGATGGTGAAAACGGCGGCGCGGCATTTAAGATACGCGAAGTTAAACCCGCAAAACCAAATTATACAATTCTGGAATTGAGTTATGACTAAGCGCGAAGCAATAGTGCATTCGTTTAGGCAATATTTAGACGCAATTACAATCATTGGCGGTTATAAAAATAATTTTCCCGCGTCAACGCATTGGTCAACCAATATCGAGCCGAAAGAAAATGAAATTTTGATTAATGTAAAAGATCGCGCTTTAAATTTTGTGGATGCCGATCAGAGCGGAGAAGAAATTCTTTCAGTTGATGTTTTTCTCGGATGCTGCAAGACGGGGACTAATTATTCCACAATAGCTAATCTGATTGACGATGTAAAACATTGCATCTTTAATAACCGCCGCGCGATGGAAGTCGCGCTCAATCTTACGGAAATAAAATTTGTGAGTGATGAAATAGAAATCGCGCAATTCGAAAAGGAAGTCGGCGCCGGCAGAGTTTCATTTTTAATTACAACCGGACAGAACTGCAATTGGTACCACGACGACACTAATTATTCTTAATGGTGAATAATGAAAATTACCGAGAAGGGTTTGAGGATAATAAAAGATTCAGAGGGACTTGAATTAAAAAGTTATAAGTGCCCGGCGGGAAAATTAACAATCGGTTACGGGCATACCGGCGTTGATGTTTTGCCGGGAATGACTATTAACGAACTCGCGGCGGATATATATCTAAAAATGGATTGTGCCGATGCGGAAAATGCGGTGAACAAATATGTGAAAGTACCGCTTAATCAAAATCAATTTGACGCATTGGTTTCGTTCATATTCAATATTGGCAGCGGGAAATTTTTGAATTCCAGTCTGCTCACAAAATTAAACGCCGGAGATTATGCCGGGGCTGCGGAATTATTTTTGATGTGGACTCACGGCGGCGGTAAAGAACTACCCGGATTAGTCGCCCGTAGAAAAAAAGAAAAAGAATTATTCTTGACGCCGATGGAGGCTGAACCATGAACATTGAATATGATCCGGAAGAAACACCGAATGTTGATAATCTGAAAATAAAAGATGAACAGTTAACAAATCCAAAATTGGAGAATGAAATGAGCGAAGTAAACGGAACACCAGTATTAACCGATAAGCCGGGCTTAGAATTCGGCATCGATGAAACCAAAGACGTTATAAAATTCGGAACGTCTTTAGCGAACGGATTAATCAAAGCGTTGAAGGACGGCAAAATCGGTCTAACTGATATAGCTGATTTTATTGCGCCGTCAACAAAACTGCCCGCGGCTTTGAGCGGCATTTCCAAAGTTCCCGCCGAACTGAATGATCTGACCGAACTCGAAATGCAAGAATTGCGTGATCTCGTTCAATCCGATCTTCAAGTTGACGACGCGAAAGCGAAAGTGATAATCGATAAATCAATCAATGTCGTTTATGCCATCTACGGTTTGGTGAAGGAAATCCAACAATAATGTGAGAAGTCAAAAGTGAAAGGTGAAATGAAAAACCTTTCGACCTTTGACCTTTGACCTTTCACTTTTTATGGTGATAAAATGCCGGAAGAGAAGAAAAAAAATATTTGGTACTGGCTCGGTAACGCGGCTGTTGGGTTGACTGGTCTTGCAATCACATATTCCGATAAAATTCTTCCGAAAGTTTTTCCCGAATATACTTTGGTGAATCAACTGGCAATCCCTATTTCGCTGGGCTTAAAATTTTTATGGGATAGCTGGAAATACCGGAACGGAACAATTTCTCCGCAAGGTAAAAAATTGCTTGATAAAGTCCCGGATAAAATTACCGGCGCATATAATTCTAAAAATTTGCCGGGCGGTTTGGCGGATAAAGTAAAAGGAGATGGCGATGGCAGAAAATGAAAACAAAATTGAATCCGCCGGCGGAAAAAAGCAAGTCCTTACTGTCGAAATGGTAAAGTTTATTTTTTACATCATAACACTCGCAATAATTGTTATGGTTTTTTACGGTGCGTTTGATAAGCGCGTTACGGTGATCGAATCCGATATGAAGCATAAAGTTGACAGCGAGCAGTTATTCCAAAAACTTGATGAAGTGAAAAAAGAAATCGGCGAGAAGATCGAAAAAGAAATACAAAAAATAAAAAGATAGAGGTAATACAATGGCACAAGCTAGATATGGAATCGATCAAATTGTGTTCTGCACTAAAGGAACGCTTTTAGCCGTACTTCCGGCAACGCCGACAAAGGTTATAGCCGGCGGGTTCCGCGGCAAAACAAAATTAACATTTAAGGACGTCGGCGATAATGACGAAGCGCGCGGACGCTTTATGCAGCGCGGCGTTTTAATTACGATGGATGAAACTCCATTGTATCAGCCGAACTTGTTGAATTTGATGAACATTATTTCTCAATTCTTGCCGGACGGCGGCGCCGACGCGGAAATAAAAGCGCGCCCGCAATCTTCCGGCGTTGACGGCGGGTGTTTTCAATTTAGCGGCGCGGGTACAACCAATAAACATTTGGGCATCGGCTTCAAATATGAAATGAGCAAGAAGCGCAGAGCGTTATTAATTAAAGCAATGCTCCAGCTTAGCAAAGCAGATGCGAGTGCATTAATCGACGCGGCGGATAGCAACACCCCCGCAACATTTAGCGGCGTTACAAATTACGGGCAAGATGAAAGCAAACGCAGAATTCCTTGGCTCAATTTTACAAACGCAACTTTTTCTTATGCAGATATACTGGATTACTCCTTCATTTTAGAATCCGTGAAGGATAAAGACAATGATCTGGAAGAACGGGAAATTTCTCAAATGATTAAAGCAACATTGATGTACAAATTCCGATCTGCTACTATCGCAAATATTGTTGCGGAGATGGCGGAAACCGAAGGCATCGCAATTAACTTCCAGCAAGATACTTCCGCGGCTGCCGCCACTTATGAAAAATTTGCTTTTGCCGCAAACGTTTTGCATAAAGAAGGCGAACGTACCATCGGTGACGAGGAAAGAAATTTAACGCTCACTTATTCCGGCTTAATTCCAATCGGGAATATCTCCGCGGCTTATACTGCATTGGTTGGCGGCGGCACCAGCGCGGATGGAACCGAGGGCGGAACGGTTACAATAACAAATTAGAACAAACGTGAAAGGTCAAAAGTGAAAGGTGAAACGAAAAACCTTTTGACCTTTGACTTTTCACCTTTTGCGGAGGAGTTCACATGGAGTTTGCATTAAGGATTTACAAAGACAATGGCGAATTGAAAACTGTTTTAACTACACGTCTGGGTTTGAGATGCAATGAAGGCGGAGTTTTTGAAACTGATTTGAGCGCCTTCAACGGATTGAAATTTGTTTTGTTCAACATCACTACTCAGAAAGAAGTTAAGAGCGGTGTAATTGGAGAAAAACCAGCGGAGCCGAAAGATGCCGGAGAATGAAAAAATTTATGAGATCGGCGGGAAGAAGTTTATTCAGCGCAAGGAACTAAGCGCGGAAGATTGGGATTTGTTTATTCGCGGCAATGAAATTATTGGCGATATACGCGCGAGAAAAATCTCTATTAATCCGGAACAAAAAGAAATAGAAATTAAAGCCGGTGATTTCACAAAAGATGAATTCTGGGAATTCGCTTCCTTTGGGTTTGTCTGTGAAGACGGTTCGGCAATGGGCAAGGAATTATGTTCTAAACTTTCTATGAAAGATAGTCTGGAAGGATTCACTGCTTTTTTTTTCGTTTTAATAGAATTGGAAATCTTCTCGGCAAACTCAATGATGTCGAACGACAAGGCGCAGAAACTTATGAAGAAATTGAGCGCCTTGAATCCGAACTAAACGAATATGAAAACGAATATTACAAAAGCGATTTGCCGCTTGATCTTTTCAACTCATGGATATTTTATTTAACGGAATATGATTTAACCAAGCGGAAAATTTTATTGAAAGAACCGCTTGAATTGTTTTTGGAATGCGTTTACAGAAAATACATTGAAAACTTAAACATGATGATAAGAACGCGCGGCAGTTTAGAAGACGCGCTACGGAAAAAGAATAATGGCTAATGAAATAAAAATAAAACTCACCATTGACGGTAAAGAAGCCGTTGCTACTCTCGATCTAAGCGATCAGAAACTGCAGAAACTTATTTCCACATCTAAAACCGCTCAAACTTCAACTGACGGTTTAAGCGGAAGTTTCAACAGACTTGCAGCAACCTTGATAGGATTTTTCGCGGTTGATAAAATTATCGGATTGACTAGGGATTCGGTTAATCAATTTGCCGAAGAGGAAAGAACGATCGCTCTATTAAAAAATACAGTCGGTGGCGCAACAAAAGGATTGGTTGAATATGCCGATCAAATGGCGCGCATAACCGGAATAAAAGATGATGAAATTATGTCCGCCGAAAAACAGATCGGCGATTTTGTCAAAGACGAGGATATGATAAAAAGGTTGACCAAGGCGACTATTGATTTTGCGGTTGCTAAAAGGATTGATCTTGCTTCCGCCTCTAATTTAGTATCGCGGTTGCTCGCCGGTGAATCCAGTTCTTTGGGAAGAATTAAACTTGATATTGAAGCAAATGCGCGCGGCACGGATAGATATAATCAAGTTGTTGATGCGATGACAAAAATTTGGGGCGGACAAGCTGAAACCGCGGGAAATACTTTTAGCGGGACTTTGGGTAAGATGAGAAATTCTGTCGATAATCTAAAGGAAGCTATCGGCAGCAGATTGGCTCCGGTAATAACAATTATCGCAGATAAGATCGGGAATATAGCGGATAAGGCGCAACAATCGAATAAGGCGCTGATGTCTGTCGAAATTATCGCGCGGACTTTGGGAATTATCTTTGCTGGACTTTCGCAAATTATTGTTACGGTTGGGACTGTTCTTGGCGGGCTATTCGGAATGATAGGAAAGATTGCTTATGAACTTCCGAGTATAATCCAAGGCATGGCGCAAGCCGCATCCGGCAATCCAATTGGCGCAATGATAGCCGGTAATTCGGTTGATAGCATTATTGCGTCATTTGACAAATTCAAGTCAACCATTGGAGATGTTCAAAAAGCTTACGCCGATTTTTATAATTTAATGCTGCACCCGCAATCAACTCAATTACCGGATTGGCTGCTGACGGGTGGCGGCAAAGAACCGCCGCCAAGTGCGGGATCGAAGGGAAATGAAAAAAAATATTTTGAAACGACCGAACAATTAAAAGAAGAAATAAAACTTCTCAAACAAAAAGCGGCGGCAACAAAGGATTTGGCAGAGCAAATTTTGTATTTGCAATTGGCTGAAGCAAAAGAGAAAGAATTAAAATTCCGCGCCGGTATTGGCAGAACGCCGGTTACAGCTGAAGCAAATATGGGCAATCCTATCGGATACCGCGGCGGCGATCATGCAAAAGGCAACTCGTTAATAAAATTAATTGACGACGATGAAATTAAAAATGCAAAGGAACGAGTTGATCAATTTAATAATGGTCTGATTAGCGAAACAGTCCGCGCCGATGAAGCTTGGCACAATTTGGGAATGACTATGAGTAGGAGTTTGACGAGCGCGATAATGCAAGGCAAAAAATTAACGGACGTGCTTTCCGATATGCTGGGAATGTTTTTAGAAATGGGACTGCAAGCCACAATGATGGGTTTATTTTCTATGCTATTGCCCGGAGGTTCATTCTTAAAAGGTTTTGGCAAAATGTTTGGCTTTGCAAATGAAGGTGTTTTATACGAACCGGTTGTTGGTGTTGGAATGAGAAGCGGAAATCCTTATTCGTTTGCGGAGTTTGGACCGGAAGCATTTATGAAGCCGGGAAAATTGGGCAATTATAACGCCGCGCCGCAAAGATTATTAGTGGAGTTTGCCGGAGAGGTTGGCGTCGGTCAGCGCGGAATCGATCTCCACGGAACAATGAATAAAAGAAATATAATTCTAAAAAAATATTATTGAAGTGAGCTACACAAAAAGCTACATATTCGGGGATACAACTTCGGTCGGTACGTTAATAAAAAACGGCGATAGGATTTTAGTTAAGTGTCAATTTACAATTGACGATATCGGAAGCAACGTAACTTATCTGGCTTCGGATAAGGGCTTATATATTAAGCGTTACGGCTCTACAAAAATGGAATTTAATTTTGATGAATTCTTTTTAGCGCCGAACGAATTCAGTTTTGAAGTGCAAGACCGTGCAGACGAGTTTAACAATCTGCTTTATGAAGGCGCGGACGTTGATAAAGTTTACAAAGATTTTTATGTGGAAGTGCAATTAAAGCATCCGGGCGGAATTTACGAAACAAAATTCAGCGGCAATAATGCCGTAGAAAATATAGAATATGATCCTAAAACTAAAATTCATGTTTTTACCGCGCTGCCAAGCACAAACATATTAAATGAAGCGGCTATCTTTCAACCGACTTACGACGCAACAAAATTTAATTATGATCTCGCTTATACATATCCTAATAATCCTCTCGCCTTGTCATTCTATAAATCCAGCATTTTGCAAGGAACAATAAAATGGAATTGGATTTTGCTTACGGATCTGATTAAGAAAATGTTTCAACTTATTAATGCGTCCATTGTGGTAACGTTTATTCAGAATTGGCTTTTTTACGGCAAACTTGGCGCAACGGAAAGCAGCGCTCTCACGTTCAATGATCTATTGGTTGATAACAATTGGCTCGGTTCCGTTTTTGCGGAAGACAAACATTCGGACATAAAATCAATTGGCGATTTATTAAAAAAAATTGCGTTTGAATTCGGCTGCGTTGCCGGCGTGCAATCCAAAAACGCGGCATTCTTCAAACAAGTTTATTATGTGGATGTGAGTTCATTACAGACTTTGGGACCATTGGTTTCCGGTTATCCAAAGAAAAAATATAAATATCAAAAAATCGATTACGCTAGAATTACCAGCTCTTATTATGAGCAAGATACCGGACAGCGCAATAGATATGTCGAGCAGCAATTCAGACCGCAAGGACAAGCGCCATATTATTCGCACGATAAAAACCAAGGCGATAACGGGATTGAACAAGAAATAATTAGCGTTGCCTCATGCCCGATTGATCTTGGCGGCGGGTGGACTTCGGAAGAATTTGTTTCAAACCTCAAGGCATTAATAAGCGGCTCGGATTATTATTCAATCTATGCCGTCAAAAATCCGTTTGTCGGCATAGTCGGCAATGTGTTTCCATATCAATGCCCGGCGGGATTTTTCCCTCTGCCAACTTCGCTTGCGGAATATCACTATCACTTAAAAGGATTGCTCTACAAAACGCAAGTTTATGTTTTCAAGATTAGGGGATTGAACCAAAATTTTTTACAAGGATTTCAATACGGCGGATTCAATTTCTCGGTTGTGAGCATCGAGGAGAATTTTGATGAAGGCACGACAACGCTTGAAGCAATAAAAGTTAGCGCAATTTCTGTAACGGGTGGAGATGGCGGCGGCGGAACTACGATTGACACAATTTTAACCGCGTTGCCCGTTGAATCGCTCGCGCAAGAAGCGGCGTTTAGTTATTCGCAATTGGTTAACAGTGACTTAGATCCCGGATTTGCAATAGCGAATATGAAGGAAGGCGAATGGCTGGATGGATTTGTTCTAAATATTGAAATTGCTTTCGGCGCAAACCAAATAAGCGATTTCAAAATTTACGACGGCTCGGGAATACTTTTTAAGATTAGCGAAGTGAAGGGAAAATTTTTGGAAGTTACGGTGCAGCGTAAAGACAAGGTGAAAAAATACATTGCGGATGATACGATCTATATGAAAATAATTAAGGGCATAACAACTGCCACAAGTGGAAGCGGGACAGTGCTTATAAAGAAACTTAAGAGGGCGGCATGAGGAAGATTAGAGCGTTATTGGTTGTCGGTTGTTGGTTGTTGGTTATTGGTTATTGGTCAATTATGAATGCGCAAGAATATATTTTCAATCCGGGAACGACCGATACGTCTTGGACAATCGGGAATGATTCTTGGATTCGAATTTCCGTAAGACCGGATTCATCTTTGCATGTATTTAATTATTTATATGGCGAACGAGTTTACCCGGATACGAACTGGGTGAAGCACCGCATCACTTCGCAAACCGGTTTTGATTCTACTAAGATCGGTTATCTCGCGAAAGATCAAAGTTGGAGCGGGTTCAATACGTGGACCAAACGAACAATTTTTCAAGATGATTCTACGCAAGTGAGTGGACTCTGGTATGATTACCCATCCACCGGAAGAATTGCCGGCGGCGTGCTTTATGATTCGCTCGGCAATGGTGTTCTGAAATTTAGAAAGATGCAACCGTATATTTTAACCACTTATCCCATGCGGCGCAATGGCGATTCTCTTATCGTGGATTTTAATTCCACAAACTTGAAATTGACTTCGAATAAATTGAACACGATTCAAGATATTGCTATGGCGAGCGCACCAACGTTCGGCGGGCTTACTGCGATTAATGGCACATCTAACACTCAAACTATTCTTCCGCTGCTAACAGATACTTATGATCTCGGTTCGGAAACAAAACTTTGGCGCAAGGGGTGGCTTTCGGAAATGGAGGCAATTTTATTTGCGAAGAATACAATCACACTTCTCGGCGGCTGGTTTTATATTACGAAGGACGCGGGCACATTGCCTTATGATGTGAATAATTCGCAGACAACAATTGATTTTGGTAAAGCGATGACGCCGAATGATTTTATTGTTTTTCGTCAGCCGTTAACGGTGGAATATATGCAAGTCAATTCTCTCTATGCCGGAACGACTTATTACGTAACGAGAAATTTAGACGGCAGCGGCGCAAATATTTGGGCGGCTGGAACTCCTTATGCGGTATTCGGGCAAAACGGAAACGGTCGAATAGAACTTAATGCTTACAACACGCCGCGAATAAGCATGATAACGCAAGGCGCAACTTATAATGTCCAAAACGAATATATAAGAATCGGTGATATTAATGGAATGCCGGGGTACAGTACTTCAACTTGGGGCGCATATTTTGGAACGATAGATAATTACATGAAATGGGATGCGACAAATGGACTTATGGTTAAGGGCTCTATTACAGTAATGGGCGGCAATGCTCTATCCACCGGCACAGCGGCGACGGACATAAATAATAATATAACAACAATTAATGGCGGAAAAATAACTACGGGAACAGTTACACTTGCGCAATTAAATTTTACTCCGGTTCAAACTTCGAATGTAGTGGCTTCGATCAACGCCTCGGCGGAAGGAATTACAATCAGTGGTGCGAAGCTAACAATCAATAGTGCTACAACTTTTGGCAGCGGTTATGATCCGTCAACAAAAACAACGAGCAGCGAAGTAACTACAATTATCGGTAATACGGTCACAACTTCTTATCTAAATGCAAAGGCGATAACTGCTCTCGGTGCAGTAACTGCCGGTACGTTTAGTTTGGGTAGCGGCGCATTTTCTGTTGACGCGAATGGAAAACTTACTTCTACAAGTGCGGCAATTGCCGGTTGGGATATAAACTCAACGAGCATTTATAAAACAAATACCGTCGGGACAAAGTCAGTAACAACCTATTTATCGAGCAATGTTTCTAACTATACAACCGGTTTATTAGTCCAAGCCTTCGACAATTCCGCGCTCAAATTAAATGTCCAAGCGGGAAGTTATAATGATGGTGGCGCCGCACGCTATGGTTTTGCTATTTGGGATAATGTCAATTCTAAATTTTTGATGAATATTGGTTACGGTGGGACGGGAAATAATATGGTTGCGACGCTTTCGGGGTTGACAATAGATGGAGATATGATCTCTTCGAAGTTCAGTACCGGCCCGGATTTTAATGAAACCGGTTCGATTAACTTTGCGAAGATGCAAGGTAACGCGTTTAAATCTTATGATTATGTGAATTATTCTGGCCACAGCTACCAAGGCAAACTTGATCCTTATGGTCTTTATATTGCTGATCTCGGCAATAGTCCGCAATGGGCATTTTCGATTAATGCAACGACAAGGACGATAACAAACGATGGATATAATGTCCCAAAATTTTATGGCGTGACAAGTTCTCCTTCATCGATCAATCGACAAGCGGGTGATACATACATGGGAACAAACGGTGTTATTTGGTTTTGGAGCGGCACTGCTTGGTGGGGCGTGCAACTAACGCAACAATAATAACGGGATTGTGATGAACAAGATTTTAATACTATTTCTGATTTTCTTTATAGGCTGCGAATCGATTGCCACTCCGGAAATTACTTTCAAGAAAAATGAGAAAACGCTAATTGGAATTTATGAAAGAAATCAATTTTGGTTTGAGTATAGGGGGATTAATTGGGAAGGCAATTTGTGCATTGATCTAAGTCTCTCCGATAGAGAGCCAATGAAGTTGGTGATCAAGCCGGATGTAAAAAGGTTTGTTACAGAAATCTTGCAGAAATATGTATTCACTTTTCAAATAATAAACTATTCCGATGAAGGAATATTTGTCAAATTAATTAGGAGCTACAAATGAAAAGGTTATTAGCCGTTGGTTGTTTGTTGTTGGTTATCGGTTATTGGTCGTTTGTTAACGCGCAAGATACTTCGGCGGCATCTACCAATCCGGCGGCGCAAGAAGAATTGAAGGGTTATGAAACTTACAATTATACCAGCGCAATTGACGGCGATTTGCAGAATTATAAGAAGTCGCTTGAGCAAAGAATAGGCGAAATAAAATATGTGCTGGGGCTTGTGGGCATAACCAGCGAAAGCACATTGCAAGAAGCGGCAAGTAAAGACGCAACATGCTTGAGATTGGATACGGCGATCAAATTGCTTGCCGAACAAAAGAAAAATTTAACAGATGTGAAAATGTATAAGAAATCCGAAGCAAAGGAAGCGAAGAAGTAACAAAGTCTATTATTGAGGTGATGAAATGAATCCAGAAATCAGAAATCGGAAGTCAGAAGTCAGAAGTCGGCTCGCCTCGCAAGATGCCATTCGTCGGACGATTACGCCGAAGGCGTGTCCGATGAATAAGATTTTTAGAAGAATGTTTTTTCTACTTACTATTTACTTCTTACTTCTTACTACTGTTTTTCCCCAAAATCGTTATGATATTTCCGTTTACCGCGAGGACGCGAAGACAATAATATTCCCGGCGGTGAAGGGAAATCTTTCGGCGCGAAATCTTGTATTCGGCGTTAAGGCGGTGGATTATACGACCGCTACTTCTAGTCTATTGATTGAGAAGGCGAGCGTGAATTCGCAAATAACGGTGGCTTATGACAGCATTTCGGGAAGATCCACGGTTTCGGTTATTCTCATCCCGCTGGATACGCGGGACCTAACACCCAAAACTTATTTCTATGATTTGGAAAGCAGAAGCGCAACCGACACGAATGATGTTGTCACTTTATATAAAGGCAATTTTATTATAACCGGCGATGTGCTGAATAATTTGAGCGGTGTAAATTTACCTTCGACCGCAGTAAGATATTTTGCGGTTACGGCAAGCGCGTTTAACGCGGGTGAATATATTAAAAAATCCGGCTCAACGTTTGTCGGCGATCCGCTCCATAATCTTGCCGATACAAATTTTGCAAACATAAATGTAGCCGCGGCACGTCTTAAGCTATCAATTAATAATATTGATAATACGAGTGATCTCAACAAGCCGATTTCTACCGCGACGCAAACGGCGCTCAATGCTAAACTTGATACGACGCTTGCAACAGCATTGTTAAGAAGTCAATGGTCAACAGCATACACTGATAGGATGAAATGGGATGGCGGTTCTTCGGGATTAGTTGCGGCTACTGGCAGAACATCTTTAGGTTTAGGTTCAATAGCACTTAAAGATACATCTTACTACTACCGTTCTACGAATCCATCAAATTACATTACACTTTCATCTTTGAGCTCAACTGCTACTGGATTAACATACACAAATACAACTGGAGTGTTTAGTTTGACGGGTGGGTATGTAATTCCAACAACGACAGAAGAAACTAATTGGAATACAGCTTATGATCGTTCAAATAAATTAGTTGCTGATTCAACAAATTGGAATACAGCTTATACTGATAGGATGAAATGGGACGGTGGTAGTTCTGGATTAGTTGCTGTTACTGGCAGAACATCGCTTGGACTTGGTACGATAGCACTTAAAGATACATCTTACTATTACCGTTCTACGAATCCAAGTAACTTTATTGCTTTGACTAATCTAAGTTCAACTGCTATTGGATTGACTTATACAAATACAACGGGTGTATTTAGTTTAACGGGTGGGTATGTAATTCCAACAACGACAGAAGAAACTAATTGGAATCTTGCATATACAAGAAGTACGCTAATGGTTGCAGATACAACAAACTGGAATACAGCATATTCTCATACGTTATTAACAAATAATCCTCACTCGGTTACGGCAGTACAAGTTGGTCTGGGGAACGTTACAAATGAATCTAAAGTGACAATGTTTACTAATCCTACATTTACTGGAACAGTTACAATCCCAACACCATTTACTTTGGGTGCAGTATCTGTAACTACAACTGGTACGCAACTGAATTATTTGAACGGTGTAACTGGAACAACGGGCACAACAACGAGTAATTTAGTATTTAGTGCAAGTCCAAGTTTAACTGGCAAGACAACAGTAGATTCACTGCTTATAAATAGTCTAACAAGTGGATATTTGCCTTACTATGGCGGGACGCGGCTAAAGAATAGTGATATTTATTATGATCCGGTTACTGGTTTTACCGGCATCGGGTGGAGCGTTCCGGCTCGAAAGTTGGATATAAGGACAATAAGCGCTAATACCAATACACCAGTTGACGTAGCCTTTATATTTGCAGGTTCGAGTGGTGTACCAGCTATTGGATTTGGTACAAAAATACTTTTTGCTATTCCTAATTCGTCCACCCCGAATACGCCACAAACTGTAGCGAGTTTTGGGGCTGTTGCAGAATCAGTTAGTCCGGGTGCAGAGGCGGCGGGACTTGCATTCTATACTCCAGTCGCTCCTGGTTCTGGAACACAATCAGAACGTATAAGAATAACAAGCAGCGGACGAACTTTAATAGGTACATCAACGGATAACACTGTTGATTTGCTGCAAGTTAATGGTAGTGTGTCTTTTGGTGGCATAACAACTTCCGGTGCATTCACCGGAAACTCAACTACAAGGGGAACAGATTCTTTTACCACAACAGCAACTGCGGACACAGTAGCAGTTAGTGGTGCAACAGTTAATGATTTTTATACTGGGTCTTATATAACAGCAGTAACAGCAGCAGAAGCTCCTTTAAGTTTTGTTTCAACAGCAACTGGGTTTATTGTAACACGTCCGGCGGGAACAACAAGTGGAGCTTCTTACGCATGGTTTAGGCAAAAGTGAGGAGAATAAAATGAAAGTTAATATTGAGAACAAGTTTTTTGATGAATCGGCAAGAACAGCGACTTATGCCGAAGTGAGTGAATTAAGTGTTGCGCCAGACGGAAGTTCGGCAAGACTTGATTTAATTTTTGGAGACATTGAAGGCAAACTTTGTGGAAGAAAAACGTTGGATTTTTCTGTGGATGAAATCAAAAATTTTAACAATGTTGACTTTGCAAATTTCGGTTTGATTGATTATGCTTTTAGCAAACTTGGAGTTGTGAGGAAACCGTGACATGCCCAAGCCACATGTTGCAGAGTTATTTATTAGCATCACTTGTTACAAGTGATTACAGAGTTCTGGCAATGGCTACTTTATTAGGCGGTTTGCCGGATTTAGTCCACTTGCTCGATAAGAAGGGCGATTGGACTATCTACAACAAGTTTCATAAACATGCTTGGTGGAAATGGTTGATACCTCTATATAACTTGCATTTGTTGGAGGATTGGGCAGTTCACAAAAAAGAAGGTAACTGGAAATCGTGGGCTTATTATTTAGAGGCAATTACTGATTTCATTTTTGCATTTTTAATTTTTGAAATAATTAGAGGCGTGTTATGAAAAAGTTGTTGGCGATTGGCTATTTGTTATTGGCTGCAAGTTTGTTTGCACAAAATAAAATCCCAGTTATGCGGGTTGGAGAACTTGTGACACCAATATGTTATCATTTTGAGCCAAGTAAAGTTTTAACAATTATAGTGGGTAATGATACTCTTTATAACGATGGAGAATTTATTTATCGAAAATATAAGAAGCTGTTTAACCAGTATGAGAATGATTTCGAGAAAGACTGCCAAGCGGATATTTTGTGGTATGCTGAACATACAAGAGAGGCTGAAAATCTTTTTAAGATTATAGCTAAAATCCACAAACGCAAACCAAGTTGGGAAGGATTCCAACGATGGATGGATTGCCAGTTATCTAAAAAAGAAAGGAATTGAAATGAAAAAGTTAGTCATAACCATTTTCTTGGCATCAACAATATGCTTTGCACAAGAGAAGCCGGGTTGCAATTTCCAAGGATTGAAATAAAATTGCGAATCCGGCAATAGAAAAGCAACGAATAATAATTGCGTAAACGTTGATTTAGTAAGTGGTTATAATAAATTAGATAAAGTCATCAAAACGATATGATCCCACGCATAATGTATATTATGTAAACTGTTAAAATCGATTTTCTTTATTTTATTCGTTAGAACTCCCCAACGATTATTTAATCTAAGTAGCGGTGGTTTCTAAATTAGCTTGGCTATGTTGCAAGATTTATTCTTGTGGGACTGGTTCAGAAAAAATGGCTCGAATATAATTTGAAACGGAAAACTCTTGAATATCTTCAGTTGCTTCACCAACACCGATAAAACAAACGGGAAGTTTCTTCATTTCGCAAATCTGAAATACTATTCCCCCTTTAGCAGTGCCGTCAAGTTTGGTTAAAATAAGTCCCGTTAGGTCAACGAAGCTGTTAAATTCATTTGCTTGAATAAGAGCGTTTTGCCCAGAGTTTCCATCTATTACAAGAAATGCATCGTGAGGTGCTTCAGGTATTAACGTGGCAATCACTTTTTTGATTTTACTTAATTCATTCATTAGGTTTTTGTTATTGTGAAGCCGGCCAGCAGTATCGATGAGAAGTACATCGGCTTTATCTTCAAGAGCTGCTTTAATGGAGTCGTAGGCAACCGAGGCAGGATCAGTTGAGGTTGCTTCAATTAATCGTACTTCAGCTCGTTCTGCCCACACCTTTAATTGATCATTAGCAGCCGCTCGAAAGGTATCGGCTGAACCAATAATTACTTTCAAACCATCGGATCTTAATTTGCTAGCAAGTTTACCAACAGTAGTGGTCTTCCCAGAACCATTGATCCCGACAACAAGAATAACATACGGTTTCTTACTATTCAAAATTCTATCGAAAAGATTATAATCAGAAAAAGGAAGCAACGAAGTTAGCT
>SCLI03000128.1_pt1 | contig 44704 bp, 63 predicted proteins | sample 7268041 | NCBI WGS metagenome assembly SCLI03 (sample SAMN10721081, study PRJNA514188) | viral metagenome | isolation source: depth-stratified mine tailings core A | place: China: Fankou Pb/Zn Mine tailings | collected 2017-10 | reverse complement strand
TATACCATTCGGACTGATTCCGGTCTGGTTCGCTACTTGCAGCGGAGAGCAGCTGGTAGACAAAGCAGCATCCGACCCCGAATGCTGTCACAACCTGTGGTGGAGCGCCAGTATGCAACAAAGCCATAACGTTCTTAGCTATGACTTGTTCCAACACTGGGTCCGATTCTGCCAATTGGCGCATTACCTCTATCGCGCCATCAGGCGAGATCAATTCTGGATAAGCGGAACGGACGCGGGCAACTACAGCCATATTGAGTGTGGGTAGTGGCATGATTACGCCTCGTTTCGCATTTTGCCAACAGAGGCAAGGTCTACCAGTTGGCGCTCGACGTTGGAGATGTGCAGGTACTCTCGACAGAGATCATTGGTTTGATTGAGGACCGCTTGCGAAGATTCGCGCAAAGCTTCTAAAGCTTCATGTATCTTGCGAATGCTTGCGATGGTTACGGCTTTGAGATCAGCAGGTACCTTGCCATAATTAGTATAGTCTGCCAGTAATCGGTCTATCATTCGTTTCGGCGGTGCTTGCGCGATTGCAGAAAACAAACAGTGCGAGCGTTCTAAGTACTCGCACACTTGGTATACTGAATCTTCCGAGAAGTCATCACGGAAGACATCGGAATTTATCATTGTTCTAATCTCCAATCAGGATGAGCATTCCCGCTAGCACCAAGGCATACATCATTACTTGTATGGCGAACGCTAGCAGGATGCGAGTTAACTTCAAGATTGGAACCGTAGGGACTATCATGCTTGTGAGACGCGGGAAGATGGTCCTCGGTTCCTTTCGTGGGGACAAACACAGTCTCAGTTTATGGGCACTCTGAGGAGAATCTACTAACTACAATGATATGAAGATGTTAGGGTATTGACGGGCAGCAGAGCTAAATGGGGAAAAACACGGCTGTAACACATTGATTCTAAACGAGATAAATCGTGTAATTTTTACATGCTCCCGATGGTACTCCAGGCGAGTAAGTACCAGTTAGATCGAGACGAGGGACTTACAGGCAATTACTCTCTTATAAACCCAATTACCGAATTGGTTATGGGCGCACATACTATGTACTTATAAACTCGATTATGGGGAGTATGGAAGGCAAAGAAAAGGCGAAGAGGGTGCAGGAAACCAAAATTGCTGCTACAACATCAATGATGGTAGAGTAGTACCAATCCCGCCTCAGTTTTCCTTTCGTGGGGACAACAGAAGTGGGACAGGGGAGGCAGAGATGTCTCCCCGCTTTGCGTATAGGAGGCTTTTCAGTGGCGAGAAGAAGGTCGCAGAAAAGATGAGGGGATAGGCACGATTCCCAACATCTTCTTCAAATGCCGTCTTCGCCACCAGAGATAAATCCTCTCCCACCAGTGCAACCGGCCTCTCATTTTCACACAATGCGCCATAGACTCATACCAACGATTAAACATCGGGTTCTTCTTCGGGCTGAATAGGGCTGATTATACCATTCGGACTGATTCCGGTCTGGTTCCCCTCCAAAGCTTCCCCTTCAGAATCAACGAGTTGCGGCAAAACCCACGCTATCTCGTTGATATAGTCTACCTTGACACGGAAGAGGTCGGAGATTCGAGTTCTCTCAGGCCCACCATTGTTTACAACAAGATGGAAGAGTTGGGAGGAAAGGGCTGGGCTGGTTATGGGCTGGTTTGATAAATTAATGGTTCCAGATTCGGCCATTGCTGGCACGCTGCGCCTATCGCTGCTTGGGACCAAACCGGTTCGACTGAGAATCGTATTGGATTGCGCCGTCTCGCGTTCGGAGTCCATGAGGGTGTAGTCATACGTCGTGCTAGGCCGGGTGTGACCCGCCGCTTTCATGGCTTCAAAGGGATGGGCACCGGCTTCCTGACGCCATGTTATATTCTGTCTGCGGAAGGCGTGAAAACCAAATCCTTCGGTGTAGATGCCCAGCTTTTTAGCGATGGGCCGGAGGATGTCCTTGTTCAATTCTCTATCGTCGTAGGGTTGGCCGGTTTTTGGATTAAGAAAGATCCATGTAGACGCATCAACAATCTCGCGTTTGCGGAATTCGTATACCAAGTTTCCAAGCTGCCGGGTGCGTTTGGAAGCTGGCGTTTTGGGCGCGTTGAGATGCCCGCGATGCCAACGGCGACGGACGGTTAGCGTTCCTTTTATCATATCAATGTCGGACCATTGCAGGCCAAGAACCTCGCTGATACGCAATCCCGTGACAAGGATAATTGCAATCATAAAGGCTACATGAGAGGGCAACGCGGCGAGGAGAACACGTACTTGATTCGCACTCAATAAACGTTTTTCTCTCTTCTCAGTCTTGGTCCCCATTTTGACACCGATGCAGGGATTCTCGCCAGAGAACCAGTGCCATTCTTTTGCAGCGGTGAAGATGGCGGAAAGAACATTTTTAAGGCTGGTACGCGACCACCAGGAAAGGTCTTTCTTCTCCGCCATCCACATTTCCACCATCGCCCGGTCAATGTCACAAAGGCGGCAGTCTTTGAACGCGGGGAGAAGATGGTTGTCAATATGAGAACGGTACCTTGCTTGCGTTGAAGGGTTCAGTTGTGGTAGGCGCGTGAGAAGGAATCTTTCAACAACTGCTGAAAATTTGATCTGTGATGAAAGCACAAGCTTGCCTTGGTTGAGGGTGCTCATGATGGACGCTTTAGCGACTTTGGCTTGGGAGAGATTCATTTCCGCGCAATAGCCCAAACGAAGTCTTTTTTGTTTGCGTTGCACGCCGTCCTTCGTAAACACAGGAACGAAGGGGCGGATGAAGTAGTAGGGATGGGAAACGTCCGCACGTTTCTCAATCGCAGGGTCCTGGAAGCGAAAGTGGGTCATGTCCAATGCTGATTGGATTGTAGCAGAATCGGACAGACAAGAAAAGGGGGTCATTTTTTATACCTCACTGTAATCTTCCACATTGCACCATCAAAAAATCCAGGCGGGTCCGCGTACACTTCTTCGATGAAGTATTGATCTCTCTCGGCTTTAGACTTCCCACGAATGGCCTGTTTTTCATCCTCGTATGCTTCAAATGTCTTGCGGATCGTGATGGTGATTTTCATTTGTCCGCCGCTTTGTCAGACACCGGCTTCTCCAGGCGGGTGAGCTTGGCCTCGATATTATCCGCCCAAGTGCGCAAATCTCTCTGTATTTCCGGGTCCGCGTCGTTGGGGAACTTCAGATCAATCCAGGTAGCGAGCAGTCGTAATTTCTCAACAGGTGGACCCGCCTTGAGCATCTCAATCCGCGCTCTCCTCTCGATCTCCGGGCGGGCGGATTCGACGGCGGCAGCTTCCCGGCGCTCGATGAGGGCGGCGAGAGATTTCAGGTCCTTGATACAGGACACACATCCAGGGTCGCTACACCATTGGCTCTGTCCGTAAGCGGTCAACCACTCCCTTGCCGCCTTCTTGGCCCGGTCCTCCTCAATGGCGTCAATCTTGGCTTCCAGTTCGTGATTGACTTTAATGGCTCGCTGCCATTGTTCAACCATGAACCTAATCCGCTTGGCCGGGTTCAAATCGGCATAGAATGTGGCGGGAAGTAGGAACGTAATATCCGCGATGGCGGCTTGGCGTTGGGAGAGGATGAGGGACTTGTCACGCGCGGCTTGGGTCATGGACGCCTCCAGGATCGAATTGTGATGAGAACTCCTAATATGAACCCGATGCAGAGCCAAAAGAGATTGTTAATAAGCACTGTTCTCAAACCCTTTCTCCCTAGAGGGGCCATGGACGGGGCAACTGAGATTTAGGCCGAAGCCATCTGCACAGATGCAGCTCGTTGCCGCTTCCTTGTACTGATATTCCTCGGTGTGCCATACGTTCGAGCAGGCCGTCATGCCGATCTTGGAAGATCCGCATGTTGGGCATACGGGCCGGTCGAGGGCGGAGAGAACGTCCATCAAGTCCTGCATATAATCGTGCTCAAGGTTTTCACCATCCCTCCACGCAATCGCCGCCTTTGCCACTTTCTCAAGCAACGCGAGGCGTTTTTGGTAGAATTGCAGTTCGTCTCTTGTTTCTGCATCCACTTGTTCGTAGGTTTTGCCAGCTTGTTTTTGGGCTTCGTCCCTCTCTCGCTCGGCCTTCTCTGCGCGGATTCCTAAATTACATATGACGTCGGTTAGATTACTCATCTATCCTCCCTCATCAATTCTCTTTCAGCCTTTTCAAATCGCAGTTTTGTCAGAAGATTGTCCACAAATTTCACCCGCTTTGCGTCCTCTTCTTCATCTCGGCCAATAAACCGTTTGCAGGTGGCCGGGACGGGGATTGCAAGGAAGCGCATGGGGGTGTAATTGCAGAATACGGAAAAATCCAACTTTGACATTTCATCCTTTCGTGAGGATCGTCACTGGTAGGACGTGGGGGGAGGAGAAATGGTTTCTGAATTGTGTATTAGTACTAAATCTGGGAGAGTACTATTCATGTAAACCAGCGTAAACAGAGTTAATGCCCCGGAGTGAAACGGAGGGGCTGACACGTTTGACTCGTCAGCCTCGAAGGGAACTATGACTTTCGTATTCTTCGTGTGATAACGTCTACGACGTTTGAATTATCTTCCTTATCTACACAGGTGATTCATATAAGGGGTACCCCCAAATAAACGAAACTTTATCTCATCAAGAACGTCGAAACAGCGAGAAGGAAAAGTCCCCACGAAAGGTTTTCAAGTGACCCTGTTCGTTGAGAAACCTAAGCTTGTAGTATCTCAGGCCGAGAGGAAGTACTACTGCTTCTCGTTGAGGATATTGGAGGGGGAGTTTAGTCTGAGTGTCAGCGGGTGGCGGTACTACCCGGATAATAGGACGATCTCCACCCCCAGTCAATACAAAGGCCAGGGGAAGTACGTCAACACAGTGAATCTGACTGCGGAGACGTACAATATCGTACAAGACGTGGCGATAAAAATGTTTGGAGGGAGCGATGTGTCTGAACACGATAACAAAGAGAATTGACGAGCCGAGTAAGACGATAGTGAAGGCATGGGGAATATTTAATATTTTCGGGGGCTGTGAAGACGGACCCATAAACCAGGTGCAAATTGAACCGCACTGTAGGTATAACGGAAATCCCATCAAATTTGGAAAGTGGGAAAAAGCGGATAACGTTCGTGATTACTCAAATGGGGGGAATACCTATCTTTGCGGCTTTCACAAATACACCAACAAGCGGGCGGCGGAGCGATTACGCGACTATCATAACCTCGTCATCCCGGTGCAATTAAGAAAGGTCAGGACGGTTGGTGAAGAAGCCGGTAAGAGAGTCCTCGTCGCGGATGAGATGAAGGTGCTGAAGAAAGACGCGATGAAAGCGTTTAAGGAATGGAAGAGGAGGAACAAGTGAAACTCTTCCTTCGTGATTGGTCGGAGGTTATAACGCCAAGCGGGAAGTGTGTGAGGTTCAGCGTAACCATAGCAGATGACACGGGAGATCCGCTGGTAACACAAGAAGGGTTTCTACTTGACTCACGTAGAAAAGTCATGTGTCCAAAGACAAGGGTTCGCTTCGGAAAAATGGTTCAATTTACTAAGGTGAGTCAGAAGTTTGAGATAATGGTTAGAGAAGTCATCGCTGGCTTACCTGAAGTTCTGGAAGTGTTAGGCCCCATGCCGCCAGAGGAAGAGGAGAAAGAAGCGAAGCGGTTGGACGTGGGAGGAGTGGAAGTATGACCAAAGCAAAAGAGAGCGTACTGGAACACCGCATCGTCATGTTGGAAGGCAAGGTGAACAACCTGTTCACCTACCTCGACAGAGTGACGGGAATGATCCAGGCGATTACGAATTGGCTAGGGATCACTTTAGACAAACGGGATGGTTATGAAGCCAAAGAGATTTTCCCAGACGCAAAAGATGATAACTGACGGCTCGACAGTGAAGGAAGCCCAGGCCAGGACGTTTATGGAATTAGTGCAGACGGGCAAGAGCGTGCCGGAGGCGGCAAAGGAGATAGGGACCACCATTGAGGCGTTGAGAACGTCGGGACAACTCGCCAAGGTGTGCAGGGAGCTTATTGAGAGAAACGAAGAAGCGAAACTCTTGGATAAAGCGGTGAGAGAGAAGTTGGTGAAAGCAAAGCTCACAGAACTGCTCATGCAAGACGACGATCCAAAGATAAGCCTGGGTGCGGCTAGGGCGATTCAGAACGAGCTTGGGATCGGACAGAACCAAATCAACGTCGGAGTGGCGGTGCAAGCCAACCTGAAATATGACCCTGGAGTGATTGAGGCGTTGAAAAGCCTACAACTGGAGGACAAGAACGATGGAAGCAACAGCCAAATCTGAAAGTCTAGAGAGCGCGCTTCAAAACATCTTTGGAATAGATCGCAGAACGGCGATCAAAAACGATGTATGTGTAGCAGCACCACTAGGTTGTGGACAACCCATTACTGGATTTCGTGATGAGGTATCCCGCAAAGAGTTCACAATCAGCGGAATGTGTCAGAAATGCCAAGACGAAATCTTTGGATCAGGAGAGGAAGATGGAAGAGAACAAGGATAAGCCGGAACTGACGATGAGCGAAGTAGCCAACAACACGGGAGTTGACGCGAAGATCATGCTGGCGGCGGTAGTGCAGGTTGTGCTGAACCTCACGGGCGGAGCAATAGCGGTGCCGATGGAAAAGGTGCTGGAAGTGGTGAAAGAGGGAGAGATTGATTTTCAGATTGTTTGCCTTGGCGACGGACTTTTGAAGCTCATCAGCCCTTTGGCGATTCAGAGAAACCGTGTGACAATTCCGCAAAAACCTGAAAAACTCGTGGTGAATTGAGATGGAAATAGATTGGGACAAAGTGTTCCAGGTCATCGCGGATTCGCCCTGCGCCGATTGGGACAAGGAAATCGTCGGCGGGATGGTGTTGGAAGCACACAAACACTGGACGGTGAAAGATGAGGAGACTGCGCTTGTACGTTTAGTGGAAGTCTTTGTGGAGCAACCTTTTGTGGGCAGGATGGATCTGGTGTTGGAAGGTCCGCAGGTCAAATTGGTGGAGTGGAAAACCACGAAGGGAAAGTTGGATGAGAGATGGGAAGAGAGGGTTACGAGATCGTGGCAGATGAGGTTGTATGCCAGTAAGCTCAAGAAGCATCTTCCCATCATTGGTGAAGTGAGAGGCGTCAGAAACGACGAGAAACCATCCTGCAAAACCGTCAGCTTTCTCATCACTCGGGACGATGCCTATGCCGCGTTGACGCAGATACGGATGTGTGAGGCGATCCAGGACGCGCTCAAAGGAGAGAAACGGTGGATTCGCAATCCCATTGGCTGTAGAGCGTTTGGGCCAATGTATCCCTGCGAGTTTGAGGAAATATGTTGGGGTAATACACCAGCACCAACAGAATTCATACCAGAGAAACCACTGGCGTTAAGTCATAGCAGTATGTGTGAACTGCTGCGCTGCCCCGAACGTAGGCGATTGATGCTGTGCCTCAAGCGAAAGGACGACGACGAGAAGACGGCGGTAGGTACGGCGTTTCACGCAGCGATGGCGGAGATTTACAAGCAAATAAAAGAGAAGCAAGGAGAGAACAATGAAGAACAAACAGAAAGTGCGATTGACTCTGGATCTGATTGCGTTAGAGGTTGAACCTATTGAGAGTATTCCAGAGTCGAAAGGCGCATTCATTCTAGCGACTCCATCACAGGCACGTGATATAGATGACGGAAAAGAACCAGAGCATGTGGTACCAGCCGCTATTGTACTCGGCAAGATACTAATGAACCGAGAAGTCGTTGGCACAGTCAAAGACAACATCCAAGTTCTCGAAGAGGCAGCGTAATGGGCGACATCAACGTAGTGGAGAAGTTGAAGGCTATTAAAGCTGCTAAAACGCCAACGAAAGCACGACCGCAGGCATATAAGCTTCACGCAGACCAAAGCGATCCGCTGAAGCTGATGATTTATGGACATTCAGGAACAGGGAAAACGTTCTTTCTGATAGGACCGTTGCTGTGCGGGGAGAGATTGTTGGTGTTGTCATCGGATTTTGGGTCTAATGGTCTGCAAACGGTGAAAGCGGAGTTGCAGAAGCGGGGGAAGTTGGAACTGCTCAATAACATGATGGTGGTGGATCTGTCCAACTACGAAGACATTCTTGAGTTTTTAGAGAACCCCATAGCCTTCGTGCCCGATCTGGAGAAGTTCGATCCAACATTGTTGTCGTGGGAGGGGTTCTCATCTTTCAACGTGGACATTCTTGATGAATACATTCTTGGATTCGCGCCGGGGGCTGAGAACGCGGGTGAATTACGCTACGCAGGAATGACCCACACTCAACAGGACTGGCAGGGAATGAAGCGTGGGACAGTAAGGGCGATTAGAAAGTTCATGGCCTTCACCATGCCCAATGGAAAGAGGTTACATAAGATCTTAACGTGTCTGGAGAGCAGGCCAGAAACGAACAAGATCACGCAGGAAACGCAGAAGGGTGCGCTGATTCACGGGACGGGGAAGGATTTATTGGGACCGGCGTTTGACGCAATCTTCGAGACGTACAAAGAACAAGACAAAGACACCGATTCAATCCAATATCTATACCGCTGTGAAGGCGCATCGTCTAAATTTCTAGTCAAATCCAGAGGGTTCGGTTTACAACCCTGCGAAAAAGCGGAGCCAGAGAGAATCTGGACGCACTTAACAAACGGAGGAAAACTGTGAGTCTACAAGCTGGGAAAATCCCCAAGATGCCGGATTTGGCTTGCTTGGGCGCGGTGAAGGATGTGGGAGAAGCGTACCTGTCCGACAAGGGCGTGTACTACGTCCTCCCCATTCAGATTGAAGGAAAGTTCGGCGCGAGGGATGCGACGTTCTTCTTCCTGTTTCAGCCGAAGTGGTTTGAAAAGGCCTTTGACCCTGCCACGCTGCTGAAGGAAGACAGGAAGGGGAGGTTGTATGGGGCGTATCGGCGGTTCGTGAACGATGAGACGAGGGTGAGTGCCCTGTCGGCGCTCGCGGGCGATGCGTTCGAGAGTCTGGTGGAGGCGTTCGATGGGCTGGGCGCGGTGGATGAGACCGCCGTGGCTGAGGTGCTGCGGCAAACGCTCGTTGGACAAGACGTGGGGTATATCCTCACCCAACGCTACGACATAACGGACGGGAAAAAGACCCCCACCGAGTTGTACAACATTGGCCGCTGGTTCAGGTTGGACGAGGCGGGGCTGAAGGGCATCGCGGAGGAGAGTAACAATCCGAAGCGAAAGAAGTCGCTGGTGGTGACGTGGGAGGACGGCAGCGAGGGCTGACCGTGGAGGGGGAGGGGAAGCTCTCCCCCATTTTTCTGGAGGGAATATGAAGTTTAGGAATCACATTGAGCTTGACAAATCGACAGCGATGTTCGCGGTTGTGGACAAATACGGCGTTGTTTGTGGTTGCAGCGATAACGGCCAATATCGGCTGTGTTACTCCCGTGCAGAAGCGCAGGAGTGGTGTGTCGAGCCAGGACAAGAAGTGCGTCCCGTTATCGTTACGATAGCAACCAAATGAAGTGCCAATACAAACATCACGGGGAGTACGAACAGGAATTAGTCTGCGCCGTGTGTGGAGGCGAGATGATCTGCGGCCCTTTTGAGCACGTATGCCCAAAATGTGAGCCGGAAGAAATGAAACCGTGTACCTTATGTGGTGCTCATAGATGGTTGTGTTGTTGTTGAGAGGGAATATGTCTTCGATTCATCGCGTGGATGAGCGCCGGATTAAACGGGATAAATACCGCTGGGATAATTACTGTGGCTTGTGGAAGCTGTTCAGGCTTCTGCTTACGGGGAAAGCGAAATGATACGTCTAAATCAGGAGTTGACAGAGGCGATTGTATTGTCACTACCAAAAGACCTGCAACGGCTTTTGATTAAATATGCTTCCAATCTTTGTATCGCCGGGGGATACATCAGGGACTTCATGTTAAGCGAAGACGCGAAGGATATAGACGTGTTCGCTACGACCGAGAAAGATTTGCTGGCAGCCGTTGAGGAATTCGATTGGACAAGAGGCTACGTTAAATCTCCTACCGCAAACGCTTTCACCTTTCGTGCTCCCTATGGAGATGTCCCAATCATCCAATTCGTCAAACGGTGTTACTATCCGACTCATAGAAAGCTGCTCGAATCTTTCGACTTCACCGTTTGTCAGGTTTGCATCTTCTACTCGCCGTCAGAGGGGTGGGTGGGGTACTGCACGGAAGAGTTCTTGAGGGATTTTGAGGAGAAGGTATTGGTTTATACCTCCCCGCAGAGGGATGAAGACCCGGCTGGGAGCTTTTTGCGAGTGGTGAGATTTCTCAAGCGCGGGTTTACGATTTCTGAAGAAGAACTGTCTAAGGTGTTGGCACGTCTCGTCGCTTCCATCTCCACTGTCCAAGAGCCGGTGATCCAGCAGCAAATTCAAGCGCGGTTTAGGCAGGTTGGCTACGGAGGCCATAGACGTGACGAAGCCGCCTGAATGTTCTAAGTGTCCGTTCGCCAAACGCTCGACTGGGTTCGTACAGGATCTCTGCCCATCCAAGCCTCTCTTCGCCATCCTTCTCAAGATGCCAGGGAAGGATGAGATCGTCCAGCAGGAACCGATGGTTGGCAAGGCGGGGCAATACTTTGAAAAAGAGTTCCTGCGACCGCTGGGGATTGCCAGGAGACAGGTGATGATCTGCAACACCATCCGCTGCTTCCCCAACGACACAGACTTTCCCATTGGGCAGATGAAGAAGGATGCGATTGCGACGTGCCGACAATGGGATACGGGGATCAGGGAATTTAAGCCTAATGTCGTGGGAATTACGTTTAATCCGGCAGCATTATTGAGAAACCCCCAGCAGACACGGATGGTTAGAAGGGCTGTGGAGAGGGCGCTGGAGTACGCTAAGAAGGGGAAAAGGCCGCTGTTGTTGATGGGAGAAGAGGCCAGGGATACATATGCACCGTGGTTAGACGGGCCGCAAAAACGGTGGCAGGGTCATTTTGTCGAGATAGAGGTCAAATGAACTATAAAGGACGAGTCTACATCGCCTCGGCATTTATCAATCGCCGGAAGGTGAACGCTTGGGCGTGGGAGTTGGAGAAACAGGGGTACAAAGTGGTTAGTACGTGGCATTACGAAAGCGACGTGGAAGGAGATAGACGATTCAGGAAATACGCCGAACGCGATGTTGAAGAACTTGAGATGTCGGATACGCTTATTCTCTTCACTGAAAACCACGACGATTCACAGGGAGGTATGTGGGTGGAGTTGGGGTACGCGTTGGCGAAGGGGATGAAGATTGTGGTCATTGGGCCGATGACAGCGTGTGTGTTCAATCGGCTGGAACATTTGGAGAGATACGCAGAGTTGGAGAGCTTTTTGTATGGCGACGGGGAGTGATGTGACTTTGTGGATGTTAATTACCAGCATTGTGTTGTTAGCGCTGTTAGCGTATGAGGACGGAGAGTGGTGATGAGGAAGCTGAAACAGTGCCGTCGTATTACAGGCGTCACGTCGTTCATCTGTGCCAAATGCAACGTGGTGAGTTCGGCCTACCACACGTACCATCGCGTCGAGGGGAAGGGCTATTGCGAGAAGCATTGCCCGGTTCATAGAGGGAAGAAGAGAGGGAAGAAGGCGAAACATGAAGCGTAATAATATTTGCATTCGAGTAAAGTACGATCCACCACCAATCCCCGGTCGAGACTGCGATTGGCAAGGATATATCGAAGGAGAAGAAGAGACTACTAGCAGGACCGGACCAACACCAGAAAATGTATTGCTTCAAATTGTCGAGCATCTACTGGATGAACAAGAATGAGCTACCCAAACGTAACTCGCACGTTAGACTACTTCATTCAGCTTCATCCCTGGGTGAGCATTGACTTTGAGTGGAGGGATCACGTTCCTACTATTGTTGGATTGTGCTCAGGCGGTCACGCACGTTCTGTCTTCTACGATAACGCGGCCAAACAAAAGCTGTTTGAGTTGGAGAAAAAAGGCGTGACATGGCTCGGCCACAACCTCATCAACGCCGACAAGCCGGTGATTGAGGATGAGTTGAACACCATCATCCCCATCGAGAGATGCGAAGACTCCATGATTCGTCACTATCTCTGCAATGCTGAACTTTGCAAGAGCGGCGCGAAGGATGAAGACGAGATGGATCAGAAGGGGATGGGCTATTTGGATTTGTGGTCCATGTCCAGCCTCTACACCGACCTGCCGCAATGGAAACAGTGCCGGGGAGAAAAGTGTGAAGGCCCGTGCAAGATCCATGATGTGTTGGGCTACAACGGGCTGGATGCCTTGGCTCCTGATATAGCCCTTCCCAAGATGAAGAAGGAGATGGAGGCCAAGGGCATACCGGAGAAGTTGTACGACCACATGAAGGTGTTGACCTTGATTGGCGGCGCGATGGAGCGCCAGGGGATCAAGGTGGATATGGCGCATGTGGCGGTGTTGGAGGCGGAGGCCAAGAAGAATAAGGACAAGCTGTTTGGGAAGAAGATCGTGAACGTGGGGAAGAAGAAGGAGATTCTGAAGGAAGTCTTCGATGCGCCGTTCAATCCCCAGTCCCCCGCACAGGTGATGGAGTACTTTGGAGCAAACGGCATTCATCTTCGCAGCGCCAGCAAGGAAGACATTCAACGGGCGCTGAATCGGTTGCCCCACAAGACGACAGCAGAGGCCAAGCACTACTTGGAACTGCTGAACGACTTCAAAGGGGAAGGGAAGGGGCTGGCCGCGTGGTTCAACGAGAAGTACATTGACTCCAACGGTTTGATTCACCCCCGGTTTATCTCTACTGGCACGTCTACGGGGAGGATGGCAAGCAGCAAGCCGAACTTCCAAAACATCCCCCGCATCGGATTCGGCAAGCTGGTTCGAGCGGCCATAGTACCAAGAAATGAATCGTTGGTACTGGTAAAAGCGGACTACTCCCAGCTTGAATTGAGGATTTGTTTATGGTACAGTACCCACGGAACCGCTGTCGTAAAGGGGGACGCTTTTGCGTGGCTTGTTGAACAGGGCGCGGGGCTGTTTGAGAACGCGGCAGAAGGGTGTGATAAATCTGCCCGCGACGTTGCCAAATCTGTTTCTCACGGAGGCGACTACGGTGAGGGGCTGACGGTACTGGACGGTACGGATCTAGCACGTCCGTACACGAGGAAGCTGGTTTCATGTGGTGCTTTGGTCATTCACCGCGACTGGGAGTACGCTGGAGGCGTTGTTGCCTTCAACGGGATCAATCTAGCGACCCGCCTGTTCGGGTCCGCGTCATACGAAAACCGCAAAAAAGCGTTAGAAATTCAAGAAGCCTACTTCAAACGCTTCCACCAAATCCGCGAATGGCAAAAGAGAGTAAGCCAACAAGCGGAGAGTGGGCATGTCCAAATTGCTTCTGGCCGGTATCTAACTCTCCTGGGTTCTCGTGAAGATAGACTGAAAATTGCGCTGGCGTGTCACGGCCAGGGCAGCGGGGCAGACTATGTTCAAGAGGGGATGTTAAGATACTATAAGATGGGCTATATCCCTTTGATGCAAGTGCATGATGAGTTAGTTTTGGAACTGCCCCGCGAAACTTCCAACGATCAAATCAAAGCCCTCTTCAAAGTAATGACCATTCCCTCCACCTTCATGCCCGGTTTTACCTGTCCAGTCAAGGTATCCAAAGGATTCGATTGGCTGAACATGGAAGAACTGGGGATGATAGAATGAAGAAGATAGCATTGACGAAAGGATACTACGCACTATTAGACGACGAAGACTATGAAACCGTTTCCAAATTCGCTTGGCACGCTGTTAAAAACCGCGCAGGACAACGGTACGCCTATCGTCATAAAACTTCGATCAATCCATATAGTGCCATGCACCGAATGGTAATGAGCGTACAAGATCCTGCGGTATTAGTAGACCACAAAAACGGCAACGGATTAGACAACCAAAAGAGGAATCTTCGGACAGCAACAAAAAGTCAGAACACTCAAAACAGTCGCGCAAGAAACGGCAAAGAATATAAAGGAACCTATAAGAACAGTAAAGCCAGAACCTACTTTTCTCTAATTACACATAAAGGTGTTTCATACTATTTGGGATCATTCTATACTCCAGAAGAAGCCGCCCATGCGTATGATAATGCGGCTAAAAAGAAATTCGGAAGGTTTGCTCGGTTGAACTTTCCTGAGGAGGCAGCAGCGTGAATAATGGTCCCGAAACGCGGTTTTCCGAAAAAGAGATTCAAGCATTCGTAAACAATGCCCAAATTGCTCTCTGTGATTGTATCAACGACGACCGAATACCAGCTATCAAATATTATACCGACCAGATAGTTCCTCTCTTCAAAGACTCCAAATTCTCTATCACTGAACTCGCGTGCGTCTTGGTTAGCGCCGCCTGGAATTTGTTGTCTGAGAAGGGGAAGGCAAATGGTCAAGTACATTGCGCTGGGTGATTTACATTTTGGATGGGATAAAAAAGTGACTCCAATGGGAAAGGCGACCCGCCATCCCGTGCATGAGATCGCAGCATTCAAAGCGATGATGAAGTTTATCAAGGACTTCAAACCGGATCGGATTTATCTGATGGGAGATATGTTCGACATGCGCCCGGTGTGTCGGCACGAGATTCATCTGGCGAAGGCGATGGAAGGGCAGAGGCTCAGGGAGATGTATGAAAAAGGCAATGAGTTCTTTCTGGAACCGTTAGTTAAGACTGGCGCGGAAGTGCATTGGGTGGATGGGAACCACGAGGCTTGGGCGTATCAGCTTGCGGCTCAGTTCCCTGGTGTGGATGGAATTATTGACCCAGCCAACTACCTTGAGATGCGAAAGAGAGGAGTCGTATTTCATCCCCAAGGCAGCATCCTCAGAGTCGGACATCTGGCACTCACTCACGGGGATACGTTGGTGAAGGGGAGTGTGATGTATGCGTCCAAACGCGCCGTGGAGCGTTACTGTTCTTCCATTCGCATCTGGCACTTCCACACCTATCAAGTCTTCACCAAAGAGACGTTGAAGAATCTCGCGTACCAAACGGGGATTGCCGTGCCGTGCATGTGCAATCGCGGGCCGAGTTATGAGGCGACTCATCTCAACGGCTGGACGCACGGGTTCAACTTTGGCTATGTTGAAGACTCGGGCGAGTTTCACGACTACATCACGGTCATTTGGCATGGGAAATTTCGCGCCCCAACGGGAGTGATGTATGACGGAAACTAGGCGCAGGTACGAAGCCTACATCAGAGAGTTGTGTCACTACTTCCGCCGCATCGTAGCCGATGAATACCAGATTGAGGTTCAGTTCAATCGGCCAATGGCGAAGGACACGCTGGCGAAAATTCTCATCGACACAACCTACCTCGACGCCACGGTTAAAATATCCAAACGTATCTATAAAATGTTCCGACAGAAGAAATACTCCACCATCGTTGACGCGCTTGCACATGAGTTTTGTCATATTCTCCATCAACCTATGGTGGAACTTGCGACCGAAGATCGCAGTCCAAGCAAGTTGAGACAAATTGAAACCGTCAAGGAACAACAAACCCAGCGGACGGCGAGGGGATTGTTGTTGTTGGTGCCCGTGGGTGTGTGGGATTTGGAGAGGAGAGAGGAAGAAGATGACACAGAAGGAATACTTCGAGCAGTTCGAGACGGTGTGCCGGGAGATGGTGGACCTGACGCACAGGAAGAACAACAACTATGCAAACGTGGAAAATGCGTTTGCAAACTTCGAGCAAATCGAGCAGTTGACGGCGAAAAAGATTAGCCGGGAGGAAGGAATCTTTGTCCGTCTCAGTGACAAGATGAGCCGGATTGGAAACCTGCTCACCGGCACGCCCGATCAAGTGGGCGAGGCGTTGGAAGACACCGTGAAGGATCTGGCGGTATACGCGGTTATTTTGTTGATCTGTCTGCGTGAAAACAATCCAATCTACCACGTCGAGAAAATGGGAAACTCTGTTCCGTTTATGGGCAATTCTGCCAATCTCCCCAAACCCTCTATCACTCAAGGACTCGCCAACTTCTTCAAATCCAAGGCCGCTTAACGAGTGGCCAAGAGGTTTCTGGATCTCTATGAGGAATCCCTGCCAGAACACCCGGTATGGATTTCTCATGGGGTCTTGCCCAAATCGGGAATTTTGTTGCTTGGCGGGCCAACGAAGATTGGGAAAACCTTTCTCTTATTAGACATGGCACATTCATTGGCGGCGGGAGGGAAACTCTGGGGTACTCACGTGTCCATTACAGAACCAACAACAGTGCTATACGCGGAGCAAGAGGTAGGTCCACACGGTTTACAGAATCGTATACGGATGAGATATGACAAACTGGGAACCAAACCTCCAGAAGGATTGTTCTTCTTGTGTAAAGAGCGCGGGTTGACTCTTGACACTCCGCACGGACGAGAGATACTGGCCCGAGAAATCAAAGCGACGGGGGCGAGAGTGGTTATAATCGACCCCATCAGCCGTTGCATGATCGGGGAAGAAAACAACAATACCGACGTTGCGACGGTGTTTAGGAACCTGGACGACTTGATGGCGTCTTTTTCAAATCTGTCTTTTGTTATCGCACATCACTTTGGGAAAAGTCCCAAGGACCCAGAGAATAGTGATTATGACCCGCTCGATATCTACAACTTCCGTGGAGCGTCCAACTTTCCTGGAATGCCTGATGCGCTTTTGATGCTGCAAAAACTTCCGTCTTCGCATTCCGGTGATTGGTGGAGATTGAATACTCGGTGGGAACTGAGGCAGGCAGAAGACATTACTGGGATGATGTTAGCAATTGGCGAAGGCGGAATCGTACGGTCGGTGGAGCACGAGAAACCAAATATCAGAGTGGTTGGGAGTTTACCCGCCGCAGGAAGGAAGTCCTGGAGGTAATATGAAAACGATTGAATTGACAAGGGGATACTTCGCAATAGTGGATGATGTGGATTACAACAGGATAGCAAAATATTCTTGGTGGGCATCGCGGGGACGCGATAATGCTTTTGTGGCTAAGGGTAAAGTGGGGCGAAAAGGAAAAAGAAAACATTGTTTAATGCATAGATATATTCTGAAGGTTCCAAAAAACCTTGTTGTCGATCATCGGAATCATAATACGTTAGACAATCGCCGAGAAAATTTGCGTGTCTGCACACGAACACAAAACATGTGGAACAGGCGCAATCAAACGCCAGGGCAATATAAAGGCGTTACGCAGATAAAAAGAAACCAGAAATGGCACGCGCAAATACAGTGTGAAAAGAAACGCTATTTTTTGGGCCTTTTCAAAACAGAAGAAGAAGCCGCCCGCGCCTATGACGCTGCCGCCCGCCGTCTCTTCGGAGCGTTCGCGTGTACGAATTTCTAAAGCGCTCGGAGAACCGCGACAACGCCCCAAGCGAAAAGAGACGCCACAACGAGCACTTGAATGGTTTCCCACAAGACGTTGTGCAAACCAATCTTCTTCATACCTAAAGTCTACTCAGGATTGAACATCTTGTCAAGTCCGGGCTTTTTGGCAACCGGACGCAGCGCCGCGCCAAGCATGACACGGGCCTTGGTTTTTCCCTGGTCCTTCTCGTCTTGGGACGACGTGGGAGAAAGCATTGCACGGAGGAATTGAGATGTGGCAGCAGAGTCCCCCTGTGCGGCTTTCAGAAGAACCTTTCCCAACGCAGGGGTTTGCATGAGCGTGGAGATAACCGCACTGGCGCTAACGGCCACAGTCGCACCCGCGACTCCGTGCGTGATAGCCCCGCCCGCCATTGATCCACCTGCGGTGATGGCAAACATGTACTTGTTGTAGAGGTAGACGAGAGTTCTCTTTTGCTGTCCCACTTGGTCTGGAGCAATTTTCTGTGCCGGGTCCGTCAAGGACATAACAGTAGCAAGATCCTTCATGGCTTCGGCACGAGGCGCACCTAATACTTGCGTCAAGCGTTCCTCACCAAACGTGGTGAAAAGAGCACGGTAGAAACTTTCCCCGTTGATAACCTTTCCAAATTTCGCGCTGTCCACCACGCCTCCGCCGCGAGAAATCAGGCGAGTAATAATAGCATCGCCAAATTTGCCTGCGGCTGCGGGGTCTTCGGCGTTCAATACACTCATAAATCCGTTAAGAGCTAACGTACCTTTGGTAGAGGTTTCTTTTCCTGTGGGGAGGAAAGCGTCTACAAAAGTGTCGGGACTCCCACGAAGAACCTTGAAAAACGAAGCAGCCTCATCGCGGGACATGCCGTACATTCCGCGAAACTCTTCCCAGTTCGTTCGTATTCCTTTGTTGGAATACAGTTTTTTGAAAGCGTCTACCACGCCGCGAACGGAGGATTTTGCTTCCCACCCAGCTTCAACGGTTTTCTTTGCATCGAGAATGACACCATTAACAACTTTCTCTGCGGCAGAGATGGCGTTTGCATTTTGCTGTGACCCAAGCCACTTCCCCATCGGACTGCCTTTGGTGAAAATGCTGCTCATATCAGACCCTACGCCGGAGCCTTCAATCATTTCGGGAATGCTGAGAGGAATGGCTTTGGTGCCGGTGAACTTTGCCAGCCGTTGAGATGCAAGTTGGGCAGAAGAGGGAGGGATGAGTTCGCGCAACGCAAGAGGCAAGGCTTCCGTCCCAGCATAAACGGCAACTTGGAAACCGTTGGCGTTTCCAACGAAGTTGGCTTTTTGATCGCCCATTTGTCCAAGCTCTGCGCCTAACGCGACACTTGCTACGCGGCCCGAACCGGAGAGGAAGTTGGTCAAAGCGCTGTTGACTTTGTTTATTGGAAAGAACTTAGACGCACCAAAGGATGCGGCTTGCGCTGCCAAATCGGTTGTGGGAGTTTCGGAAGGAGGCAAGAACGCTCCCGCAGCCGCCCCAACCGTTCCACCGATAGCAGTACCCGGTCCTGGGGCTAACATTGAACCCAACGCCCCGCCGACTTGTGCTCCCGCTGCCATCCCAGGCGCTCTACGATACATTTGACGAAGGGGAGAATTGGGATCTTCCGCTTGCTGCCGCAAGAAAGAGCCTTCAGGCAGTTTCTTGTACAATTGCTCCATCATTCCTGGAGCTTTATCAGGAACAGAAGGAGCCGCCGCCTCCTCTGCTGTCTCAACAAGGTAGGTTCCTTTGTCGGTTTCGATTTCGTACTGGGGCATTATTTCACCTTCTTAACTTTGAGAACCTTTTCACCGTTGAATGTGCCGCCGACTGTGGGGACGCCGCCAGTCCCCCCGCCTAAATCAGTCCGCAGAGGAACCTTGGGTACGCCGCGTTCGAGACGGTCCAAGACTCTCTCAAAAATGTCGAGTTGTTTGAGAGCATAGTTTTTGTTAGGTGTGGTAGGACCTGGAATGGTAGCGGTGATTGCGCTTCTCAAATCCTCCGACCCTTGGCCCGCGCCCAGAACCGATCTCATTGCCATCGCGTTCTCAACTAAGTTGGTCACGCGGATTAAGTATTCTTGTTGTTGAGAAGTGAGGGAACCCATAGCTCCCCCGCTTATCAACGCACTGATGGAACTGCGAGGATCGCGGCTTCGCAGAGCAATGGAGATTTTTGCTTTGTCCATCGTGTCAAAGTTGGGCATTGCCGCGAGAGAATCGCGCACTTGCTGGACGTTCCCTCGAATGTCTTCCATCAACGCGGTCTTATTGAGCGCGGGAACGGACGTGCTGGCAGGCATATAACGTCCCGGCTCTTTCTGCTGTGCGGTGTTGATGTCGTTCCAGTTGAGCAGAACGGGCGCGTTCCCGTTCTTCGTGTCAAGCATGGGAATGCCTCGCGTCTCTGCCAACGCGTCAATTCTCAACACTCCCGGCTCAACTTTGGTCTTGTCTACCCACTTGTCAAATCCAGCAACGAAGGACGTTTCTTCCGGCGTCCAAGACGCTTTGGGTTTGGATTTGATGGCGATGTATTGATCGTCCCGATTGGGGGTTTTGCCTTTGGCCGCTTCCTGTGCCGCGAGAAAACCTTTGTAAGCGTCCCACTTGCTCGTGACGTTCTTATCCTTCATTATGTCGGGAAGCAATGTCTCGAAGATTCTCAAATCCCCCGTCGCTGGGGGATTGGCGGCGTTGTAGTCTTGATTGGCCCAGTGTTTGCCGCGCTGGTCAAATTCTGCGGCTTTGATAATTGCGTCCTGCTGTTGCTTTGCTGCATCTTGCCGCGCTTCCATCTCCTTCGCGGCCATGATCCTTGCAGTTTGAACGGCTTCCAGGACTTTTTGCTGTTGCAGTTTTTTCTCTTCAAACGCTTGCTGTTGCTGATCCTGCCATTGTTTGAGACGTTGCTCTCGAACGGACTGGAAACGCTGCCCGGTCAACCCCGCGCCCATGCCCATCATAATGTTGGCAACAGCGTTGCGTGCAGGTGAGACGGTCTTGCTGAAATACTCATCGAAACTCTGAGCGTGAGGAGGAGTAACCTCGTCGGGTTTTATGAATCTCTCCAAAAATCCGTTGAGAATCTGCTCGGACATAGAGGGTTCTTCATCGGCCTTACCCCCGCCGTAAAGCTGCTGCATAATGTCAGTCGGTTGGTCGTTAGGCATAATTACACCCACGTCGCTGTACTTTTACTTCTTCTGCCCCCTCCAATACTTTCCCCCACACCGCTCAACAACCCGCCCGCTACCGCCCCAAGGATAGGCGCGATATTCGCATCCTGCTTCCCTCCCACGCTGAACATGCTGCCCAGGTTGATCGGGGAGTAAAGCGACTGGGAGTTCCCGTACAGCGCGTTCGCCGCGTTAATCATGGAGTTGTTGTACTGCCCCATGACGTTGGAAGAAGTGCTCTGGCTGTTCATAAACGCGTCCTGCACAGCCTTCCACTGATCCACGTTCAATTGCTGTTGCCCAGTGAACAGCCCCGCGTTGGTCTTGGTCAGTTCGTTCAGCGCGGACAACGCGGCTTGGTAGTTTGCCGTTTCCGTTCCGAAGAGAGTGTTGAGTCCCTGCCCCGCGCTCAACTGCCCGCTGGTAAGACCCTGCAACCCACTCAGTCCCAAGCCGAGATTCTGCCGCGCCAAATCCTCGGCGGAGAGCGTGGACCCAGTGGCCTGTACCAGCCTCGCCAATGCCGTTTTCTCCGCATCGCTTATCATTCCCGCGCCGATGCCCAGCCGGTTGGTCATATCGTTCAACCCAACCCCCATTCCGCTGATAGACGCGGCGAGACGTTGCGCGGCAGCTTGCGCCGCTGCGGACATCATCTGCCCGCCAGAAGAGATGTTTTGTGCAGACGCCCCGGCTACCTGCCCGCCCAGGCCCAGGTAGGAAGCCAATATCCCCGCCGCAGTCTTGTTGGTGTCGGAGGCGATGCCGCTGGCTCCCAAAAGCTGCTGCAACTGAAGCTGTTGCTGGGACATGGTTGCTTCCCGCAACGCAGCGGCCTCAGCCCGCGCAGATTCGTCTCCAAACTCGGCCAGGGCTTGTTCTACCGTCCCGCCTCCCACGGCGGCTCCTTGGCGCTGGAAAGCCCCTCTACGGGCAGCTTCAGCTTGCTGCGCTATTGCGGTAGCAGCAGCGTCACGAGCGAAGGATTGGACTTGCTCCATGAACTGAAGCGCCCCGCCCGATCCCCCGGCGTTGACAATCTTCATCATCGCGTCGAATAGGGATGTGCCTTTGGGGGTGAACCCGCCAGATGCTTCCCCCTTCCGAACCATAGCCATCAATTCATTCAACGGTCCGGTCATGCCCCCCGCGCTGATAAGCCCTTGGCCTGCGCTGGACAACGCGGCACTCTCTGGGCTGGCCCCGCCGCCACTGATAATCCCCATAAGGGAGTTGAGCAGGGCGGTGTTTTCTGGAGTGCGCCCGCCTGCGGCGACTATTCCTTGCCCACTTCCAATCAGCCCATTCAACGCGTCCGTATATCCCCCTCCGGCGATGATGGGAGCCATGGAGGAAAGGATGAGTTTGAGTGCGTCAGTTTGGCCCCCAGATTGCGTAAGAGCGTTGGAAGCGCGGAAGGTTTCAGCCTGCACGGGAGTGGTGCCATTCATCAGCGCGTTCAGTTGTTCGCGCAGCGCGGTGCTGGAGGGAGTCGCGCCCCCGGCTCCAATCACTCCCCGAACGGAGCCGATGCCAGTATCCACCCCGCTCATCATTTTCTGAATCTCTGGCGGGAGGTTGAACTGGCCTAGCTGAATGTTAGGAAGATTGGCACGCTGTTTCTCCAAATCAGCAAGCTGATTGGAAACAGCATTAACCCCCAACCCAGGCCACGCCCACGGCCCTTCGCTGTTGAGGAGGGACTGCATGTAGTAGTTGGGGATGTTGGCGTTATTCATCCCCTGCATCTGGGACCAAATGTATTGGTTGATGTAATTCTGAATGTCTTGGTCTTCTATGCCGACTTGCCCACCAAAGATGCCCATGATACAGACTCCCTCTGGTACTATTATACCAACTACTTACCGGAAGCCCGTAAACGTATGTTATTGGCAGCAATAGCGCCAGTGCCGACACCTACACCGATATTGAAAGGCGGGGTTACTTTGTAAACCTCTGGGTACTTACGACCGAGGAGATATTGGGCAAGTGCGGTTCCGCCAACGATTCCGCTTTTGATGGCAAGCCCTTTCGCACCAAAACGTCCGTCGCGGCCAGCGAGGATACGATTGGCTTCTGGCTGGCCCCAGGAAGAGGAAACGTCAGCCACGTTCCCCGCGACGAGAGCGAGAAGGGATTTATACCAGCGAGATTTGTCGCGGTGTTTTTGAGACGCAAGTTCACGGAGCGCGTCTACTTCCTGTTGGAGTTTGGCGTCGTTCGGCATCATCAATCCTGCTAATAGTATTGTAACAAGAACGATCATGACTAGAACGCAGTCAGAGGAGCAGAGTAGAAGAGATTAGTGCTTTCACGATAGATTAAGTGCATTCCATCTCCGCCCACTCCGCTGTGCCACCAAAATGCTACTTCACCATCCGAAAGATCGGTGTAAGCTGGAGGATCGTCTTGGTTGAAGAAGCGCGGGACCATTCTACTCGCGGTTTTGGAACCGATAACGCGGGTCGAGCTTATGACTTCAGTTCCGCCAATGTTGAGTGACACGAAATTAGCAATACGGGTAGAAGAAACAATGACGTTACCACCAACTTTGTATGCTCCCGAAACATCCACATTGGCAGGAGTCATGTTGCGGTCTTTGTCGATGATGATGGTTCCAACGTAATAACCATCTCCTGTGGAACTACCACAAGAAAACCTAGAACTGGAAATCAAATTTCCGCCACCCTGCATGACTATATCCCCGTAACCGACAATATCAGCCAGAACGGAAATACCATTGTCGGCAGTGATGATAAACGTGCCCGTACCTGTCCAGGTCAACCCAGCACCAAGAGATATACTAGCTCCGCTCCATCCCGTGATTTTACTCACGGCCAATGAATCAATCATCGCGTTCGTGATAAGCACATCAGTTATCTTGGCGAAACCGACATCCACAACATCGGCGTTTACGATTTGCACCTTATCCGCGCTAACTCGATCCAATGAGGAATCACCCACAGATCCAGCGGTAGGAGCAGATGTAGGTACGTCCACGTTAAACGTCACGGTTGGACTGGCGTTGAGGTCGGTGCCCAGACCACTTTTCATGATGGTACGGATGTATGCAACAGCAGCGGTAGACTTATCAGCAGTAACAGTGAAGCACGCAGGCGAGTCTTGTACGGATGCTACCAACGTAGGACTGTCTGAGTCGTATGATGTTCGTTTGACCCAGACTTCAAATCGGTCTATGTTGGGATCGGCGGGACGTACCCAGCGAATCGCCGCTTTCGTCGCGCCGGAGGTTTGAGAGGCAGAGACAAGTTCAACGTTCTCGGCAGGGAGCACGCGGGAGTCTGCTTCCATCGGCGCTAGTTGGTACAATGGCTGGTTCTGTTGCTGCCCTTCGATGCGGTCCAGCCTGTCAGATAATTCTAAAATTTTTGACATCATCGCGGCAGTATCTAGCTCGGCCATGTTATACTCCCGCTTCGGGATCGAAGACAAATCCCACATTCTGCAATTCAAAGAATTGGTTGACGGCGGTTTTGGAGAGCTTTACCTGTACACGCTGGACGGCTTTATTGATGGGGTAGTATATGACGTAGTAGCTGGAGTGCTGTGCAGAGAAGGGAGGAGCGAAAGCGGTACCAGTTGTGAGAGTGCCGCTGAACTCATCCAAACGATACTCCACTGTCGGTTCGGTATCGGACGCAAATTTCGTCCTCTCCGTCACGAGGTAGGAAATCATCGGAGTCGCGGCCCATTTGCGGAGTGCGTTGATATGATTCCCTGCGGGTACGCCAACAAGGTTGATGGTGGCGTCACAGACATACGCAGCCGCAGCGGGCGCGTCGGTGCGGATGGTCGTATCCAACAACGCAAGAGAACCCACAGGAGTCCCGGCTTGCGCGTTCCATGTAAGAAACACCAACTTCTTCTGAGTATCGGTTTCCTTGTACTGCCCCGCCGCCATTGCAGCAGCGCGAATTGTCCACGGGACGTTCCACAAGTCTTGGGCGATGTCGTAAACCAACACCACTGTTGAAGCAGATGTGGTCTTATTCACCAACAACACTATCAGCCAAAGGTTGCCTTGGAAAGAATGAACCGCGAGACAAACCTCCATCCCCGTTGCGATCCGGCTGGTGATAGCGTCACCCAATGGAAGGCTGATGGGGGTGGGAATGGTGTTTGCCGACACGGCCATGATTTGATAATCGTTGGAGAGGAAGAAAACTGTATCGCGGTAGGATGTAATGGCGCGAGGGTGCCCCACCGCCGTTCCGATTCCAGACTGCAAACGAATGATACGCAGGTTGGAGCGGTCCTCTCCTACTACCATGAATACTTCGCTGTCAGTCAACGCGATCATTCCAGATTGCGTGGGCTGGAGCAGCCGCCCCTGCCCCTGGACGATGAAGTAATTCCCTCTGATGCCATTGGGACTGGGGAAGCTCTCCTCCGGCACTCCGTTCAGAATCTCCTCCCGGCCTGAGAAATACAAGCGGTTGCCGATGAAGTACCAAATCCGCCCCGCGTAATACGCGAGGTTGGAGGACGCATCCACATTGTCAGTCCCCATTGTTTTCCCAAATCCCACGGGAGGGGGAGGGAGATTTGACGTAAGACTGGGCGCAATGTTGGCGGTATCCAACTGCATATCCGTTTTGGGATTGTTGGTGTTAGTGGTTTCGCGGTGCTGGTCAACGTAGGTTATACCCCCCGCGCCGGTGTTGGTAATGTCTTCAACGAAATAGAACGTCCCTCCTCCGTCTGTAGTGCGGAAGATTCCAATGTAGGGAATGTTGGTGGTATCAACATGCCCCTGCACGGTCATGGAGGGCTTCTTGGTGGAGAAAGCACCAGTGGAAGATGTGGTACCGGGAGCGGTTGCGAGAGGAGAGCGGCAAGAATACTGCCCTGTCAACGACTTCCAGCAATACACATATTGCCATCCAAAGTTTACTGTGAATGCGTTACTCGCTGCGGCCCAGCCGGAAGAGGCCGAGACAGCCACAGCGGTAGTGGGCGCGGGCAGGCCCCAGAGTTTAACTGAGGGCGCGGCTCCCGATCCGTCGAAGATTACGCAGCCGTATTTATCATTCGCCCCGCCAGGATAAGCCTTGATGAAGGCTAGCCCCCTCGCGGTGACAATCTCATGCGGGCGCGTGGAGTGGTCAATGTCGCGTAGAGTGCCGAGAGAAGTCCACGCGGGAGTGGTTGCATCCAGGCGGAGATACCACATCTCCCATTGAGTCGTGGAGGAGTTGTAGAACGACGCGAGGAGATAGACCTTCGGCGGGTTCTCCAGCGTTTCATACAACACAAGTCGATCTGGCCGTTTGTCTACGGTATAGCCAGTCAATCCTGTATCATTCGTACCTGGGCGGTTGGAAAGTTTGCCGCCCAGAGTGACCCACATATTCTGCCCATCCACCAATCTCGGTCGCTCATCCAACTCCTTCGTGAGCTTGTCATACGGCAGCTTGAGATCGTCAATCCACCGAACGTCGAGTTGGTTGCTGGCTGGCATGGTTATTTCTTCTTTAGAACCTCTGACGCTTTCTGCAACGTCAGATCCAATTTATTTGGCGGAACGATTTTACGATTGATGGTACCCAAGCTCGGCGGAGGAGAGGGTTTCTTATCCGGCGCTTTGTTAGGTGATTTCTTTGAACTTCCTCCGGACAGCATCTCCCGGACTGATGGCAAAAAGGGTTTCTTGGTTACGTCTCCCATTATTTTTTCCTCGGAATCTTCGCGCCGCTCTTATGCGCCGTGTCGAGAGACGCAGCCACAGCAACCTTTTTGGGATAGCCTCCGGCCAGCATCTCTCTTACATTTGCGCTAATCGTCTGGTGAGACTTCCCCTTTTTTAAAGGCATTACACCCCTCCCAACTCAAACCCCGCTTCTGGCGCGTATGTCGTCACGCCAGAGTGAATCCCCTCTGCCGTTGCCATCTCATTCAGCAGAAACACAAACTTTGCCAACTCGTTGTCAGCCGTTTGATCCCCAAGAACGTCTTCCTTCAACTTCCACACCAAACCTTTTCTAAACACCCCAAAGTAGATGTCATCCCAAGGAAGGATGTAGGAAGTCATGTTGGCGTTAGTAATCTTGGTAGGGTTCTTTTTGTACACCCCTTCCACCCAGTACTCCGGCGCGGTGACGTTTGGACGGGGGTGAACCCGGAATGAGATATTCTCTGGACGATAGCTGATCTCATCGGGAATCCCCGTTCCAACACTAATCCCCAAATCGCTGACAACGGTAAGAGGGTATACCATGTTGGAGCTTGTGCGAACCCAGACATTGTGAAGGCCGTAGAAATCAGCGGGGACCGCATAAAGTGGCGGGCCGTAGTCCGGTTCGTCTTCGAGAAGGTGGAACGGCGGTAACTCCGCCAAGCTCTGCCGCCATGGATAACGATGCCAAATGAATGACTGCACTTCATCGCACAACCTCGCTGCTACGTCGCTTTGATCCAGCCGGGGATACCTTGCGGCCACCACTCTAACTGCTGTCTGGGCTGTGAGCGTTCTAGCCATTGACTTCCACCCCCATCGCCCCCAGATACTTCTTCTCCCTCATTCGCATTTCAGTAATGGAGGCTTCTACAACGGCGTACTGGCCAGAGTATTGAACGCCTTGCGAACCAACCGCCACGCTTCCCATACGAGGATCATGCGCGAACTGAAACGCTTTCAGCAGCACAATCTCCTGATATACCCAGAACCATTCATCGGGACAGCCTGCGGCCCCGTCCGTAGCGTAATTAGCCACCGTGATGTCCGTGTGGATTTTTTTGTAAACCGCCGTTACCAACGGGGTCGAACCAACACTATACCCAGTCGGCATAGGGAGGAACCTTAACTTATTCGGCGTCCCACCGATATAAGCAACCTGCGACGGCTCGCCCTTTACTGTCGTCACAATCGGCAGCGATCCGGAGATAATCAAATCCTTCTTGTCTGCCCCGTCGTTCAAAAAGGCTGAAATGGGGTAGTAAAGGTCCGAATAGATCCCCACCAAATTCACATCTTGCGCGTCGTTCACCAATGTCACCGCCTCTAACGCTCCAATCGTCCATCGCCAAGGCGCGGCCATCCAGAGCTTTTTACTGGCATCATCGCAGAGACGGTAGATCACCGTGGCATCGTCCACGGGAAGATTCCCAACGAATCTCTTGGCATATGTCAAAGCGTCAGAGGGAGACATGGTTAACCTCCAATCGACTCGGGATCGGGGTACAAATCTCTTGGGCAGGCAATTTGCCCCAGTTCCGGCTTGGGCGGATTGAACCACTCGCTCCCGCAGAACGTACACACAATGCACGTCTGCCCGTTGCCCAATCTCTGCCCGCCCGTGCGTGGCTCGCCATTCTTCTTCTTATGGCTGCATCGGTCTTTGATGGCCTTCTCAGCCGCCGCCGCTTCCTTCGCTGCCGCAACCCCCGCCATCGCCATGCGGTCCTTCTTCTGCCGGTCCTTCTGGAACTTCTCCAACTGCTCCTTCAGCAGTTCCCCCAGCAGCGCCTTCATGGTGGCATTGGTTTCGTCCCCTCCGGCGCTTATTTGATCGGCCACCAGCAGCGGGATCATTTTGTCCGACAAACTCTTTGTTTTCTCTACGTTAGCCATGTGACTCCTCTTAAATAGGCGGCGTTCCAGCCTGCTTCCCCGTAAACACCGCCCACGATTCCCTGTTGCAAGGGCCAAATACTCTTTCAACTGCCTCCAGGGACACTAACTTCTTTCTTATCAGATAGATAAGAACCGTCCTCCATCCTCGTTGAATTTCTTGCCCTGGAACCTTTGTTTTCTTCCACATAGCGGACCCAGGCCGCTCAGGAACTCTTACTTCAAGGGTGCCCATGATAGACCACTCGGGCATCAATCCGTTCTCCATGACGACGATGAATTCCTTGGTTCCATCAGGGAGCATCAGATAAACACACGCCTTGTCGTCCTGCCGGGGGTGGGGCAGCACCACCAGATCCATATTCAGCTTGTGGATAAGCTCGGTGAACCTGCTGGTGGTCATGGCGCGTCCCGCCTGCCGGTCCCTGTTGGCAATGCTGGTGCGCTTGTCTTCTACCAAATGCGCGTGGCGTCCTTCAAACTTCCCAGATTCAAAAAGTTGATACGCCTGCTTAACGCGCTGGTCCTGCTCCGCGTGTTTCCTCTGTGCTTCGCTGTCGAGAACTAGCATTGATGTGTTCCTGCACTAACTGTTCCACTCGATCAATCTTGCGTTCCATGCGGGTTAGCTGTGGAATAACCGTTCGTAACGATCCTAATTCCTCACCAATATCAATTCGATCTGTTATGGCCCAACCAAACGCCGCCATCAACGACCCGATAAGCACAGCGAGGAACCAGATAGGAACGCGCATGTTTCTACCCTTTTGGAATTGGAGATTGTTTCAAATACCCCGCGAGCGCGATTAACGCCCCACCCAGTACGACCTTCCACACAACCGCAAAATCCTTCAGTTCTGTAGGAGCAGTAACAAATAGAAGGAAAGTGCTGGACGCCCCACCGATCACCGCCGCTAGCAACCCTTTCAGCCAAATCGTCACGTTACTAGGCATGGTCCTGCTCCTCTGTTTTCATTATATCACTGGCCTCAAACAACTTACGCTCTTTCGCACGGCGGGTTATCAACCCGTCCATCTTTACCATCCTGCCGGTTTTGGGATCTCTTCCATACACCCAGCGATCAAACTGCTCTGCAACCAACTCGGAAGGCTGGCCTGCGTTCAACCATCTGAGTAGTGTGCATTGTGTCTCATTGAATTTCTCCCCGCCGACGTTATAGACAAAACTCACCAGCGCGTCGAATTGGTTTTGGATGATAGGAACCTTCACACGAGTATTGACAAAGGACTCCGCCCATCGCACATCCTCAAACAACCACACGTCCGCTTGAGTTTCCGTACACGGGGGATCGGTCAATCTCACCCCCTTCGTATGCCCATACCCCTGACTTGGTGTCCCACTTGGACACAAATACGGCTTCAGCCGCAGCCCTTCGGAGGTTTTGATTAAATCGTAACAACTGCGGGAGGCTTTCACGGTTTCTCTCTCTTGTTGAATTTAATCGTAACCACAACTTCAGTGTCATCCCTCAATTCTGTTACTATCTCTTTCAACCTGTCCAACAGGCCCAAAAGCGCCTGCCGAAGTTGTTCAATGTCCTTCGCCTCAATCACGTCTACGAAACTCACACCCACCCCCGTTTCTTCGCAACTGTGTATGGATTGGTCTTAGTCTTAGTGATCTTCTGCCAACACCAATCGTAAACACCGTGGAGAATGGCAGAAATACCATCCCAGGCTGGATTGTGCCAGTCAAAATCCAATTCCAAAAAATCGCAACCTTGCACGGGATCGTGATGATGAATCAATTGCGCGGCCCAGCGCCCCCGTCTTTCCCTCCAACCTTCCTGTGCGGTTGGATAGCCCAACGGTGAGTGATCTTTAACCCTAATCATGTACGGCCAGTCGTCCATAATGTCTCTGGCATGGGACAGGACAGATTCAGAACAGGAAAGATAACAGTGATCTGATTGGGGAGCGGGATATTCCAACACACTCACTGGCGGAAACCCCGCGTCCTCCAACCAACACTTTGCGTTACGCTGCATTTGCTCTTCAGGCAACAGTTTCATGAGTTATACAATCGGAGGTTTTGCCGGGTCCAGCCCCAAAGCTTTCCAAACAGGAGACCAAAAATCGAACCAACGTTGCCACGCTGCCACTCGCTCAACCTTTGGCTGGTCCTGAATGAGCAGAATAATAAGATCCAAGGATTTGTTGGCAAGCGACAATGCTGCCAAAAGAACCGCTTCAGTGAAAATCATACCGATCTCCTTATTTAGTCCCAACATACACTGCGTTGACAGTGTATTTAGTGGACCCATCAGCCTGTTTAACAGAAACCAAAGAGTGTTTCACAACACATCCTGGAGTGCGGTACATTGCATACGCCAGAGCCTCGCAAAACGAGGGAAAATCGAACAAGCCTTCAGCGTCTACATTGGAAGGACCATACTCCTCGATCTGCGCTTTGGGATTTGTTATTCCAGCGTAGTATGTAGTTTGTTTCAAAATGTCGGCCCAATTATCCGTTGTTCGTGCCTGAAAGGTGTCAACTCCTAGTTTACCCGCAGCTTCTTGCATGTCCGCAGCTAGCTGGCTCATATAGAGCGAAAGCCGCGATGCAACGCCTTGATAAAAAGGATGGCCCAACATTAGGTCATACGCAAACTCTTTTACAGTTTTCTTTCTTGCCATATTGCCCCTTTCTCTTACTATCTTACCTCTTACTTGATTGTTCCCGATCCAATGATAATCGATTTGCCGGAGTTACCCGGCCCCGCGTTGGCGTTGGTTACAAAACTCCCATATGGCTGCTCCACTGCACACAAGACACGGTAATTGTATGTGGTGTTTGGGTTCAGGCTGGTAAGCGGGACGGAACGGTTTGTTGCCCCTCCGCCATCGGATGAACGTAACCCAGTGCCCCATGTGGCAGACGTGCTATATTCCAGCGTGCAAACGTCCACATCAGGCGCGGTGTAATTAACCGTCGCGCCCGATTGAGACACTCCACTCACGCTCACACTCTTAACCTTACCCAGCGCGTTGTCCAATGTATCTTGATTCACTCCCGGCTGAGTGGCATAATAAGGTGAACTTGCAGTCAGGCGAAAATTGTGCGTAGTTATGTAGTCTGTAAAATGGATCTCGTCAAAATTGCCGTAGGCTGTAGTCGTGCTACCATCGTGACAAGTGACACCGCTTCTACTAGACCAATAAGTAGTGCAATCCGTAGCTGCATACAATTTCGTTGGATCGGTGTAGTTAGCTTCCAACCGAGAATCATTCACGCCGGGAACCACGATGTTTCCGCTGAAGGATATATCGTGTAGGAACTTAGAAGCGATGGACGCTGCGTCGTCGCTAACGGGAGTCGGCAGCAAACCCGTTCCGTAATCGCTCCAGCCAATATCACCGTAGGTAGCTTGATTGTGCGCCCAAAAATTGTTCTGAACACGGAAGTATGCTCCGCGCCCACCGCCGCTGAATGCAATCGCGCGGTTCCAGGGAGAGGAGTTCGAGTTCCATCTCCGGTTGTCCCACAGCGTGTTGTTCTCGATTCTCAAATTCTCAAATGGACCGCCCAATGCTAAGAAGACTGGTGTGCCATACAACTCCGTTCCATTGGTAGTTGTCGCGTCCATCTGGCCCCAATCAATCCCGTACATCAGGTTGTTGCTGATGAGCACGTTTCGGATGGGCTTCTGGTCGTACTGGTAGCCGCCCGCGTTGCCGATGTTGATTCCGCCCGGCGCGTCGGCAATCAGGTTGTTGGTTATGGTGAGGTCGCTGAACCCGTACTCGCCAGTGAAGCCGTCGTAACCAGAGCGTCCTGAGAAGAGAATCGGCACGTTGTAGCCGCCCGTGCCTTGCCCGAATCCACCATGCCATTGGTTAAGGAACTGGTTTCCGTCGAGCTTGCACCGGAAGCAGGACTTCATCTCAAACTGCTGGCGCACTGTCACGGGCCAGCCGGTAGAGGCAGAGGCATACTTCCAAGCCGTGCTCCAGTCATTCAGGTTGCGCCGAAAGGTGAGGTCGGTGACTCGCCCGCCGTCGTCAAACATACTGATACCCGGCACGTCCAGCTTGTTGTTCTGCACCAGCACCTTGTCCGCAACGAACCGTATGATCGCTTCGTAAGGGTCCTGTCCGCAGCACGTCGCCCGTGCTCCGGTATCGGGGTCCACAGGAGTCCAATCGTTCACGTCATAGACCAAGTTGTTGATGAAAGCGATATCCGAAGAACGTAGGTCAGACTTGCCTTCGGTCCCCGAGAAGCCAATTACCACTCCACCCCCCACGTTGGGAAATGTCGTGTGGAAGATGCAACGGTCCACTGTGATGTAAGTTGCAGAGAAGCCGCCCAGGAACGAATTGGCGCGAGGAGGGGTCTTGATGGCATAGCCGCCCGTCGTGTAGGAGCCAGTCCCGCTTGATCCCTTGCACTCAAAGGTGTTCGTGGCGACATTCTGAACTTTGCAGTTGGTGACGTTCGCCCCGGTCACCCCACCAACTTCACGGATCTGCACGATGTCATCATTCGAGTACCCGTGCGCGGTCGCCGTATAGACAATGGGGCTGGCCGCTGTCGCCCCGGTGATGGCCTTAGTAGACGCCGTGGGGAACTCGTTAGTGAAGATGATCCCCATGAGGTAGATGCGCGACGTGGGAGTAGCATCTCCGTTGTACGATCCGTCGAGGGCCACGTTGGGCCAGAGGCCCGATGCTAGGTTGCTGCTGAGAGTCACCATCGAGGCTGCCCAGTCGTTCGAGATGCGGACGCCGTTGGGAGGCAACTCAGCATCAGCGGAATCAGGACGGATCACCAGATAGCCGGTGTTGGTGTTCTTGCGGATGGTCAACACTGAGGACAGTACACATTTCAAGCCCTTCTGAATGGGAAGCAAAACGTTGCCAGTCTCGCCACGACCGAGCGCCGTGTTGATGGCGGTTTGGAGGTTCGCGCAATCCGTTACTGTCGTCTCGGTACGAGCAAATGAGGTAGGAACGCTCGTCAGCGCGCCGCTCTCTGCGGGTGCTGTGGGGTCCGCGTAAGGCGTCCCTGGCTCTGCGTCCGTGGAGAAGTTCTGAACCGCCGAGCAGTTAGCCCCGCTGTTCTCGCAGACCCTATAGTAGACCGTCGTGCCGGCCGGGAAACCAGCGACCGAAACCTCATAGCGCAAGTATTGAGCAGTCCCCACGCCGCCCGTAGTGGCTCCGGTCGTGTTCGCGTCCAGGGTGAAGTGGTTTGCGTCCACGTAGGTGCAAGTGCGCGTACCGTTCAGTGGCGTCCAGTCCCCGGTCGCACCAGTCACCAGGAGCTTGTAACCAGACAAGCAAGAGTGCCCATAGGGGACATAAATGGACGTGGGATTGCCCGCCGTGAAATAGCCGATGTACCATGTAGGCCCCGAGACATCGGCCACGCTGCGATACGCCGTCGCATTGGCGAACGGCGGTGTGTTTTGCGTGTCCCACTCCAGGTTGTAGTTGGCAGTCAGCGCCGCGCTCGTTGTCCAGCCAATGCGAGCGGTCGAGTGAGACTTCACATCTACGGCAAAATCGCTGAAGGTTGCTTGCGCCCATAGCGAGGCAGCGAAGAGTAGACCGAGAAGCAGCCTCATTGCACCACCATCACTCTTTTGCGTGCCCCGCCAGCAGGGGGAACATACTCCAGGTACAGGTGGGCAAGTTTGCCCTCTGCGGACGGACTCACTTGCCCGGTTACAACCTTACAAGTAGTCGTGGTAAACGTCAGATCCTTTGAGGTATTGCTTCCAGGCCAATTGGCGGCGGTCAGAGTATCGCTATTAGCGTCAACGAAGGAGTTCGCGGGTACCGATGCCGCGTCCACCGTTAGCAATAAACTGGTGTCATCATAGATTTCCGCGTGTTCGTTATCGCTGTAGTCGTGATCGCCCAATGCGATTCGCACTTTATACGTTCCAGCTTGGGGTAACGTAATCGTCAATGTTGCGATAGCTCCCGGTCCACCATATCCGTTATAACCAGCCAACCGTACATCTTGATCCGATGCACGATCTCTGGCAGCTCCTGCGATGTCCCACAAAAATGTTGCAGAATGCCCGTTTGCCGTGCTGCGCGTGGTCGATGAAGTCTCCATTAGCACATATACTTCATCGGCCCCGTCCGTCACATAGCTAGATGTAGCGCGGAAGTTAAAACCCACCTTCCAATCATTGTCGGTGGCAAAGAGCGTAGAAGCGAGGAACAAGAATAGGATTAGTCGTTTCATGTTCAATCCAGTGTGTACGTCACGGTCACACTAACCCATTTGCCCACCCCACCCGCAGTAACCATCACAAAATCAATCGCGTTGGTGGAGGCAATATGCTCCTCGGTGCCGTCAAGGGTTCCAGCAGCCCGCGTGCTGGAACAATCCAGACCCGCTCCGGTGTTGTCGGTTAGGATGTTAGCTGGCGTTCCGTCGTCACGTTGCAGTTGAATGCGAGAGGCAGTAGCGGAATCTGTTTTACATGAAACAGCAGTTATAGTCACACCCTGCCCCAAAGAGTTATACCAAATCGCTGGCTGGTCGTCAGTATCCTGAAGGACTCCTCCTGTCCCGCTGCCGGTAATGACCAGCGTGAATGAGCGGGTCCGCATGACCGCCGAGGCTTTCGCGGGTGTCACGGCGTTGGCGGCGATGGTCAATGTGAGATCACCCGCAGAATTGGTCACGTCGCCGTCGTGGGCTGGTTCTCGCGCCTCGGTGAGCGTAGTGGAGAGTGCGGCGGCGGAATCGGCCACCCCAGACGAATTACCCAGCGCCAGATATTTCTGTGTCCCGCCATACAAAATAAAACTCGGCAAGCCCGCCGTGCGATCAAAAAACTGCGTAAATTGATTGGCGCTTCCCGGCGCGGAAGGAGGAACATCATCCGTATATCCCGTGTGATTCCACGGCGTCGTCCCGCCCGCTCCTACCGTCAACTGTCCTGGCGTGGAAATATCGCCCGTTGTTGGATCAATGGTTACAGGAGTTTTCTCAAATGCTCTCCCGCTAGTGCCCACCGACACGCTCACAGTGTTGTCAGCAGAATTCTCAACCGCCTGCGTCATCACATTTGGCTTGTTAGCAATCGACGCTCCACCCGATCCAGCCGCCCAATCAATGTATTGCGCCGTTAATCCCGCTGCGGTTCCGGTAGTGTTTTGGTTCCAGGTTGGAGTTGTTGTCCATGCTGGTTCATTCGCACCCATGATGAACAATTGGCCTGTCGTACCGGGCGCAAGCATTGTGTAAGCGGGCGACACACCAGAACCGTAAATAAGCCCTCCGCGCACCAGTGTTAACCCAGCAATAGCCGTCAAATCAGCGTCCTCGGGCTGATAGGAAGTGTCCAGCGTGCAAACACCGCCAGCACACGTAAACGCTCCCTTATCGCCGTCAGTCAACGCGATAGCTGCGTCAGCCGTGCCTGCCGTAGTCGCTTTGCCGGAGGTATCGGCTGCGTTGTTAGGAATGTCTGCGCTTACCAATGCTCTCAACGCTGCGGGAACCGCCGCTCCGACCGCAGGACCCGCAAAGACATAATTAGCAGTTGCCGTTTGGAAGCAAGAACCTGTACTACACTCTCCTACCGCTTCAATATCGCCCACTCCTCCCTCAAGCGTCCAGGTATTCGGCGCTGTGCAGCCATACCAATTTTGCCCCGCCGTAGCATCAGAATCGAACCAGACATCCCCAACTACACATGTGGCCGGAGCGGTATCTGCAATACGCAGATAAGGAACGCTTAACGCAACCCTAGCCTCCGCTGTTGAAGTGGTCCCCGTTCCGCCCTTCGTTACCGGAAGTATTCCTTTGGTTTGTTTGGTTAAATCAACCTGCGCCAAGAGACACAACGGAAGAAATAACGAAATTAGCAGTTTCCTCACCATATCAACGCCTCCCATGTATCTCCAGCGTCGGGGATGAAAGGAGAAATCATGGTGATAGCCGTTCCAACTTTGGTGTAATGCACTCCCTCGTCCAGCACCAACTGGTTCCAAACCAACAGCGCTAGCGTTCCAGCGCGAGAAATGGTGAACGATGTGTTTACTCCATTCTTCGTCCCCGCAACATCCTCTCTTGTCGGCGCTCCTTGCACGATGATGTCCGATCCTGGAACCGGCACGTCTTCAGGCGTGGGGACGGTCGCGGTCGCTGTGGGGTCGGTGAGAGTGGGAGGGGTGAGAGTGTAAGGGCTTGTTGTCACTGTGAACAGCGTTCCAGACGAACCAATCAACATATCATTACTGTCGTAGAACAACGCGACGTATTTCACGTTAGGAGGCTGAATGCTGGTGGTCTGCCAGATTTGGGTGTTTTTATCGTACTCTCCGTTGACAATGGGCACTCGAACGCGGGTGGGGATTCTCAATCTCGGCTTGGTGTCTTTCAGGCTAATCCGTGTCCAAGACACACCAGACAAAGACGGCAACGCGATGAGAAATAGGCAATACCCATCAAACGCCCTCCCGCCGTTCCACGCTATTGTTGATCCATAGGTAAGTTGGGCTTTCTCGGCTGCCATATTGTAAGTGTGCCCCTAAGTCAATTGTATCACCAGACGCAAAAAAGGCTGGGTAAGTGACCCCGGCTTACCCAGCCTTCGACGCGAAAGGAGAGGAGTTCTGGAGGGAACTCTCTATTACGGCGTCGTGCTCGAATCCACTCGGATGGCAACATACGCGCCAGGAACGGTGATTTCCGTCTCCGGCGTGGTCCGCGTAATGTCAAACACCACTTGGATGTTATCTCCCTTTGCCACGGTACACGCGGCGGAGTTGATGACGCCCACCACAATGCCCGTTGCTGTTGCCAGCGTGTTCTTATACGCCCCGCCCGAACCCGCTGTCTTAGCGATGCTCGGAGGAGTGGTGAAAATGGTCGTGCCGTTGATCTTCACATCCAGCGCACACGTCAGAGCGTCAGTGCCGTCCGCTCCCATGCAGAGTCCCAAAACGGCATCCACAATCGTCCCCGCGACCGGGGAGATGAAGGATTTGGTTACGTCCGCTGTAAACGCAGCGTCAATCGAAACGGGAATGCGAAGCTCGTCGTATTTGTAGCCGTAAGCCCCATCGTTGGAAAGCAGTTTTCTCGTTGCCATATCTCCTCCTTACAGCCCCAAACTCGACGGAGCGTCGATCTTCTTGATCCGGTATGTGCTCGTATCCATCACCTTCGCAACGAACACGAAGTTGTAGCTCACATACGCCCGAATCTTCCCTTCAGGATCAGCCGCAGACGGTTTGGCGCGAATGACATTCACGCTGAATCCGCCCTTATCTTGATCCTGAACCCGGCTGGGACCTCGCCCTGCCAGATCAATCGCAGCCAGCCCTTCTTGACCGAAGAAGTAGCAGCGGTAGGTGTTGGGCGAACCAGAAGTCACCGTGACATTGGTGCTCTGCCATAGTTCAACGTCATTGAACCGCGCAACAAATCCCCTGTCTTCCAGGTTGCCCTTCGCGGCGCTGTCGCCCAGTTCCTTCGCCACATCCTTAAACCCGCCAACTGCGGGATCATGCACGAAATCGTACACGACGTAAGGGTGAGCGAGAGCGGGGAAGTAGCCGTTCGGGAACGGTTTCACGTCCACGCCAGCAAAGCGCGTGGAAATGTTCGCGGCGTCCGCGCCGGTGAAGTAATCTCCCAAAAGCGGAACGTCGATAGACGCGGCAACCGCATCAACCACGTTGCGAATGATCGTGTCACAGGTTAGCGCGGCTCGGTATCCCAGCAAATCCGCGCCCACGGCCACTATGTCATTGTCAATCGCGGTGTCCACCAGCAGATCGGAAAAGCTGATGTAGTCGCTGTATTGCGAGACAGTCGCGGTCAGAACGGCGGAAGTCAGTTCCAAGGACGTACCAACCGTTCCCTCGGGAGTAGCCGTGGTGTTGGCACCCAGTTGGGAATAGCGGTAGAACTGAATCGTCTTGCCGTTCTTCAAAGGTAGCGTGCGGTTGTCCACACCCTTCCAGAACATGAACTTCTTTCGCAATGCGGAGAGGGCTACGCGGTCATAATAAACGGATGCCAGATGGGTAAGTGTTGCACTCCCTGTGGTCATCCCTGCCGGAGCGTAAGCCATAAGTGCCTCCTACTATAAATCCAGGAAGACTAACCTTCCTGACACAAGTATAGCATAAGTACCGCTTATGGCTTACCAATTGTCGGTTAGAACCGTCTTTTTTGAAGATACCCGCTCTCGATAAGCAAATTCTCTAATTTATCAAGTGGCATCTTCTCCGCCGCAGCGACTAAATCACCTTCAGATTGCTGCCCTCTCCCGCCCGTGCGCGGGGGGATGAACGTCTCATTCTGCCGTTCCTTGGGCTTTTCCTTCTCTTCCGCTTTAATCAGCCCCGCTTCCTTTGCCACGGCAAAGGCGTCAGAAAAGGCTTGGTACCCAGGTCGCCAGCCCCTTTGGGTGATGATTCCCTCCAAAACCCTCTGATTCTCCGGCGAGGGCTTGTAATCCTCGTGTTTTTCGAGGAATCGCTGCGCCTCAATCTCCTGAACCTTTGAAGCAAGCGTCTGCACCATCCCGGCCATGATCGGCACGGCTTTGGACACGGGGAAACCGTACTGCGCCGTTTCCAGGTACTCCATCCCCTCCCTAGCGTCCTTCACGAATTTCTTCGTGAATTCCTCCATGTCGAACTTGGGAGGAGCGGCAGGCTGTCCCGGCTCCGGTTTTCGCTCTTCCTTGTAATGTTCGCCCAGTTTGGCAGTGAGAGTGCGGCTCAATTCCTCGTAAGAATCGGCTTCCAGCACGGTGCCATCTTCCAGCGTCACTTTGGCCTTTTCTGCGGGCTTCTCAGGCTCTTTAACCGGCTCAGTATCCCCTTCTGCTCCCGAAACGCTCATCAATTCCTGCAACTCCGCCTCAGTCAACTGATCCGGCGTTTCCCTCAACTTCTTAAACAACTCTGCTGTGTCAGCCATAAATCTCGTCCTTCTCCTGTTTTAATTCCTCCAGTGCCGCGTCGGGATAGCTGCGGATCAACGTTACTGCGTCTTCCCAAAAACGGTACTCCTTCGAGGCTTCCAAAATCTCCCCGTCATTCTTGGAGGTTTTCACTTTTTCAAGTGCGTTATTAACCTTCTCTTCTATGAGAGCTATGAGTAAGTGATACCCTCGCACCGTTTTCAGACTCGCCAAATCTCGGCGGTTTTCAGTTGACAAAATCATTCACTACTCTGCCTTTTGTTGTAGCTTTTGCTTTGTTGCTTCAGCATCGAGCTTCCCTTGTCGCTCGGCTTGCAGCAGTTTCAAAATCTCTCTCGCGGATTTCTCGCCCGTTTCGTGCATCTTTACCTTGGCGTCAGCGATGGTCTTGTCCTTCTCACTTTGCGCCTTCATCTGACCCATCTGCATTCTCGTCTGCGCTTCCAGCTTGGCCCTTTCCATGTCCATCATCGTCTTGGGATCGGGCTGTTGCTGCCGTTGCATCTCTTGCGGTGTCATCGGGCGGAAGAATTTGTAGCTCTCCGCAGTATTGGAAGCGTCTTGTAAGAATCTATCAAACTCTTCAAAATCTAAGGTCTTCCCCTGCGTATTGGCCTGTTTCATCACCACGTCGTTGAAGAGGATCTGAGTAAGGGGGGCGAGAAGCATGGTCAGCTTCTCCCTGGCTATCATTCTACTAGCCGCCCTCACGCTAAACTTCACTGGACTCGACAGAACATCCTTGGAAATGTTAATCGGCTGGCCTTGCGCGTCATTGATCTGAAAGCTTTCCGGCGAATATAGCACCATCAGCTTCAACACTTTGTAAAGCGTGGGGATGATAATAAAATCTTCAAAGTTCTTGACAGCCGTGCTCAACCTCTGGCTGATCGTCCTAACCTGCTGCGACACCCCCGTTGCGGAACGATTGGCATTTGACGGCATGGGCATTCCGCTTTGAGCAAAATCATTCACTCCCGTTCTTTTCGCCGCTTGCGCGTGGATCAATTGCTCTTCCCTAAACCCATCCGCAGTAAAATTCTCCACCTTCACAACCTGCACGTCGTCCGCTTTGGCTACCTTCTCCTCCAGTCCTGGACGCCACGCAGTTGCGCTGGGCGATACCGCCGCGCCCGCAACTCTAATCCTTGGAGGGTTCATGGACAATGCAAGATTGTCCAATCTGGCATTTCTAATCCCCTGCGCGTATTTCTGATCCCCTTCCAACACATCGGCCAACCCCATTGAATACGCCTGTCCAGGAATTAATGTAAACGGTGCTTTACAGTAGGGAATGAATCCGTAAGGATTCTTGGTGTTGATCGCGGCCACCGTTCGTCCCAACACCCAAATCAGCTTATCCTTCGTCCAGTACTTCAGAACCTCCACGGTTTGATAGCGCGGATCGTCCCGTAATTGCGTCTGTACCGTCTGATTGCGAAGGGACGCCGCCGCCTTCTTCGCCGCCTCTGACGCCGTATCAAACCTCATTTTGGCAAGCGCGTTCAACTCACTGTCTGATGGGATGTAGATGTTATCGCTCGTCCCGCGCAGCGACCTCAACTCATCCACTGTCATCATCTTTCGATGAATGACCGCAGGAGAAGCGTCAATCTGTGGAGTGTTCGTCTCGGAATCCATGTAAACGTCTTTGAGATCCACCCACTCCACAACCGGCAGCTTCCTCTCCCCGTCCCACGACACTTCCACCACGCCGTCGCCCAGAACCATAACTTGCTTGAGCGCGATTCCAAAATGCGTTTCCGGCTTCAATCCGTTGTCATCAATCGGAGTGTCAAACTTACTCGCCAACACCCCTTCCACACTTGCCGCATCTCTGGGCTGCGTCCCACCCACGGGGGACACTTGAAAGAACCGGGGATAGTAGGCAAACAGCGCATCCATGATGATTGGATAGGCCGCTTCAACTTGATCGTAAACAATAGGCACGGCCAAACTCGCCCGGTCTACGTCTGTGCCCTTCCACTTCCTCTTCTCCAAATAGCCAAAATACATGGATTCATTGGCTAACCATCTCTTGTCTTGATTGGATTTGCGCCACGTTTCGTAAGTAGTGAACGTACTGACAACCAAACTCACCGCCGCAGCGTCTTCCAACTGCTTTTCGGCAGAGGTATAGTCTTTCTCTTCGAGATTGACATATTGCGGCTGGTCAGGTTGTCTTAGTTCTGGCATCCTAGTTCAATTATAGCGCCCCCAACCCGTCGTAACCCGATGAAACTGGTTTCTCTTCCCCAAAAACCGCTTCATACCCCGTTTTCTTGTAAATCAATATCTCCTGCGCCTTTTCCATGACCTCTCTTTCGGTCGGAGAGGCTTTGGTGACGCCGAAAAACGATTTATGCTGAAGTTGATCCGCCAAAGTGTCCAACAAATCGTCGTGTTGGTACTTGGGGAAGCGACTCAGTTGATGATTTAGCTGATCCTTCACGAAATCCGGCAAATCCGACGAAAAGTAGACCATCCCGTTCTTGTAAAACGGCTGCCAGCCTAGGATTCTCTCCGCTTTTCCCAAGTTTGTATCTCTCTTGATAAAGTCGATGTTGGGATAGATCCCCAAAGTGTCCCGCATTCTCGCTACCGCAGGCATCAGCCCCCGCACAAACCCCGTTTCTTCAATCAAAATCTTCGTTGGATGGTATTTCTGATGCACTCCGAAAATGTGTTCGACCGTTTCCTCGGGCAAAAACTTGCCCAATCTCACGTCAACAACGTAGCATCTCCCGGCGCGGTCCCATCCACACGTTGTTATGCAGGTATAGTCACTCCTGTCCGTCACTTTCTCCGCCGTGTCGATGGTGGTGATGAAGTACTGCATGGGAATGCGCTTCAGTTCTTCCCCCGTCTTCCATCGCAGGTACTTCAACGGGAAGGGCTGCTGGGTTTCCTCGGTCGCCAGGGGGTCATTCAACTGCTGACTATTTTTTGAGGCAAAACCCTGAACAACATAATTGCCCGTTTCGGTTTGTAGCCAGAATACTTCCTGTTCGCCAATCGGCTCGATGGAGACAATACGCTCTCTGCCATCTCTGCCCTTCGACACTTTTCCATTACATGCCCAAAGTTGATCCACAAGCTGTTTGCGTTTTCCCAAATCACAGTAGTTCAACAGCTTCACCGATAGTGCTCTACCGCCTTTCAGCCACCAAATCTTGCAAAAACCTTGGTCCTTTCGATTGTGAACTCCCCAAGGAATGTTCAATTCAGTCAAGAGAGATTCGATCTTCTTGCACACATCTCCGTTGGCTGTGGGTGATTGAGAGAGAGTGATACAGGCGTTGGTCTTGCGGATATGGCCTTCTCCGTCGATTAGTCCCGCCAAGTGGTTCCACAACGCAGAGTGCTTCGGCGTTTGTGGAACAAGATCATCATAAACTCGCACCAAACGACGGTTTACTTTGGGAGGAAGATAAGGACTGTGACCATCGCTTGCACCTAATTCTCTTCCGTTGTACCACTGATGATCTGGAGTGCAATAGATAGTACTACCAAGATTCGTAACCACACACACAACCGGGGCCTTCAATGATCCTTTTGCTAATACCCTGGAACGCCGCAATATCGTTCGGTCCCACAGCCCGCGATGTTCCATACCAAACCCAACAACCGTGTCGCCAACTTGGACATCTTCAATTCGTTTCTCTGTCCAATCGTCCATGAGTACCGGCGACCATCCAGGCGTGCAACAAAAGAGTTGTTCGCCGGTAACTGGATCTTTCCGCATCGCCTCCAATTTCTCCAGCGAAAACTCTTCTGGAAACCGGCTGACCTTCCTCCCTTCTTCATCGAGGTAATAAGGCGCACCCAACTCATCCGGCGTGAACTTCTCCGCCGCCCCCTTCAAATCCTTCTGATAGCACCCCATCGTGAAGACTTGATAGGTCCGATTCTCCGGCTTCTCCTCGATCCATTCGTCAACGATGCGTCCATACAAATCGCCAAAGTCGTACCGCGTCCCCTCAATGTCGATCCAATACGATGGCGATATGAGCAGGTTCCTGCACATTCCGTAGGAGTAGATGATCTTCTTGCATTGCTCCCGCGTTGAGGAGTTCTTCTCGTCCACGATGTCGGTGAACTTGAGAACGTGGTAGTGCATCCCCGTACGAATGGACTCAATGCCACCCACGCTCACCGTAGGAGCCATAGTAAACACGGTTCTCGCAGGGCACGAGAAGTATTGCCGCGTGCCCCACTCCTTGATATTCGTCGCAGGGCAAAACTCAGGAAAGAAGTACCTCATCACTGGATTAGTCTGAAACTGATTCTTGATCTGCACAATCATGTGCTCCGCGACTTCCTGACTTGCGTGAACAATCAAAATGGTCACATCGGGGTAGTTCAAGATCCACTGGATTGTATGGGCGATGACATTGTAGGAGGTTTTGTACCATCCTCGGGGAGCCAATAACAGCCGCCGTCGTGACCCAGGAAGTACCAAATTGGGATCGCCTGGAGGGATGTATCGGTATCCGTTTCCATCTAATTTATCTTCCCCCTGAACGTCGAAGTGCTGAAGGTGGTTCAGCATTTTGTCATGCACACCTTCTTTGAAAATGTGGTAGGGCGCGGCGCGGTTCAGCACCTTCTGGCACAGCCATTTCAAATCTGTCCGTGCCATGTGCCGCCCTTGCTTGATGTATTGAAGCTCTCGCGTTGAGAGCATAAACTATTACGCCCCCGGCTCGTAGTACGCCGCAACTTCCGCGTGTAGCTTATCCGCCGTCCCAGCAATCCAGTTAATCCCCCCAGACATCTTCACTCCCTCTGGGAAGGAATAAATCTCCGTAGTACTGGCGGCAATAGAGCGCGAGAGCAAAGTCAATGGCGTCCCGGCCTTGTCCTTTACGAGAATCGTTACCGCAGAAGTGTGAATGTTTGAAATGACAAGCTGGTACACCCACGCGGTATGTGCCACCACATCCGTTGCAGCCGCAGGAACTACCTGCAACCCTCGGGTGACTTGCTTCAAGTTCTTCTTGTCCATCTCGCCCCCTTACAACTGCACGATCTTAACCACCGTCGCGCCTGGGGTAACATTCCCCGCCGTGACCTTGGCGAAACGCATAGTGATGTGGTCTTTACTGGAACACCACGCAGCCGTTAGAACAACCGCAGCGTCAAGCGGATTACTCGTATCCTCCACCCACGCAAGCACAGGGTGGCCCATCCTCGCCCCAGGCACATCAAACTCAATCTCCGTGGTCGTGCTGGCTACGATCTCAGTGATCGTCAGAGATTTACTCACCGCCAACAGCGGCGCACTTACAGTCCTTGGTCGAGCCATAATCACACCTCCTGACTCAATCTTACCATGAGGTATAATTGAACCTGCGAGGTCAATTTATGAATGATGATGTAGGTGAAATGAGTGAAACATCCGGCGTGAGTGAGCCGCCTCAAGAAGTAAATGAAAGTCCCACCGCAGATGCCCCTCGGGGTACCCCCGTTCAACTATCCCTCTTCGAGTAACTCCTTCCTGGCAATACCCTTTACACTCATCTGGGTATTGCCTTCGTTGGATTGGGGGAACCCTATATATGAGACATAAGCCTCATACGTTTGAAGGCGACGTAGACGAGGAAGACGAGTCAAACAACGAAGATAATGAAAACGACAGCAGATAATGTAGATAATTCAGACGACGAATATAT
>SCLI03000124.1_pt1 | contig 44764 bp, 27 predicted proteins | sample 7268041 | NCBI WGS metagenome assembly SCLI03 (sample SAMN10721081, study PRJNA514188) | viral metagenome | isolation source: depth-stratified mine tailings core A | place: China: Fankou Pb/Zn Mine tailings | collected 2017-10 | reverse complement strand
CGGAGAACCACTATGAACTGATGGCGATTGCACAAGGTCTCTGGGAATGGTTCGGCCTCAATAGAGAAAGGCCATACCTGGAAGAAATGACCGATGATCTGCATGCTATTCGCGTCCTTATGGAGCAGAGCTTCTCGGTATCAGAGATGATGCGCCAGGAGGCTCAGCGGATACTCGCACTGCACGAACAAAGCGCCGGTGAATACCTGCGCCGCCTAGATGATGACGCGGATGCGCATCCTTTCCAGTCAGTGCCGGTTGGGACTACTATCCGCGATCTTCCCGACGGCGGTCGGTTGTTCTCGTTCTCAGATGGAGCGTTCCTGAGAGTCCTGCCGGACAGCGGCATGGTCTCCATTGGCGAAGACGGCGCGGCAACGCCCGTCGCTCCGTCACGCGCGGGCAAGGTCACTCTGCCGGGCGGCATGGAGCTTGATCTGGTGAGTGATGCCATAGCAGTGACGCATGACGCGTGTGGAATCGAGGGATTGCCTCACGACGTCGAACCGGTGCTTGCGGCGGATGGCAGATATACGGCGGCGCTGCCGGATGGAGCCCGGCTCGATGTGCTGCGACAGGAAAAGCTCGTGATCATCATCAATCCGACTGGCACAGTGAATATCGTCGGAATCAGCCGCATCGATGGAGTTGGCGAAGAGGTGCAGGCTCGCAGCATCTCCGGCGGGTCGAGGAGCTTCCGCGCAATGGAGAGCGGCCACGCCGGGATGATAGAGAGCGATGGCACCATCCATCTATCACTTGCCAGCGGGCTGGACCTAGTGATCCGTTTCCCACAAGGCACTGGCAGTGGTGACGGAAATGACGATGCCCCAGTCTGTTTCGATTGCCAGGAGCACGACTGATGAGCACCGACTTTCTCGGCAAGGGACTTAGATTCCCGTTCGCATTCGCCAAACGCTCCGGCGGCGCGCAGGTCTCGACAATCACATCGATGGACCATGCGCATATTCACGAGAGCATTCTGCAGATACTCGGCACGCGCCCGGGCGAGCGGTTCATGAACCCGGAGTTTGGCTCCCGCTTGAAAGACCTTGTTTTTGAGCCGAACGATTCCATCCTAAAGGGACTCATCCGGCACTATGTGATCGACGCAATCGAGCGATGGGAGAAGCGAGTTTATGTGACCGATGTCACATTCGATGACTCCCCGGAAACCGTGGACGCGAACACCATTCCGGTGCGCATCTCATACAGAGTCATCGACACACAGGTGTCGGGGAATCTTGTCTGGCCATTCTGTCGAGAGGAACTGGTCGAGTCTTCCGACACCGATGCAAGGAGAGTAGCCATTGGGTAGAGCGAGCATCTCATATAGTAATAAGGATTACGAATCCCTGCGCCAGGAACTGCTTTCGCGCATTCCCCAGCTTACCGACCGCTGGACTGATTTCAACGAGTCCGACCTTGGAGTGGTGCTCCTCGAGCTGTTCTGCGGTGTCGGCGATATGCTCGCGTACTACCTGGATGCGCAGGCCGCCGAGGCATTTCTGCCAACGGCCCGGCAGCGCCAGAACGTCATCAACCTCTGCAAGCTCATTGGTTACAGGCTGGACACCCCAGTTGCCGCGACCACGACTCTGCGTTTCAGCCTGCTGTCTGCCACGGCTGAAGATATCACCGTTCCAGCAAGGACCGTCTGTAAGGCAAAGCTCGACGACGGTGACGTGGAATTCGAGACTACCGAGGATGCGGTGATTCCGCGCGGACAGATCTCGGTAGACGTCGGCGCGCGGCAGGGAACGCGCAAAAGTGAGGACTTCACATCAGCGGGTGGCCGAAGCCAGCGATTTGCGCTTGCTTCCACCAGCATCGCCCAGGGAAGCGTGCGGGTGAAGGTCGGGGAGAACAACTGGGAAGAGGCGCGATTCTTTGTCGACAGCGCGCCGGATTCGAAGCATTTCCAGGTGGAGACTGACGGGCTGGATGTTACGTGGATCATCTTTGGCGATGGAATCCACGGCACTATTCCGCCTGCAGGTGAAGCCGTCACCGTCGAGTATCTGGAAACACTGGGATCGGAAGGGAACATAGGGCGCGATCTGGTGACGGATATCGTCAGCCCGATCTACGCGAGCGGAACACAGGTCGATCTGGCGGTCACTAACCCCATTGCCTCTACTGGAGGCTCCGACCGCGAGACCCTGGATCACGCGAAGCTGCAGGCTCCGGCTGAACTGCGTTCCCTCTGGAAAGCTGTCACCAAGGATGACTACAAGGCGCTCGCCGAGGGCTTCCCGGGGGTGGCAAAGGCTCAGGTGCTCGACGCCAACGACTGCGCCAACATCCGCTACTACCAGGTGAACATGGCCGTAGCACCGGATGGAGGCGGGCTGCCGTCGCCGCTTCTGAAGCAGGAGCTTGCCGAGTTCATTGAGTCGCGCAAGGTGATCACCATCGAGGTCAATCTCTTCGACCCGAACTACCGGCCCGTGAGTATCGACGCCGTGGTCTATGTCTATCCTACTGAAGACGCTCAGGCCGTACGCATGCGGATCGAGTCGGCACTCCGTGAGTTCTTCTCATTTGAGAAGATGACGTTCGGCCAATCCGTCTACTTCTCCGATATCGTGTCGCTCATCGACGGCGTGCGCGGGGTGAGTCATATTGCGCTCTACTCTCCGCAAGCCGACATCGAGATACGGCCTGGCCAGATAGCAGCACTCGGCGAGGTCCATCTGGATATGAGGGCAGCGACGTTATGAGCGGCTACTTCGAGGATAAGCTCATAGACTTGCTGCCGCCTATCTACCGTGAGAGCGATGCGACCGGTGATCTGAGCGCGTTCCTTTCCATTCCGGCCGCAACTCTCGATGAGATCAAGAGCCTCATCGACGGGCTCCCGGACATCTGGAATGTGGACGCCTGTGATCCCCGGTTCCTGCCGCTGCTCTCGGCGATTGTCGGCTATGGTTTCGACGCGACGCGCGGCCCAGACACTCAGCGCCGGGAGATTGCCGAGATCATCGAGCAGTATCGGCGCAAGGGAAGCGTCCCGGCCATCTGGCGTTCACTCACCAACGTTGGTTGGGACGGCAAGATCGACGAGACATTTCGTTCGGCATTGCGGCTGAATAAGCGCTCCGTTGCCAACCATTCAAAGCTGCCGGGGCGAATTCACAGCCTTGGAGTCTATCGAGTTGAGTGCCGGAATCTTGTTCCAGGAGTTAGAGCCGCGCTTTCTGAACACCATCCGGCGGGGATGAAAGTTTTCTTCCTGCAATGGCTGCTTTCCCAGGAGTCGATGGAGGGCGACTTCATTGCCGCACTCGCGAGGACAGTGGCCCTGCACTCGACCGGCTGCATTCATGATGTCTTCGTCGTAGGCCGGAGGCTCCTGAACTCGGACTACCGGCTGACCAAGAAACAGACTACCTGGTCTTGCTGGCACATAACGCAGCAGAGCACGCTTCGCCAAGGTTTCGAGAGCGCCGGAGTGATTATCAACCGCTGGCACGGGCGCACGCCGGGCCACAAGCTGAACGGCTTTCCTCTCAATGCTGAGCGACTGCTGCATGTTGAGCTGTCAGAGCGGCGGCTCTCGTTCGTGTGTGAGGTCGAGACCCAGGAGCCTGGCGCGAAGCCGGTTGTGCTCCGGCTTGTGCGACAGCATCTGAACCGCGCGAAGCTCGCCCACTCGGCACGCTCGTGCCGGATTGTGTTCCGGCAACGGGATCTCAAGGAATCGTCAGCGGCCGGCTTCACGGCTGCAGCAAACCTTTACGCGGTCACCCAGTGGCCGGAACCGTAGGAGAAAATCATGGCAATACACCTTTTCAGAGACTCAGAGCTTACTCAACAGATATCCGAGGGCACTCTTGTTAGCCCGGATTCGGACACCTACAACGGCACGGATGGACAGGCCAAGGACCGCGAGTTGTTTCTCGCCAACGAGCAGAGCGCTCTCGCAGCCAGCATCACAAGCACACAGACGAGCGTCACTCTCGCCGCCGCGCGGTTTGCCGATGGCGACACGATAGTTATCGACACCGAGCAGATGATAGTGACTGCTGGAGGTGGGACTACAAGCCTTACTGTGCAACGCGGTCAGAACGGCACCCCAAAGGCAGCACATACGAGCGGCACACCGGTCTATTCGGCTCTGACCTACACTACGCTTAAAGTAAAGCCGGTAGATAGTTCAGGCTCCGACGAATCCAACTGGTGCAAGGTGGCGCTTACCCAGGCTGAACTGGATACGGCCGTGGCCGGAGCCGAACTCACACTGGGCGACAAGGCCCACAACGTCACGTTCTCGTTCTGGCGTCGGTTCACCGTCCCCGTGGGCACGCCGGTACAGAACAAGACCGACCTGAAGCTCAGAATCACGGGCGTGGAAGCGCCGGTATAGGAGGAACACATGGCCTACCATTCAACATCCGGCACGGCGACAAACACGGCTGATCTGCTCGTGAAGCTCAAGGATTTCCTTGTAACCACCTGCGGCTGGGCACTTCACGACGACGGGTCGGCCCAGGCTGAGCCTTACTACGTCCTGAAATCAGTCGGTGAGTCGGGCAATGAAGATATCTACATCCAGATCATCAACGATACCGCCAACTCCGACTGCATCTCGGTTAAGGGATATCTCTACTGGAATGCGGCTACACATACGGGCATCAAGGTGGTCTTCTCAAGCGGAGCCACCATGATCTCGACGAAGGACTCCGCTCAGTTCCTCTACTGGCTCTACGCGGATCTGGATCATGTCTATGTGGTAACCAAGATCGTGGCTACTTACTACGGCCACTACAGTGGGATCATCAAGAGGTTCTGGTCAGCCCAGACTGCGGTATCACAGGGCGCGGTAACATCCGGCAGCAATGTCGTTGTGCAGGTGGACGATGCGTCCTTACTAATGGTCAACAAATACTACCTCATCAAGGATGAGGCCAATATTGAGCGCGTGCAGGTGACGGCACGAGATACCGGCTCTACGCCGAACACCATAACGATTGCATCTCTCGCCAACGGCTATGCGGCTGGTTCAAAGATAGGTGAAGACCCACAGCCAGTCATCATCGGGCGGAATACGATGCCGGGAAACTGCTATTCGCTGAACAAGTGGAACGGCTATACAAGCGCTACCGGCCAGACGGGAGTCTGCGGGGCTGTCAATGCTACGTTCGCAGGCTACTGCGACCCTGATGCAAGGTACGGGTTGGTTACGATGTTTCCTTGGTTGGTGGGAAACTCCAGCACGGGCAATGAAGAACTGCGAGGCGAGCTTATCGAGGTTTACTCCATTGGGAGCGGCGGGGGTGACTCCGAAGACGTTATCGATCTGGGCGCGAGCACCTACAAGATGTTCAATATATCGAGCGCCGGATGGTGCGCGATCAAGGAGTAGGCGGTGGCAATCAGACCCGGCAAGAAACAGCAGGTTGTGGCGAGTAAGGGCCCGGTGCTGCCCCGAAACAAGGTGTTCCTGGTCATCGGCAAGGGGATCGCGCTCAAGGGCAAGGTGAAGCGTGGCGGTTCGTAGCGGCAACAAGAAGACCATCGCAATGGTGCCGGGCACGGCTCTGCCTCGGAACCGCGCACTCGGTCCACGAAACACCGGGATCATCTGGGAACTGCTCGGGCCGGACGTTGGGACGAGGGCCTTGGCGATCCAGGCCGACGCTGGGCTGCGCATCAACGGTCTGCTCGGCAGAGACAGTGATTGCATGCTCGGGATATCCTCTGCGTTTGAGGCGGCCGCCGATCTCAGCCTTGCGGTCGCTGAGGCGATAGAGCTGCGGCCTGATGTCGTCGTGAGAGTGAGTGCGCGTCTACAGTCTGAGCGCGACACCATGCTACGGATCTTCGGCACGTTAGTCTGTAGCGCCGACGCACGAATGGCAGTCGCAAATGCCCTGGAGGTGGTCGTTGACGCCGCAGTACGCGTCGCCGGGTTCCGGGATGTCGAACCAGATGCGGCGGTCTTGGTGATCGGCGCGCTCGACCGTCGCGCCGACGTGTATCTGGAGATCACGGACGCTGGACTGATCCGGGCTGACGCATTGCTTGTGGTCACTCGCCCGATGTTCTTCGTGTCGGACGCCCAACTGATAATGTTGCAGCGCCTGGTCCCTGACCTGGCGACCGATCAGACAATCTATGCGGTTCTCGCCTGGGAGAGCCATCCAATACAGGTTTGAGAGGAGAATCATATGTCCCTTGGACTCATAACGCGGAGCGGTCGGGTATTGACGGCCCGACTTCTGAAAGGCGATCCAATAGACGGTATAACACACTGCGCCATAGGCGACGGCGACCAGACTTCCATTGACCCGATGAACCCGCCTGATGTAAGCGTGGATCAGACATCGCTCAAGCACGAGCGCGCCAGGAAACGGTGCTATAAGGTCACGTTTCTCGAGGAGGACCCTGAAGGCGTGCTGGAGGTCAACGGCATCCGCTATTCCGAGACCGGGCTTGAGACTCAGACCATAGGAGTCTTCTTCCGCTTCGAGGAAGCCGAGGCCAATGGCATCACAATCCGCGAATACGGCTTCTTCGGCGGCAGTGTCGATTACGTCGATGGTCTGGAGTCCGACTACGCCGAGGGCGGCGTCTATGACGCGGCGATCAACCCGACCGGCCAGGTGAAGACGCCCGGCTATCTCTATGAAGTGAAGAACATCCCCGACTTCAACAAGACCTCCGACACGCGGGTCGAACTGGTCGGGGTTATCAAGATATAGGAGACGATCATGTCCATATCCAGAGACACCTTCGATCCCGTGAAGAATTACAGGCGGGTGCGCTATCATCAAGACCGCGACCTGCTGGACTCGGAACTCAACGAGGCCCAAGACATCGTTATCAGTGAGCAGAAGAAGGTCGCCGACCTGCTCTTCAGGGAGGGCGCTGTCATCTCCGGCTTTCTCGTGTCGGTCGCAGGCAACGTCGTTACGATATCCAGCGGAGTTACCTACATTGACGGCCACATCGAGAGCGTTCCGGGTGCAGTGCTGACCTACGATCCGGCGAAAACGTCCGGGTTCGACTACGTCTACGTTGAGCTTCTGAAGTACAACTATGGGCACAACCAGGATGCGGGACTCGTGAACCCCGCGACAGGCGAGCCGACAGCGGAGCGCGAAAAGTGGGTGCTATCACTCAAGAACCACGACACGAGCGGCGAAAGCCTGCCCAACAATGTCACGCAGCGCAAGGTTGTCCCCATCCACAAATTCGACCGGGAGAACGGCGACGTGGCGGCGACCGTGCAGGAGAAATCCAGCATCTACCTCAGCGACTTCCTCGGCACGCTTCCTGGCAGCCGGATAACGGTCGCATCCATCACCGAGGACCAGCTTTCGTTTGCCGCCGCCGAGGGTCTGAACTCCCTCTTGAATAACCTGGCGGAAAGGACTTACGACCAGGCGGGCAGCTACCTCGTCAAAGGATTCGACAGCTTCATTGGCGGCAACGACGGCGCAAGCGCGCGGGTCATCACCAACGCGGGTCGGGCGTATATCCAGGGCTATCGTCTCCAGAAAGACCTGCCGACGACGACCGTGGTCCCCAAGTCCGTGGCGACAAAGAGCGTGCGGGGAGAACAGAAGACGTTTGTCACCGGCCAGCGCAGCTACGCCCTGAACTGCACACCTCTGAAGGAGACCACTCAGGTCGAGGCGATAGTGGAGATAGTTTCGAACATCACGCGCGGCTCCGTCGGCGGTGGCGAGGATCTGCTCGTGCCGAATCCGGTCGTGGACATTATCGAGGTGAGCCAGGGCGCGACTGTTTTCACCGAAGGTGTTGACTGGCAGCAGAGCGGCAACTATGTCGACTGGTTAGGCAGCGGCAGTGAGCCCGCTATCGGGACAACCTATACCGTTCGCTGGACATACGTGAAGCAGATGGTCAAGGGCACGGACTACGTCGATGGTGGGTGGTTCGGACGCTCCGGCTATCCCGCCGCTGCCGAGTATTTCTATGTGGTCACGGCACTCTCAGCGTCCGGTGAGACCGAATACATCAGCAGTCGAGTGGTCTCTCGTCAGACCGCCGCTGGAGAGGCTAACCTTATTACATGGAGGCCCATATCGGGTGCGACGGGGTATCGCATATACCGGGCGTCTCCCAACACTGGCCGCACGAGCTTTAAGAGGCTCAAAGAGGTTGGTTCCGGTGTCACGTCTTACATCGACGACGGTGTGGATGAGACCACGACCAGCACGCCTCCGACCTCGAACTCCAGCGGTCTCTCCCAGCCAGTGCCTGAGATGGCTTCGGGGAACAGGAGTATCATCAACTTCGGCAGAATCGGAGTCGGCAGTGACCCCGTCAGCGGCTCGAACTGCAGCATAGACTACGACTACTACCTGGGCAGAAAGGACATCATCTACGCCACCGCCAGGGAACTCAAACGCATCGAAGGCGCACCCTCGGACTTTCCAAAGCTCCCAATAGTACCGGAGGGAAGCCTCGCTCTGTGCAGTGTCGACTGCCCAGCCGATTCGGTCGCGATGACGATCCGGAACTTCGGCCTCACGCGGATCACGATGTCCCAGATCCACCAGGTGATCCAGGATGTCGAGGACCTCAAATACAACGACGCGCAGTACCAGATGAACAATGAACTGCAGAACAGGGACGCGCAAACCAAGAAGGGCATCTACTCCGACGACTTCTCCAACGAAGCCCAGTCGGACATGTTCCACTCCGAGTGGAGCGCGCGCGTCGATGGTATTCGCAAGTTCGTCGCACCTGCCCGTGCCGCGACTTCACGTGTTCTGCAGGTCAATCCTGCCGCAAGCAGCGCTCTCTTCAAAGGCAGCCTCGTTCTCCTGCCTGGCACCGAAAAGGTGCTCGTTCAGCAGCTCGACTGGTCTGAGGAGAAGAACATCAATCCCTACGCCGTGTTCGAAAAGCCTCCGGCGACGGTCGAGGTGACTCCGAACATTGGCCGCAGGGGGCAGACCGGCATCGCGGTTACGGGATCGAACTTCACTCCCAGCGCGGAGCATATCACCATTCGCTGCGACGGCCAGGTGGTCGCGACGGACGTTCATTCCGATGCTGCCGGGCGGGTGGTATCATCGTTTGTCATCCCGGAAAGCGCCAGCAACGGCAATCGGATCGTCGAAGTCACTGACGGCACGTATTCCGCCCAGGCTAGCCTGCAGATAAATGACCCGCTGGTCGTGACCCGGGTCGAACGTGTCGAGGTCACCAATACTATTATCCAGCAGCAGACCATCATCCAGGAGCGGATCATCCGTGTTCCAGTGGTCCGGACAGTGTGGCGATGGTGGTGGGGCTGGAATAGGTGGGACCCGCTGGCGCAGACGTTCAGCTTCACCGAGAACAAGATCATCTCCGCGACGGGGCTGTTCTTCACGCGGAAGGACTTGTCCATTCCGGTGACCGTGCAGATCAGGGGCGTCACGACTGGTCTCCCGAACGATGTCATATACGCCCAGCAGGTTGTTTCGCCGGGCGAGATAAACCTCAATGCCGAAACCAAGGTCGTCTTCAACGATCCGTTCAACGCGGAGGCGAACACCAGCTATGCTGTTGTGATCCTTACCGACAGCACCAACTACCGGGCGCGCGTGGCGACTCTAGGTCAGCTAGGCCAGAATGGAGTCATCACGAAGCAGGCTTACACAACCGGCGTGCTCCTCGAAAGCTCGAACGCCGAGACGTGGACACCTCTGAACGGCTCCGACCTTGCCATGAAGATATATGGCTATGACTTCGCGGCAAGCGGGGAGGTCAGATTCCAGCCGATCACCGGCGTGCAGTTCTCGGAACTGAACCTCGATGAGTACTCTGCGATACCACAGGGCACGGCGCTGACCTGGGAATACTCGACTGACGGTGGCGCGACCTGGGACGCGATAGTGCCCGCCGAGGAAGAGAGGCTGCCGAATATCACGGCTCAGGTGCTCGTTCGCGCCAGGTTCGCGAGCAGTGTGGTGAACGACTCACCCGCGCTGAACTACAAGGATGTAAACCTCATTGGCTACTTGAACAACCCCGACGGCACCTATATCTCACGCGAGAACGAGCTGACGCAGGGGGTCGAGTCGACAAAGGTCTATGCTCAGATGAACATCCCGAGTGGCTGCTCTCTGAACTGGTTCGCCTCGAACGATGGAGGCACTACCTGGGAGCCGATGACGCTCGATTCGACAAGGGAGATAGACCAGACCTGGACAGAGTATGTCCTCGTCCGCACCTTTGCCAACCCGGTCGGGAATCGTGTTCGCTACAAAGCTGTGATGACCGGCAACAACCTGATCTACCCGCGCATCCACTCCCTGGGCGCGACGCTGAGCTAGAGGAGCGCAAAGATGATAACAAGACGTAGCGGCGGGATGACCGAGTTCATCCCGTCGCCCTCCGAGAAACGGGATGGTGTCATCCGAAACCACGTGCTCGATCTGCTCGCGAACCTCGATGAGCGACTGCGGCGCATTGAAGAAGCGGCTGGTATGCCGACCGACCCTGCCGAGGCCTTTGCCAATGCTATGGTCCGGATCACCCGCGAGGAAGCGCACGTCAGGCGACTGAACGAAGCCCTGCTTGGTGCTGGTTTGGATCACGGCGAGGCCATTCAAGGCTGACGCAGACCCCCCCTTGGCTCCTCTGAAAAAGAACACCAGATTCCTCGGAAATCCGCCTCATTGGACTTGATGTTTCCTCGGGTTTGAGGCATTCATTGAACAGCAGGAACACCAAACATGTGTTCTGTTAGTCCACAAACTCGGAGGTAGATAAGTGAAGCTCCAGGAACTCAGGTTCGGAATCGAGATCGAAACCATAAAGCGGAGTCGCGGCGACGTCGCTCACGCGATACAGAGTGTGGTTGGGGGAAACGTCGAGCACGTCGGCAGCCCAAGCTGCTACGACCCCTGGCATGTGGTCGATGAGCGTGGCCGCAAGTGGATGGTGGTCGCGGACTCCTCGCTGACGAGCGTGCCCGCCAATCTCAGGGCCGAGGTGGTATCGCCGGTTCTCAACTATGACGACATCGACACCCTTCAGAATGTCATCCGGGCGGTCCGCAAGATCGGTGCGACGGTGGATGATAAGTGCGGTATCCACATCCACGTTGATGCATCCGCCTTTGACGGCAAGACCCTCGGCAACCTTGCCAAGATCGTCCACAAGCAGGAGCCTCTAATCCTGACGGCCCTCGGCGTCGAAGAGTCGAGGCTCAGGAACTACACCAAGCCGGTCAGCTCGGAACTCATCGCCAAGATAGAGCGCAGTCGTCCGAAGACTCGCGAGCAGATGAACCGCATCTGGTACGGCTACCACAATCATCACCCGCAGCACTACGACCAGACTCGCTACCACGGTGTGAACCTGCACAACGTCTGGTATCGCGGCACAGTCGAGTTCCGATGGTTCCAGGCGACGCTGCATGCAGGCAAGGTGAAAGCCGCAGTGCAGTTAGTCCTCGCCATCGCCGCAAAGGCGCTGAACAGCCGGGGAGCATCCAGCCGAAAGCGTGAGTTCGATCCCGCCAGCGCCAAGTACGACTTCCGTGTCTTTTTGCTGCACCTGGGCCTCATAGGGGACGAGTTCAAGAGCGCTCGCAAGCACCTCCTGAATGCAATGCCGGGAGACGCCGCCTGGAAGAACGGCAGGCCGAAGCCGAAGAATCCGAAACCTGCCACCGAGACATTGGAGGTGGGCAATGGAGCCAACTAAGGTAAGAGTGCCCGCTGACGTGTTGGAGGGACTGGAGGCCGTCAGACTCTCAGGCAGAACTAACATGCTGGACGCACCCAGAGTTATCGAGCTTGCGCATGAGATGGAGCACTATGCAACGGCGCTCTGGGTGCATGAGAACCGTGGTCTCTACGCCCACGGAATATTCCAGGGCTTTGCCGCAGTAACCTCGCTGAACGAATGCGACCGTTCGCGCCACGTTGGGCAACACGACGTATCTGACCGAAAGGTCGACAAACCATCCGATCAAAGCAAACCAGACAGCGCATGCGAGGGAGGTGGTAATCCATGTGTGGACAGGTAGGAGTAGTATTGGGGAACAAGCGGCGCAGGCGCGACGAGATAGACTATATCACGTGGATATTCACCAGACTCCTCGAACTCAGCGAGGAGCGCGGTCCCCATGCAACGGGCATGGCCTGGGTCAACGAAGCTGGCGAGCACAGGCTGTTCAAGCGCCCGATTCCGGCAAGAGAGTTAGTGCGGGACAAGGCTTTCGGCGAGGTGCTGGGCGATGTCGACAACAGCGCCGCCGTGCTGATGGGCCACACTCGCTTTGTGACGCGGGGCAACGCCGCAGTCAACGAGAACAACCACCCGCTGCGGACCGGTAACTGCCTGGTGACCCACAATGGCACGGTCCTGAACGCCGACTACCTCTTTCAGCGGTTCGGCTTTGAGAGGCACGCCGAGGTGGACAGTGAAATCCTCGGGCGGATTGCCGATGCCAGCATAGTCGACGGCCGAATAGATGTGAAGGCGCTGCGAGACCGCCTCGCCTTGTGCCGGGGTCAGATGAGCGCCGTCATTGTGGCGAAGACAGACCCCGGCACCGTGATTGTCGCCAAGGGCAACAAGCCCCTGGAACTTATCTATCACTCGAAGCTGCGCGCTGTCTTCTATGCGTCGTCCGCGAAGTATCTTCGCGCAGCATTGCCCGAAACTCAGGGTTGGGAGTGTCTGCCAGTCAAGCCGATGACGATCTGTGTGCTCAACTGCTCCGACCTTGCTGAGCCTCGGCGAATACCATTCGACTTCCTGGCTCAGGCCAGAACGGTAACAGCGAAAGTAGGTGTATCGATATGAGCAGCAACCACCTATTCCGGCTATTCGTCTACGGCACCTTGAAAAGGGGCTACTGGAACCATGAGGCATACTGCAGCAAGGCTGTTTCCATAGGGGATGCCACCGTGCGCGGGAGGCTCTATGAGTTTGCTTCCGGGATACCGGTTCTGGAAGTCCCAGGGCGTGATGTCATAGCCCATGGCTCCGCGAACATCCTCAGCGACGTAGCGATCCAGCGCGACCTTGAGGTCAGTCTCTCGAAACACCCCGAATGTGACGGCGAGACCTGGCAGCAGATCGAGGGCGAGCTTGTCAGCCTGCCGAATCCTGGAGTATCGCTTCCGCCCATAGACAGACTTGAGGGATTCAATCCGGATGGCGCGTCTCTCTACCGCCGCGTTCTGGTTCCAGTGATGTCTGGAGAAGGCGTTACAGCCGCGTGGTGCTATGTGGCAGGCCCGACGGCGACGAGGATGCTGACCCCAACGTTTCTTACCCGCTGGGGTTAGCATGTGTAACGGGGGCTGGCGTCGTTCACTGTCAGCCCTCCAGGCTTGTGGAATCGACGATCTGCTGAAAGGCATTCAACATATCCGGATGGTTGCTCGACAGAAACCGCACAACCCTGGCGTTGTCGAGCAGCTTCGCGAGATAGCCCCGCACGATGACCAGGTTCAAGAAGTTGGTCCCGTATGTATCCTCTCGCGCCTGGAGGTCCCGTTGCAGAGCTTCCATCTCACGCTGCATGCGGGCTATCTCTTCGGGACTGAGTGTGGCCATGGCCTTGCCTGGCTCGACAGCAACCATCTGTTCCTTCGGCGTGGCGGCGACAAGAGCCTGGATGTATGAACTGCTGTAGTTTGCCACGATGCTCATCATCTCGGCTATCTCCACCTGACGGATCGGCTTGACCTTTCTCAGATGCTGGATGGCGGCCACGCCTATGGGCGCTCCCTTGAGCAGCGTGACGGTGTCATCGCAGATGCCCCTGAGTAGATTGCGTTTCTCCCTGATTCTGCTCACATTCACGCACAGCGCCCTGGCGATCCTGTCCTCGCTCACTCCACGCTCCAGGGCTTTCATAATCATGAAGTGCTCCTGGATCGGCATCAACCTGTTGACCTTGTGGTTGTATGTGTAGGCTTCATCGTCGGTGGAGATGAGGCAAGTCACTCTCTGTTCGCCTGCGTCCTTGAGCGCCTCGATTCTCAGATGCCCGTCCAGCAGCAGGTATTGTCCCGTGCTTCCTTTCAAGGGATAGACCACCGGCGGCTCGATGATCCCCACTTCCTCTATCGACGCCGCTATGGCGGCATACTTGGGACTTGTCTTCACGTTGGAACCCACCGCTCTGGCAGGCAGAATCGCAGACATGTCCAGTTCCAGGGTATCCGGTTCAAAGGCCAGTCTCACGTGTTCATTCATTGCTTTCTCCTCTCTTCATTTCCCCGGCCAGATACTCCGGCACGGTCTCCATGCCTTCGGCTCTCAGCAGATTGACGAAGTTCTCGTCAGAAAGCAGCAGCTTGACGGCGTTCACCGCGAATACCAGCCGCTTCTCGCATAGCTCCGCCTTTCGCAGTGCGGCACGCTGGCGCTCCTGCTCACGTTTGAATGCCCGAACGACGCTATCTCCGGTAACGGCCCTAGATCCGCGAGGCATCTGTTTGGCCTTTGTCTTGCCGAGAGTTCTGCGCATATCCGCAAGTTCCCTGGCGCGGTGCAGCTCATGCACGCTCAGCTCGTTCTGTTCGGTGGCGTCGACCAAGGCCTTCTGCACGTCGGCGTCACTGCTGCGGGATATGATGATAGCGGCGCTTATGGGCACCGAGCCCGTTTCAACTGCCGCCAGCAGGCGTTCCTCGCCGTGATCAAATAGATGCAGCAGTTCAGCCACATAGTTGGAGGCGAGGCCGGTCTTCTTCCCGACCTCCGCATGGCTGTATCCCCTGTCGCGAAGCTCGGCCAGGTGCCGCACCGTCTCCATGGATGTGGGACGCTTTCTCGCGATGTTCTCCACGATGCTCATGAGAAGCGAATCCTCTTCCGAGACCTCTCGGATGATCGCGGGCACGTTTGTTTGACCCAGCAGTCTGAACGCCTCAAGGCGTCCCTGACCACAGACCAGATCGTAGGTACCGTCAGTCCGGGGGCGAACGGTAATGGGTCTCTTCATCCCGACATCCGAGATGTTGGTCACTATCTCCCGGAACTTGCGTTTACTGCGCTCACGAGGGTTGGCCACCCTGATGCTGTCGATGGGAATCATCATCACGTTGTGGCCGGGGGCCTCGACCGCGTTTTCATTATGAATATCCTCGAGTTCTTCCAAGTGGTCAATCGCCCGCAACCCAAACTCCGGGGCTTGTTCCCGTGCGCGTTCTATATCCTCTATCATCACGCCACCTCCCTGATATGGACTCGCCGGGACATGTCGATCAGGTAGTCGAGATCGTCGAAGCGGTACGAATCGAAGAAGAGTCCGTTGGTCTCCGCCAATCTGAGCTTTTCTCCTGATATGTCCGTCGCGGGCAGCACGTAGTAATCCAGCGGCCTGGCGTTGGTGCCGTCCATCCTCACGGCAACCGTGACATCCGGGTTCAGCGGCGTGTCCAGCCGTATTATCCAGCGGAACGAGCCGCCGGGACGTTGCACGCATCTCGCGATGACAACTGAGACCGTGAACTCGTTATTGACCGTCAGGAGGTCGGTTTCTTCGTCGTGGCTCACCAGTGCTCCAACGGAATGAATGCCGCCCATTATCTGATCCACTATCATGGGGTGGAGCTTCCTGAGCTGCTTGTTTATCTCAAGGTATGCGTAGTCGCGCTCCGGGATGTAGCCGACCATCTGATAGGCTCTGACCAGGCTGCCAAACCGGTTCTTGAATACCGAACTCGACGGGCCGTCATACTCATCAATGATGAGAGCCGAGAGTCGTCCACGCTCACCGTAGACATCCTTGAGCCAGCCGATAAGTTCGTCATCACTGAACTTGCGGGAGCGTTCGGTTATGATCTGCTGGGCGCGGGCAAAGAGGTCGGTGTCCACGACGGGCTCAAAGGCCCCGTCGGCACGTACGAGCATATCCGCAGTGTTACGAACCCGCTTCTTCTTAAGCTTGAAGCTGATACGGTTGTAGACATTGTTGCCGACATACTTCTCATTAGTGAGAACTTCATGGATGGTCTCGCGCCGCCAGGGCCTGCCCCAGTCGGTGAATATGCCCCGTGCATTGAGATCCTCCGCGATTTCTCGTTCCGTCTTGCCCTCGACCACGAACTGCAGATACATCCATCGGACGTTGTCCGTCTCCTCCGGCGGGCCGGGCTGAAGTATGACCCGGTCGGTCTGGATGCTCTTGTGCTCACCCATGGCCAGCACGCCTTTGACTGCTCCGTTCTGGTCCACGAGCACCCGGCGCAGTCCGTACCCGGCGGTGCCGCCTTGCCGGTAGCCGAGTTGAATCAGGCGGCACTGGCCCTTGAAGACCTTGGCCGAAAGCTCCCGGCTGTATTCACCGGCCATAGCGCGCTTGACGCCTTTGACGATGGTGGAGACGGGGCTGCCGTCGTTTGAGAACTGCTCGGCGCAGTAGTGAACATCGACTCCGGCGCGCCTGCAGATGTACTCGTAATAGGCGCTCTCGTCGGCGTCCTGGAATCGTCCCCAGCGACTGACGTCATAGACCAGGATCGCGGTGAAGTCGCGGCTGGGGCTGTTCACGTCGTCGATTAGTTGCTTGAGCGAATCCCTGCCGTTGATTTGCAGGCCGCTCTTGCCGTCGTCGGTGTAGGTGTGAACCACGTCCATGTTGTTCTTCGCGGCGTATTCGCGTATCACGTCGCACTGGTTCTCTGTCGAATACTGTTGGTGCTCGGTGGACATGCGAGCATAGATCACGGCGCGTGTTCTTGGTGGTGACTCAGGGCCTAACTCCGGGCCCGGAAGATTGGTTTCCATGGTTTTCTCCCTCCAACTGCTTTCATTGATGATCCTTTCAAGGTGTGATAGCCCCTGGCCGCATGCGCGTGCAGGCGGCCGTTGGGACTTCATCACAATGAATGCTCGAAAGCGAGGGAGAAATCAAGTCTTGGTTTGTGAGGCCGCACATCCCGGACAGATCCGGCCAGCGGACCACGGGTGCGCTGAACAACCCAGTAATAGTAACAGGTGACATAGCAGGCAAGCTGTGATATAATGCCTCAGTTTGTTCATATGTCATGTAAATCGGCGTGGAAGCTATGAGTCTCCGTTCAGGCAGTATCTTGGTCACCCGAACGGTGAGGAGCCAATGGTGAAACCGACCCACGACGCAATAGCGTTGTGCGTCGGTTTTTTGTGCATGGACCGCATCGTGGAGCGCCGCTTCACGCATAAGTCTTGGAGGGAATGGGATGTTTTCTAACCGTGCTATTCTACTGATTGTTGCTCTGGTCATCATTACCTGCCTGGCACTGCCAGCGCAGTCGGCGGTAATCCGCGTGAAGGCGGATTCGCCAGGGCCAACTTTTGACGGAGCATCTTGGCAGAACGCGTACCACACAATTACGCAAGCAATCAACGTGGCTGCTGTTGGCGACGAATTGTGGGTGGCGCGCGGCACGTATTCGGAAAGATTGACGCTCAAACAGGGACTACCTGTCTATGGAGGGTTTGCGGGCACCGAGAACTCTCTCACACAACGCCCTGCTTTCCCACGCGCTGGCACCGACGCTAACGAATCCAAGATATATGGGATCGGTCAGAGCGTCTCCGTGACAATGTCTGCTGAATCGGCTCTGAATGGGTTTACAGTTACGAACCCCTGGGGTTGGGCGATCAACTTCGCGCCTGGATCTGGCAACTCCTCTCTGGCTAACAATAAGCTGACAGGTAATGGCAGCGGCGGCATTGATGCTACGGATGCGTCGCCGACTATAGCTAACTGCGTCATTGGACCCAACTCCGGATACGGGGTCAAGTGCGTAAATGCAACTGCGGTGGCCGTGTCGAATAGCACCATTGTCTCCAATACAAGCGGCGGGATTCATTGCACAAACTCCACACCTTCCATTACGACCAACACTATCGACTCCAACACGGGTGACGGCATCTACTTGACGGGCAGCGCTGGTGAGATTACCAATAATGTCATCATCAAGAGCACTGTCTACGGCATCGAGTGCACTGCCACAAGTTCGCCCACCATAGCCGGGAACACCATTCGCGATAATGCGGACAGTGCGATCAAATGTTCGGCGTCCAGTACTCCTGCGATCAGCAACAACAAAATCAGAGGGAATCGAAAAGCCGTGGAATGCGTTGGCTCAGCTCCCGTGTTGACCAACAACTCCATCGTCGTCAATAGAGAAGAAGGTATTCTGGCTGACTCAGGCAGTCCTGTGTCTCTGGTTGGAAACGTGATCGCCTACAACAACCAGGGAGTGTCAATCTCCGCCAGCCCTTCAACACTCACCAACAACACCATAGCAGGCAACACACGCGAAGCCGTGTTGTTGAGCAGCGGGGATCACAGTGTCACAAACAACATCTTAGCGTTCAACGGTGTGGGCATTAAGCAGAGCGGCACGAGTTGCGCTTTGTCACACAACTACGTCTATGGGAATAGCCCCAACTATTCGGGCCTTACCAAGGGCGCGACTGATGTGGATAACGTAGACCCAAGCATTCCCTACTACGCTCAGGGTCAGTTTCATATTCAACCGGACTCTCCCTGCCGCGATGCAGGCGATGAGACTGCGATGCTGCCAAGCGTAGATATTGACGGCGAGACGAGAGTCCAGGATGCCCGGGTGGACGTTGGCGCGGACGAATCCAACGGCACCCTGTGGACAGGCAGAATAGTGTATGTTGATGTCTCTCTCGGTTCGGGCGGAGACGGCACGAGTTGGATGACCGCCTATGGCAAGATCGCCGACGCGATGCAGGACGTCAGCTCTAACGGCGGAGCTGAGATCTGGATAACTGGCGGTATATATCGAGAGAACCTCACGGTTCCCATATTCGCTCGCCTCTACGGCGGCTTTGGCGGATTTGAGATTGCCAGGGAAGAGCGCGACTGGGTGCTCAACGAAACCATTATTGACGGCACTAATACAGGCGATGTTCTTGTGGCCGCGACGGGATCGACCATCGACGGGTTCACTATCAAGAACGGTGGCTGGGGAATCAACTGCACTAACGCATCCCCCATAGTCGTCAACAACAAGATCATATCAAATTCGGGCGCGATCAGGTGCTACTATTCATCGCCTTCAGTCACAAACTGCGTCATCCAGGGAAACAGCAGCTACGGTGTATACTGTGACCATGCTTCCCCAATGATCACAAGTACCCTCATTGATGGTTACTATTACAATGGCTACAATTACTACTATGCCAGCTACGGCGTGTACTGCTCAGCATCCTCGCCGACCATAACTGGTACGACGATCACGCGCAGTAATAGTGCCGTATACTGCTCAGCATCGTCCCCTCAGATACTAGACAGCAGCATAGTGACCAATAGCTCTGGTATCGAGTGTAACAGCGCCTCGGCTCCGACAATAACCCGCAATGTCGTGAGAAACAACAGTAGCTATGGTATCAACTGCTCAGGATCGTCCCCGGCGATAACCTACAATACAATCGACTCGAATGGCAGCAGCAATATCAGCTGTTCGTCATCCTCGCCAACCATAAGCGACAACGCCATCAGCGGTGCCGGATACGGCATAAACATGTCCGCGTCGTCGCCGACGGTCACAAACAACACTGTTTCGGGCGCTTCAAACTACGGTATCTACTGCGCAACCAACAGCGCTCCCGTGATCCAGGGAAACAGGATTGAGAACAGCCAGAACGGTATTGGTGCTTACAGCAACTCCACTCCCAGAACCACTGCCAACTACATACTGGGCAATCGCGACAACGGTATGATCTGCGATTCTCTCGGTTCGCCTACTTATGTCAATAGCAACGTGGTTGCTTTTAACGGCAAGGGTGTGACCAGTCTCAATTTCGGTTCGCCGATTCTTACAAACAACACGATTGTCTACAACACCTATCAGGGTGTTAGTGTGAGTCAGGGCTCGCCGAAGCTCAACAACTGTATTGTCGCGTGGAACGGAACAGGCATCATCAGAGTAGGAGGCGATTTTCAGCGCTCCAACAACTGCGTGTTTGGGAATAAGCTCGACTACTCCGGCTTAGCCCAGGGCACAACCGATATCTTTGTGGACCCCTTGTTGGCGTTCGACAAGGATGGCTCTGAGATTCTCCACGCAGGGAACTTCCACCAGATGTCCGGATCCCCGTGCAGAAACACAGGTCTCAATGTGTCTCTTGGCATGCCGTCTGTCGATATTGACGGCGAAGCCAGAATACAATCAGCGACAGTCGATATCGGAGCTGATGAGTCTGAGGAAGTGGCATGGGATGTTGCGCCACGCATTATCTATGTGAATACGGGGGCCAACCCCGGGGGCGACGGGACGAGTTGGAACAAGGCTTACAGGAAGATCGGCGATGCCATAGCGGATCTCAGGGCAAAACCCTATCAGCAGGTCGGACCTTACGGCACAAGAGGAGCTCAGATATGGGTTTCCGCCGGTCTATATCTTGAGAAGATCACACTGCAACCGTTCTGCTACCTCTACGGTGGTTTTGCGGGCAACGAGTCTGACCGCACGCAGCGCAATGCCTCCGTCAATGAAACGATAATAGATGCGGCCAATAGCGGCGCTGTCGTCACTGCGGCGAATGGAAGCACCGTCGATGGGTTTACTATAAGAAATGCTGGGGAGTATGGTATCAACTGCAGCTACACGTCGCCGAGTATCTCCAACAACAAGATAACGGGCAGCTACTATTCCGGCATATATGTTTACTACTCATCGCCTGTTATAAGCAACAACACCATTACGGGCAACCACACCTACAACTACTACTGGTCGACTGATCAAGGTGGCATCCGTTGTGACAACGCGTTCCCGGTCATAAAGGACAACGTGATCAACAGCAACTACCGCAACGGCATCTACTGTACGGCATCTAGCCCGACCATAAGCAATAACACGATCAACAGCAACTCCGGCGGCCCCAACGGTTGTGGTGGTGTCTACTGCAACAACTCATCGGCTCCTACGATAACCGGCAATACGATCAACTCCAACGGGAACCACGGTATTGGGTGCGAGAACTCCTCAGCTCCAAAGATCAGCGGCAATACTCTTGAGGCTAACTCGAGCTATGGCATCGGCTGTTACAGCTCATCGAATGCCGAGATCAACGGTAATACGCTCACTGGCAACGTCGACCACGGAATATACGTGACAGCAAGCACACCGACACTACGAGCGAACTTCATCACATTCAGCAAGGAAGGAATCGGCATATACAACTGCTCGCCTACAGTGGTAGCCAACCGCATATTCGGCAGCAGGGACTACGGGATGGTTGTAGATGGTGCATCGGTTCCTTCGGTCGCCAGCAATGTCGTTGCGTTTAACAATCGAGGTGTCGCTGGCACCAACAACGCCTCACCGGTATTCGCAAACAACACCATAAGCTACAACACGTACGAAGGTGTTGTTCTGAACGGCGGCACCCCGAAGTTCAATAACAACATCGTGGCATTCAACCGCACAGGTATCCTGAGGAACAATGGCGGACTATTCGACCTCTTCAGAAACAACGATGTCTACGGCAACGCAGTCAACTATGAGGGTATATCGCCGGGCATTGGAGACATATCCGCCGATCCGTTCTTTACTCAGCCTTTCGTTGGTGATCTGAGAGTGCTTCCCGGATCTGGGTGTATAGACGCTGGTATTGCTGATCCTGTGTATCTGGCGGATGTTGACTTTGAGGGACAAGGAAGAGTTCAGGGGAGCCGGGTTGATATAGGCGCTGACGAGAGCGATGGGCTAGACCATACTACTCTCATCAGACGCGTGTACGTCAACACTGCGGCTGCCCCCAACGGCGATGGCACTACCTGGGCGACGGCGTATCGCAAGATCGGCGACGCACTCGCCAATGTAAAGGCATCAGGTGGAGCCGAGGTATGGGTGGCAGCCGGAATCTATAACGAGAAACTTGTGATGCCGCTGTTCTGTCACATGTATGGCGGCTTCATCGGCGTTGAGACGGATCGCAGCCAGCGCAATGCCTCTGTCAATGAAACGATAATCGATGCGGCAAAGAGCGGCACGGTCGTCACCGCTGCGAATGGCTGCGCCATAGATGGTTTCACGATCAGAAATGCCGGTGACTACGGCATCGTCTGCAGCTACACGTCGCCGAGTATCTCCAACAACAAGATAACGGGCAGCTACTATTCCGGCATATATGTTTACTACTCATCGCCTGTTATAAGCAACAACACCATTACGGGCAACCACACCTACAACTACTACTGGTCGACTGATCAAGGTGGCATCCGTTGTGACAACGCGTTCCCGGTCATAAAGGACAACGTGATCAACAGCAACTACCGCAACGGCATCTACTGTACGGCATCTAGCCCGACCATAAGCAATAACACGATCAACAGCAACTCCGGCGGCCCCAACGGTTGTGGTGGTGTCTACTGCAACAACTCATCGGCTCCTACGATAACCGGCAATACGATCAACTCCAACGGGAACCACGGTATTGGGTGCGAGAACTCCTCAGCTCCAAAGATCAGCGGCAATACTCTTGAGGCTAACTCGAGCTATGGCATCGGCTGTTACAGCTCATCGAATGCCGAGATCAACGGTAATACGCTCACTGGCAACGTCGACCACGGAATATACGTGACAGCCTCTTCACCCAGTATCCAGAGAAACAGAATAGTAGGTAGCAGCAGAGGAATCGGGGCCTATAGCTCCTCTTGTCCTACTGTCATCGCAAACAGCGTCATCAACAACAAGAACTATGGCATTCTCCTTCAGACGACGACAGGCACACCGTCTGTTGCCAGCAACATCGTGGGATTCAATAATACAGGTATCCAAACCGACGACTCAGCCGCACAGATCGCGAACAACACGGTCGCATATAATGCTTATGATGCGGTCAGGATAAACGGCGGCACGCCAGCCTTGCTGAACAATATTCTGGCTTTCAATCTCACCGGCGTCTACAGGACCGGTGGTCCGATAGACTGTAGGAGCAACAACGTCTATTCAAACAGAACGGCATACATTGGTCTGGCGACCGGCGTCGGTGACATTGATGCCAACCCGCTGTTTGCGTGCGACAAGATCGGCGACCTGCACATTCAATCCAATTCGCCGTGCCGAGATGTTGGCGTTGAATCTGGTCAGTCCATCATTGACGTCGATGGGCAGGAGAGAATACAGGGCGGCCAAATCGATCTGGGGGCTGATGAGTCCGACGGGACTACCTACAATATCGCTCTCAGAGTCATCTACGTGGACGTGACCGCTCCTCTAGGCGGAAATGGAACGAGTTGGGCCACCGCCTATCGAAAGATTGGCGACGCTCTGGCCGACGTCAAGCAGAATGGCGGAGCCGAGATATGGGTTTCCTGGGGCAACTACAGCGAGAACCTGACGCTGCCGCCCTTCGCTCATCTCTACGGCGGTTTCAGTGCGCACGAGACATCGAAGGATCAGAGAAACTGGATGCAGTATGAGACCATCATTGATGGCGGCAACAAGGCGACGACCGTCACTTCAACAAATGCTACTACGATTGATGGGTTCACGATCCGTAACGGGAGTGGATATGGCATTGATTGCTCATACGCTACCTGCACCATTACTCACAACAACATAACGGGCAACCGAAGTGGTGCCATATACTGCAATGCATGCTCGCCGACAATCGTCGACAACACAGTTACCCAGAATAGCGGTTGGGCTGTCTACTGCACATCGGCGCATCCGTTGATATCGGATAACGAACTGACCAACAATAGCTCTTACGGTGTCTACTGCACAGGTAGCTCAAGCCCGACTATCTCCAAAAACAACATCAGTGGCCACAGCTATGGAGTGATGTGTGATACCGCATCGAACCCCAGGATTGATGAAAACACAATCAAGAGTAATGGCTCGTGTGGTGTCTATTGTAGCAACTCCTCACCGACGGTGGTTATGAACACCATCAGCGTAAATGGCAGCTATGGTGTCTACTGCGGCAGTTCATCGGCTCCGATTGTGATGGAAAACATTATAGACTGGAACGGCGACCATGGTGTTTACTGCTCTTCGAGTGCACCCAGCATCAGGATGAACCGGATCAGCAGTAACTCCACCGGCGTTGGGTTCTACAGCTGTTCATCTACCAACGCCCAGTTCCAGTTGACTGCCAATACTATACTCAACAATCGGGGATGGGGCGTCTACATGAACGCGTCACCTGCTCCGCCCATTGCCAGTAACGTTGTTGCGTTCAACTCGAACGGTATCTACACTGATGCCTCATCGATCCTCACCAACAATACCGTTGCTGGGAATACCGGCCAGGGTATCAGTCTAAATGGTGCCAGCCCCTCGATCTACAACAACATTGTCGCGAATAACAGCAGCGGGATCGTCAGAGTGGGCGGGCGTTTCGCGGCGTTTAACAGCAATGTCTTCGGAAATGGGGCCAGCTACACTGGCATGGAGCCAGGGGTCGGAGACATATCGGCCGATCCTATGTTTGCGTCCTACGCAGGCGGCGATTTCCGCCTGAAGGGCACTTCCCCTTGTCGGAACAAGGGAACAAACAACGCGCTGAACGTGCCGGATATCGACTTCGCGGGAGGAACTAGGATCGAGGAAGGCATTGTGGACATCGGTGCGGACGAATACGGTGGAGAGCCATCATCTCTGCGTCAGCTCTACGTCGACACAGACGTGCCAGTATCGGGCAATGGGTCCACTTGGCAGACTGCCTACAAGACCATCACTGAAGCCATCGAGGATGTCAAGCGCAACTGGCTCCTGGGCGGAGCTGAGGTATGGGTTGCAGCAGGGCAATATACTGAGAACGTATCTCTCGCTGGTGGAACCATGCTTTACGGCGGGTTTGCAGGAAACGAGATCCATAGAGATCAGCGGAACTGGACAGTCAACGAGACGATCATCGATGGCGGCAACAAGAACCATACCGTGGTTGGTGTAACTGGCTCAGTCATAGACGGCTTCACGGTAAGGAACGGCTCCGGCTGTGGTTTCTACTGCCCGAACGGCTCGCCTACCATATCCAACAACAAAATCACCGCTAACCGCAGTGAAGGCATCTATTGCTACTACTCGTCTCCGTATATCGTGAGCAACACAATAACCGCAAACAGCACCTATGGAGTGAGAGGCACAGGCTCGCAGGCTCGATTGGTAAGCAACATAATAGGCAAACATACCAGCAACTTTGGAACCTATTGGGAAACCAGCTCGGCGGCCACGCTTGTCAACAATACGATAGCAGGCAATTACTACGGCGTAGGTATGAGCAACTCCAGCGCAACTCTGAAGAACAACATCGTCGCATTCAACACTTACGGGGTGTTCAACAACGGAAACGGCTCAGTTACGCCAACGTTCAATTGTGTGTATGGCAACTCGTCCAACTACTATAGCTTCACCGATCCCAACGGAACTCAGGGCAACATCAGTGTTGACCCGATCTTTGTTGACACGACGGGTGGCAATTACCATTTGACTTCAATATCACCGTGCAGGGACACTGGCGACAATATCGCGATTTGGCCAACCGAGGTCTATGATGTTGACGGTCAATCTCGCATCGTCGGGACGAGAGTCGACATGGGTGGAGACGAGTTCGTTGATCCGGGAGCAAAGACATCGATTCAGGAGATCAAGCGCTCCGCGAATGGAACCTATGCTGACATAGATGGGGTGGTGGTCACTGCTGCTTTCTCGGGATTCTTCTATGTCCAAGCAGAGGGAATGTACTCCGGCGTTCGCGTCGATAAGCTGAACCACGGTCTGGCCGTAGGCAAGAAGGTGCGCGTCTATGGCGTGATCAGCACTACTAGCGACAAGGAGCTGGTCATCACTGCATCATTCACCCAGGACCGAGGAACTGGATCGGTGATGCCTATAGCCATGCCTAACAAGAGCATTGGCGGCGGATCTGCCGCAGCGGGCATGGGGCAAGTTGGAGTTGCGGATGGCGTCGGACTCAACAACATCGGCGTTCTGGCGACGACCTTTGGCAAGTACACGTACGTGAATGCCCAAACATTCATGGTCGATGACGGTTCGGGAGTTTCGGTCAAGTGCGTTGTACCGTCCGGTGTCTCGATAGCGCCCGGTTGGAACTATGTTAGTGTCACTGGCGTCGTCTCCTGCGAAATGGTCGGCGGCGATGTGCAACGACTGATTCGCGTCCGTTCGGCAAGCGACATTATACCGAGATAGCTTTTGGAAGCGGAGGCCATCGTGCCTCTGGAGTATTTACGATTGGAGTGTGATCATGACCAAAGTCCAGTGTTACATAACGCAAGTCGCAGCAGTGCTGTTAGTGGCTTGCCTTTCATACGGTGCATCAGGCGCTGAATCTGCTGCTGAGCCCAGCATATACTACAAGGAGTTGCCTGCTGTTCTGCAGAGCCGGATTGCGGACAGCCTGGGTGCCCTCGCGAAAGCTCACCCGGTATCGGCGGAGGCCAAGGAGATCATTACGACAACTGTTCAGGGTATGGGTTCGGATCCGGGTCCGAGCAACCGACAGTGTGCCGAGAAGATCAGAGATCAAGGTCAGGGAGCCATTACTGTTCTTGTTGATAGCCTGGGATCACAGGATGATGCGGTGCGCAAGAAGGTGCTATGGTGCCTGGCCATGTTTGAGTCGAAGATTCAGGCTGACTCAAAGACTGACGCATCTATTGATGGAGCGCTTGTGCTGCTCTATCACCGCTCAATGCTAGACAGAAGCGCTGATATTCGCCGACTGGCAGCGACGAGGCTATTTGCCATAGGCAAGGTACTGAAAACTGACGCTCCGGCTGATGTGAAGAGCGCACTTGGGGATGCGGCCAATTCCGATCCAGATGACGATGTGAGAAAGCTGGCAGGACGTTTACTCGCCACGTTGGCCGCTATCTCTCAGAGAACCAGTTCACCAAAATGATTCGGTTCGCACTAGTGCTTCCACTCCTTCGATTGTGACGCAGTATCAGATATGTCGCCTGCCTCTGAGCCTGGTAGAACTACCAGTTTTAGGCCTCGTCTCGAGGGGAAGATACGTAAGCGGAGACGCAGCTATTGACAGCACGGATGGTAAACAGTTATGATATTTCGTTGTGTACCACGTAGCCTCCGGCCATGAGGCACGGAGCCGCAGAAATGCGGATAATGATCTGGAGACTTGACTATTAATGACTTTGAGCGCTATACCGGCGGACTCGCAGAGCATGTGTGAGGTCTGCGCAAAGCCCAACAAAACCGGATTCTTTGGCCTTTCACAATTGCACGAGTTCAGCAGAACAGTTGTCGATCCCCATGTGGACAGCGCGGATCAGGCTACACTGATTATGGATTTCTCGCGCGTGAGAGTTTGGGACATAGCGGCACTGCTATGGCTGGTCGTAGCCCTTCACTACTATCGGCACAATGCAGGTCTGTCCTACCTGTTGCGTTTGCCAGAGGGCACCGATGCTATGTCTGAAGGCGACAGAGACGCCTTCGACAAGAGTGCAGACTATTTGAGAAGGTGGAATTTCTCCGCTGGGCTAGCCAATATCGTACCTGATGTCGATTCAATCCTCGTGAAGGAACAGAAGGGTTATTTTTCGGAAGATACGCCCAGGAGGTTCTACCTGGATAGGAAGGCATTGGATGATCGCGGTCTTCTTCAATCACTGATCTCCAGGCGTCTAGTGGGGATTCGCAATCTGGCAGATCCGATGTTCCCGGGTCCAAGAGCTGTTACCTCTGATCACATCACTGACTGCGTGACACGTTTCCAGTCAGAGAGAATCGGCGATATACTTTACTCCCAGTGCCGGATTGATAAGCGAACGGGTGACTTGTTCTCAGATCATTTGCTTACAGAAGCACTGATGAACGTACAGGAGCATCCCAACGCAACGATTGGAATGGTAGCGATCTCTGTAGTGGGCGGTTCCAAGGAACTAGTATTGAGTGTCGTTGACAACGGGGATCCAATTCCTCAGACGATCTTTGAACGGTATCGTCGTGATCACGAGCCCAAGGGGGTGCTGGATCCATCCGTTCCGTCTACGTATGATCGAATAGCGATGCACGGAGAACTGAAGGCCAAGGTCGTTGACTATGCCATGCAGCCGGGCGTGACTCGCAAAACCGGTCTTGAAGAGCAGAACGCTGGCATGGGCCTCACCTACATCAAAAAGGATACTCTCGACACATTCCACGGCAAATTGCGCGTCGTGACCGACTCGCTATGCCTGCGCTACTCTGGAAGCTCCGAAGATGAACCTGAGAAGGATGATTGGCCGCACAAGTGGTCCGGCAATCTTCTTCGGATCGCTATCCCTCTGAGCGCCTGCGAGATAGCGTAACGCATGGACCTCGCCTCAAGTCTCTGGTCTCAAAGAAGTCTCCTGGCTGCATGCCGTTCAGACAGATCCTTATTCTTAGGCGAATCAGCGCGTCATATGATTCCAAGGGAGGAATCGTGGTGAGCGCCAATGGATCGGTTCTGATCGTTGTCGACATTGCACCCGCTGACCATTCACGTCTGAGAGAGAATGGTTTCGGGCGCGTGGATGATCGCAGTTGGTTCAAAGAGAAACGTAAGGACCAGGGATTTGAGCAGCTCCTGCGGGACTGCGGACTCGAGATCCAGACCCCGGCTGCTCTCCATCAGGTGACTGTAAGTGTCGACTCAGACACCACCACAATCAGTGACTACTTCAGCCAGTTTGTGCTGCGCCTGCACGCAAGGATATCGGGGTTGTTGCAGCCGGACACGCCCGTCACGGTTATCCTGAACTTAATGCCCTTCTGCCTCAGCATCTCGCGTATCGACAAAATGGTGATTGGCCTTTTTGGGTCTGATTCGTTCTTTCACCAGATGCGCGGATCATTGGTCGTAATGGTGCGGAATGTCGATTGGATACTCAAATCCGAGAAGCTTGCCATGCTTCGATCTGGCAATGCGCTGCAGACAGACCTCCTGGCTCTAGATATCAGAGGTTACGTAACCAGATTCGCACAAGATAAGGCTCCGTCCAATCATAGCATTGGTCGTGGCTCTTTCAGACAGATACTTGATCTTGACACCAACGAGATATATCGATCCCTGGTCTTCGGCACGAATGCTTACATTGGCCACTATGAACTGAGGAACTCGCATGTTCGCACTCACTATGATCTTGAGGAGTTCGTCAAACGGGACAACGTCTGGGAGTACCTCTACGGAGCGTTCCTTGAAGTAGTCGGGGAGACTGACAGGCTCTTGATGATCGGCACGGGGATGGAAGTGCGTGTTTTGCAGCGGATCACAGAGCAACTCAAGTCGGCATTGGAAGATCGTCACACGGTCGATATTGAGTGCATCCCCAGCCATTCGCTTGCGCGCGAGATCAGTGTTGGCTGGTCAGAGCGCTATGATATGGCTGTCGTCATAACTGATATTGTGAACAGTGGAGAGACCTTGAAGGGACTCGTGTCCACTCTAGCGGACGCCAATAGTGGCGAGAAGCCGATTCGCGCTTTTGCCATCACTCAGATGAAGAACAGCCCGTCCGTGGTCAGTGGAGTTAGCCTGGCTGCAGGAGTCAAGATAAGACGCGACTACTACCCCAATGATCCCAGCAAATGTCCGTTGTGCCAGATCCACCAGCCACTAACGACCGTACATACCGCTGACGATTTCTGCCGCGTCGAGAAGGGCCAGTTGACTCCGTTTGACTTCTGGGAGATCATCAACGATTCAGGCTCACTGATCAAGAACCGCCAGGATCTGCAGGGAAGGCGTTTTTCCTACCGAGTGGACACGGCGCGCGTTGTGAGACGCTATGCAAACTGGCTTGGCAATACTGTAGCGCATTTCGCGGCCGAAGCCTGGCCGAATTGCAGGCCTGATGTCATCTGCACAGTCGATGAGGAATCAGGTGTGGCATTTGCTGATTTGGTAGCTGGCGCATTGGGTGTCAGTCGGGTAGTGTCTGTCCCTCGACAAGTGCTAAGAAAGGTGACCCCGAGCGGCGGCTTGCCTCCGGACGTGGACAGTCCACTATGCCACTCCGACCAGGTGCTCGTAGTCGACGATGGAGCCAATTTTGGCGGCACATTGATGTCGCTTATTGCCTATTGCCGAGCGGCAACAAGAATGCCACCCATGGGAGCCCTCGTGCTGGACAGTCGTCTTGATACACAGGGTGTAGGCAAGATAAGCGCTCAGATGGCGCGAAGACCGCTGATTGCTCTTTACCAATGGCCCGCGCCCAACTCAAAACTATTGGATTGACGAGGTGATGCGGATGCCAGAGCAGAAAGCTGATTTCGATAGCGTTGAACAACTAAGAACCCTGATTACGCGCTATCCTGCGGACCCCGTAGATATTCACGGAGTCATACTTGACTACATTGGCCAGAGCGGCGAGAGTCTGTTCGATGTTCTTGAGCTGAATCACAGTATCTACAAGAGCATCTTTGTGGATAACGTCGACCGAGACGGAGTGCAGCTTCTCAAATGCGTTGTCGGATCGAAAGATGAAGCCGACTCTCTTTCCGCGACTTGTCGTGACCATTACCCTAAGGTGAGCGACTTGATAGAGGAAGTCCGTGAAGTTAGTTCAGACGACGCTATTGATCTGCACGACCTGCTAGTGGATCCGTCTCGCGCTCTCGACCGCAGTGTCGAAGTTGTTGTCTGGCAGTTGTCGGACCTGCACTTTGGGAAGTACAACAAGCTGGAGAAAGATCCACGTGAACTGGCCTATCAGATCGCCTCGGTCGCGGCCAAATCCAGGAAGCTGACGCCTGATGTAGTCCTAGTCTCAGGTGACGTATCAAGTATTGCCGCAAAGAAGGAGTTTGACGACTTCTGCTTGTTCTGCGAGCATATCGGCAAAGCACTCTGGGGAATCCACCACCCAGAGCGCATCTTGGTGGTGCCAGGCAATCACGACATATCATGGCGATCTAATGGCAGGGCCGACCAAATGCGGCTCTTTCAGAATCATGTCTCCACGAAAGGTGTCTGCATCACCCCATTCGGTCCAGATGCGGAAACACTCGGCGGAGGCAGTGCCTTAGTATCTCGTGTTAGCTCTGATCCCAAGGCGGTGCCGCCTCTGGCACTCGTCAGATACCCAGAGCATAATATCGAGTTTCTTCTTCTGGTATCAGGCTATTTCTCGGGCATGATTCCTGACGAGATCAGAAAACTGCTGAGATCGACCGGGGCGACACCTGAAACACTGCAAAGCCTGCTGAGGGTTGACGAGGGTGCGGTCAACCAGGAGTACCTGTTCAACATGTCAGCTCTATCGACGACGGACGGACACCTCCGGATGGCTCTAACCCATCACAATCCGATTCAGTATGGTACGGAAACATGTGCCAATCGTCTGGCTCCAAAGCTGCTTGAGACGCTGCGGGATGTCGGTGTGCCGGTATTGCTTCACGGACACGTTCACCTTACTGAAGAACCAGACTCACATCGTGAGGTGTTGCAGCATCAGGCTTATCCTCTGCCATGCACAACGCTGTGTAGCGATTGCGTAGCTGGCGGAAAGGGACTATCGGTGCACCTGGTTAGCCGCAAGGCATCGACTATGATACACTCCCTTGTATGGCCAGTTGCATCTACCTCAGGATTCAAAGCGGGTAGTATTAGCGTCCGATACAGACTTGAGATCGATGAAAGCGGGACGCTGATCAGTCGCACTTAACGAATGCCGAGATTTACAGCGAATAGCCGGAGACGCTGCTTTCAGTCCCGGGTCTGTAATCTCCTCGGGAGCAGCCGAATGCAGAAACGGTCTTGATACTAGCTGTCTGCCCCCGGCGAAATGTGGACGAGTTCGTATTCCTAACTCTTGGCCTACCAACAATGAAGCGGAAAACTATCTCTGTGGTGGTTTTCCGCTTTACTCGTTCATGACCCCGGATCGGCCTCGCCACGCGTGAATTTGAACACGAATCCGCCATTTCACCCGATGTAGCACCCGCCGAATCTTGAGAACGGGGTTACTGCTTCATGCCCCACATCTGCCCCCATTTCCCTCTCTTTTCGCCGGTTCTCTCTGAAACTTGAGAACGGGGTCAAACCCCGTTCTCAAGATGAGTTTGCGTGAATTCTTGGGGCACCAAACTCACGGTGAAAACCATCTCTCTTTTGATTTGCCCGTCCTGTCTATGGAGGCTGTTACGACATTACAGACACATATCTGAGCACGAATCCGATATCTGACCCGATGGAACTCGGTACAAATCTCGGAAACGGGGTTGGCGTCTCAGAACCCGTATTCATATCCCATTTGTCTTTCTCTTCGCAAATTGTCTCTAATCTTGAGAACGGGTTGAGACAACCCCGTTCTCAAGAATTTGCACAAATTCTTGAAGAAGCATGCGATTGTGGACGAAACCACTACACATCATAAAGGGCAGGCAACAGTCGCATTGAGTCGGTCTCGCAGGGAATAGCATGTTGGCATATACAAGCTGATCTGATATAATTCATGCGAAGTCTGGTCGTCACAGGCTCACACTTCCGCCTTTTCATGCAAAGCAGTCTCATAGTAGTTCGGCTGGCAGGCAGGGTTGGACGGAGGAATGAATGGAAGATCGGTGGCTTTCCGTTACTGAGATCGCGACTTATCTGGGTGTCACGAGAGATAGTGTCTACCGTTGGGTCGACAACAAGAACATGCCGGGGCACAGAGTCGGCAGACGATGGAAATTCCGCAAAGAGGAAGTCGACGAATGGGTCAGAAGCGGCGGTGCTGACGACCGAGGACCGAAAGACGACCAGGTCAGCGACGAGCATGAGTGACGGATATCCGGGATTGGATTATGAGCTATGAGCCAGATCGTTATCGAGAATCCGATAATCAACTCTCCATTCGAAGAACCGAAACACCACTTTCGGTTCGATGATGATGGCATCACAAATGACATCGTCGGAGAGCGACGCATTAGCTCCTACTTCATCCCCGTCGCGCAGCCCAAGAAGAAGGGCAAGCAACTTGTCCTCGATACCGAATGGACCGCAGAGCGCATCAAGCCCAACGATGAGATCAACCGCATCCGCGCCAGAGTCGCGATGTGGCGGCAGGGCGGCTATCCTGGCATCACGAAGATGTCTTCGCGCTTGTTGGAATACTGGCAACGCGATGATCGCGAGCGAAAGCTGTTCTTCTGTCAGATCGAGGCCTTAGAGACCGCCATCTACATAGCTGAGGCGGCGAAGAAGTACGGCGATGCCTGGATTGAGAACTACCTACGCGACTCCAACGAATCGGCCAACCCGGGTCTGTTCCGCGTAGCATTCAAGATGGCCACCGGCAGCGGGAAAACGGTCGTGATGGCGATGTTGATTGCTTGGCATGCGCTGAACAAGCTTGCCAACAGCCAGGACGCTCGGTTCTCTGACACATTTTTGCTTGTCACCCCTGGCATCACAATCCGTGATCGCCTGCGGGTGTTGCTGCCTAACGATCCCGACACCTACTATGCGAAGATGGACATAGTTCCACCCGACTTACGGGACGAGCTGAACAAGGCCAAGTTCGTCATCACCAACTTTCACGCGTTCAAGTGTCGCGAGACCGTGAAGGCCGGGAAGCTTACGAAAGCGATCTTGGGCAATGGAGACAAAGGTGTCTTCACCGAGACTCCGGATCAGATGGTTCGCAGGGTCTGCCGCGAGATATGCAACAAGAAGAATATCGTGGTCATTAGCGATGAAGCCCACCATTGCTACCGGCGCAAGCCCGACGGAGAAGAGGTAAAGCTCACTGGTGACGACCGCAAGGAAGCCGAGAAGCGCGAGGAGGAAGCTCGAATCTGGATATCCGGGATCGAGGCTGTAAAGAACAAGATCGGCGTCAAGGCGGTGTACGATCTGTCGGCAACGCCATTCTTCCTGCGCGGGTCCGGCTATGCAGAGGGAACGCTGTTCCCATGGGTGGTTTCTGACTTCTCGCTTATTGACGCCATCGAGTCCGGTATTGTGAAGGTCCCCCGTGTCCCTGTAGCGGATGATTCGATGCAGGGTGAGCAGCCAACCTATCGAGATTTGTGGCTGCGAATTCGCGAGCACCTGCCGAAGAAGGGTCGCGGAACCGACTCTATCGGAGGTGAGCCTAAGCTCCCGGCAGAGCTTGAAGGCGCGCTGCAGAGCCTCTACAGCAACTACGACAAGTACTATCGAAAGTGGGAGCAGAACACCGTGGCCCGTGAAAACGGCCAGACCCCGCCAGTGTTCATCGTGGTTTGCAACAACACGAACGTTTCCAAGATGGTCTTCGACTACATCGCCGGCTGGGAGAAGCCTCTGGCCGACGGCTCCACAATAGTCGTGCCCGGCAAGCTCGACGTATTCAGCAACGAGGAGAATGGTCAGTGGCGAGCGCGGCCGAACTCGGTCCTGATCGACAGCCAACAGCTCGAATCGGGCGAGGCAATGAGCGATGACTTCAAGAAGATCGCTACTCGCGAGATCGAGGAGTTCAAATCCGAATACTGTGCGCGCTTCCCAGGCCGCGATGCCGAGCAGCTCACGGATGAGGACCTTCTCCGCGAAGTCATGAACACGGTCGGCAAGCCGGGGCGGCTTGGCGAGCATGTGAAGTGCGTCGTTTCGGTCTCAATGCTGACTGAAGGTTGGGATGCTAACACCGTCACACACATACTGGGCGTCAGAGCGTTTGGCACTCAGCTCTTGTGCGAGCAGGTTGTCGGGCGCGGCCTGCGTCGCATGAGCTACGCGCTAAACGGCAATAGCAGGTTCTAACCTGAATATGCTGAAGTCTACGGCGTGCCGTTCTCGTTCATTCCCTGTTCGGGATCGACAACCGATCCGCCGCCCGGTCCTACACCAACCCGAGTTCGGGCGTTGGAAGACCGAATCGACTGTGAGATCACATTCCCCAGGGTGATCGGTTACAGATATGATCTGCCGACCGAGAGGCTGTCCGCTGAGTTCACAGATGACTCGTGCCTGGCGCTGTCCACCGCCGAGGTGCCCTCATGGACTGAGAACGCTCCCATTGTCGGTCAATCAAGTATTCACAGACTGGATGAGCTGAAGTCCAGACGACCACAAGAGGTAGCATTCCTCTTGGCTAAGCTTGTGCTTGAGAAATACTTCAGGCAGGATGGCGAGAAGAAGCCGGACCGCACATCTGAGCACAGCTTCGACTCCGAGGTCCAAGCATGGCTCTTCCCGCAGGTGCTGGGGATCACGAGGGACTGGCTGGATCAGTGTCTCACGTGCAAGGACAACACGTTCCCGCAGATGCTTCTGCTGGTGGAACTGGCTCACGACGCGGCTGATCGCATCTACAAGTCCATAGTCTCTGCCGCTGGCGGCGACAAGAGGCTGCTACCGATACTTCGGCCATACGACACGGTCGGATCGACCCGCTACGTCAGTTTTGACACCACCCGCCCTGTTTATGCCACTGACCCGAGGAGGTGCCACATCTCGCACGTGGTCGCGGACACCGAGTCCTGGGAGCAGAAGATGGCCCAGACGCTCGAGGAGATGGACGAGGTTGTCCACTACGTCAAGAACCATAACCTGGGCTTCTACATCCCCTACACGATCAACGGCGAAGAGAAGAACTACATCCCTGACTTCATCGTACGAATCAGCGATGGGCACGGCGATGATCTTCTCAACCTGATCGTGGAAGTGTCGGGTGAGCAACGCAAGGACAAGGCCGCCAAGGTATCGACCGCGCGGAGCTTGTGGACTCCGGCGATCAACAACTTCGGCGGCTTTGGTCGGTGGGCATTCATTGAGATCAGCGATCCTTGGGACGCGAGGAATACGATAAGAGCAGCTATAGCTAACGGCAGCAACTGAACGAGTAGTCGAAGCATACGTGCAAGGGATACTGAACGCCCCTTGAATCAAGGAGAATTCCACAATGGCATACAAATCAGAGACAATCGGTCTGGTGGTTACTTCGCAGATCAACCAGAATCTGTTCCTGCCGGACATCCAGCGCGAATTCGTATGGACGCCTGACAAGATCACCAAACTCTTTGATTCAATCATGAGGAAGTATCCCATCAGCTCGTTCTTGTTTTGGAAGGTAGGCGACGGTCTGCGCTCGCACGTCGATACCTATGCGCTGATGCAGGACTACAAGGAAGGGCAGGTCCACATAAGTAACATCGCAACGGATGGTATTCCCGGCCTAACCCTAGTGCTAGACGGCCAGCAGCGACTCACCTCGCTCTTCATTGGACTGCGCGGCTCCTTTACTGTCAAGAAGAAGTGGAAGCGCCGCAACAGCGCAGATGCTTGGCAGAAGAAGCATCTCTACCTCGATCTGCTGAGAAGTCCAGAAGTCATAGGAGAGGATGGGGAACAGGGCCTGAGATACGGATTTGAGTTCTTCGAGGAAGCACCTCAGAATGGCGCCGAGCAGTATTGGCTCCCCGTCGGAACTATCCTCAACTATCCTGATCCTAGCTCGTTTGCCAAATTCAAGTATGCAGAGCGAAAGAAGTTGGAGCCGTCGGTGGCGGCAGACATGGAAAGGCTTGAGGTGTTCGAGACCAATCTGGATCGTCTGCACCAATCGATATGGGTAGACGAAGCCGTCGCCTACCACATCGAGACTGAACAGGACACTGATCGTGTGCTCGACATCTTCGTGCGCACGAATGACGGCGGCGTGCAGCTCAGCAAATCGGACCTGCTTCTTTCGATGATCACAGCCAATTGGGGCGGGATCAACGCCAAGACAGAGATTCAGGGCTTGGTCGAGCGGCTCAACTACGGGCTAGTCAGACGGAATGACTTCAACAAGGACTTCATACTCAAGACGTGTCTAGTGCTGTGTGGCTTCAACGTACGATACAAGGTTGAGAACTTCAAAGGCGAAAACCTGTCGGTGATCGAGCAGAACTGGCCCGATGTCAAAAGCGCTATCGAGGCCGGCATTAGATTGATCAACTCCTATGGCATCGACAAGGATACACTGACCAGCGCCAATGCCGTCATTCCTGTAGTCCACTATCTGTATAAGAGCGGACTTCATACGCGCGCTGCGCAATTGATCGCCGGCACAAGCGCAGAAGATGCTCTCAACCGCTCGTTCATTCGGCGCTGGCTGATCACTGCGCTTCTGAGCAAGGCTTTCGGGCGTAGCTCCGACGACGTTCTTACTAAGGCGCGTGCCGCACTTGATGCTCATTCAGCTACTGGTGCATCGACGTTCCCCGTCGCTGAGATCAACAAAGCTATTGGCGTGAGCTTCGACACCGAGGACTTCCTAGACATAGCGTATTCGGACAGAGTGTGCTTCCTTGCGCTATCGCTTCTCTATGATGAGGACAACTGGGGCATGGTTGCGTGGGAGAAAGATCACATATTTCCTCGGTCGAGGATATGGTCTCTCTATAGTTCGCAGGTGCCGGTCTCACAACATGAGGAGTACCGCGACGAGATGAACTCCATCGCCAATCTGCAGCTACTGGTCGCGCAAGAGAACGCTGGCAAGTCGGACAAGGAGTTCGAGACTTGGCTGCAGAGCAGAGATGCTGGCTTCAAGTCGAAGCACCTCATTCCCACTGATGACGGCATACTGGTCTTCACGAGTTTCCTGGATTTCATAGAGGCTCGCGAACACCTAATCAGGGATAGGCTGAAGACTCTAGGGATCATGTCCTAGACGATCCTGTAAACGCACACTGCGTCAACGAGGAGATTGGCAACAATGGCAATCAAGAAACCTAACGGTCCCACTCCGGTGGAGGCTGTCAAGCATAACGACACTAGGGTAAACATCCCCACCGAGGAGCTGCGCAACTTCGTCCGGGATGATGAGCATGCGTCTAAGGTGGCGCTGTATCCGCGTGATCCGTCGCTTGACCCTCAGCTCGTGTGGAAGGGCAAGGACGAGCAGGACCGAGAGGACCTGGCTGTGCCGGCGGTTCCTATCTACATCCAGGAGAAGATCCACCCGCAGGCGCTGGTGGAGAACCTTCGGGAAACTGCGAAAAAGGGCGAAACCGAGCCGGAGTTGTCGTTGTTCAATGACTTCAACGGCATTACAGAGTTCGATCAGAAGATAGACTTCTACAACCACGAGCAGCACTGGACCAACCGCATGATTCTCGGCGATTCCATGCTGGTGATGAACTCGCTGGCGGAGAAGGAGGGGCTGAAGGGCAAGGTCCAGATGATATACATCGACCCGCCCTACGGCATCAGGTTCGGCTCAAACTGGCAGGTATCCACCCGCAAACGCGACGTCAAGGACGGCAGCGCCGTCGGTGCCACACGCCAGCCCGAGCAGATCAAGGCTTTTCGGGACACGTGGCAACTCGGCATCCATTCATATCTTGCCTATCTGCGTGATCGACTGGTGCTGGCAAGGGAGTTGCTTACCGAGACGGGCAGCATTTTCGTGCAGATCAGCGATGAGAATGTCCATCGCGTACGATGTCTTCTTGACGAGGTTTTCGGCGACGAGAATTTCGTCGTGACGATCAACTTCAAGAAAAAAGGCAACCAAAAAGGCGGTGCACTTGAGTCCATCACGGACTACATTCTGTTTTATGCCAAGAACAAGGACATGCAGAAGTACCGCCCAGTGTTTCTTAAGCGGGCGGCTTCCTCAGATGGCTTTGTCTCTGATCAGCTCACGAGCGGAGGTCTCAGAGCCAATCAGAACTACGACTACGTGACACGCGGTCGCACGTTCATGCCCGCCGCTGGCAACTGCTGGAAGATCCTGGAGCACGGAATGCGAAGGGTTGAGGCGGTGGATAGGCTGCTGGTTGGGCGCGGCCAGATTCGCTTCAAGAAGCTCGACACGGACTTCGGCTACACGACTATCACGAACAACTGGGATGACACTGGGGGAGCTGACGATCTCGTCTATGTGGTCCAGACCGGCACGAAGGCAATCGAAAGATGCATCCAGATGACAACGGACCCCGGTGACCTGGTGCTCGACCCGACCTGCGGCGGCGGGACCACCGCGTTTGTGGCTGAGCAGTGTGGCCGCCGTTGGATAACCGTCGACACGAGCCGTGTTGCCCTGGCTCTCTCGCGCACGCGTTTGATGGCGGCGAGGTATCCGTACTACCTCCTCTCCGACTCACCCGAAGGCGTGATGAAGGAAGCTGAGATTACAGGTAAGATTCCACCCGAGTACAAGACACAAAGCGACATCAAGAAGGGCTTCGTCTACAGGCGCGTTCCTCACATCACGTTGGGGTCCATCGCCAACAACGAGGAGATCGACACCATCCAGGCCAAATGGCGGGAGAAGCTCGAACCCATCCGAGCGAAGATCAACAAGACCCTCGGCAAGAACTGGGAGGAGTGGGATATCCCGCGCGACACGAGTGACGCGAAACTCGCTCCCGCCAAGGCGCTGATCGAGGAATGGTGGAAGCTGCGCTGTGAGCGCCAGAAGGAGATCGACGCATCCATATCTCGCGCTGCCGACACCGAGCTTCTCTATGACCAGCCATACGAGGACAACAAGCGCGTTCGCTTCACCGGGCCGTTCACCGTGGAAAGCCTCTCACCTCACCGCAGGTTCAGCGTGGAGGAGAAGACCAGCCTCAAGGAAGATGGCATCGCGGGCGTGAGCATGACGGTGATGGGCGCGGGGCAATTTGCCCTCACCATCATCGACAACCTCAAGAAGGCGGGCGTCCAGAACACATTCAAGGGCGAGCGGCTGAAGTTTGACCGGCTGGAGACCTTCGCGGGCGAGTGGATTCACGCCGCCGGCGAGTATACTGAAGGTGAGACAAGCAAGCGTGTAGCTGTGTGCATCGGACCCGAGTTCGGGACCGTCGGCCCCGAGCTGATCAAAGAAGCCGCTAAGGAGGCAGTCAGAGGCATCGGCTTCGATACCCTGATCGTCTGCGGTTTCGCCTTTGAGCCCTCAGTCACCGACGAAGCCAAGCAATACGGCAACCTGAACGTGCTGATTACCCGAATGAACGCTGACCTGATGATGGGCGAGGAACTCCTCAAGAAGACCGGCGCGGGCAACCTATTCATGGTGTTCGGCGAACCGGACATCAACATCGACCGGACCGACGACGGCAAGGTGATCGTGAAGATCAACGGTCTGGACGTCTATGATCCGACCACCGGCGAGATCCGCTCGAACACCACGGATGACATTGCCTGCTGGTTCATCGACACCGACTACAACGAGGAGAGCTTCATCGTCCGCCACGCCTACTTCACCGGCGCGGGCGATCCTTACGACAAGCTCAGACGCGCCCTCCGTGCGGACATAGACGAATCCGCCTGGGCGTCCCTCTACTCGACCGAAAGTCGTCCGTTCGATCCGCCTGCCAAGGGGAAGATCGCTGTGAAGGTCATCAACCACTATGGTGATGAGGTGCTGAAAGTGTATGAGGTGAAGTGATGTATCGTAAACTACCGGACACTATGCCGTCTCTGCTCGACCGCGAGATCAAATCCACGCACGACGATGCATTCGGCCACAGGCACTATGCAAAGGCGCTTGAGGGTCTTATTGAGACTTCAAATCATACTCCACCTTTCAGCATTGGCTTGTTGGGCAAGTGGGGTACAGGCAAGAGTTCCATCAAAACGCTCTACTTGGAATCTTTGAGAGATGATCAGACCAAGACGGATGGACATACCAGAGCAGAACGAGTTCATGCAATCACGTTCAATGCTTGGCGATTTGGTGGCGAAGACATCAAGCGTGCTCTGCTCAAGCACGTATACCTTACTTTGGGCGGCGATGAATCGAGATTGAGCGATGCTCTCTACTGCCGAATCCAGAAGGCGGTGCAGGAGCCACGGGGATACCGTGAGATGTTCCGGGAAATGTATGAGAAGTGGCCTTGGATGCTGCCCCAGATCCTCTCTGCCATTCTGATACTACTGGGAGCTTGGATCATCCTTGCCCACAGTGGGTTAACCAACCAATGGGCCAAAGGCATTTTCGCGACTGCGTTCGCGGTGATTGTTGCCTACATATTCGACCCCAAGCGTTTCTTGATACCGAGGTACTCAAACTTCATTCGAGTATCTGATCCCAGCTCATCAGCAGAGCAGTATGAAGATTTGCTTGTTGATCAGCTCGTTCAGTTCAAAGGCCACAATGGTAAGCATTGTGAGCGGCTGGTCGTTTTTATTGATGATCTGGATCGGCTTTCCGCAGATGAGATGGTTAGTGGACTAGATGCCATACGAATGTTCATGGAAATGCCCAAGATGCCCTCAGGATTGGGCATAGTGTTTGTCATTTCTTGTGACGAGGAGAGGATTGCAACTGCCTTGGGGCGACGAAGCAGAGATGCGCAGACTCCAGCAACCGTCGTCACTCGAGACGATGCGCGAAGATTCCTCGACCGCATATTCCAGTTTCGGCTGGAGATACCGCCTTTTCCACGACGGGATATGGAAGCATACGCTAAGAGCAAACTTCAGAATGGCGCTCCCGAGATTTTTAGGAACTTGGAAGATGGTGGCCACGACGTAGACAACATTATCGGACGGATGATCCATCAAGGCGTCCGAAGCCCACGAAACGCATTGCAGATACTGAATGCATTTCTACAATGCTGGTGGCTAGCAAGAAAGCGGGAACAGGACGGCGCAGGTAGTGATCGGACAGGCGGTCTGGCTGAAGGAGCCGTCAGCAAGCATCCAGCGTCTCTTGCTGCTATTTGTGCATTGCGGGTTGATTTTCCCGATTTCTACAGTGACTTGGAGGAAGAGCTTGACATCATCAAGCGGTTCACTGAGGTTTTCGTCTTGGGGGAAGGCATTAATCAGCAGCCAGAAGCCATTCGCAATATCCTGCGCAAGTACCATGACGACAACGGTACACTGAAGTCTTCATACTACGAACTGCGTCAGTACATTAGCAGTCTGCGTGGCCTGATCTGGCCACCCAGCATTCAACCACTCATTCTGTTGTCACAAGACCCTGTAATGCGTAGGTTTGGCGATAGTGCTAGGCGCGTATACGATGCGTTCGTATCGGGTGATGCCCACGGAGTCCTAGCAGCTCTCGGACGTGATACTGATGCCAACGCGCTTGGCCCTGCTGAAACGAGCTTGTTGGAAGAACTCGAACACGATCTCTATCGGGAGTCGGATCTGAAGCAGAACAGCGCCTGCTCCGTAGTTGTCGCACTCAGTCCAAGACTACCAGAGACAACCGCAAGGCAGCTATTGACACCTGTTGCAAGGAGGCTCATACAATCTGCCGAGTTGCGCCAGTTAGTCGGCATTGCTGGCATTGAGACCAGTATGAGATATTCGGCACAAGAGGAACGGCGGCTGATCGCAGGGCAACTCATAGAAGACCTTCTCAAGACTCAGGGTGACATTGAGTTCCGCCTGCCGAGCGGAGAGTTGCCGTCTCTTGATGAGGCCGTTGATACTGTGCGGAACGCGTGCAAACTGGTTCTCGCGGTCAGAGATGAGGATGGCCTTGAGCCAGCCAGCGACCAGCGATTACTTGTTTGGTTGATGGCGAGGCGCGTGGGTATTGGTGGCAAGGAGCAGTTGCTGAGTCTTAGCGAATTGGAGGGATGGGTCGCTCAATACGAGAGTAGTCTACTGCCGGCTCTTAGAGAGAATTATTCGGAACTAATACTCGACGAGTTGGCGAAAGATACGACACCTGACATTGATATCGACGCCGCTCTTGGAAGATGCCGCAAAGTGTTCGATCTTCTTTGGGAAGCCGGTGAGGACAGCCGCCAGACGCTATACGAGCAACTTCGGGTGTGCATCGCCCTGAAGCATGAGGCTGCTGTGACACTGGCACGCGAAGTTATGCAGAACCATATAGATGCTCCAGATGCATCAGCCATTAGCGAGTATTTCGTAAACTTCGCAGGCCGTCTTTGCAGGGAGAACGAGGGGGAAGAAGGCTGGGGACTGGAAGAATGGCAGAGCCATTATAACAGTCTTCTGGGGCAAGTTTCCGAGCGCAGGACAAGTATCGCCGGCAAGACAGCAGGGCCTGATCTTGCGGCGTTGGCAACTAGCTGGGGAGGAGACGAACAAACTGCTGAGTATGCTATACAGCTAATGGATATACTGATGGTTTTGCACAGGTCATCTGCCGGCAAAGTCATTTCAGACTGGACTGGAACGATATTCTCAAATTTGGCTACGCAGTGCATTAGCTGGCTTACAGTAGGATACTTAAGCAAACTAAGCCAGGAAGAACGCGTTGCAATCATCGCGGCTATGAAGCAGGTAACCGAAAACGAAGCAATTACGGAGGAAGAAGGAAAGCGATACAAAGAGCTCATCAAGAACCTTCCAGCGAAAGCAGTGCAGTCAGCGGAGTTGCAGGAATACTTGCGCCAGTTGCTCCCATTTGTTCAGAACCATTACGGTAGCATCAGCTATTTGCAGCAGGTCTTCCCGGCCTTGCCACGCATAGCCGCTTCCTGTCCAGCAGCCGAACTGGGTAATATGCTACACGGATTATTCGCTAATACTCAGAGTAACATAGACGTATTTGGTTGGCTCCACTCCCAGATGACTGGTTATTGGCCAAAGCAATCGCCAGAGACTGGCCCCTACAATCCCCAGGCCATCTTTGGCGGAGCTTACACTGTTCTTTCTCAATACCCCCAGCATGAGATGGCTCCAAGCATTCTTGGGTCAATCGTAGATCTCGCCAACAGGGAAGTTGTCGTTGTGGATCAGAAAGCCGTGGCAGTGCAGGCTGCGTGTCTTGTCTGGCCGAACCACCAAGACGCATCGCTGAAAGCATTTGAGACACTGGCTGTTGCCCCCACTCTCAGCGACACAGTGAGCATGAGCAGTGGAGTGGATCTGAGCAACGAAAACCAGATTGCTAATTTAGCAAGAGCTTGGCAGGTCATTTGCTTGCTGCTGACCTCTGACCAGCGCACGGAAGGAGCACGGCTTGTTTTGACTGAGGCTCCGAAGGGCAATGCACATGAGCCTGATTTGTGTCTCAAGCTATGGCTGCATTCCAACCCAGAGCATGAGTCCATCATACGTGCTTTGATCGTGGATGGAACACTGAATGATGACCAGAGGAAACGGCTGTGGCTGCAGGCCATCGGCGAGGCTAACCAGTTGGGGCAGATATTCTTCCTGGAGGTGCTACCAAGTATTCTCCAGATGCCAGACTCTGAGGAGACAGTCCAGTCAGTTCTCGATCACGAGCAGCAAGTGAGTGTTCTGTTTGCTGGATCGACGGATGATCGATATAGGCTCGGTCAAATGCTATTGAGAGCCGTTATTGTTGCTCCAACCCAGACGGCAAAGAATTCCCTCGCTGCTTGGCTGCACAGGCTCAAAGTATCAGGAGTGCTGAAGGATCTTAAGGATTTGAGCGACGTTACCGAAAGCGATGTTGAGACACTAAGGAGTGTCTTTGGCAATGTAGGTTATCTGAAGAAATTGACAAAGCAAAAATAAGAAGCAGCTCGGGGCATTTCTGCCTGCTTTTTCCGTAGCTGCTGGAACGCGGTCGCGAACGAACTATGGGACATACTCGTTTAGGCAGATTGCCAAAATCCAAGAAATGGTCGGCAGTACTATCTCTGCTTGGTGGTGGTTCATCACTCGGCACAGGAGACTCACGCCAAGCCGTTGCCGAGATTGCTGCACTTACTCTCGATGCGGCTAAGGCGGGTTTGGACCATGCTGTTGAGGATATCGGACTCCGATACACTTTTTTCCTCCTGACCCAAGTGGTCCTAGCGGCCCGCTGCCAGGACTGGCAAGAGAGATTAGCGAATGCCGGCGTAACGTTGGATTCGGATTCTACAGTCTTCGATCTCGTTGCAGAAGTTCAATGCAACATCGATGATTACGTTTCCAGAAATGGGCGTCATACTGATGTTAGTGAGATGGCCCAGCAAGCAGC
>SCLI03000119.1_pt1 | contig 44956 bp, 77 predicted proteins | sample 7268041 | NCBI WGS metagenome assembly SCLI03 (sample SAMN10721081, study PRJNA514188) | viral metagenome | isolation source: depth-stratified mine tailings core A | place: China: Fankou Pb/Zn Mine tailings | collected 2017-10 | reverse complement strand
CGGTCGAATCAGGATCCTTGGAAATTCACGAACAATAAAAAGCATTCTCGGAGGGTTGAGAAAGCTCTTCACCGAACGTTGCAGGATCTTCACAACCTTCAACGATTGAATAACTGAACGATAATCCCCTCCTCTCCGGGAGGCTCCAAAGGCCGGTTGATGGCAATCGGTCGAGTGTGCATGGCACTCACGCTTTGAGTGGGCCTCTCGGACGGGAGGTGAAAACAGGAAATCAAAAGGAGGGACTCTTGAAAATTACAGCCGATTGGAAGGACGCGGAAGGGAAAGGACTTAAAGATATCGATTGGGCTCTCGAGTACGAGGGAACCATCGAATCTGAGGAAGCAATAGAAATCGATATCGGGCATAAATGGTTCAAAATTTCCGGCTCTCTCAAATCAATGTGTTCCATCTCGGCAGGCTGGGGCATCTCGGCAGGCAACGGCATCTCGGCAGGCAACGGCATCTCGGCAGGCTGGGGCATCTCGGCAGGCGAGGGCATCTCGGCAGGCGAGGGCATCTCGGCAGGCGATGGCATCTCGGCAGGCTGGGGCATCTCGGCAGGCTTGTCGATCACCTGCAAAAAAGTTCTCAAATGGTCCCTCAATCTTTTCGCTGGCACGGCGGTTTGGAAGAAGGCCACAGAAGAGGACTCGATCGTAGAAGCGGCCGAGATCCAGGGAGGAGAGGTGAAGCATGGAATCGTTCGTCTCCTCCCGATGGAGTCTTCCGAGCCGGTCAAGGAGACATCATGAATCTCGCACGAAAGATCAGAGATCTCCAGAGTGTTGCATGGACACTCGCGTCTGGGGTCGGAGATCTCCGCGCGGGAGGGGGAACATTAACCAACTGGAGGAATCATGTCGGACAAAGAAGAAAAGAAGAAGATCCAGATTAAAAATCGTTGGACGGGGGTGGTGATCATGGATGTTGAAGCAGAAACGCTCATCGGGGCCGACCTGAGCGGGGCCAACCTGAGCCGGGCCGACCTGAGCGGGGCCAACCTGAGCGGGGCCGACCTGAGCGGGGCCAACCTGAGCGGGGCCGACCTGGGCGGGGCCGACCTGAGCGGGGCCGACCTGAGCGGGGCCAACCTGAGCCGGGCCGACCTGAGCGGGGCCAACCTGAGCGGGGCCGACCTGAGCGGGGCCGACCTGAGCGGGGCCTACCTGGGCGGGGCCGACCTGAGCGGGGCCAACCTGGGCGGGGCCGACCTGAGCGGGGCCTACCTGGGCGGGGCCGACCTGGGCGGGGCCGACCTGAGCGGGGCCGACCTGAGCGGGGCCAGCCTGAGCGGGGTCGACCTGAGATTTGTCCGGAACTTTTACCGGACCAACTTCTCTTTTGTTTTTTTTGCCGGGGTGAAGCTCAAGAAAGTGGAGGAATAACAATGAATCTCGCACGAAAGAAGAGATCCATTAATATCGTCTGGACGGGAGGCGTGACAAGGAGGCACCAATGCATCCAATAATCTCGCAAGCATTGAATGGCTTTAGACCCGGAGACTTCCGGTTTGATGGAGGACCTATCAACCCTCCAGATCCTGTATTTGATGCTGAGAAGGCCATATCAGCCATCGATTCAAGCTTCGAGGAAATCATCGGGGACCTGGACAGGATCCGCCTCGACCATGGGATAGAAGCGAGGGATCTCATGGCTGAAATGGAGTATTTGCAGAAGGCGATCTACCGAAGGCTAAGGGGGGAATAATGCAGATACTCGACCGATTCCACGACCCGGCGGCTCCCATAGATCTATGCCAGTGCGGAGCCGTTTTGACAAGCAACGATGCGGACGAATGCTGGGATTGCAGGCTCTTGAGCGCGGAGATTCACGAGGTACCGACGTGGCCCCTCTGGATCGCGGTGGTGGTGATTGCGATCTTCTGCGGACTCCTGACACCGCTCGCGTGGGCCACTTTCAAGATTGTGAGGGGATGATGCACAAAGAATACAGGGAATCCTTGATCGACCTCCAGTGCGATCTCGAGTGCCGGGAGCGCATCGCCTTCGACACACTCAATACTATCGGGGAAGTCTCGAAGCTGATCGTGACCCTGAACCATCTTCTGACCCAGATCGAAGATGGAGGGCCGATTCCCCTGCTCCGGGAGGCCTACCATGCGGTTCTGACCCGTCTCAATACTTATCTTGTCTATATGGGGATCGATCCGGAACCGCCATGGCATGAATTTAATCTGAAGGTGGAGATGTTGATAAACCGCTTAGAAAAGGAGAAAGAAGATGCTGACAGAAATCGTTGACAATCAGGCCCTGAAAGAGGATCACATGCTAAAACTCCCTCCGGCTCAGATCACTTGCCCGGAATGCGGGACGATCCGGGGAGCGGATGAAATCAAATTCATCGCGCAGATGGGATGGTGCCGGAATTGCTCGGATGTCCCGGCATACATACGGAAGAATAGGGGAAGGAAATGAACGAGGTTGAATCCATCCAAATCCCGGCGACCAAGATCCTTGACGAAGCGATGGCACACCTTGGGGCCGCGTGCTGTCAGTACATCGACTCCGACGACCGGATCATCCGGGATCACGTCGAGAAGGCATACGAGCTACTTAAACTGATACATAGGAGAGTTTGATGGACCCCCTCGACATCGCTTTTACGGCGATCCGGAACCGATTCGGGAGCGCGCCTCCGGGCGACTACTACGCGCTTGAGACCCGGACCCGACTTGTCCTCAACCGAGCGGCAAAGGTGCTCGATGCTCACCGGGTGGCCATATGACGCGGGCCTTCTTGGACCCGGCAACCCCGGTCGGGATCTGCGGGTGCGGGAAGATCATCGCTCCCCACGAGGACCTCTGCCCGGAGTGCCTAGCGAGCGGCGCGGACCCCGTGAATCTCGACCCGGTGGCCATCGCGGTCCTGATCGTCGCTACGGTCGGGATCGGGATTCTGGCCCCGCTGTGCTACTCAATGATAAAAATCATCGGAGGAAAGTAATGGAAATCACCTTTTCGGACTTAAAAGAGCTTTTCGGCAACGATTCATCATCTTCTTCCCCTTGGGAGATCGGTTCTGTCTATCTCATCCGCACTGTAACGATGGTCGATACGGGAAGACTTGTCGCCGTCACGGATAAAGAATTGGTCTTGGAAGACGCCGCCTGGATCGCGGACACCGGACGCTTTTCTGACTCGCTTAAAAAAGCGGAGTTTCAGGAAGTAGAGCCCTTCCCTGATGGGAAGGTTATTATCGGACGTGGTTCGGTTATTGATGCCGTGAAGATCCCTATCGCGCCAAGGAGCCAGAAGTGATCGCGGCCATCGCGAGGGCTGGCTATGAGCGGTCGGGGTCGCGGTCGGGGTCGCGGTCGCGGTCGTGGTCGCGGTCGTGGTCGGGGTCGCGGTCGTGGTCGCGGTCGTGGTCGTGGGCGCGGTTGTGGTCGCGGTCGGGGTCGCGGTCGGGGTCGGGACAGTAAAAGGGGAAGTAAAAACTAAGGAGGAACGGATGCTGAAAGGAGGAAAAGATGGGACTCGCGGCTTACATGGAACAAACATCTGAAGGAGTGGCTCCGAAGTATCAGCTTCCGGTGACAGAAGAGGAAAAGATCGTTTGCCACTGGTGCGAAAGGGAGGTACCGGCCCTCGCTTTGATGGGAGAGTCATGGGTGTGTCCGGAATGCATTTCGGTGGCACGAGGTGAGAGATGAAAATATGCCAATAAATTAATCGACCAGGCCAAGGAAGGCTGGAACGGGATTAGAAAAGGAGGAAAAAGGTGAGCAACGAGATTGAAGTAACACAAGAAAAAGCGGATCTCATGGTGGCGCTCAAGAACAGCTTGTATCCAGGTGCCTCCAACGAATCCTGTGAGCTTGTGATCGCTTTCTGTAGGGCGGCTGGAATGAATCCTCTTTTGAAGCCTGTCCACATCGTTCCCATGTGGAATCCAAAGACGCAGAAGTACCAGGACACTCTTATGCCAGGGATCGGGATGTATCGGATCAATGCGGACTGGTCAGGGGCTTATGCCGGTCTGTCTGAGCCAGAATTCGGCCCGGATGTGAATGAAGAATTCCCGGCCGAAGAATACGAGAAGGAGTGGAACGGCAAGAAGACTAAGCACACCCGAAAGGCCGTCAAGCTGACCTATCCAAAGTGGTGCAAGATCACTGTCAAGAAGATTGTCGCGGGCCAGATCTACGAATTTACCGCCCTGGAATTCTGGAAGGAAAACTATGCAACGGCCTCCCGGGATTCGGAACATCCCAATGAAATGTGGAGCAATCGGCCCTATGGCCAACTGGCGAAGTGTGCCGAGGCCCAGGCCCTTCGAAAAGCCTTCCCGGACCGCGTCAGTTCCCAGGCGACCGCCGAAGAGGTTGAAGGAAAATTCCAATCATTTTCAGGACCGGTGGTGGAAGCTAAACCATACAAGACCCCCGAACCCCAGGGAGGAGAAGGATCAACAAGAAAACGTACACCGAAGAAAGATGAAAAGCCTTCAGAGGCTTCATCTCATCAGACTAACCCTACGAACGACCCTCCCTCCCCTCAGGTTTTCCGTATCTCTCCGGAGGAACTGGAGGCCGTGAAAGCAAAATGGAAAATGATCGTGGAAAAACTTTCCCCCGGGACAAGGGTGGATGGAGCGAAATATCTGAAGGAGAAATTCGGCTTCGAGAGATTTGAGGATATCCATCCGGACCAGCTCATTGAGGTCCTGATCGCCATGGATGATATCAAGGAACCAGGCCAACCCAATGGGTAATCTGACTTTCAACGAAGAGATCCACGAATACCGCTTGGACGGGAGGCGGCTGCCTTCCGTCACAACCATCCTGTCCGAAATGGACTTCATTGACTCGACCTGGTTCACCGAGGAATCGAGACAGCGCGGAATCATAGTTCATCGCCTATGCGAATTGGACGATCTCGGTTCCTTGGATCCCGGATCGGTTGATCCGCGTCTCAAGGGGTATCTGAGGGCGTGGCAAAAATACCGGGACGCCGAGGATCTTTGCTTCACCCACATCGAGCACCGCATGGCGTCCTCGCGAATGGGCTATGCCGGAACGTGCGATCGGGTCGGGATTGACAGGAAAGGTCGAACGATCCTGATCGACATTAAGACGGGTTCGCAGTCCTGGCACATCGAGTTTCAATTATCCGCCTACCGGTTCCTCCTTGAGGAATCGGGGATTGGAAACATTCGGAGCAATTTATCAATCCATCTTCGGGAGGACGGGGAGTTCCAAGTCCAGGAATGGGAGCATGCCCCGCAAGACTGGATGGCAATTTTGAGAACCTACCATATCAGAGAAAGGAACAGAAAATGAGCAATACCACCGAAGTTTTAACCGATACCGACCAAGAGGTAATAGATATAGATGCCGACTGGGAGCCCATGCTGTCGCACGGGAAGCCATCGCATCAACTCGAGTCCATCAGGTATTTCTCTTCGGAGCTTCTTTTGTATGTGCGCTTTCCCGGAGGGTCGATCTACCGGTACGACAACGTTCCTCCCCATATCGTCACGCAACTCCGTTCTGCCGATTCAAAGGGATCCTTCTTCATTTTGAACATCAAAAAGGCTCCCTTCCCCTACAAGAAGATCAAGGACAAATCCCAAGCTCCCCCCGTCGAGATCGTTGGGCAATCGGGGGTTGAGGTTGTGGACGCTCCCCTCATCGATGAGGCTCCAGTCAAGATCGAGCTTCCAAAGCTCGAGCAGGAAATCCTCACGATCATCGACCAGGCAAACGCGATGCAGGTGACGACGCAGGAAGAAGCGAACCTTGCCTCCGCGTGGCTATCCCACAGGAAATCGGTTCTGGCCGCGTTTCTGGAATGGTTCGCTCCCATCAAAGAGGCGACCTGGGCGGCCCATAAAAAGAACACGGAAAAAGAGAAGAGCATCAAGGAACCGAACGAGAAGGCCATCGAGATCGTCCGGAGAAAGATCACCCTCTTTGTGTTTGAGAAGGCTAGGAAGGCAGAAGAAGAGGCCGAGCGGATCCGACTCGAAGCGGTTAAGGCCGAGCAGGCGCGCCGGGAGAAGGAAGAAGCGGAACGCAAAGAGCGCCAGCGGATCGAGGACGAGGCCCGGGCAAAAGAGGAAGCCAGCATCAAGTCCGAGCGTGAAAAGCTCGAAGCGGAAAAGAAGGCCCAGGCCGATGCCCTGGCTAAAGCCGGAATGGAGGCGGAGGCCGAGCGGATCCGGAAAGAGACGGCGGCCAAGATCGAACTCCAAAAGCTCCTCGATGAGCAGAAGAGGATCAAGGAGGAAAACGCACGACTCGAAGAAGAGCGGAGAGCAAAGGAAGCCCTCGAAGCCCCGATCTACGTCCCGGAGCCTGTCGTCGTGGTCGAGAAGACCGAAGGCGTCACCGGCGCCGTCGCGTGGAAGGCCGAGGTCGTAGATATCCGGGCCTTCTGTCGTGGAATCGCGGAAGGAAAGACCCCTCCGGACGTGATTACCGTCAATCAGCGCAAGCTCGACGCGCTGGCTAAAACGTGGAAGGGGCGCACCGGAGAGCACCATCCGGGCGTGAGGGCGTTTGAGGACAAAACGATCAGGACGAGGTAGGGGGGAGCAATGAAAACACTCATCATCGACACCGAAACGACCGGGCTAACCGACCCGGTCCCCGTCCAGGTCGCCTACGTCGAGATCGACGGGAACCTCCGGGAGGTCGATTCCAGGTCCCATTACTTCAACCCCGACAAGCCCATCGAATGTGGGGCCATGGCGACCCATCACGTCCTCGACGAGGATGTCCAAGGGAAGCCCCCCTTCTCGTCGTACAAGTTTCCGGAGGGGGTCGGCTACATCATCGGCCACAACATAGATTTTGACTGGATGGTCCTCGGGAGTCCGGACGTGAAAAGGATCTGCACGCTGGCCATCTCTCGGGCCCTATATCCCGCACAGGAGAGCCACACCCTCGGAGCGATGCTCTATCTCCTCTCGGACGACCGGAAGGCGACGCGGGAATCCCTCAAACGATGTGCTCACTCGGCGAGCGGGGATTGCCTGCTGACCAGACTCCTCCTCCGGCACCTGCTCGACGCGGTGAACTTCCTCTATCCCCTCGACTTCGAGGAGCTCTGGGCGTTCTCAGAGAAGTCCAGGATCCCCTCGGTGATGTCATTCGGAAAACACAAAGGGGCAAAGGTCGGAGACGTTCCGGCGGATTACCGGAGATGGTACGCGGGGCAACCAGATGCGGACCCCTACCTTCTCAAAGCGTGGGGGATGGACCGATGACCGGCCATGAACTCAGAGATCTTCGGGAGAAGGTCGGGCTCTCGCAGAAAGACCTCGCGGGAAAGCTCAGGCTGAACCAGACACGGATCTCTCTCTATGAACGCGGGGCCCTTGTCATCGCCCCGGAGGTCGAGGAGAAGATCGAAAAGGTCCTGGTCGAGTTCCAGGTTCGGAGAAAAACAGAGCCTCCCGTCGAGAAAGGAAGGCCTAAGAAAATGAGCCGGGCAGAAAAGGACGCCAAAGCGAAAGAGGATTGGGACCGAAAGACGGCGGAATATGTCGAAAAGCACGGCAGGGAATCGACCGATCGGGCCGCCATATCCAAAGAATCGATGCATCAGGAGTTTCCGTCCGAAACTGCAAAAAAGGAGACGGTTTCCCTTTTCGACGAGATACCGGGAGGGCCCGTCGAAGTCCGGGTCTGCCACGATGTGACGCTCTCCCGGGAGACGCTTTTGGCACTCTCGGATCTTATCCTCAAGGGGATCCGCGCTCTTCGCGAGGAGCCGGTGGCGATCCGGCCGGAGGTCCTCCGGGCCGAAAAGGAGGGAGATCGATACCGGGCGCAGGCTCAGGAAAGACTCAGGAGGGGATGGTGAAACCAATTCTAATCACTGATGAAATGGTCCGATCAACGCTCGACGGGCGAAAGACCCAGACCCGGAGGCTGGTCAAGCCTCAGCCCGAACTTCGGGCGAGTCGTATCAGTTTTTCCTTCCGGAGAGGTAAATCTTTTTGCGATCTCCCGTATCCGATTCCCTCGGATTCTACTCTGTGCCGACACTCTTCTGATTGTCCCTTCGGCCAAGTCGGAGATCGGCTCTGGGTTAGGGAGACATGGCGTGTTTCATCGGCCTATGACTCGGATAGGGTTTCAGAACTCCCAAACGAACTCTCCGTTGAATACTATGCCGATAAAAAGGCAGAGTATTTGCTCGGGAAGAAAAGACCCGCCCGGTTCATGCCCCGGTGGGCCTCCCGGATCACGCTTGAGATTACGGATATTCGCATCGAGAGATTGCAGGAGATCACGGAGGAAGAGGCGAGAGCGGAGGGCTTCTTTGCTCACGATGTAATGTCGGCGGTCTATTGGTTTTACGAAGCATGGGATTCTCTCTACGCAAGGAAGGGGATTAGATGGAATGACAATCCCTGGGTGTGGGTGATTACGTTCAGGAGGGTGGAGGTGGAATGATCTGCCCCTATTGCAAACGGGCTTGGATGATGATGGTGGCTTCATCTCCCTCAGTGGTATGCCCACGGTATTACCATATCTGCCCGAAATGCGGGTATAGGGCTTAAGGAGGAAGAATGAGGATCAGGGTTCCTTCGGGCCACGTGTCCGGATTGGGAAAGGAAAGGAGGGCTGTGAGGTCGATGACTGCACCCGCAACCATGAGAGATGGAACAGTGACAAGCTATATCACCCAAAGGAGCCGTCATGACACCGGAACGAGAGAAAGAGATAGGGGAATGGGTCAATACCATCGTAAGAATGGACGAATATGAAGGAAAAATGTTAGATGACTGCCTAGAAGAGATCGACTCTCTCCGCTCCCGCTTGGCCGACATAGAAGGAAGGAATCGGGATCTGGAAGAAAAAGTAACCTCTGAGTTTAGGCGCGGATATGAACAAGCCATTGAAAGGTATTGCATTACGGATGCTCGACCGTTGCCCGAAGGACCGGAGGAGGGATGATGGCCAATACCTATCGTGTCGCCACGGAGGAGATTGCGAAGAAAATCGCCCGGCTCCATGAGATCGGGGATCTCGAAAAAGAAAAAGAACGTCTCAGGGAAGAGGTCAAGGAATTCATCGGCCCATCACTTCTTCTTTCCTACAATTTGAAGCCCATCGCCAAGATGGAGGACATGGACAATAAATATTACGACACGGCCAAGCTCAAGAAGGATTTTCCCATTATTGCGAAACGTGTTTTTGTCTCAAAGAAGATTAAAGTACTGAAACTCATTCCAAGGGAGGAAAAGTGAATTATTCCGGACTTCTTTCTTTTATCACCTCACCGATTGACCGTCCGCTTCTGATCTGGGGAAAGCCGGGAACTGGAAAAACGGAATCCGTCGAACGGGCCGGATCGGAACTAAAGGTTCATGTCGAAACCTTGATCGCCTCCATTTTGGAACCGCAGGACATCGGAGGACTCCCCTTTCGGGATGACGGGAAGGTCTCCTTTTCTCCCCCTGGATTCTTGAAGCGTCTCGAGACCGGAGGGATTCTGTTCCTAGATGAGTTGACGACGACTCACCCTCAGATGCAGGGACCTCTTCTTCGGTTGATCCTCCAGAAGACGGCGGGAGAATTCCGGCTTCCAGAATCAGTTCGGATCATCGCCGCTTCCAATCCCCCCATTCAATCGGCGGGAGGATGGGATTTGACCCCTCCTTTAGCCAACCGGTTCATCCATGCGTCATGGGAGCCGGATCTCGATTCCTGGTGTCCGGGACGCCATCCGGCTGTCCGGGGATTTCTGGCGAAACGCCCTCATCTCTTCGCTCCCGACCTTCCGAAGGAATGGAAAATGGAATTCTATTCCTATCCTTCTCCCCGGTCTTGGGAAGGCGTGGGCCGCATTATTTCCTGCAAGGGATTCGATTCGGAATTGATCTCCGGGTGCGTGGGACAGGCAGCCACAGGGGAATTTCTCCAATACATCAAGGCGCTCGATCTTCTGGACCCCCATGAGGTCCTTAAAAATCCTTCTCTTCTAAAAACCTGCAAGACGGAGGATTCCGGGTTCGCCTCTCTTCTCTCCGCCCTCGATCTCTCCTTTACGATGGGGATGGACGATCCCTACAAGTTCAGCCTGTCGGTTGGGCAATTCCGGAAGGATTGGGGCCGGTACATCCTGCATGTGGCGTACAAGAGGGGATTCCTGTGTAGCGGGAGTCTTGCCCTTCTCATCAACGATCTTTACGGAGAGTGGATGGACGAGATCAAGAGCGAAGTGGGGATGAAAGGATGAAATGGTTCAGGTCACGGGAGAGGGAAGAGGAGTGCCGGACCGACCCTCTTCCTTTCTCCGATGAAGACGAGGCGATGACCATTTACCAGGATAGACTGGTCATTGTCATCGTCATCAAGCGATACTGCTATATGGTTCAAGGTATGAGCCTTGATGAGTTTTCGGTCTTTAAATTGAATGAGCTGTTTCCGGTTGATCCAAAGGATGAGGCACAAATGGAAAAGTTCAAACAGGCCTATGGAAATATTTCAAATTGGACCCTAAGATTTGACGAGAGAGAAAACAGGGAAGTCCGGAAGAGGATTGCTCCCTTTCTTAAAATGAGGAATATATCCCTTTAGGAGTCCCATGGAAGACGATATTCAGATCAGAATGCGAAACAAGGACACGGTTCTTCTCTATGCGGAAGGAATGTGGTTTTCGATCGAACGGGACGGAGAGGATGCGGAAATCCGGCTCGAATCGGGGAATGTCTCGCTTTCCAATGCCATCGGAGCGTTCAAATTCCGGGATCTCGGGAAGAGAAACCCTCTCGATATTGTTCTTCAGCATCAGGAGAAAATCTTCAAGGAATTTGACGCCGAACAGATCATTCGTAAAATTGCGGAGTAACCATGGCAGATGACGACAGCAGAAGACTCAGGACCGCCATTCAGGTCAAATATCCCTATCTCGGATTCGCCGCCTTTACGCGTCCGATCCGCTCCACGGACAAGGTTCCCCTCTGCGGTATGAGCAAGGGAGGGGTGTTCTATTACAATCCGGAAACATTCGGGGAGGAAAATCTTGGAGTGAAGGCCGATCTATTCACGTCCGCTCTCTGGTCGGTTCTACGGGACCATGCCAAGAGGAGATCCTATCGGAACCCGGAGACATGGGGCATCGCGTCCCAAAGCGAAACGAATCAGGCGACTTCGCTTCCTCCCGACCGATTTATCCAGCCAAAAAAAAGGAATCTTCCCGCCGAAGATTATTACGAAGATCCCCCTTATTCCGAGGGAAAGGAATCCCAGTCCGGGTCCTCCATGGATGGCCTTCAAAGGGAATGGGAAGAAGCGGACGGCGAAATGTCCGAAGCGGAGAAGGAAGCCTTCAAGCGACAGGTGGCGGAAGAGATCATGAAGAACCGGGGAACGGTTCCTGAAGGGGCTCTTCTGTGGGCGGAAGAACTTCTTTCCCCCAAAGTGAATTGGGAATTCATCTTCCGGAACGTGGCCCAATCCATCCTCTCTCCTCTCTCGAACCGGAGATCCTTTTCGCGTCCTTTCCGGAGGGAATCGGAGTTCATCTATCCCGGAAAGATCGGACGCATCCCCAAGATCGGGATACTTCTCGACACATCGGGCTCCATGATGGGAGAAGGAATATCGATGGCTTTGGGAGCCGTTTCGGAAATCTGCCGGGAGATCGGGTCGGTGGAAGTCATGGACTGCGACGCGGAGATCCACGATCATCGAAGAGTGACGGGAGAAGTGCATTCCTACCATGGAGGGGGGGGAACGAGCATGAGGAAGGGGATCGAGAAGATCGACGGCAAATATGACCTCATCATCGTCCTGACGGATGGCGAGACGGATTGGCCCAAAGAGAGCCGGACTCCTCTTGTGACTGTGCTTCCGATGAACAGGGTTTCTTCCGTTCCGGACTTCATCAAGGCGGTCGGCGTGGAGGAGTGGAGGTGAGTAGTTCTTTAACGGGATTACTTCAGGCGATGAGATTTCCCGTTAAATAATCCTCACCGTCCCGCTCACGCCCTGACTTACCTCAAGGCTTTCACTGATTGTTTCATCGACAGAGAGGGAAGCGCTGATCGTCTGGACTTCGACTTCCAGGGATTCCGAAAGGGAGAGGACTGTGGCGAAGGAGGCGGAAATGGAGGGATCGATGTTTAAAGAGGCATAGATCGTCTTATAAGACGGGATAATGACTTTAATTGTTCCCGTGGAATATCCGCTTGAATCCGAGGTTCCGACAAATTTTGTGGAGGGAGAAGAAATTGTTCCTGGCGAATACCCGGAGGACTCCGAAATTCCCTTTAAAATTGTGAGGGAGACGAGGGTTCCAGTTGTTTCTCCAGACGATGTGCCTTCCCCGGAAAGAGAAATTTGGGAGGATATGATCCCAATGGCCTCTCCAATTGAATCGGAATTTCCAAGGAACGTGATGGCCGTGATGAGAGAAATGGTTCCCGATGATGCTCCGGAAGATTCCGATGAACCGGAAAGAGAGGAAAAAGAGGAAAGGGTTCCCGATGATTCCCCCGAGGATTCGGAGGAACCGTTTAAACTGATTGATCCCCCTCCCCCCGACGCAATAGGTTCAACAGATCCCCATCCTGCCGATCCCCAGCCAGAAGCGCCCCAACTCATTTAATTACCACGACACAGAGAGGTAGGATACGGTGAATGTCATATTGATCATCATCGTGCTTTCTAAACCTGCGACGGCTCTGTTTTGAGCATCTGTCAACGCACTCATGGGAACCTCGGATAAATGAAGTCGAAATAGTCCATATACATGGATGTGGATACGCTAGACGCATTAATGATGTTGAAATTCCAACTAGGCTGGAGCCCGTAGGGATACCCACTCGGAAGGGAGGACGTGGAATAAACAAGGTTTCCATTTACAAAGAAATAGGCGGTCCCGTTGATGACCAGTAGTTCGAGAAAAATCCAATCCGCCGACGTGGGATTTGCCCCACTAGCGAGTATCGGCACAGGTCCAGCATTTGCATAAGCAACGCCAGTATCGTGGACCACGCGGCTCGCTGTCGTCCCATCCTCTACCACGCATTGGACATTAAGGGGGTTCGTATCAGTGGATGAGGTATCACAGATAAACCCAACTGCATAGACTCCTGAGTTTGCGTTACCAGAAAAAGGCAACCCATTACCTGCGACAGAATTCCAAACCCCGCAGAAAAACTGGATTCCGCTGGCATCGGCGGTCGCTTGAGTCGCAAAAGGAATAACTCTGGCTCTCATTATGAAAGGGCCGTTTCCGAGCCCGTACTGATCGCCGGAATAAGCGCCGTATCCAGGTGGTCCGTAATACCATCCATCTCCTGTATTGCTGCCACCCCACGACGCAACCCCGTTTCCATAGCCTAAATTACTGCTGGACGGTGTGCTCCCTTCGTGACTCGGACCGATTAATCCGCCACCAAAATTCGATGTCCCGAACGTAAAATCGTCATATATTCGAACAAGAGTAGGGTCGATCCTACTTCTAAAGTTTAAGTCCGTCACCAATTTCGCTGTCGGACCCATGATAATCGTGTAGGTTTTACCAGCGATCAGGGATGGAGTTGCTTGAGCGACAATAGCCTCATTCTGTCCGACCCAATAACCTGTGAGCGTTCCGGAAACCCATGATGTGACACGAAAAATCATGACGTTCGGATCGAGGTCAGGCGATGCATAATCCGTAGAATCCCAGATAACGACGTTGTAACCAATATCGGGGTTGGGACTTCCGGATGGACTCGGGAAATCCTGCGCTCCTGTCTTCGTATAAGGTACAGTCGTAGCCGTGATTCCTGTGGCCGTATTGACCGTTCCTCTAGCGAAGTTTACTGCGGTGTCAAGCATCTTTGGTCACCTTCTCATTCCTCCGTATCAATCCCAAAACCAACTTATCTAAAAGCGCCGTAAGACCCCTTCCTTCAGGGAGGGGAGCAGTCACCCAACGGCGATGGAATCTCCGGAGGCGGGGAGTTGCGGAGTTGACCCCGAAGTGATATAAGTCGGATTCGAGAAAATAATCCAGAAGAGGATGTTTCCAGCCGTGGATGCGCTCATGTAGGCGACACCTGCTCCCCATCCGAAGGCCGCTGTTGCCGCCGCTCCAGAGGGAGTAAAATAGAATACGACTGCATTCACCACCTTTTCCCGGTTGTTGGAATCGACGGAAAGAGTGAAATTCGTCGATGTCGAGGCATAGGTCTGTCTGGCATAGTTTCCCCCCGAGGCTTCCACGAAAGTTCCCCCTCTTATTACGATGGACTGCTCCGTCCATGTTCCACCATTGTCCGTAACCGTCATCCCTTCGGAAAAACAGGTCTGAGAGGTAAAGGGATTGGATGTTCCCGTCGTCCCTCCCGTAAAGGTTCCGGAGGCTTTGAATATGCAATAGACCCCTCCGATATCTTCGACAATCGTGGTCGTCCCCGATGTGACAGCGGTGGAAGCCGCCCATCCGGAAACCGAGGTGGACAATCCTGTGATCGTGATCAGGGCCGGATAGATATCCGAGACGGCGGTGATACCCGTTCCCTGAAAATAGGCGTTTGCGATGGCGGATGAAACGGTTTCCCCTACCGGCATGGGAGTCTCCTTAGCTTGCGGTTAAAGGAGCGCCCACATTCAAAATAAGGCGCTGTGTCGTGGTCAGGTAATTGCCCGTCGCGGTATCCGTAATGACTACCTGAAAGGTCATCGATCCCGAATAGGTATCCGCCTGTGCAAATGTGTAGGTGCACACGCCTGTCGTGGGAGCGGAGATCGTCATGGCTTTCTGCTCGAGCGTTGTTCCTGCGGAATCCAGAAACTGGAGTGATGCCGTATATCCCGTAAGGTTGAACGCCGATCCATCCGGGTTGGTGATCGTGATGGAAAGAGTCGTTGCCGTGTCTCCTGCCATCATATCGGCATTGGTATTGTAAACCTGGCTCATGCGGCGTTCCTCACGGCGAGAGAGATCCCGTTGGCGTAATATTCGATATGATGGAACATGAACAGGCCCGGAAAATCGGCATGTCCTCCCGAGAGATCGGTGAAGGGAACAATCGGCTCCCACGGATCTGGGGGAACATCCGTCACAAAATCCAGTTCATTCTTGTAATTGATGGTGGGGACATCGATCAGTTCACCGGATTTTCCAGACGGGATGAGGTTCGGGCATCCCATCAGGACAAGGCGGGAAATGGAGAATCCGTCTCTTTTCAGGATCTGTCCCATGATCCCGGCATGAGCCGCCCCCAAGGAATGGCCCACGATCAGAAGCGGTTTCCCGGATGTGATCCAGTGATCGAGATTTCCCCGGCATTCTTCAAGGCCTTTGGAGAATCCAAGAGGATAGGTGCCGACACCCGGAATGTCTTCCGGAAGAAAAGAAACGGCATCCCTGACCCAATCTTCTAAGGTCACCGATCCCCGGAAGGCCAGAATGAGGGAGTCTGGTTTCTCCATGATCCCCACATTGACCCCGTAATCCGTCTTTTCCCGAAGAACCTTGTTGAACGGTCCATCTCCCGATCCCCCCGGTTTAAGCTGATAGAGGGACTGCATTAAAGAGACAAGATCGAGATCGACGGAGGCGGGGGTCAAGAGGGTCATGGGAATCTCCTAGGCCGCTGGAGCGACCGGTGCAGAAAGTTCCGTCAGGATCGTTTTAAGCGTCGCATTCATCTGTCCTGCCGCCGAAGCGATAAGTTCCTGGGCGACGGTCCCCTGGGCCGCGATCACCTGGGCTTTGAGCGCCATCAATTTGGGTCCGGAAATGACAGGATTAAGCACCGCTCCGGGATTTTGCTGCGCCCACGTCAGGAAACTTTCCAGATCCGGACCGATGGCTTTAAGTTCATCCGCGGTCAGGGTGTCCGGAAGGGATTTCAAAATGTTTCCCAAGGTGGAAAAGAATTCCTGAGCATAGTTCGGGGAAGCCATACGATTCTCCTTTATGGTTTTGGGTTTTGATCCGTTCCTCCGGAAGATTTCTGGAGGGCGGCTTGGTACAGTCCATGTCCGACCAGAACGGAAATGATCGGGGACACGGTGGCGAAGAGGGCCTGTGCCGTGATGAATCCTTTCAGCACCAGATAATAGAGCCCTGCCACGATCACCACGAGAAAAAGTCCTCTGGCGAGATACTTGACGAGATCGACGGTTTGCTGATTCACAATGTCACTCCTACGATAGAGGCGGTGCGCGTCACACGGTTATGCCACCCGTTTACATCCACTTTGTTCTTTTCGGACTCGATGGACACATAATACTTGTTCTGATAGGTCAATACCATCTTGCAGGTTTCGACCACATCCGCACGATTCGCGGCCTTTAGCGTGACGGGACCGATCAGTCCGTCCACCGTGACGCCCAATGACGCCTGGAGAAGTCCGATCGCGTGTTCCTGACCGATATTGTAGCTCGCCTGAAAGACAACAAAGTCAAGCTTGTCGGGAAGACTTCCACATCCCGAGGGAATCCAGTATTCGTCAAAGGCGAAATCAGCGGCCAAGTCCCTTCTCGTGTTCATCACGTCATGATGGCCGATTCCCTTGGACTCGCACCACGAGTCGAAAAGGGATTGCGTGATGCCCCACGGAGGTTGTCCGGCAAAGGTGTATTCCTCCAGTATCATGAGATTGCCAAAAGCGTCCGGATAAGTCATTTTATTTTGATTCCCTCTCAAAATGATTATTGTTATGGCTCACAAGATCCCGCAACACTTCATGGATCGCTTTCCGGTCTTCTCTTGCCTCCCGTCTCATTTCCCGAATCTCGTCACGAAGGGAGGTCAAGTCTTCCGTATTGGCCTTTTTTTCCCAGAGCAGATCGATGGATTTGTCATCCCGGTTCCTGAAATAGAAAAAGAGGGCGACGAAGAACGTGAGGAGGGCGTCCCAGATAAAATGTATAGTATGATAGACGCTGTTTTCCTCCACCGTCTCCTTCACTTTCTTTTGATGCGTCGGGAAGGCCGCTTTAGGCATTTCCGTTTCACCATGCTCCGGACGAGCTTTTTGTCCTCTTTGACATCCTCATGTTTTTTCATCACCCCACCTCTTCCAATCCAAAAACAGTGATGTTGACATGGCCTCCCGTAAGGGCGCTTCCAAGGTTAAGCGAGAGGATATTGTTGGTGGCTGAGGAGAGATATCCTCCGCATAAGAGGATGGTCGGAACGAGGACGGTATCAAAGGAAACGGCCGATGTTCCGACATAGGTATACCATGAGCATCCGGGAATCGTCGCCGTTCCATCCTTGAGAAAAATTTGCAGATCGCCGGCCGTCCCCTGCGTGGCCCCTCCTGAGATGGAAAGCGTGAACCCCATGAGACGAAATTTGTTTCCGGTTCCCGGAGTCCAGATGTCCAATGAAGTGGAGCCGGAGGCAATATTCCCCCCATAGATAAAATCAGCAGGCATTCCGTAGGGAAAGGTGAAGACCGCCTGCTTTCCTGAATTAGGTCCGGGATAATTGGATGCCGCCATGCGCTATCTCCTTTTCGAGCGTCGTCCGCCCCTGTGATGCCATTTTTTCATCGTGGCCGCGAAAATGGCCCGTTTCCGGATCTTGGGATTCTTGGAATGCTCCGCTTTCCTGAGCTTCGATTCCGGAATATCCTCCCCTTCCGGGACTCCAAGATCTCTGTGCAAGGCTCCCTTTTTCATGTGCAGGTGCATTTTATGGGCGTATCGTTTTGCCATGATGTCCTCCTTATAAAGTAATGGCCTGCACCGCACTGACAGTCGTGGCCGCATCTACCTCGGCAAACTTGCCCACCAGATCGGCATAGTCAAGCGTCACTGCCGCCTCCATGGCCGCCGCAAGTCCTTGGAGATCGGAAAAGGTGAAGGTCTGGGCCACATTGTTCACATCGACCCATTTCCCGAGCGTCCATGCCGCCGACCCTGCCGCGAGGGTCTTGGCCAAGAGTCCTTGGGCCGTATCGCCGGTAACGAGGACCGTTTTCCCGGAAGGATAAGAAGATGTCACCTCGGCGGCATTCTTGAATGTCACAGGCGCATTGATGGCCGAAAGGTAGGAGGCTTGGAGAATAGCTTTCTGCGCAGATTTTGCCGCTGGAAGGCTCTCCTGAATCACGCCGTTAACCGCCTGATACATCGTTGGGTTCTGAGCCTGAATCTGTGAGCAAGCAATCTCGTTTGCGGGATAGGAAGATGGCTGTTCCATATAGGAATGGGAGCCGATTCCGATGCCTTCCGAATTAATAATAAGCGCAAAGAACATTTAAAATTCTCCTTATGGCGTTGGAATAAAGAACGCTATGATGTTTATCTCTGTCGTACCAGAAATAGTCCAATTTGCTGAGGCAGTAAAATATAGAGTTGTTCCGAGGGGCACCGAAGAAGTTTGTCCAACTAATGATAAAGACTGTACACTATTCCCAGTAGGGTGTGTGGCGGGGTTATACGCACTATTTGATGCAGTGATGGCCCAGGTAGATCCAGCGGACCCCGACCCACTATTGGTAGCAAACATCATAGTTATAAAATAACCGACAGTTGGGGTAGTAAACGATGCTGTGGTTGTACTTATTGATGTTCCTGATCCAGAATTACCAGCGGAAAGACTTCCGGATGCACTGTTTGCCACCTGCCCCAGATTCACGGCCTGACCCGAGGCGGTGGCGGCGGGGACGGTGGCGGTTCCCGTCACATCGAGGGTCGCGATCGTTGCGGTTCCCGTCACATCGAGGGTCGCGATCGTTGCGACTCCCGTGACATCGAGCGTCCCGACGGTCAGTGTGTTCCATGTTCCCGTATTGATGAAGTCATAGAGATTGAGCAGGTCGGAAGGCTGTAAAAGGCCCCGTTCAGTAATATTGGATGGGATGGTGATGTTCGCCATGCTCGATTCCTATCATTTCATCAATAGATGGATAAAAGATCCGGAGGGACCGGACCATGCATACCAGCCCCTCACGGATCAGCCCTCACTTACGGCCGTGTTTGCGGTGGGACCGCTTGTGGCCCCGCCGATGAGCGCGCTTCATGCCTTCGCGTTCATGTTTCCGATCCAGACGAGTCTGTCTCTTCATGTCCGATCACCTCCTTTCTTTTTTGGAATTTTGGCCGGACCTTTCGATCTGGCCAAGGCGATAATAGGCTTGAGGCGGCAATTTCCCTGCCGCTTCGAGGGCTCTCATGAGACGAACGCGCCGCGCTTCCCGTCCCAAATGATACAGGAGGGTTCCCATGAGTTTCGGGGAAGAGGTTGCCGCCATTCCGAGAGCTGGAATCGCATATTCAGGATGATGGAGAAGAAGGGCCAAGGATCCGGCCCCCAATTCTCCCCCGAACATCCGGGAAGCTCCCAAAGAGCGGGGAGCCCATTCCTTCATCATATATCCGGCAAGCCTATCGGCAAATCCCGGATTCAGACGGTCCAGTTCTTCGATCATCTGACGCCGGAAATCCGGAAGCTCCCGCACTCCGGTCAACAGTTTCCGCATGGCCGTATCCGTCGTTCCGGTATGTCCGAGCGAAAGGGCTTTTTCAATCTCCCGGATTCGCCCTTTTTTCTCGGCATAATTTCGCGTCATCTCCTTGTATCCCGGTACATTTTTTTCGAGAATGTCCCGGACAGACTTATGAAGACGCCCTGCCAATGCCGAGGATGGTCCCTCCGACGCCCTGAGATCGGCAAGATGACGCTTGAACGCATCCAGTTCGGGGATTCCCCGCTCCTCCGCCTTTGACCCATATCCGGAGGCCAGATCCAGAATATGACGCACATTCGATTGCTCCGAAGGAAGAATGGAAGACTTCGAGAAGTCCCATTCATGCGTCGCCGGATTTTTTGTGATCCCGAAATCCCGGAGCGTTTCGTGAAGCGTCTGATGAAAGGGAGAGAGATCCAATAGGGGAGGATGAAGCGAAAGATGCTCCCCTGTTCCCATCGGTGCCGTCCGGCTTAAAATTTCTTCCAGACGTTGCTTGTATTCGTTCCCCATTTGGGTATTCAGAGAGCCCACGGCATTTCTTCCGGCATCGATAATGGAGGACTCTCCACGTCCCTTCAAGCCTTCCTTAAACGGCTTTGCGCCTTCGAGGGCTTTTTCGACGGCCCACGGTCCCGCTCCGGTAGTGTAACCCACGCCATGCGAGACCGCTTTCTTGGCCCCTTTCGCCACGGAAGGAGGAATCTTCGCCAAGAGCCTTGTCGGATCGGTCATCCGAGCGACCGGACCAATCTTCCGGGCGGCGGAAAGGGGGGCAAGAAGGATCGAGAGATCGGCCATAACGGAGGCTGGATCCTTGGCGATGGATTCCTTGATCGCCTCTTCCGATCCGTACTTCTTCTTGAGATCATCCCAAAGAGTCTTTGCAAAATTCTCGGGAGAAGATCCGGCTTTCCCCAACCCCTTGACCGTTTCGATGGGATGGAGGATCGGTGCCACCATCTCTTCCCCCATCTTGATGGTCGAAGGGACAAGGTTTCCGAGGGCTTCCTTTCCGGTTTCCGTCCAGGTAAGGGAGGGTTTCTGATCCGGAACAAATTTTTTCGGATCGATGGTGATTCCCTGACCTTTCTTGTCCGGAACGAATTTATTGGGGTCGATGGTAATGGCGCTCATTGATCCCCCAATGGATAGAATTTGTCGCCTAAAAGATATCCCTTTTTCCCGTTATAGGTTCCCGTCACCGCACCGGGAGGGACCGTGGGAGTTTTTGCGGAAAGAATTCCCTTTTTCTCTTTTGATCCTCTCTTTCGAGGATAGGATCCTCCGGTAATTTCCCGGAGCGTTCCTTTGGCTCCTCCGATTCGGGCCGACAATTCCTGTTTGATCATGGGTAGAAGTGCGGAAAATTGTTTGGGACTCACGCCATCCGGAAGGATCCGTTCCGCTTCCTTTCTGGCCGCATCGGAAGAGGCCGCCACTCCAAGAGAGCCAGACACGATCTTGGCGATTTCACCCCGGAGGGTCGTCATGTTGGAAAGCCAGTTCTGAGCCGCCGGATCCCCGGACACATTCGCCTTGTATTCAAGCATGATCCGATTGTAGACCGGAGAAGAGGTCATCTGGTCCGAAAGGGCTTGATAGGCCGGCTCCGTCACCTGATTCATGATTCCTTCCGCCGACTGTTCAAAGGATTGAAGAAGGGCCGCTTGTCCCCCCAATCTTCCCGCCGCGGAAGTTCTTCCATGGTATCCCGCCTGTCTTTCTGCCAGAATACGGGCCGCCTCGTCTCGTCCCACCCCTTTTTCCTTCATGATCCGGTCAATGGCCTTGCTCTGTATCGTCACGTTGACTTGCGGAGAAAAGGGAAGATGAACAGGATTTCCCTGAGCCATTGACGCGGCGAGATTGTCGATCTGGTGTGGGGACAAATCAACATTCCCGAACATCCCTCCCGGAGGCTTGATGTTCAAAAATTTTCCTGTTGTGGGATCATAATATTCATTCGGAATATTTTTCCCGGGATTAAGAGGATCAGGGACAGGCATGAGATTTGGAAGCCCCGTTCTCTGACCGGGGGGAACGGTCATGTAACCCTGCTCGTTCAGGGTATCGGAAAGTTTTTTTGCGGCAACGGGATCCTTGGATCCAAGAGTCGTGACAAGGGATTGCATTTTCGCATTCTGGTTCTCGCCGGAAAGAAATCCTTGCTCTCTAAGTTTTCCGTAATTCAACAGATCCTGAGCCTGCTGATGGCGCTGGGAGAATTGCAATGCCTGCTGTCTCGACTTATCTGCCTGCGCCCGCGAATAGCCCTGTCCGAATCCCGGCAAGAGGCTCATCAAGGTAAAGAGAACGGGATTGGATTGGTGAAAAGACATCCCTTCCTGTGCCGGTCTCTGCGTCTCCTCCATAATGAACTTCCCGAGTCCGGAATCGGGAGAAAGGGACGGCGCGGGAAGATTCTGTCCCTGTCCCTGCCCCGAGTAAGGGAGAAGGAGAGGATTCGCAACGGGTTTTGAGAGAGGGTTATCCTGCGCCATTCAACTGCTCCACGGGGAGGATACATTTCCTCCCGTATAGGTTCCGCCGAATCCGTATCCTGTCCCTAGAGAAGAAGCGCCTCCCGTTCCGGCGGGAAGCCCAAGACTTCCCCCTCCCTGACCCATCGCATAGCCGAGTCCCGCTCCCAATGCGCCAATTCCCTGGGACTGAATCTGCTGAGACCCGGGAACACCGAGGCCGGAGAGTCTCGCCCCAAAGGGAAGTCCGAGGTTGGCGTAGTATTCCCCCGAAGCCATTCGATTGAGAGCCGGTTGAAGCTGCCCCATCACCTGACCGGCAATGGCGGGATTCATGCCGAGAGATCCGGGAACGACCTGACCCGCCGCATTCATGTTGGCGAGAAGTCCGCCTCCGATTCCTCCCACTCCCTGCGGTGTTCCCTGAAGATAATTGATCGCCGCGTTCTGCTGGGTCGGAGAGGCCGCGATAGTTCCGTAGGCTCCCATCACGGAGTTCAGGAAATTCTGCATCCCGAGCTGGCTCTGAATCGCCTGATTCTGGATGTTCTGGCTTTGGAGCTGCGCCATCGGGTTGGTGACCATGCCTGCCATCTAGAGCCCTCCCAAGGCGGTTCCCGCTCCGAACCCGAGAAGTCCGGAGGAGAGGGCCGATGACGTCTGCGGAACCGAAGGCATCGAGACGGCCGGATGCGGGACCATGAACGGAAGTTTCTGACCCTGCATATAGTTCTGGATTCCCTGCTGTTGCATCGAGAGAAGGGGATAGGATTCGGCCTGTGCCAAGTTCGCCTGCCAGATGTTGGGAGATTGGGAAAGTCCCCGTTCCGCGATATTTCCCCCGACCTGGTTCTGGATGTTCTCGACCGCTCCCGCCGACAGGGGTTGCGTCTGTGAGGCCGTTCCCTGTGCCAGATTCTGGGGATTCATGGCCTGATTCAGATAGTTCCCGAGAAGGTTCGCCATGACGTTATACTGCGCCATTTGCGCCCCGGCACCCGCCTGTTGGTTTCCCAATGCGGCCAATTGAGTATAGGGGTTGGTCACGATTCCGGCCATCTATCCTCCTGTTTCCAACAAAGAATCGATATAGCGGGACACGTCTCCGGCGGTAAGGCATTCGATTCCCCCGAAATCGTCCGGAACCCTGATTCCCCATGTTTCCTCGATCTTAAGCGCGAGGTCCACCATATCGAGAGAATCGAGGCCGAGATCCTTGTCCAGTTCGGAGGAATCGGTAATCTCGTCCTTTCCGGAAACTTCGGCCAAAAGGCTTCTCATGCGGTCGTTCACAGTCCGGGTCCTCCCAAGGCATTCGGATTCTGCTGGAGATACTGTTGCACAAGCGTCTGGATATAGGGCGTCTGGTTCGTGAATCCCGAGGCCCATGCCGCCTGATTCGCCAGAAATTCCGGGGTCAATCCGCCCATTCCCGATCCCACGTCGCTCTTGATGAGGCCGGGGAGCTGTCCGATGGCTCCCGAGGAAATCGCCGCCCGCTGTCCAGCCGAAAGCTGGTTCACCGGGGTTGCGGCTCCCGTGGAGGTCGGGGAGACCGGAGTTGTCGGGGCCGGTGCGGCTGTCGGAACCGTTTGGGTCCCGGAGAAGGAAGGGGGCTGAAAGGTTTGAGGTCCCGGTTGTCCTGGTCTCGGACCCCATTGTCCCGTCTGGGCGTAATTCTGGACATTTCCGGGAACCCAGGAGAGAGGGGAAAGACCTGCCAGTCCCTGTCCGATTTCACCGGGATTGCCGGTAAAGATTCCTCCCACCGTCTTGGCCGCTCCCTCGATCGGAGCCGCGATCGCATTTCCGACCGCTTGCAAAGTTCCGCCCATCAGTTGATCCTCTTCATCATGATCTTCTCGAAATCCTCGAATCCCATCCGGGACAGAAGAGGCGAGAAGTCCGGTTCCGGTTTGACGTGATGCTGAATGAACGTGATCCCCTTCCCCTTGAGGTCGGATTCCATAAATTCGAGCATCCGATAGGCCACAAGTCCCTTCCGGTATTCCCTGTCCAGATAGACGATATCCACGGACGCGAACCCGGCTCCCGAATAATGGAGCCCCTTCATCAGCATGGAGACGCAGTATCCTATCAGTTTTCCCTCGCTTCGTGCCGTCACGATATGGAGCATTCCCGCCTGACTCATGGCGTAATACCGCTGAAAGTCAGGGGAGAGCGGAATATCCCTGTGCTTCCACAGTTCCGCGTAATGCTCTTTCAGGAGAGGAAGAAACTCGCAGAGAAGAGCGTCCGAAAAAGGTTCGAGGGCATAAGCGATTTTCATCGTCATCCGTTTATGTAAAATATTGCGAAACCGTTTCCCCCATTGCCGCCACTTCCTGCCCCCGTCGATCCGCTCCCGCCTCCGGAAGAATAAACGGTTCCATTTATGAGATAAGCATAGGGAGGAGATCCCGAATAAATAACTGATCCCAAATAATACATCGGCCAGGATCCCCCATTATTTCCACCGGCATCATATCCCGCTTGAGAAAGAGACCAGGTGACATTGAAGACCGGAACATCTGTAATATTGTAAAAATAGGGAATGGCTCCCCCATTGGCCCCTCCTGCTCCCCCCAAGCCGGGGGAACCCGTAATTCCTCCACCCCCTCCGAATCCTCCTGAGGCTTCCAGGGAGAACGAGCCATAGGTCAATTGGGTTGGATCCCCTTGATTCCCGGAGATAGCAGATCCTCCTCCCGTTCCTCCCGCTCCTACGATGACAGTCATGGAAGATCCGGGGGAAAACAAAACACTTCCGGATATGAGAACTCCGCTGGCTCCTCCCCCCCCTCCCCCGCTCGATTGGCCTCCTCCTCCTCCTCCCCCTCCTCCTGCCAGGACAAAGGAAAGAGGCTTGGTCTGCGAAGCGGGGACCACAAAAGTATAAGACCCAGGCGTGGTATAGACGACCGGCGCGTTCGGCGTCTGGATCAGGGGCTTCGTGCTGTTCTGCAGGATTTTCGTAAACTGGTTGACGACCCCCGTTCCAACAAGGGAAGCCGGGCTGTTTGTCGGAATCTGGAACTTGTTGACCATCCCATTTTGATTCGCCATTACATGACCCTCCCGACCGTTCCCACCGTCTTGGGCTGGGTCTCGAAATGGAAGGCTTCGATTTCGACCTGACCGGATCCGTACACATCCATGTATCCCGAATAGGCCAGCCGCATGATGGAGCAGGTCGTCATCCCGTCCGTCGTGGCCGGATTATAGACGGCGTTTCCGTAGAGAGAAAGACCATAGACCCCATTGGCATTGACCGTTCCCGTAAAGGCATAGGAGAGGGTCGGACGGAGGGTTGCCGTTCCGTCCGCCACCGTCACTCCCGTAGGCGTAGGGGTCGCAGAGGACGAGAGAACCCGGAATCGCAGTTGAAGCCATCGGAACCAGGAGAGCGTATTCGGGTCGATAAAGACTTCGGGCGTCCGGAAACTCCAGTTGATCGCAGTTGAAGCCGTATCCCACCCGGAATCCCCATACTGCCATCGTCTTAGGCATCCATCGGACGCCGATCCCAGGACCGTCATCGGCTGGGAATTGTCCGTGATCAGTTGCGTCATCGAGGAGACGAAGAAGGGAAGATCCACGATGGTCCATCCCTGAAGGATCAGATCGTAGACGAAAAGGCGGTTGATCGCCCCCTTGTTCCCCGTGGTCGGGAGTCCCATGACGTACATCGGGGGATTCGCCACGAAGGTGCCCAGCCCGTTCCCGATATAATTCCAGTCCACCACCGTAATACCCGGCTCCGACCATTCCGCGAAAAGATAGGGCCGGATTTCCTCGGAGATGATCTTGTCCCGCATCCCGTCGAAGACCGCGACCCCCAGATGGCTCATCCGGATGATTCCGACCCCAGACATGAAGGCGATGGTGCGGGGAGCGACGCATCCGAGATTGGTCTGGGCCGCCGCGATGGAGAAGTTCGAGGCGCCGGGAGACCCGATCATCTGATAGGTCGAATATTCCTTGAATGCCACCAGAGCGGACTGGGGAGCGATCCCGAATTCGCTGATGGACATGGAGGATAATCCCGTTGCCTTCTGTCCGTCCGAGAGTCCGATATAGCCTTGGTTCAAAGGATTCCAGCTCTGGAGGTCCTGAAGGTCCGAGACCCACCATGCCGATTCCCCGGATCCCGTCAAGGTGTCGGGAGGGTCCGATCCCACCCCGAAAAGCCAGATCGACCCCTCATGGTAAGCTCCATGCATCCCGCCATAAGGAGCCGCCGCCGTGACCGATCCCATGTTGGTCCATGTAAGTCCGGTATTGCCGTCCGTCACGGTATCTCCGACCGTCGTCGGAAAGGTCGGCGCGGAATTTCCCGACACTCCTCCGGGATTAGCCATATAATAATAGCCGTTCCCGGTGGAAGGAGTGATGAGGTTTCCCGCCGCATAGGAGGTATTGGGAGCCCATACGTTCGAGACCCCCGCCGCATTGAAGGTGTTCGTCACCTGCTCGAGGGGAGCATTCGGAACCCCCGACCATTGCCAGACCGTATTGCCGTATCCCGTCAAAAAGATGACCCCGCTCATGGTCTGGACGATCTGGGGCGGAAAGGGTCCCGGTGTGGCGGTGAATGTCCCGACCGTGGTAAAGGGATCGTTTGTCATGTTCACCACGGTCCACCCGGAATTGTTATCGTGAAACAGTCCCACGGTCGAAATATCGTTCGAGATGGAGAACGCCTGAGATATCGCAACAAGTGATTTTCCGTACGCCGGGACAGGAGTCGCGTTCCCGTTCGGAGAGGAGATGATCCGCGTCCCGTCGCAGGTCACAAGGCCTCCCCGGTTCGTTCCCAACAGATTGATGATCCGGGGGAGCGTGTTCTGGGGTTGCGTGAACCGCGTCGTGTTCGCACTGATCAGCTTCTTGAAATCATTGAACTGACGGACGGTGTTGGGCATCTATTTTCTCAAGTTTCGCTTTGGCGTCATCTTAAGCCACTTTTTGCAATTCCATCGGGATTTCTTTCCGCGCTTTCTGTCTCTTTCCTGCTTGGCGAAGCAGGCCCTCATCTGGGCTTTGTTCTGGAAGGGCATTCTTGCTCCTATGGCACAATGACCGATCCGAACGGACCCAGAGGGTAGACGCCCGGAGGTCCGGTATCGAACCTCGGAAGCCTGTTTCTCCGCATGATCTGCTTCTGCTGGGACAGGGCCGTCGCTTTCGCCATGAAAGACCCCTGCAATTCCTTCGCTTCCGCCAACGACTGGATGCCCTGCTTGAACCGATACAGGATGAAATCGGTCAGGGCCGTTTCCCAGTTAGGAGGGGCGTCCAATGTATCCGTCGAGTCTCCGGGGAAACAGTGACGGGCAAGGCGATACCCCGCCACCATGAAGTTTCCTTCATAGACGGGCGTTCCTATGTTCCATGTCTGCCGTTTCGATCCTCCGATTCCACGCGTGACATTGGTATAGGTCGTTCCGGTCTGATTATTGAAGTAGCACCATTCCGGGAACCGGTTCTGAGCCGGATCGTGGATCATCACGCAACCGATATTGACCACATTGGTGTCGGCGGTGGGATTCGTATTGACCACATTTATGGTCGTGTCCGTCGTTCCGAGGGGCTGGGAAAGGGTCGTATTGTTCGCCGTCCGAAGAGCCTGCGGCCACATTTCCATGATGAGACGCCCCGCCACATGGTTCATCGTGCAGATGGAAGGGATTCCGGCGATGGCGTTGTAATAGAACATGTTCTTCCGGTAATCGAGAACGATAGGCCATCCGTCGTACCAGACATTCGTGATCTTGGACCAATAGACCGGAAGTTCGACCTGACCCATTCCGGCAGTCGTCGGGAATCCTGCCCGATCAAGAATTCCTCCCGTCATCCGGCAGAGTTCGTCCAATCCCTCGTTCATCCATCGGTAGAAGGACGCGGCGGAAAACTGGACGCCGTCCGTATCGGGGAGCCATGCGGTGTTCTGGAGGGGGAGAAGGGTGTATCCGTTGGCGTTCGAGGCGATATTGTAGGGCGACGTGACATTCCTCTCCACGTTCGTCTCGTTCTGGGAATACTGTCCCCAGTAGACGTTCGCCTGACAGTTGGGAGGAATAGCCGGGATCGTGACGGCGATCCCTCCCGTAGAGGTCGTCGTCAGAGAAAGTTCATAGGCGGTCGTCTCTCCCCACTGGTTGGACCAGGTGAGAGCGACGTACCATGTTCCTGCGGCGAGCGTGCCGGTCGTGGAAGCGGCGAGGGAAAAGCTCCCCGAAGAAGGGGGCTGAACAAGAAGGCACGGGTCCTGTGCGAGCGCCCGTGCCGAGATGATGGCATGACCGACGGTGGAGGCCGCCGCCAGTTCCGAGGATGTCCAGATCGGGATGGAACTCACCGGACCGTCTCCCCGACCTACTGGGAACCGGCATATTCAAAGTCAAGCGTCCCGGTGGGACTTGTCCCTCCCCCCGTCGGTATGATGACGAACGATGTCACGGCGGTTTCGGTCTGGAAGATATGCGATATATCCACAGTCAGCGAGGTTCCGACCGAATAGGCGGGACTCTGGAAAAGAAGCTCTCCCGTGGTCGCGCTGTTGGCGTATACGTTGAACTGCCATGTCGGAGAGGTCCCCGTCACGGCATAGAGTTTCAGGCGGAACATCCCGTGGATCAGATAGACGGTCGTTCCCTGAATCGCGGTCGTTCCCGCGACAGTCAGGGTGACCGCCGTTCCGGATGTTAACGTATTCCCCACCGAAGACCCGGCATAGTCGTACTGCATGATGCCGGACAGGAAGGGTGTGATGGAATTGGTAAAGGCCATTTTTTACTCCTCATCCCTTAAGGTGAAAGTGATTGTCCGTCCCATGCGTTCTAGGTGATGCCCGTGATCTGCACCTGGGTTCTTGGCTGGACGCATGTCACCTGCCAGGTGGTGGAGATGTAGCTGGTATAGACGAGCTGTTGCGTTGCCATGATCCACGGATGGACCTTGAAGAAGTCGTACTGAAGAAAGATCGGATAGAGATATTTCGTGTTCAGGATGTAGGCGGTCGTTCCTGGAACCCATCGGTCCATGATGACCACGGCCTTGTTGAACCGGAAGTTCGAGGCGAATCCGGCCTGCACCGCTTCCTCGTCCGCGAATTCGTTGAAGTACCGGATGTTCGGAATGAACTGATTGGCGAACGCCGCATAGCTGGTCTGGTTCATGGTCATGTAATCGGGCTCGTCCACCCCGTAGACGGTCTGCCAGTAGGCGGACATGGCTGTGGCTCCCGTGAGGGCACCCCCTCCGGACTGGTTGACAGGAGTCTGGGGACGCCAGAAAGCGTTGGCCGACAAGGACCGGTTGATGCCTGCGATGGTGTTGGAGGTCGAACTGACCCAGTTGGGGATATTGTCCACATCGAGCGAAGAATTATAGGGAGAAACGCCCCACAACGCCTGGGAGAGAGTCTGGATGAAGGTTCCCGACGCCATCTGGAAGATGGATTTGACGTAATCGAGGCCCGAGGCATTTCCCATGTTGGCCAGGATGTCCGTATAGGCCACGGTCACCGGCTGCTGATAGTTTCTCCATTGCTGTTCGGAAGGCTGGATCGGGTCCGGAACGGCGGTGGTCAGCATCATGCCGCCCCAGTAAGGGCCTCCGTTCGGTACGGTCTGGAACCCGATGGGGGTGACGATGGCACCACCCTGCACTTTCGGGGTCTTCCCCTTGGCGCGGGTCATTCTCCAAAGGGTCGGGGAAGGAATGAGAATGTTGTCGGCAATGAATGGCTGGACGGCTTTTAACGTAATGGCATCCATCGTCGCCAGTGCCTGGATCGGCGGCTGAGACAGCCCGAATCCCACGGTCGCGGAATAACTGGACATAGAAGGCTCCTTGGTGGTTGGTTTCGGGGTGTCCGAGCCGCACGGCTACGGTCCCGCTATCTCCCGAACAGATTTCTGAATTCGGGATCGTTGGATAATCCGGCAAACGCTTCGTCCATGGACTTTGGCGTATTGGCCGGGTTCGTTCCCAGAGCCGAAGAGGAAGGCGGCGGAAAGAAGGTCTGTCCCCGGTTTTCCCGGAGCGCCTTCTCGTACCCTTTCCGTTCGGCTTCCGCCATCAGACGCTCCTGGGTCTTCGGACCCGAGATCTTCTGATAGGCTTTCCGGACATCCGGAATCTTGGTGTTCGGATTCTTCTGCCGGTAAAAATCGTTCCAGAGTTCTTCTTTCAGCGCCGTCTGATAGGCGGTCTCGAAAGTGACCTCGGGATCACGGTCCGGAATGCTTTCAAAATCGCGACGGGCACCTTCCATCAGAAACACGTCCCCGTATTGCCCGATGAACTGACCCAGACCCTTGATCTGTTCATCCTTTTCCTTGAGCGCCTTTTCGAGTTCCGAGAGCTTGGAAAAGGAGGGTTCCCATTTCTTCGTCAGGGCCTTGATCAAAGGTCCCACCGTCTCGTCGTTCATGTACGGATCGAGGGGATCAGCCGTTATAGCCGGATTTTGGGGAATCGCATTTCCCATCTTGGCCACCATCTCCGCGTTCTGGGCTTCGAGTTGCTGAATGTAGGCCGCCGCGTTCTGGGCGATCTGCTGGAATTCCTCTTCCTTTTTCCGAAGATCGGCGGAGGAGGAAGACATCTTCTGCTCGAATCCCTTGTAGGCTCGACGAAGTTCCGAAAGCGTGACATCCTCTCCGAGTTCGGAGAGCAAATCCTTTAACAGTCGGTCGTCCGGAATGTTCGCATCCCGGTAAATCTCTTCGATGGATCGCTTTGGCATGACTGTCTCCTTTCCTCTCCGTCAAAAACGGGTCGAGGATGGGCAAAAAAATTTTCCGGTGTTCCCAGGGAACGTCCCGGAGGTTAGTATTGCGCCGAAGGCATCACGCCGGAGGTCGGGAGGGAATTGACGGGCGTGATGTTGGCATTCATTCCGCCAGCCTGCTGGGCCGCGGCCATTCCGATGGGGCCGGGCTGGATGGGAGCCGCGTTCTTTTCGATCTTGTCGATCACCGTGTCGATCTGACGGTAGATGTTGGCAAGATCCTTGGAGACATCAGTCCCCTGCGTCTGGGCGGAATAGGGAATGAGATGGGCGAAAGCGAGTTTGGACTGCTTGAGCAAATTGCTCATATACTGCGGATCGGCCTGCATCCGGCGCGAGAGAAGTCTCCCCATGATGGGGGGCATCATGCCGGGCCGTCCCGTGGCATCCTGCGCCGGAGGCGATCCCGCCATCAACTGAGCCAGCATCCCGGCCATGGGATTGGGAGAAGGAGAGGCCGGTGCCGCGCTTCCCGGTGTCTGACCGGGGGCCACGGCGGGACCGATTCCGCGTCGTGCAAGAAGAAAACTTAGCGGAGAAGTGCCGGGCTGAATCGGCATCTTTTATCTCCGTCCCTTCCGTCCGCCGCCATCGACTCCGGGGAATCCTCCGGGATTGGGGGCGTCCTCATAGAGCATGGAATCATCGACTTCGACGCCGATGAACGGTTTTTCGACGGGGGAGCAGAGAGGAGAAACGAATCCCTGCGAGCCGGGGTTGTGAATCGGTGGATAACTTTCGGATCCGCTATCGGTCGGATTGGAATGACGCTTAGCCATTACGATCTCCTTTTTCTCGGACGAGGTTCCTCATCCGATTCGGGATGAACAAAACCGAGGGGATCCGGGCAGTCGTCGCGCATAAAGAGCCCCATGCCGAGGTCGAATCCTTTATATTCCGGATCGGTGATGGTGGCGAGTTCCAGACGGTTCTGGACAAGGCGAGATTTTCCCATGATCCCCTCCGTGGAAAGACGGTGATATTGAGGAGACCATATCCATTAAATAACGAATGGTCAAGGGTATTTATGATTTTTTGGGAATTTTGTGATGAATTGTGATAATCATGAGGCTAGTTTTGCGGGTGGCTGATTCCGTACCGCCATGTTTTCCCGATCCGGAGAATGGCGATTCCCATCCGTTCGAGACGGCCCTCGGACCGCCAGTTGATGACGCTGTTCGGGTGAACTTTCAAGACTCTTGACATTTCTTTCGTGGTAAGCCATTTGATCGTGGGGTCGAACCATATTTCCGGGAGGGATTCGGAGGGATGATTCTCGCAGTGCATGAGATGGGTGACCGGATCGAAATTGACGGCCCGTTTCATGCAGAAGGAGCAGAGAGGAAAGGTGTCGGAGTCTTTCATTTTTTGTGATGGCTCTCGGCTTGGTGTTTTTCCTTGGCGGCGGCCTGCGCCTGCGCCTCTTTGGCAAGCTCCTCGTAGATCTCGTCGGAATCGGGAATCCGTAAAAATTTCAAAGCGTGCTTGACATCGATCAGACCGAGGTTACGAAGGACCGGGACCATCGTCCGGAGCGACGCCGCGCTCATGGGTTCGATCGATCCGGGATCGAGCTGGATCCGGACGTTCTCTCCCCGAAACGGCTCGAATTTGAGATACTTCGTCTCCCGGATGTCGTCTTCCGCCAGCTTCTCCACTCCGTAATGGTCGAGATAGAACCTCGGTTCAAGATAATAATCCTGCATGGTATGAAGAACGATTTCGGACGCGCGCTGGATGGCTTTTCCCAGAAGCTTTGTCCGAAGGCGCGTGATCCCCATGGAAGACTGCGTGGCCCCTTCGATCAAGGAAGACGAGATGTTGCCGCCCTTGACGTTTCCCAGACGGGCTTCGTTGAACCCCTGGATCTCCTTCTGGTATTCCAGGACCTTGAAGGGAAGATCGGCCATCTGGGGCGGAAAGGGCTGGGGCATGAGCTGGGTGGGAACTTCCGAATTGGCCGGGATGACATGGACTTCCCCCGCGACACCCCCGAAATTGTCGAGGTCGATCTGGGTGTTCTCCTTGATGAAAAACATTCCCTTGTTGAGCCTCGCGGCGTTGTCTAAAAGCTGGTTTAACAATTCCTGCGCCGTCGATTGCATCGAGGCCGTGAACTTCATCGCGGGGGGATTCCAGAATCCCTGCACCGGAGGAGTGCAGTGAATGTCCGCAAACGGAAAGGTCCGGTAGGGATTGGGGGAATCGTAGAGGATGGTTCCCTCGCATTCCACGATCATGCGTCCATAGGGATACTTCTTGATCATCTTCGGAGCCGGAAGAATGGTCTTGACGGGAACGCCCTTCAGGGCGGCCATCTCTTCCCGGTCGAGTTCGATGGTGGTGGAGTCCTTGATCCAGACGGTCCGGAGAAGGAACATTCCGTCCGTGGTCTTAAGACGGGTGTTGTCAGCCCCGAACACGCTCCGCATGGGACCCATCGGCATTTCGAGCCCCAGAAACTGCGTCACTTCCGGGATTCCCTTCCGGGAGCGTTTTAAAATATCGTCGGCGTGATAGGGATAGCGCATCCGGATCTCGTCGATATACTTCATGTCCTCTTTCAGCATGAACCAGCAGTCGTCCAAAGTCGTGCAATGGGGATCGACATAGATATGGGAGGAGTTGACGCATTTCCCCCAGACCTTTCCCATGCCGTCGTATCCGTTGGGATCAAGTCCGAATTCCACGAATCCGACGCCCGCCATGAGGCTCCAGAGCGTCGCCATCATGAATTCGATGTTCCACGCCTCCTCGCGCCACACGCCCCGGACGATCTTCTCCATCTCCTTCAATCTCTGGAGATTCCCGTTCCCCTCCTTGTGGATGTAGAAGAGAGGGATGGAATCGGTAAGGTCGTTGGCTTCGATGAGGAGAAGATACTGGAGGAGGGGAAAGAAGGTCTGTTCGCCGGATTCGGAGAAGGGGACGCGGGTCATCCCGTAGAACTCCTCGATATACTTGAGATACCCGTTCCCGATCTTCGATTCCCGGAACTGCGAGGCGTTCGATTTCAAGTTCTCGATCTCTCTCACAAGCTCCGCCACGGGTTTCGAGACGGGTCCGGAAATGGGGCCGGAACTCATGGTGAGGGGATAGACGGTGGAGGATTGCCGATAATCAGCCATTGTAATCCTTATCGAAGGGGGAGAGATGCACTATGGCTCTTTTTCCTTTTTCCGGCCATTCTTTTCCTTCCATTCTTCCTATCAGATCTTCATATTTGATAAAATCCGGTCCTTCACCTTTTTGGACCAGATCCATCAATTCCGTCATTGCGCGATCCATTTTTTGATCGAATTCCCTTTTTTTAATTCTATTCTCTTCATCTTCCTTTTTTCTTTTTATTTCAACAAATCTTATGTTAATCCTGTCATAAACAAAATAAAACAAACAAATTATAATGGAACCAATCAGATAGGCTATTATTAACCCCAAAATTATGGCTAAAAGATTCATGTCCACCGGAGGGACCTTTTCTCTATTTTGCCGCGTGTTCGAGATTCATCGAGCGGAGGAGATCCCCTCCCGATTTCTTGCCGCCCGACGCATCGGCGGATTTGAGCTTTTCGAGATCCAGGAGAAGTTTCGGGGCGTCCGCGAGATCCATCGCGCCCGAGGCCACCATGATCCCCATCGTCTTGACGAACGCCACCTGGAATTTCCCGTAGGGACGGTCGTCCATGGCGTCGAGATTGTCGGCCAGGGTCTCGAAGAGTCCGGTCAGCGTCCGCTCGATGTGATGCGGAAGTATGTTCCCGTCAGGGCTTTCCGAGGATCTTTCTGACGGTTTCGTTCCGGATCCGGGTTTCATGGCTTCCAATCTTGGCTTTGGCATAGCTTACCGCTCTCCCCACTTTTTTTCGGGCCGCCGCCATGTCCTCCTTCGAGAGGATCTTGGCGGAGAGCTCCTTGTTTTCCGTGATCCGGGAATCCGAAAGGGTCCAGTCCTCGGGTCCCCGCTTCTGGGTAAATTCCTTCTGCGTCCTGAGCGTCCGGACGGTCCAGACATCCTCGTTCGCGTCTCTGGACCATTCCTCGAGCGTCCCCTCGAAGGTCTCCATGAAGAACCAGAGGGGGAATCCGGAATCGGAATAGCATTTCCCCGATGGCATGAGACGATAGTATTTTTCCATCAGAGGATCTTCTTTTTCAAGAGGTTGCCCGGCGTGTTCGGTCCGCCCATCTTCCTGAGCCTTCCGGTGGATTTCTTCACGAGCTTCTGGAGCTGTTTCAGATTCTTCATCATGTAGGCCTGATCGGGGGGAAGAACGACGGGAGACTCGGGGAGATCGTCCAGCACTTTCGTCCGGGCTCCCGAGAATACCGGGGCCGGGTAATGGAAGCAGGCCATCCATCCGATCATGCCCGCCATCAGGATGTCGTCGTTTCCATACGTCACGTCCCAGTTCCCGAATTCCTGCTCCGCGTTCTCCATCTGGACCACCAGGGCTTCGTCCTTGATCAGAAGGCCGTCTTCCCTTATTCCCGACTTGAAGACGCTCATCAGGTCCTGCCTCGACCGGTGCGTCGTTTCCCATCCGTAGGCGTTGGACATCTGGTTCTTCACCCGGTCGTTCCGTCCCTTCCAACGGTAGAGATTAGGATAGCCCCATTCGTCCCGGATGACCTGCTGGGTGTGGTTTCCCCATCCCCCGGTCAGCTCGATGATGAGCATGGCGTTGTTGTACCAGCGTCCAAGAAGGTTTAACACGAGGGCGAAATTGACGGGATCGATCCGGGCCGAAATCCGGGCGGCCTGTCGCTTGTGCGTCCCGTTCCACAGGACGGCGGCGGCGAAATCCGACTCGATGTCCTCGCACTTGGCGGCATCGGCCCCGAGGTAATACCGTGAGTCGGGATCGGGGCTTTCCCATATTTTGAGATACCCTCCCCGCTTCGGGATGTAGGAGAGATATTTTTTGGAGGAGGGATCGATGACGAATTCCCCTTCCTGTCTCGGTTTTTCGATACCGGACCGGGCGGATTTCAGCTCGTCGATGAAGAACATCTTATATCCGGAGGAGATGAACGCTTCCTCTTCGGTGTTATGCGTCAGAATGCCGTTAGCAGAAAAGCAATGCGCCTCTTCAATGGTGAAATCATAGGTAATTTCATCGATTCCGGTATCTTCTATGGAAACTACGTAATCCCCTTCCCCCATCGAAAGATGATGGCCTTTTTTTCCTGATTTCATTCTTTGAATTTTTTCGTTTTTTCTTTGACCGATGAATCCTATTTCTTTTCTGAAAATGTCCACCGAAGACATGGAGAGGACTAAAGGAAAAAGCTGATATTCTTTCTTGGAGGCTGATCGTTTAATATTTTTGGAGATGGATGAAAAAATCCCGAATCCCAGAAGCAATAATTGAACCTCTTGCATGAATTCTTTGTAAGAAGATCCCACCCTTATCGCGTTTCCGGAGGCTGAACCGTCGGCCTCGAAAAGCCCTTTCAAGAATTCCGCCACAATGTATTTGGGAGATCTTAATATACATTTCGGAACATGGATGATTCTTTTTGCGGCTTTATTCAAGGTTTGACTTTTAAAAGGTCCACATCGCTTTGAATCCTGCCAATTTCTCTTGATCAATCCGAGGTCTTCAAATAAATACCACAAAGATTTGGGAAGTTGGCTAAATACGACGACCGCTCCCTTCCTTCCCTTTATCCTTTGAATTTTTTTCAGGGAAGTTGGACCGATCAGGGATTCCATCAACCGAGATACATCCCGGACTATATCTTCATCCTGGGCATCGCAACAAATTTCAACCCTTCCGGAATAAAAACTTCCATCCCCCATGTAATATCCGAGAAAGCGTCCCCATCGTTCATCAATCTCGATCTTCAACTCCGACCCCGGTATGGGATTCCATATTTTGACATAGGGCGTATCGGAGAACCGCGGATTCCGGAGAATGATTTCTTCCCCTTGTAGGAGGTCGGCTAAAGGAACGAATCCTCTTTCCTTAGTCATGACGGGGTGATCGGATGTTCCCTTCAATTCCCTTCCGTATCGGGTTTTCACTTTCCATATTCTCGAAATGGGTTGCGGTCCCCATTTCTGGATCATTCCGGACTCCGATTGTCGGCATCCTCCCGCATCCTCTATTCTGATAATTCCCTTTTCCGTCGAGACCAGTGTGTCCCCCGTCAGGCATAGCGGATATTCCTGTTGAAAGAGATTGACATCCCCGGAATATTCCCCCTCGATCTTGGATCTCCGGAAGGCGATCTGCTCGAAGGTGAGCCCCATTTCGTGATGAAGCATCTCCTCGTCTTCATCGATTAACGAAAACTCGGAATCCACGGGACGGACACAGGAGGCGTCCAGCGTCCAGGGGATGAAGACCGGGATGTAATCGGACTTTTCTTCGAGCGCTGACATATAGAGCTTGTAGTAGGCTTCCCCCTGTCCGGTCTTCCCGTTCGCCGTCGTCTCGATCAGAATCATGGTTTCCGGAGAATAGCTGACGGCGGAGGTGAACGCGGCGATGGCTCCGAACGGATAGCGGGAGGCTTCGGTCAAAAGGAGCGCATGGGCCGTTGGTCCGCGTCCTCCCTTCAAGGCCCCCGCCGTGTCGGACCTTATGAAGGAGTTCGCCCCGTTCCCGTGGTCGAAGAGGATGGTCTTGGTCGTGCCCTTCTTCATGGAGCGGTGGTAGAGGGCAACCCACATCTTGAGGCAGCGTTCGTGGAGAGTCTTCGCGGTGTCGGTTCTCTGGGCGATCAGGTAGCATTCCCGGTGGGGAAAGGCGTGCGCATAGGCGGTCATCATGACGAGAAAGAAGGTCGAGAATCCGACCTGGCGGTTTTTAAGAACCACAACTCTCAAAGGTTTCCCGTCCTGCTCCCGCATCCGCTGGAGCGCCTTTTCCTGAGCGGCGTTGGGACGGAAGAAGATCTCCCGCCCGTCCTTGTCGATGATGGGGAGGCCCGGAAATTCCTCGGCCCCGACCTTCGCGCCATAGAGGTAGGGGGAAAAGTCTTCGATCTTCACGGGTCAGTCTGTCTCCGCGACAGAGATTCCTTTGGCCACAAATTCTCCGCAGGATGTCGTGGTCGACATCACGGGGGGAAAGAACCCTTGCGGGACCATCGACATGGAGCCTTCCTTCCCCTTTAAGGCATCGGGGGGCACCTGAAACGGGATCAGCTGGACGGTGGGAGGATACCGGAGGCACATCCCCGCCTTCTTCGTTCCCACGATCTGGGTCGGCTGGGGAAGAAAATGATCGCAATCCCCGCACATCTCGCGCACGTTATTCATTTTTTCTTCTCCTCCTCGTATACTGCCGCATTTCCTTCCCCGTCCAGAAGCTCCGCCCACAAAGAGCCGTTTTCAAACTTCCATTCGCCCACCGTCATGATCCCGTTCGAGACTTCCTTGGGGAGGACTTCGCGAAGTTCCCCGTATTTCTCTTCCCCGTATTCGATGATCTCTTCGACCCGAATCTCGGTCCGGATCTTGCCGGAAAAAAGCGATCCGATAGGAATCTTCTCCGTGTCCGAACGCGAAAACGGCATCGGGGCAAACGAGGAGACCGGCGTCTTCCCCCACTCCGACAGGAACATCCGGACATAGGAGACCGCTTCCCGGGCCTTCTCCGTATCGGCGGGGAGAATCCCGTCTTTCAGATCGCGTTCCAGCGAGACGAGCGCCCCCAACATTTGACCTAAAGACGGCACGAGTCCCGTCTCGCCGGAGGCCGACCGGACCGATCCCCACCGGTCCCACTGGGACAGCACTTTTTCCTCATCGAGTCCCGAAAGCGCGATCAGGGAGGAATCGAGAGGCGTAAACCTTTCCTTACGTTCCGGCATATTTGGCCCCTTCCCGCATCTCGATGTTCTTTCGCTGGTTTAATTCAAATTCCTGCTGGGCCTTGTCGAAGCAGGTCCGGGAACAGCAGAGCCTCTGGATCGCTAGACCCGTTTTGCGGTCGAATCCCGGAACGCGTCCCATCGGATGAAGCCTGATGGTATTCCCGCAGATCCCGCATTTCTGGAACGCCTCCTCCTGCTCGACCCGCGCGATGTATTCCCCCAGCTCCCGCTCTCCCGCGCAGAGCTCCACATAGAAGTCCTTCAGGACGGCCATCCCCTCCTCCTTGAACCGGATTTTCTTGAAATTCTCGCGCACGATCTCAAGGGGGGTCTGGGGCAGGGATGTTTCCATTTTGCCCTCGGCGTTTTCCGCAAGGGCGTCCAGTTTTCTCGACGGTCGTCCGGCCATTCGTTTACTCCTTCTGGCAGTAGTTGTAATCCCCGGAGGAGAAGCAGTAATCCTGCGACCCGTCCGGATGGTTGATGATCGAGCCGTTCGGGTCGAACACCCCCGGAGACGTCCCGTCCGATGACGATCCGCAATCCGAGGACCAGGACCGTATCCCGTTCGACAGAAACCCGACGACAAGCCCCATAAGAAAAACAAGCAGAATCTTCTTCACAGCCTCACCCTCCTGGTTCCCGGCGTGGTTTCCGGGTCCCCGTTGTCCACCCCGTGAATCCCCTTGATCTTCGGATCCTTCCTGTACCCTTCCTTGGTCAGCACCCGCAGGCTCTTCCGGCAGGCCGTGCAGAGAAAGCTCCACGTTTTCTCCTGCTCGTACGCCTCGACATACCGGTTCTTCCCGAAATATTCGCACTTTCGATTCTCGCAGGGAGGATTAGGACGGCCCAACGGGAACCTCCCCTTCCACAGGCTTCCACGTCCTCACTATCTCCGCCGTCTCCGGATCGGCCCAGATCCGTCCCACCATCGCTCCCAACGGCTCCGGCTTCCAGTAGAGAACCCGATTCCCAACCCTCACTTCCCCCACTTCCGGCGTCTGCTTTCCCGAAGGATCCAACACCACCTTCACCGGCCTGATCGAATCCACGCCGCCCTTATACTCCGGCAACGCTTCCACGCATTTCCCGTTCATACCCGACAACTCCACATAATGGGACGGGGGCGTCCAGCTCACCGGAACAGGAGAACCCTGGGGAGACTGCGGCAATACCGGGTTCTTTCCATTCGGCATCGACCGAGCCCAGTTCTGAAACTCCGTCAGCCTCGAAATGAGAGGGAGAACCTTGTCCACCACGTCCGCCACCTGTCCCACCACCTTCTGGACCTCGGAGATGGACTTCTCCAAAGACGACAGATCGATGGGAGGAAGAGCTTCCACAGGCTTGGGGGACGGATTTCTCCCTCTCTTCCTTTTTAATCCGGGGGTATTAGGCACTTTTTCGGGATCTGACATCGGGGCTCCTATTATGGCTAAAATTTCCCAATCCCATGATCAGCGTGACTCCGGGAAATTCCTTCTGGAACGAATCCCGAAATTCCACTACTCTATTCCTCGCATTTCGGAATTCCTTTTCCGAATCTTTTTCCAGCTTCAATTCCATTTTGAATTTCCTCGCGTGTGGGGCTAGGCACCCCCCTGAGGGGGACGTTCCAAAAAGCCGCTCGGAGTTTTATTGGGGCGCCCAAGGAGAGACCTCCCAACCCGTTTCAAATTGAATCATTCAGCCATATTTGTTACTAACTGACTGACAGTTAACATAAAAATCTATGAATCATGTCTGACATACTCACTCATCGAGGGGTTCTGCTTCCTTCTCCGCTCCATCGAATATATTCTTACGCATTCCTTACACCAGGCATTGTGTCCATCCGATGTTTTGGCGAGTGCAAAATCCTTTCTGATCTTCGTCTCGTTGCATCGGGAACATTTCTTCTCATCGGGCTTCCATGCGAGGGCTCTCTGTCTCCGGTGAATTCCGAGATGGTATTCCGTGTCAGGGCAGATCACCAAGTTTGAGGGCCGATTATCCAACGGATCTCCATTGACATGGTGAACACACTCTGGCTCTATTAATGGCCTCCCAAGCGCCTTCTCCGCCACCAATACATGCTCGTAAATGTAATTGTTTTTCGTCTTTCTGGGATGGTCTGAAAATTCTCCCGTGGCGCGAATGGCCCAATACTTGCCTACTCTAACCTTTCCGCCCGTCCAATTATGATGCTGTGGTCCATGATTTACTCCCATGATCCCTCCTTTCCAGAGAGATCATGACATACGCAAATATTATTTTCAAGCACAAATAATGGAGATTAAATCAACTGAATTATTTTCACTTTCCTTCATCCATGCACACTTAATTTTTTTGCAAAATTCCTGTTTATTAAACAACCTGTTTTCAAGGCTTTCCGTATTAGTCATCAATTTTGTCACCATCAGTCTTCGTGATGAGACCAGAAAGATCGATTGAGCCATCTTTCTTGACCCCAGGGCCTTCGTAGGCTTGCAGCATGGGAAGAATGGTCTGTAGATGGGCGTAAAGCATGAGAGCCTTGTCCAGATAGAGCCTCACGCCTTTGCGCGTCCATTTTCCACGGCGCGAAACGCGGATATCCAGTGCCTTCCCTCTTCTGGTAATTAGCCCTCTGACCCAGAGATGAATATCGTTATGATGAATCGGATTGGACAGCTCGAAGGCCACACAGGCGATCTCATAGTACTCATCGATCCAATTGTCTTTATTGGCCTTCCGTCCTTCTTCCCTCATCTCATCGGTATAAGGAGCTTTCTGAGTGGCCATCGGATCTCGTATTATGAGCAAATGTGAGAGTTTGTGATTCCGGATATTTTCTGAAGTATTACCGAAGAGGAAATCAAAGTCAAGGGATGAGACAGTCATCTTCCTTTTGCGCCTGACGGCTACAGGAAAATGACCTGGTGGAAAGAAGAATCTCTTTCGAGGAAAAAATATCGATGAACGAAATCATGGTCTGGTCCATCCAGAAGTCCATCGAAAAAATCGGACCTGGATAAACGCTCCAATACCCCTTTTTTGAGCCGGAATTGGCCCGGGAAACGATTAAACTCCTTTTTTGACCCGTTTTATCATGGGAAAAATCTGGATCGTTTTTTAGGGCCATTACGACCGGGAATTCGATCTGCCTGGCGAAGAGACCGGAATCCGGGAGGGTTTGAAAACTGGGTTCGCGTGATTCAGGATCGGACACTTGGATCTCCTGTCAGTAGACAAATTCGGGTTTATTTTGTTTTGTTTGGACTGGAACATCGATCTTATTGAGCCAATTCACGATGAATTGCCGGGTCTTCTTGCGTCCTCGTCCTTTCGGGGTCAATAACCATGCGTCCATTTTCGCAAGTTCGCGGTCGATATCGATATGGGAGTAGGCCGGATTAGCTTTCAGGGCTTCAATGAAAGCGTCGTCCGGCAGATTTGAGCGCGCGGATTTTGCCTTGTTGGTTTTCTCGCGCTCTTTCCCACAATCAGGATTCAGTGAATCAGAGAATCGGAGAATCAGAGAATCAGGGGGGATTTGACCCCCGTTCAACGAGGTATTTATCTGGGATTTATCTGGGATAACTTCTGGATTCAATCGATCATCAACGGCACCATTATCTAGGATTTGACCATCGTTCAATGATGGATTTATCTCGGATTTATAACCGTTGGGAGGTGGGATGAGACTAGGTTTTTCCTGCCAATGAGGGGATTGGTGTTTTGAAAAGCTTGAGACTTGGATATAGGATTGGCCCGAGATTTCATATCGGATGATGAAGTTATATTCCGCCAGTTGTCTCAGTAATTTATCGACATCCACCGAATCGAAGGGGAAGATTTTGCCCTTGATCCGCTTAGGGCGATCTTCCATTCGTCCTTCTCGATCAACAAGAAGCCAAAGGCCGGCAAACAGCAGACGCCCTTCAAATGGGAGTTCGGCCAGATCTTCATTCTCAAAAAAGCCGGGCTTTAAATTTCGGGCTCTCATACTGTCCCTCCCATTTCTCTTCTTACGCGTCGGAGGGCAGAGATAAGTTTTTCGATATAAAAAGGTTGAATGATTATCAATGAATCATCTTGATCCTGTTCTTCCGCCCTGATGACGACAGCACCATGAATGTTATCGTAGACAGAAATTCTTTTTTGTTCTGGAATCACATAATCACTCATTTTTTCTCCCTGGAAAAGAATTAAGGGCCCGGATGATTGCCTTCCAGGTTGGCAATCCTTCGCCTATTTTTATCCCCCGTCGGGGTCCGGTTCATTCATTGAATCGGCCTGTGATTCGGTCATACCTCAAAAACTTCATTCCTAACTGACCCACTTCTCGGAATCGGACCTTTTGGATGTGGATTTGAACGTCATTCGAATGATGTTCCCGCCATAAGACAATCCCGTTATCTGCCATGTTCCGGAAGTGTGCCGATCCGGCGATGTCGTAAAGTGTGGGAACTGGGTAATCTTTGGCCCCCTTCTCTTTCTGGAGCTTCATGGGATGGGCTACGATGACGACATGGATATGGTGTTGACGCGCAAACCTTCGGATCTTCGCAAGGGCCTTGGCGATATACTGGGTTTCCGAAATCGATCCGAAGTCATGGGAAAGCTGGTTCCATGGATCGATGATGAACTGGTCGATCTTTCGTTCCCGAAGGATATGTTTTGCCAGAAAAAGGAGGCGATCGACGGAGGGATTCTGTGGATCGAGAAAGACAAAATGCTTCTCGAAGAATTCCTTCGCCTCGCTGATATGATAGGCATCCATGCGGTAATGAGGACCAGGATTAAACGGCAGACCGTGATAGATTTCCAGAAGATTGGCCAGATGATTTTGGATGGGAAAGTTTTCGGCAGAAAAATAAAGAGTCGTCCAGTTGTGGTTACTCGCCATGTTTACGGCCAAGTTATCAAAGAAAGAAGACTTTCCCGCACCTGGAATCCCTGTCCCGACAGTCAGATCGCCAGGGCGCACGGTAAAATTTTCATCAAGAGAGAACCACCCTGTCGAGAGCCCTCTTTTCTTGCCCTCGGAATGAAGGGAAAGCACGTCGTTCCACACGGAATTGACATGGACGATATCGTCGGTCTTCTCTTTTGTTTTCTCCGCCATTTCAAGGATCGAGGAAAGGATTCTAACCGCATCTTCCGGATCGCTCGAAGCCTCCTGTACTTCCTTCAAGCGAAGAAGGATCTTGCGGGAAAGAGAGGTTCGCGAAAGAATCTCGGCGTAATGGGTGGCGTTCGCACGGGTGATCGCCACTTCGGAAAATTCGAAAAAATTCTCGGCACCCCCGACCATCGATTCCTGGCCGGATTCCCGGATCTTACTGAATACGGTGACCGGATCGATGGCTTCTCCTTCTTCCTCCATTTGCGCGAGAAGAAGATAGACCCTGCGATAGGCTTCACGTGAGAAAAGGTCCGGAGAAAGATCCAGAGAGCGAATCAGTTCAGGCCATTGGAGAAGAGAGGAGAGGAGATATTTTTCCGTTTCGACGGAGGCGGGAAGTTTTTCGGTCTTCAAAAGAATTCTCCCTCCCGGTTTAGATAAAACAGGATCGCCTTCACCGCTTCCTCGAATCCGTAACACACAATCGCCTGAAATTTTTGTCCCCGGAGGTTTTCGATCCAGCGAGACTGATCGGGCGAGACTCCTCCCTTTCCTTTCTGCTTCGGTTTCAAATGGGGAGCCTTCATTTCGATAAAGAGGCCATGATGGGGATAACGGGCCACGGGAAGACAGACATCGGGAACACCGGCCTTGACCCCCATTTTCTTTAAATTGATGGCTTCAAGCATATGTCGGGAGCCGCCGTTAGGAATGGAGAATAGGAGAACGAGTTCGGGGTATTGGTCCACCATCAGGGCGCACCACTCGAAGAGGGCGATCTGCTCCGATTGCTCAGAAGACCGGAATTCTTTTCGAGGCCCTCTATCCCCGATCTTGGTCAACGGCTCAACCCTAAACATCGTGATCCTGACAGAAGTGGTAAGAAGAGACAATCTCCGCCTTCCTTTTACGCTTGGCTAAAAGGGAGAGCGACGATCCCCCTCCAAAATAGCGCTTGAGGGATTTGGACACACATGCCCGAGAGCAGAAAGAGCGCGTCAGTGGAATTTCCTTGTCGCATTCCGCGCATTTTTTCATTTCCCCTTCGCCGCCGAAAGAAGGTTCTTGAAGAAGGAAGGAGGCGCATTTTCGAGAAATTCCAGATGCTCCCGCGTATAGATCGAATGGCCGTTAATACAGACTGGCGTTTCGTCCTGAAGCGGTGGAAAGACAGGGGCATTGCATTGGGGGCATGTCATTTTTTCTCCTTAAACTCCCGTAAACCGCTCTTCCTGGATCCGGATGATCGCTCCCCTGATCTGGTCTTCCGTAGACTGAGGGAGTTTTTCGGGCCACGCATAGACCGCCTGGCGGGAGATTCCGAGGGCCTTTGCGAGCTTCGTCA
>SCLI03000116.1_pt1 | contig 45111 bp, 51 predicted proteins | sample 7268041 | NCBI WGS metagenome assembly SCLI03 (sample SAMN10721081, study PRJNA514188) | viral metagenome | isolation source: depth-stratified mine tailings core A | place: China: Fankou Pb/Zn Mine tailings | collected 2017-10 | reverse complement strand
TGTTTTGATTGATTATAATAACTGTTAGAGGGCGAGAGATTGGTGATTTGCTCGCTCCGCTCGGTATTAGATTCACACTTGTTAGAATAGCTATTAGATTATCCCTCATCAAGATTCCTCATGTAATTCACGTTCACAATGTAACGCATGTAGCTCATGTAACTGTGTAACATCATGCCAAATGTCCCATTCCCGCCCCCTTGCCCCTCTGCCACTGATACTCCTAGCCTTTGTCTGGTAGTTCCTACTGGTGTATACACACTCACCAGTTATAACTACTACCCCTCTCCTCTTCCTCTTGGATTATGACCCCCACTTTAATTTTAACAATTTCAAAAAGATAAAAGATTATTAGTTATAATAAATGAATAATAATGATAATAATAAATTAAAGATAGGGGTAAAGACAATGATAGAATAGTGAGAGGATAAAAAACTAATAGACAGATAACAGATAGAGAAACTAATAGGAAAGAGTGAAAAGGGAGGGGCAAAACAGGGCACCTGACCGCATGTTACAGAGTTACAACTGCTACAAGCGTTACATGATGAACAAGCATTACATGAATTACAAAAGGAATTTCAATTGATCCAAGAAACTAATAACAACTCAAATCAAAGATAATCAAATCAAAGATAATCAAATCAATTCTTGTTTATTTAACGATTAATGGTTAAATTGATTTGTGGACTGTAAACAACAGTTGCTGTAAACAACAGTTGCTGTAAACAACAGTTGCTGTAAACAACAGTTGCTGTAAACAACAGTTGCTGTAAACAACAAATAAATCGCAAGAGCTATCAACAATCAAAATGGGATAGAAAATATCAATTAGATTATTAGCAGAAACATGCCATAATCTAATCACTCACCAGCAAACTAGCTGCAAAGCAGCAGGCGCGGAGAGTGGAGAAACTGAAATGAGCATTATCAATAGTAAGGAAATCAGCATCGACACCGTTACCCCGAGCATCCAACTGGGGGAAATCATGGTCAGTGCAGATCGCCGCAACAACAAGGGCCAGCAACTGACCGATGCTGAACGCATCCGGCGCATTGTCATTCCCGCCGGCCACTGGGGCCAGCTCACTGCCACCATGAACGGCACTCACGCACAGGGGCTGACGGACATCCTGACCAATGGCCTGAAAGCCATCGCAGCAGCACGCCTGCGTGACTACTTGCAGGAACAGCCGATGGCACGCACTGTTGCCCTGGGCGACTACACTGTTAGTGCCCTGCTGGCCTGGAGTGACGAAACCGCCAGCAGTCGCGGCAGCATCACCTTCGACCGCGACGATATTATCGAGTGGTATCCCACCAGCAAACTGTTCGCAGCCATGGCAGCACGTGGCAAGCAGTACGCCGACTTCATGCAGCAGCGACTGGCAGCACTGGCCGCCAAGAACCACGGCATCAAGAACCCGGAGGACGCGCTGAAACTGCAAACCCTGCTGGCTGATGATGCTGAAACCTCCCTCGGCAGCGAACTGATCCAGCGGCTGGCGCACATCGAGAAGAGCCTGAACGCCCGCAAGCTGGAAACTACCATCAGCATCGCTGATCTGTAAGCAGCAAGCAGCAAGCAGCAAGCATCATGGAAAATACCATGTTCCTATCCCTGCTGATGGTGCTGGTCATCCTAGTCCTCGACTACTGGTCAGACTAGCATCAACCAAGCAATAGGCCCCTACTACGGTAGGGGCCTTTTTTGTTCCTGGGATTTCTCTTTTTCCTATAGCACCCATTTAATATTTCTAAAAATTTACAAAATCCAGCCACTGCATTTCTAGTGCTACCGACTCACACAACTTATTAGTATCAAATCCACACACATTCCTCTGTTCACAATTCAGCAAGCAGTAGTTATAATATCCAAACAATTAGCAGTCTTTGGCGGCGCCAACTTCTGCAAGCACCAAACACCAGGAACCAACCATGTCTGCGCATTCTGCTACTATCTCTGATGATCCACTCAAGGAGAAACTCCTAGGGTATCTTGCTGCTGATGTTTCACAGACTGCGGCAGCTTTGGCCTGTGGAGTTTCTGATGGCTATGTGTCTCAATGCTTAGAGGATGCTGCATTTCTCGATGCTTTGGCAATTCGGCGCGCAGGAAAACTTGAAAAGTTCATCAAGCATGATGAAACTGTTGAATCTCTGGAACAAAAAGCATTAAATGTTCTGGAGCAAAAACTCCCATTTGTGCGTGATGCTATGCAAGCAGCCAAGGTTTATCAAATCCTCAATGGGAGTAAACGCCATGCAACTCCAGACAAGAACACATCTGACGCACTTGGAGCGCAGCAAGTTAACATCATCCTTCCAAAAGCAGCAGCAGTTCAGATTCAGCTTAACTCGCAGCGACAGGTTATCGAGGTCAATGGCCGTAGCATGGCAACACTGCCAAGTCGTTCGCTGCCGTCTCTTACTACGAAAAAAGAGCCAGTTGTTGATGCAGCAACTCTCGAAACTACCGAAACCCTCAAAGCCAAAGACATTGACAAGGCAACCCAGATTTTAGATAACACAGAAGTACATAAGACAGTTATCAACGGAGTTGTACGAGTTCTATGACTGCCAATCAAGAACTCATCGAGCAGCTTGCTGCTTCTGAACTACTTGGGGCGCAACAGGCTCCAGGAGTTCCAGAAGATGAATCGCCCAAAACACCAATTGCCTCTGGCATTGATGAAGAGTTTGGTGAGCATGACACATTCCATGTTGTAAGTGACCGTACAACTATTGTTGAAGGTGCTAGAACCAATCTAGACTTTCTTGCTCAACTCATTCTTACAGACATCTATGAGTATGGATATCCAGCACTTTTTCATGCGATTTGGCAACTGATCACAAAAGATGCCTTAGAGCTTAAAGGTAAGCCAAAATACGCTCTTGGCATTCCTCGTGGATTCTCCAAAACAGTCATCTTAAAACTTTATGTCACGTGGCTAGTTCTATTCAGTGATCGGCGCTTTATTCTAGTAGTCTGCAACACAGCAGCACTAGCGGAAAACTTCCTCAGTGACGTCACTGATATGTTGAATAACATCAACATTAAGACTATCTTTGGCGCTTGGAATGCTGAATGTGAGAAGGATACTCTTGCTTTTAAGAAGTTTTCATTCCGTGGACGTGATATTGTTCTTGCCGCACTTGGTGCTGGCAGTTCGCTACGTGGTCTTAACCTTAAGTTTGTGCGTCCTGATGTTGTTATTATGGATGACATGCAAAACAGGGATGAAGCTGAGAACGCAGAAGTGGCAAAAGATCTGCTAGTATGGATGCTAGGCACGCTAATGAAAGCATGTCATCCACACCGTTGTATCTTTATTTTCGTCGGAAATATGTATCCTTTTGAGGGCTCAATCCTGCGAAAACTTAAAGCATCTTCTGAGTGGACCTCATTTGTCACTGGTGCTATTCTTGCTGATGGAAACAGTCTCTGGCCAGAGCACCGTTCACTTAATGATTTACTGTCAGAGCTCCAATCAGATACTGATATGGGGCATCCTGAGATCTTCTTCAGTGAGGTGATGAATGATGAGGAAGCAGGAACAGTAAGCGGTATCGATGTCAGTAAGATAACTACTGCGCCAGAATACTTAGATACTCTTGTTGCACAAGGGGGTTGTGTGATCATTGATCCCTCTCTTGGTAAGAAGAAATCAGACGATGTTGGGATTGGTGCTTTCCTAATCTTCGACAGTATTCCAGTTCTCTGGGATCTTGCTGTTGGAAAGTTCTCCCCTCTTGAATGTATCCACAAGGCCACAGAGTTTGCAGCAAAGTATTCAATGCAGCTTATCATCTGCGAAGGTGGTGCATATCAAGCAACTCTTATTTTCTGGTTCAATCACGTATATCAGCAGATGGGAGTAGAAGGATTCAAAGTAGGCGAGATTACAACAGGTGGTATGCAAAAGAATGCTCGGATTATCGAGATGTTTAAGTTGCTGCTTTCTGGAAATATTCTACTCCATAAACGTGTTAGGTCTGCTGTCATCTATCAGATTACACAGTGGAATAGGTTGAAAGCAAACAACAAGGATGAGATCCTTGATCTGCTGGCATATATTCACAAAGTTAAAGAACTTCATGCTGAATACCTACCTCTCTTGATTTCTGACATTGAAGTAGTTACAATGCCAGCAGCATCGCATACAAACGACCTGCAACTTCCATTCTAAGGATATCAAATGGCCACTGCATCCACTCCGCTTCCACTTTCAACAGACGCTCAAGCTGGTGTCATTGGTTATCTGAAAACTGCTGTTGATACTTATGCAACATCTTGCAATATCAGAAGTCAGTTGCTGATGAAGGATCTGATCTACTATCGTGAGCTAGATCAAACTACTCAACAGCGTCGCGCCAAACTGGCAAATCAGACAGGCGATGCAAACAAACTGCAGAACCTGACAGTGCCTGTTGTGATGCCGCAAGTGGATTCAGCACTCGCTGATTTGCAAGAAATCTTCCTTACTGGTTATCCAATATTTGGTACAGTAACAGTTCCTGGACAAGAAGACGCTGCAACCCAAATGGATACCATCATCGGGGAGAACAGTATCAGGGCTGGTTGGCCTCTACAACTACTCCAAGTCATGCGCGATGGTTTGAAGTATGACCTTGGAGCTGTGGAAGTTATTTGGGAGAACAAGAAACTCTTCGCAATTACTACTCCTGAGGCTGCAAATATTACTCAGGGTGCTCTTCTTGATACTTATTATCAAGGCAATTTCTTAAAGCGACTTGATCCGTACAACTTGATCCTAGATCCTAGGGTTAGTCCTGAGAAGAATCATATTGAAGGTGAACTCGCAGGATATAGTGAACTCATCTCTCGCATTGAGATGAAAAAGCGCATGGAGAATCTACCAGCATTTGGTACCATGAACTTTGCTGCTGCTTTTACTTCCCCAAGTTCTATTGGCGCTACGAGTGACCAAACTAACAGCTATTATGTACCCCAGATTAATCCTGATGCTCTACTGCAACCAGGAGATTTGACACATACTGTCAATTGGTTGCAGTATATGAATATTCCTGGAAATCAAAGCAAGGCAAGTGCAGAACATAAATCATCGTATGAGTGGACTGTGCTATATTGCAGAATTCTTCCTAGTGATTTTGGCATGAATGTTCAAAACAAGAATCATGTGCAAATCTGGAAATTCATCATCATTAATCGTAATGTTGTAATTTTTTCCGAGCGTCAAACCAATGCTCATAACTATTTGCCAATTGTTGTCTGCAAACCATCTGCTGATCCTATGGGTTGGCAAGCCAAATCTTTTGCAGATAATGCTGCTCCAATCCAATCAGTTGCATCCTCTCTGCTGAATTCAGCTCTTGAATCTCAGCGACGTAAGGTCTATGATCGTCTGCTCTACGATCCCAGCAAGATCAATAAAGCAGATATTGATAAGGTATCCAGCGTTGCTCGTATTCCTGTCAAGAACATTGGTTATGGTAAGAATATTTCTGAGAGCATCTACCAGATCCCCTACCGGGATGACGGAGTTGCTGAAATTCTCCAATTCTCCCAGCAGATCACAAATATGGCAGATGTGATTAATGGTCAGAACAGGGTATCCCAAGGACAGTTTCAGAAGGGTAATAAGACGCGCCGCGAGTTTGAAACTGTCATGAACAAGGCAGATTCTCGTAGTCGTATGCGTGCACTTGCTCTTGAATTCTCATTCTACGTGCCAATTAAGGAGATCATCAAGAGCAACATCTTGCAGTTTCAGCCGCCGACAAAACTTGTCAATCGCGACAATAAAACTGAGACTGCAATTGATCCGCAAAAGCTGCGTGAAGCTAATCTATCCTTCATGCTTTCTGATGGTTACGCTCCGTCTGAAAAGCTAATGAGTCTTGACCTGATTCTTCAATTCATGACTGCTGCACAAGCTATGCCGGAGATTCGTACTCAGTATGATCTTATGGGAATGTTCCTCTATAACATGAAACTATCCGGTGCAAACTGGCTTGATGCCTTTAAGTATTCTCCAGCAGACCAAGCAAAAGCATTGAGCCAAATGCAAGCCGCTAGTGCTGCTGCTAATCCGAATCAAGCACCAACAGGTGCACCAGCAACACAAACTACATCCCCTGGAGCCTAATAATGTTACAACGAGAGACACCAAGAATCAGCAAGTATCAATTTAGTGATACTGATCTTGTCAGAGCTAAGATGCTCTCACAAGAATCAATTGCATATCTAGAACACCAAGCTGCCGATCTAGTTACTGAACTAGTAAATATCCAGTTCAGCAGTGATCCTGTTTTGCAGCAAGAACAAATCTTCCAATATATTGCAACGCAATCACGTTATAGATTTTTGATGGAAACTCTTGCAGAAGTGCAGGAGACCTATCAAAATTTAGCAACAGCAGAGGGGGCACCTGCAGTTGCACAAAATCCGCCCACAACCTTCTAGGAGATTTTCATGAGCTTTCTTACCAGCCTTTTCAATCCCGCAACTGGCACTCCTAGTGCTGGTGGGCGTTCTGCTCCCACTCCTGCTCCTGCAGCTTCCCCTGCACCAGCAATTCCGGCTGCTCCTGCACCTGGTACTCCCGAGCCTTCATTCACTTCCGAGCTTGATAAATTCAAGTCGATGTGGCAAACTCCTACTACAGATGATGGAAAACCGGCCCCAACTCCTGTTGACCCGTTGTCTCAACCTGTTTTCACTCTTGACAAACAAAAGGTTCTTGAATCTGCCAGTAAGATGAATTTTACTGGTGATATCAATCCAGAACTTCTTCAAAAAGCGCTTGGTGGTGACGGCAATGCTCTTGCTGCTATCATCGACGGCGCAGTACGAAATGCTGTTGCAGGTGTTACGCTGTCGCAAGCCGACTTGCTTAACCAAGCTCTGCTGACTAATAATCAGCGTGTTACTGCGGCACTTCCTACTCACATCAATCGGACTACTCTGCTTAATAGCCAAACAGATGATCCGGTACTTTCTCACCCCGCAGTTCAACCGCTGTTGACAGCACTCAAACAAACGGCATTTGCAAGAAATCCCAATGCAAAACCTGCTGATATTGAGGCTGAAGTTCACAACTATATCCGAGGTCTTGCTGCTGCTGTTGTTGATAGTTCTCCCGAGAAAATCAAGCAACAACAGCAGAAACAGGCAGGTGAAGTTGATTGGATGTCAGCTCTTGGTATCCCGGCAAATACGCAACAGTGATCCTTGCACAGTTTCTGGTTCAATAACTTAGTTTCAAGGAGTTTTTAAATGCAAGTACGAGGTCGAGTTGATAGCGGAGACAGTTATGTTCGTCCGCAAAGCCCCGGCGATATCCTGATGACCCAAGAACAGGTGGTGGCTATTACCACTGCTGGCGCTGGGACTCTGACGGCTGCTGCCATGAATGCAGGTATCGTGGATCGTTCCGGTCCTGTTCTTGCCTACGATGATACCCTGGATATTGCTGACAACCTGATGGCAGCAAATCCGGGGTTGACCAAAGGTGACACTTTCCGGTTCACGTTCCGAAATACTGTTGCTTTCGCAATGACCATGCTGGTTGCTGAAGGTGCTGAGCTGGATGGTGCAAACACCGCCTGCGCAGCTTCTCAGGCGCGAGACTATCTCGTCACTATTCTGGCTACCAAGCGCAAGAATGTGGCGTATGTCTCTAGCACCAATGCTAGCGCAGTTCTGACTGGTTTTACTGAGGACCAAATCAAGGCAATCGAGCCTGGGATGGGCGTCTCTGGTACCAACATGCCTGCGAGTGGTACGGTTATCGGTGTTAACGCACTGGCAAAAACTGTCACGCTTTCTGGCAATGCTACTGGCACTGGCACGCAAGCTGTGACGTTCTTCCCGCGTTACAAGGTCAAAGGCATCTCTGCTGCTGCGATCTAACCAACAGTTTCATTTTCAACAACCCAAATTACTAGGAGCCCAAAATGGCTGTAGGTGGATTTAATACTTCTGTCATCCCGGATGACTTGGCCAAGAAAAGTTTCCCGGCCGCTATCACCCGTCTGATGCCTAATGGCGGTGCGCCGCTGTTTGGTTTGACGGCTCTGCTGAAAGAAGAAACTGCTCTGCAAATCGAGCACGGTTTCTACAGCAAAACCATGGTGTTTCCTTCGGTGACACTCTCTGCAGATGCCGCGATCGGTGATACTACGCTGAACGTGGTGTCTACTGCAAACATTCTGCCTGGCATGGTGATTCGTGCTGATAGCACCAACGAGAACATTCTAGTGACGGCTGTTATCGGCGCTACCCAGATCGCTGTACAGCGTGGATTTGGTTCTGTCGCTGCTGCTGCTGTTCTCAGTGGTGTGAGTCTGTGGATGGTTGGTAACGCATACGAAGAAAGTTCGCTGCGTCCCAACAGTCTCATTATCATTCCGCAACGAGTGATGAATCTGACCCAGATCTTCCGCAATACCTGGGCCGTGTCTGAAAGCACCCGTGCTACTGTTATGGCTGCTGGCGATTCTGCTGTTGCTGAAAGTCGAGCTGATTGCTCTGCTTTCCATGCAGTTGATATCGAAAAAGCCAGTATCTTTGGTCAGAAGTACCAAGGTACTCGAAACAACCAGCCTATCCATACTATGGATGGCCTGATCAGTTTCCTGACTCAGCAAGCTGCTGGTAATATCACCACTCTTGGTGCTACTACTACGTACACTCAACTGGAAGCAGCTCTTGATCCGTGCTTCAACCAAGTCACTGATCCGAAGTCTGTTGGTGAGCGTCTGTTGTTTGTTGGTGGTTTCATGCGCCGCGTGCTGCATCAGATCTTCCGACAGAATGGTACCTACTTCATCGCAGATGGTCAAACTAGTTGGGGTCTGCAATTCGATAGCTTCAAGATTCCGCGCGGTCGGTTCAATATCATCGAGCACCCGCTGCTCAATGCTTATGGCCAATCCGCAACGTGGGCAAAGATGGCTATCGCGGTGGATCTCACTACCTTCAATCTCGCGTATCTGAGTGGTCGCAAGACTACCAGTCGTGAGTTCAACATGGACGGCCAAGTGGTGGATAATGGCGTGGATGCTGTTGGTGGTACGCTTACCAGCGAACTGACCTGCACTGTGCGCAATCCTGCTGCTGATGCAGTTCTGTATAACGGCACTGCTGGTGCTGCTGGCTAAAGTTCTCCGGAGGGTGTAGCAAGAAATTGCTACTTTGCGCGAGGGAGCCACAAACTTCCTCGCGCTTTTTCTAGAAATTCTGGCGCAACACCTCTCAAAATCAACAAGTTTTTCAACCTAGTTCCTGGAGAATTAACATGCCTACTTTTCGTCACCTGATCGCAAATTCCACCTTCATCATGCCTACTGGCAAAGTACTGGTATTCGCCGGAGCCTCTGCGGGTCCTGGCATCTACACCGCTACAGACGAAGATGAAATCACTGAACTGCGTAAACTTGCAATTCAACCTACGGTTCAGATTGATGAACTGAAAGAAGTTCCTGTTGCTGCAAATCCTGGCAAGGTGGTTATTGATCTGGCCCAGACAGCCAAGGCGGCTGATCCTGCCATTGCTGCTGCCGCTGCTGACGCAGGTAAGAGTGCAGAATCAGCTGCTGATCCTAAGCTGACTGCTGCAGCTACAAATCTTGGTCAGATCATCGCTGCTGCAAAAGCTAAATAAATCAGGAGATTTTCGTGAGCTTGTATACAGATACCTATGATGCGGTTGTTGCTGATGTTATCAGCATAACCAACAGGCCTGATCTTGTGGCTGAAACTGAGATTGCAGTGCGAGCTGCAACTCTTAGTTGCCACAGCTTTGGCATGTATCCTAGGGATCTTAACACACAGCTCATTAAAATTACTGAACCTGCATATATTCAGTCCTTGGACACCACTACTCTGATGCCACGAATTCGTGGACTCAGCAGTGTTTTTCTGTCAGATATCAATGATGATCCTATGACATATCCAGAGATTGAGGTTACAGATATCAATGATATTCGTGATCCTGAATATCGCACGATGAAGAATAACATTGCGTATCTAGCTGGTACTGTTGTACACATCAGATCTGAAGTTCAAACGTATGGTTATTTGGTAAGTTATTACCAATACCCAAGTACTGTGCGTGCATCATATAATAGTTGGATTGCACAGATAGCAAAAGATATCATTGTGATGTATGCTGCTCACCTTGTGTTGCGAGCAAATGGTAACCAAGAAAAAGCAAATAGTCTCTTCAAGTTTGTGATGGAAATTCTCAAACCACAACTTGATTCTAACTTCTTGACAACTATTAACCGCTAGGTGAGTAGATTATGACTATAAATGTATGGGGTGGAGATGGTGTTAATGCTTTTGCAATTCCACTGGAATCTGCTACTCCAGCAGACACAGGATTGGCGGGTCAGACACTTGTTTGGAATCCTGTTACTCAAGTTCTTGAGTGGCAACAACAGACTGCTGCTAATAATGTATACACTCCTACGGCTCCAATGCTTGCTACAAATATGCAAGCTGCTATTGATGAATTAACTACTGGTAATCTTGGTGCTAGTAGAGTTACTGCCGACGACGGAGCCAGCGGCTCTATCTGGACTACTGTTCAGGGGTTCATCAACAAGATTCTCAGTTCCGTTGGATCGTCTCTTGTAGGCTTCATCCAGTCAGGCACTGGTGCTGTTGCTACTACTGTGCAGGCAAAACTAAGGGAGAGCGTGTCGGTTAAAGACTTTGGCGCTGTTGGAGATGGGGTTACGGACGACACGGCTGCGATTCAAGCAGCTTTTGATTATGCTCAAGCATTAGGGTGGGTATGTATATATTTCCCTAAGGGTGAATATCGCATTAGCGGACAGATAAATATAAATCAGTACGGCTCTCTGGACGGTCTTATTGATATTTTCGGAGCCGGTCCACATGCCTCTAGAATCGTCTGCTACGGGATATTCAATGCTGTTTTTAATCTTGGAAATACAACCAATCAAATTACTAGAGGACGTATTTCTGATCTACACCTAGGCGGCAATAGCTCAGTCTCTACTGTGCAATATGGAATTTATGGATCACGTGTTGATAATTGGACATTTGACAGAGTTTGGGCTAGATACTTTTATTCCGCCGGTATTTCAGTTGGCTATGGATGGAGTAATAATTTCAACGATTGTGAGTTGAGTTACAACCATGGCCATGGCTTGCGGTTGAATACAGATTATTCGACAGGCGGTAACAATGGCGCGACCCTGACAGGGTGCAAGCTTTTTCTAAACGACCAATTTGGCCTTCACGTCACAAGTGGATATGGGCTTGTCGTGAATGGTGGAGTTATTGAGGCTAATAAGTTTGGTGGAGCGTATCTTAGAAACGTAAACGGCTTCAAAATTTCTACTTATTTTGAAGCAAACGCCGCTACAGGATATACATTCACAACCCCAGCAGTGGCCGTTAGGGCAGACATTATTTTTAATGGCGCTGCAAACGACACCTCAATGTCTAGTGCCTTTGCTTGTAACTCTGGCGTAGTTGCAGGAAGCTTTACATCACCAACCGCAGGAAACACAGCTTTTATATATAACGCAGGCGTTTCAAATTTGTCACTAGATGGCATTTATAACAATGTTTCTTCAGTGCCATTGTTGGCAGAGCAATACGATTCTCAGTACAAAGGTAGAGGGGCGAGGATAAAGAATTGCTCAACCTTTACGACAAAGAAATTGACCCAGAGCGCAGTATCTAACAAGGATAATACTAATGCAGCCTATTTCGGAGACGACGAAACAGAGCGTATCAATTATTCATATACCCCGGTATCTAGATGGACGATATTTAGCGCTGGCAGCGCATCAACGCTAAATAATACAGCGCTAAAACACAAAGGAATGGCGGTATGGAATATAAACTCAACCGCAGCCGGTACTTCTAATGGATTTGGTTATGTTGTAACTGCAACCGATTTTCCTGAATTGGTTGGTCGTGAAGTTTGGTTTGGCTCATTCGTTAAGTGTTCAGATTCATCTTGCTTCGCCGTTCCATATACATCAGTACAAACATTTACATCATCTGCAACAACTCTAAATGAATTCGTTTTTAAGGCTGTTAGTTTCACTTGGCCGTCAGCAGGGACCGTTACTCTTGGCATGTTTAAAACAGGAGCAAATACCGGCGATGTTTACTTTACTGACCCAATGCTATGCGCTGCTGGAGTTCCGCTAGAAGAGGCAATAGGGATTGATAAGTCGCAATATATTTATGGATCGGCCACCTTCGATCCTGCGAATTTGGTGGATGGAGCAGGCGAGACAACAACCGTAACAGTAACTGGCGCTGCGCTTGGCGACTATGCTTCTGCATCATTCAGTCTTGATCTACAAGGGGTTACTGTTACTGCGTGGGTAAGTGCGGCAAACACGGTGAGTGTGCGATTCCAGAATGAAACTGGTGTCGCTCTTGATCTTGCAAGCGGAACATTACGAGCAATGGTGCAGAAACAATGAAACTCGCCCGCTACACCTCCACCCACAAACTAGATGGACCTATGGCCCGTCTAGGCTGGTGAAACAGGACGCTCAGGCAAGAACCAAATAACCAGGAGCTAACGCACATGACACAAGATGCAGAAGTTTTCACAAAATTAGAACTAACAGATCGTGAATTACTTATTGCACAACATGCTGCTGATATGGCAGTAAAAAAGATGTGGGAAGAATTCTATAAAGAGGGGGGTAAAACTCTCTTTAAGAAAATTATTCCAGTGCTTGGGCTAATAACTGTTGGTTTTATGCTTGGCAGAAGTCCTGATCTTGGCAAAATCCTAGCAGCAATTTTTGGTAAGTGAGATTCTTATGGCATATACTCCAAACCCAACAGACGCTACACAGCCGATAGATTCAGTAAAGGCAAAAACAGCCGCTGCTGAATTTCGTGCAATCAAGGCTTACTTAAATGGGATTGTGGCGGCAGGACTCCCGGCAATGGCAGGCAATGATGGGTCTGTCTTGACGGTTGTCGCAGGTGCTGCTGCTTGGCGGCAACCCGATGCTTATTTCGAATTCATTACGTTTTATTAAATCTCTAATTCATTTGAAAGGCTATCATGTCTACACAACCAATTTTTGCTACCACAATCGTATCTGCTGCTGTCAATATTGCCACGGCTAACCCTAACCGCGATGGCACTGGCACAGTCGGAACACTTTACACTGCCCCAGCAAATGGCGCTCGTATTGATGAAATCAAGATCAAGGCAAAAGTTACAACTACCGCAGGTATGATCAGATTCTTCCTGCATAACGGTACTACCTATTTCTTGCTAACAGAAGTACTTGTTACTGCAATCACTGCCAGCGCAACTGTTGCTGCTTTTGAAACCAGCCTCTATGAACTTGGTCTTGTTCTTGAATCTGGCTGGAGCATTCGTGTAGCTACAGAAAAAGCTGAATCTTTTGATATCAGCATTGTTCGTGGTGGCGAGTTTTAATCTCTGGAGATAGTTATGAATCTTGGACTATTTCCAGTTCTTGGAAAAACAAGAGCAACAGTAGCGCAGCCAGGTGATACGCGTGTGTGGCCTATTGGTGCTGTTGCTTCATTGCTCCCTGCTACTATCGCTTCAACTATTGATGCTGGCAAGCCAGATAACACTTTCTTGATTCCAGCAACTGGACTGTATAAACTTCGACTTGGCAACACTGTTATCGCAGGTAATCCTACACTATCTCCTCAGTTTTATCGTATTCCAGCTACAAAACTAATGGTTTCAGCTAATGCTGAATTGCTATTTACTGATACCTGGAACTGGAGTGCTACTCAAGATATTTCAAAATATATATACCTTAACAAAAATGATAGAGTATATCTTGCGGCAACTGGTGCAACTGGTGCAGAACCTTGGGCTGCTAATACCTATCTTGGAATTTCTCCAACACCATGAGCACTCAAACATTTCGTGGAAAGTTAACTACTGCACAGTTTCCTTTTATATCTACGTTGCAAGGTCGCACAGTTGTGCAGCCTCAACTTGATTTAAATACCCCTCGCAGGCAAACCTCCCAAGCAGAAGGTGAGTCGGAGTCTAATACTCCGCAAGTGCTGTTCTGTGAGAATGTTATCCCTACTGGTGAAGGTTATCAATCCTGTACTTTTCAAAAAGTACTGGAAGGTGTTAGCGCTAATAACACTGATTTCGATAGTCTCATCACTATCCGCGATACTGATGAGTTCACATATATTTTCTCTCCAGCTGGAGGTAAAAATTATGTGTATAAGCCACTCACTCAAACTTGGGAAAGTGTCAATCCTTTAAGTGCTAGGGGCTTAGAGGTGTCTCGTGCTTATGTAAATGGCCGCACCTTTATTTGTTATAAAGGTCTTGGCATTTATGAGTATGATGTAGCAACTGGCACTTTTAACAAACAAACTCTCACAGGTATCACAGATACCGATATCAAGTGTATTGGTGCAAGTAATAACTACTTGCTTGCTGGTGTTGCAAATACCGTTCATTGGAGCAGTCTGATCAACCCACTAGATTTTGCTCCAAGCATTATTACAGGTGCAGGATTCTCAATACCTCAAGATCTCAAAGGTTCGATTACTGCCATTCTTGGTGTTAATGGCGGTTTCATCATCTATACTCCTGTGAATGCTGTTGCTGCAAACTATAGCGGCAACATCAGGGCTCCATTTGCATTCAAAGAAATTGCAAATGCAGGTGGCATCACGAGTTATGAGCAAGTTACCACTGAACAATCCTCAGGCATTCAATATGCCTGGACAAGCAATGGTGCCCAGGAAATTACACTTCAATCTGCTAAACCGCTGAACGGAGAAGTTAACGATTTCTTCACAGGCCGTATGTATGAAACATACGACTGGATTACTCATAGTCTCACTCAACTACGAGTAACTGGTACTGAGTTTGCAGTTAAAGCAGCTTACATTGCTGGGCGCTATCTTATTCTTTCCTACTCAGTAGATGATAGTAGTATTTATCAATATGCTTTGATCTATGATACTACTCTTCGGCGCTGGGGAAAAGTTAAGATTGACCATGTGGATTGCTTTGCCTACCGTCAAGGATCAATCACAGGAGATTTGAGTTACGAAGATCTAGCACTTATTGCTTATGAGGATCTTGGAGAAACTACTTACGAAGATCTCGCAACTGGTATTGTTACTCCAATTTCTTCAAAAAGAAGTATTGGCTTCTTGAAAGCCAATGGCGAAGCTCATATTCTTGTAGCAGACTACAACAAGGATACTCAACATCAAGGTGTTGTTATTCTTGGAAAATTCCAACTAGTGCGTTCTCGTGTATGTACTCTTAATAGTTTTGAACTTGAGGGAGCCTATCATGAACTTGCAGATGGAATTCCATCTGTTACTTGCTATGCCATGGCATCAAAAGATGGCTTAAATCTTGACACCGTCCAGCAAATGTATCTCAAGCAGAGTCTAGGGAACTATTATCAAGAATGGCTGCGCCGCATCACAGGAAAGAATGTATCAATTGCAGTATGTGGCACATTTGCGCTTAGTACGTATGTAGCAACTGTTGGCAGTGATGGAGATAGGTGATGGCAACTATACCATACGGAGTTGTCAACTCTAAGATCATAACAGGACTCCCTCAGATTCCACCTGAGGGTACGCCTCCTGAGTTGTATGATCTTTTCTTCCTTGTATTTCGTGCGATTCAACAACTCCAAACAGGTGTGACGAAATATGCTGGAATTGATCCTGAGGTTCAAGAATACTGGAATTCTTTGATTCATCAAGATACTCTTCTTGAGTCAAATCTCACAAGGATGTATCCAATTGCTAGTGTTCCAATCTCAAGAGGACAGCTTGTCAATCTTTATAGTGATGCTGGAGTTCTAAAAGCTAGACTTGCAAAAGCAGATTCAATGACAACTCTGGCGCATGGCATTGCTAATAGTTCTGCAGCTGCTGGAGAGCAACTAGAACTTTGGTGGATGCGTGGATGCTCTGATGCCCTCTCTGGCATGACAGTAGCAGCGCAGTATTGGTTATCTCCAACTACCGCTGGTGCTGTTACAGCAACTATCCCAGTAGCAGTCGGTCAGATCGTACAAAGTGTTGGCTTTGCGTTGACAACAACACTCTTGCAACTTGATATCAACTCTCAACCTCAACAACTTTAAACAGGTGTTTATATGCCGCTGCCATTTCTTGCTGCTGCCCTACTTCCTCTTGCTAATAAACTCTTTAGCAATGGTCTTAACACTCTTGGAAGTGCACTACTTAATAAGGGCAAAGAAGTCATTGAAGAAAAACTTGGAGTTGACATTGAAGAGTTGGCAACAACCGATGAAGGTATTGCACAACTTAAACAAGCAGAAATTGATCATGAAGAGTTTCTTATCACTGCTGCTATCGATAACCGCAAACTTGATATTGAAGAACTAAAAATCGGAGTAGATAATACAAAGTCTGCCAGAGCAATGAATGAAGCAATTCAAACATCTGCTGAAGCCATGGCATTTGTGAAGATTTTGCCTTATCTTCTGGATGCTGCAATTGTCGGTGGCACTTTGTTAATTGGTCTAGCTCTTTTTTGGTTTAAGATTCCAACTGAAAATAAAGAATTGGCATACACAATGTTTGGTGGATTGCTGGCACACTGCAGTACGATCCTTAATTTCCATCGAGGAAGTACCAGTAGCAGTCGCGGCAAAGACACTACAATTGCACAACTCACAGGTGGGAGCAAATAATGTCTCTCGGACAGGAACAAGAAGAGTTCACAAAAGACGTCGTATTACTTGTAACCAAAGCCTGGGAACTTGGTTATTCTGTGCGTTTGGGAGAAGTTGAACGCACTGTTATTACACAGGAGTACTATGTCAAAACAGGCCGTAGTAAGACGTTGGATTCTAATCATCTTAGGCGCCTTGCTGTTGATCTCATTTTATTGCGAAACGGCAAAATTTGCAGTAGAACGGAGATTGAACCACTTGGTAAATACTGGGAAAGCCTCAATACGAAAAATCGTTGGGGTGGGTCATGGCGGGGATTAGTGGAATCTAACAAAAGTAAATTTGTTGATGCTCCGCATTTTGAGCGGAAGGTGTAGTCCTTCCTTGGTTGAATTTTTCTAGTCCTTGTGAGATACTACTAAGAATAAACGGCACACTTTCGATTCACGAACAGGATCAATCATGGCTACTCCTAAAGCACTTCCACAAGATACTCTTGGCCAACAACTGCTGATGCAATTGCTCGGCGGTGGTGGACAAGAAACTATGACTACCAGTCCCGGAAATATCGGGCCTGCTATGCAAGTTTTTGGGCAAGCTGCAACTCCGATGAATCCTGAGATGCTTAAAGCACTCATGACTACGATCCAGCAAAATGCAGCAACAGAGGTTCCTGCACTTACTGCTGCACTAGCTAACGCAACAGGTGCTAGATCTTCTGCAAATTCTCCACTTGCACTAGCTCTTGATGCTCAACGTAGCGGTGCTAACAATCAAGCTCTTGTTGCAATCATGGAGAATAATCTCAAGCAAATGCAACAAGCCAATCAAGCAGCTGGAACCATTGCAAGTGCAACTCGTGGAACTGGTCAGACAAAGACCTCTGGTGTTAAAGATCCCATGCAGATGCTACTTGGTGGTTTCCTGCTAAACAAAGCTGACAAGGCTGGGCTCTTTGGTGAGGCTGGTAAGAAGGTCGCTGAAATCTTTGGTGGTGCTGATAATCCTGCTGGTGGTTTCAGCGGTGGCAGTGCTGCAATTGATTTTGGCGGTCCCGCAGATTACAGTCTTGGAGCAGGCGGTTCCATGGGTGGTATGGGATTCTCTGCCGCACCGGATTTTGCTGGTTTCAATGCAGCTGACTTTGGAAACTATTCGCCTGCAAGCTATGATCTAATTGGAGTTGGCACTGCTGCTACTTTTGATCCTAGTTCTTGGGACTTTTCAGCAGACTACAGCCTTGGGTCTGGAGCTGATCTTGGTGGTCTTGGTTTTGATACTTCTGCAGTTGATGCAGCTAGTTGGTTCAACTTTGCCGATGGTGGGGAAGTATCTCAACCTGCTATGCAACAAGTTCAGAAAGCTCGTGGTAAAGGAGTAATCGGTTCACGAGAAGAAGCACTCATGGCAGCAGAAGAGAACGCATTGGCTGGAGCTGATCCCAATGTTGCCCTTCGCGCTGTTATTGCTGCTGCTATGCAAAATCCGCAGAAGGCACTTGGTGCTAAGATCATGAATCCTGGTGGCATCTTTCCTGCAGGCCAGCCAAATCCAATAGATTTCCTGCTGCGCTATCTTGTACCTGGGCAGCCTGATAACATCTTCAGTTATGCAGATGGCGGCAGTTTGACAGGCCCAGCGGCAGGAACACCTATGGTTACCAGAAATAAACCTATGATGGGCTCTGCTCCTCGCAAAGCACGTCAATCTGTCACTGGTGGAAACGGTGTCAGTTCTGATCAACTCGCAGGCATGTCTACAAGCATGATGAACGGTGCACAGCAGCGCATGACACCTGATCAATTCATGGCAATGCGTGAAGCTTTGATGGCAGGTAGACAAGAGCAAGAAGATAAGGCCATGAAAAAAGGTGCTACTATTGCTGCTGTAAATACAGGTATGAGTCAAGTACCTGTCTATGGTCAGATGTACGCACTTGCTAATTTCATGAGCAAAGCTGCTGGTGGTCCTGACTTTGGCGAACGCCTTTATACTTGGTATGAGAAGCCAGTAGAAATCATGGATCAAATACATGGGCCGTTTCTTGATGTTGCAGAAGGTGCAACTAAACCACTGGTTGATACTGCCAAGGATCTTGTTGGTGGTATTGGTAAAGCTTTTGGCTTTGCTGATGGGGGTTCAACTGTTGGAAAAGTTTCTGGCTGGGGCTCTGGCACGAGTGATAGTATCATGGCACATTCAACAGTCCCTGGCGGCAAATCTATCAAAGTTAGCAATAATGAGTACATCATTCCTGCTGATACTGTTGATATGGTTGGCCGACATTTTCTCGATCAGCTCATTGCTGCCACCCACGCTCCGGTGCGTCGTTAATTCTCACAGGAGTTCTAAATGGACTTTGAACTAAATCCTGATGACTTTAGTGGACAGCAAACTGCTAGTCGCAGCAGTATGACTAAGATCGGGTCTGTTGGTTATGACCCGCAATTGCTTACTAGTTTCATGAAATCAGCAGTTTCCTTTACAGGAGATATTGACAAAGCAATGGCAGAGATTGCTGTAGCTGCTGCGGATCGTAAGAAAGCAGAAGAAGCACAGCAAAATGCTATCATAGATTACGCAACAAAAGCAGGAGAAGCTACAAAAGCATCTGTTGCAATTGATGCTGCTGCTGCAGCTCGTCGCAAGCAGATCCTTGATCATGCTAACATGAATCCAGATGTTATCAACAGCATGATCAATCAAGCCTTTAGATCAATCAATGAAACTGCTACACAGCTTGAACCGCTAGGTAGTGAAATTGATGCAAAAGCTGCTGTTGGTATCTTTGACAATCCTCTTGAATATCTTGTTAATCAGACAAGACTTCCTGGAATGGTGGGAGAATACAATGCTATTGTTGAACGTCAGAATCGTGCAGTTCAAGCAGCTCGTGATCTTCAAACTCTTGCTGGAACTCAACAGCAGATTTCTGCCTCCATGGATTCTGACAAAATTGCTGCAGCGGGTGTTGCTAAGGCTGCTGCTGAGGCATCTGCTGCTCAAGCTAAGCTGGCAGAAGTTCAACAGCAGGCCGCTGGTGCAACTCAACGAGACGTTGCAAATAAGCTTGCAATGACAGGTCAGAAACTTGACATTTCAGCTCAGATGGTGAGATTCTCAAAGGAGAATAAACAATTGTCTGTTGCTGACCGCGAGCGACAGGAGACTGCTGAAGTACTAGATCTTGAGCTTGAACGTATCAACAACTGGCTTGCAATGGCTGGAAGTAATACGCAATACAACAAAGCTTTGTGGAAATCTACTCCTGCACAAGTACGCAATCGGTTGCTTGAATATGCAGGCACTGGCAAGATTGGTCCTACTTTGTTTGAAGCTGTCACTGCTCTGCAAGATGTTCGTGGTGACCTCTCAAAAATTGCAAACGAAGGTGATGCTGCTGCAGCCAACTGGTTACGTAGATCTTATGCACTTGCAGAATCCAAGAAAGCTGATATTGTTAGACTTACTGAAGCCAAGGGTGGCAAGGTAAATATGAAAGAGTTGCCACAACAAGCATTTGATGTTGTGCAACAACAATATGATGCTGAATCCATGGACATGAGTAAGGCATCTGAGTCAAACCCGCGTAAGATTGATTACACCTTTGCTACAACTAATTATAAACTCGCAGGTGAGAATAGAGTAATTAACTGGCTCAAAGAGTTTGGGCCTGCTGGAACTACTCCAATCTCAGAAACTGTTAGCGAAGCAGTCATCCTTGATAAACTTGCAAATGATGTAGCCACTGGAAATATCACTGCGGCTACCGCTGCTGCTCAAGTCTCTGAGTTCTACAAAATGGGAGTGCAGGTTCAAGCTGAACGCACCAAATATCCAATCTTTGGACTGGAGTATGTCAATAAATATATTGTCAAAACTCCGAGAATGCCTCGTGGTGTTGACCTCACCAACCCTGCAGCAGTTGAAACACTTCTGACCAAGGATGCAGCTAGGAAAATGCTGCTCAAGAGTCCTGCTACAATGTTCACTCCTGCGACTCCTACTATGCCGCCTCAAATGCGTTAATAGTTATATAGTTATATCAACTCAGGAAATAACAAATGAGTCTCTTCAATGATTCCTTGCTGTATGCTGCTGATACAACTGCTGTGCAGGCAGGTGATCTTACGTTTGGTGACAAGGCAGGTGCTGTAGTTGCAGGTGCGGTAGTCAGTGGACTTGGCAGCATTTATAACACAGGTGTTATGGCAAGTAACGCACTTGGTGGTAATGCTGAGGCTGTTGATACTTATAACAAACTTGCTGAACTTGATGATCGCTGGGCAGCTTATTACAAGGAAAATCAAACTGCCATTGATGTGGTTGGTTTCATTGGCACAAGTTTGCTCCCTGGAAGTCTTGCTGTCAAGGGGCTCAATGCAGTTCGTGCCGGCGAAAGTGTTGGTGCTTTTGGCCGCGCACTTAATATTCCACGGACGATGCAAGCTCGCTATCTCAGTCGTGCGATTGATGAACTTGAAACTGCTGGCGGCACAGTATTTACAAGACTTAATGCAAACAAGATTGGTACCATGAGTTGGGAGTTTGCAGATCAAGCACTGCAGGCTGCTGCTTTTGAACTCGGTGTTGCTCTTACCATGAAGCAATCTCCACTACTTGCTGATGATAGCTGGTGGGATATTGGCAAAGGTATTGCAACTGGAGCTGTTCTTGGTGGTGTAATTGGTGGTGGTATCCAAGCACTGGCAATCAACAAGAGTTTCAAGAATGCAATCACTGAAATTGACAGGCGTGCAATGGGCTATACTGCTGTAGAAGGCAGCGGCCTTGCAAAACTTGATATCAGCGCTGGCGATAAAGCATATGGTCTGCTTGATTCTGTCATGAAGATTCCAGATGAAGTGCTTAATAAGGATGCAATCCTTGAAGTAGCATTTCAACTTGGCAGCGGTCCTGTCAGTAAAAAGGTTGACCTAACAAAGGTACTGACTGATGTTGCAAAGGGTAGCACTAAAACTGCCATGCAAGAATTTGAAATTCAGCTGCGCAAGATTGCAGCTGGTGAAGGTGCTGCAACTGGTGGCAGTAATCCTGAAGGTGCTGCTGCACTTGCTGATTTTGTTCTTGGCAAATTCGTTACACTTAAGCAAAAGGGTGCAACTCCTGCTCAGATTCGTGAAGAGGTTGGAGACTATCTACTTGGTCTTCGTAAGGTTGTTAATGCAACTGAAGATAGCCTCTATTCTGCTGATGATCTCTTCTACTTCAAGCAGAAACCTACCCCTGAAGAACTCCTTGGAGTCAAAAGTGTAGGTGATCTTCGAGATCGCACTGTTCGTACTAGCCCATTTGAAAAGAGTGCGTACGAGAAACCTTATATTTTCATGGGAACGCAAGAAGAACTTGCTAACATGAAACTTGCACGCATTGGTGCTAAGGGCGAAGACAGTTTCGCAAACTTAAAAGAAGCCTGGCAAGCTGGCTATAACATGGCCATGAACAGTGATGGCACTCTTAGAATCAATCCATTTAGTGGTAAGTGGAAGCGTGTGACTGATCCTGTTTTCGACCCGCGGCGCTATTTAAACACCCGCACAGGTGCAGTATCTGAGAATGCTATTCTTTCTGCTGCTGATCGTGTTAAAACTGGCACGCAGATGAAAATCACCAGCAATGTGGTTGAATATGAAACTACTGCTGGTCGTGTTACTCATAACATGAAAGACTTCAACAGTAAAGGATCTGTTGAATATTTCACTGCTCGTCATGCTTGGGCATCTAGGCTTGCTCCTGAGGATTTGCCTGGTGTCATTGACTCTAAAGATATCTCATTGCTTGCTCGTATCAAAAGTATTGATGACGAGGAACTGCTCTCAGAAATTGTTATCAAAAACACTGATGGCAGTTACGCTGGTAATGGATTGCAAGCAGGCGAGATCCTGTTCAATGCACGCGTTGATGGCATTCGTGATGCTCTTGCTACTGGCCAAAAAGATCTTCGCGAACTCGCATATAAATATGCAACTGATGAAAAGTGGGTAGAAAAACTAATTGAATCTGAATTTGGTTCTGCGCTGTCCCGCATGGACGATCTCATGGAAAACTCTGGCCGGGATATCAGCCAGTTTCTACGCCGTGAAAATGTAATTGCATATTACGAACGTCCGCATCAATTTACTGCTCTTGAAGGTGCAAGTGAGAATCTACCATTCGCCAAGAAACGGGAAATGATTCTTGAACAAGCATCCGCCAATGGCGGACAATTTGTGACTGGAGAACTTGCATATGCCTACCGTGTGCAGAATGCTGTAAAGGCTTTGCAGAATTCTGCTGCTGCTGTTCTTGGCGGCGAGGCTGCTGCTAGTTTGATCCCACTTGCCCAAGATGCAAGCAAGCTTGCCAACAGTCTTGGTTCTGGTGCCTCTTTCCTTGGGGCTGCTAATGCTAGTTATGGCGAGGTGCTAAAACTTGCCACTCAAGACATTGGTAAGAAAGTCCACCAATGGATCATCAAAGCATCAGATGATGCTACTGCTGCTATGAGTTCTGTTAGCACAAGAATCCTTAACAACAAAGAGGCTGCTGCTGAGGTTGGTATCATTACAAATCTGCTAAGAAATGACGCCGGCAAATTTGTACGACTTGGTACGATTAAAACAGAATTAGTAGGGGGTGGAACTACAGTTACCAGTGAGACTAAAACACTGATACTCAAAGAACTCTCCCGGCTATCAGGAGATAAATTGCGAGAAGCTGAAGCAGCATTAGTTGCTCAAGGCCGACGTACTCGTATTGAAATCAAAGAGGATGATACTTGGGAATTTCTCTTGACACATCAGCGTCTCAATGCTGATCGTGTAAGCAAACATACTGTTCTTGTCAATGCTCGTGGCATGACAAGTAACAAAGATCCCGATGTGTTTTATGCTCCTCCAATTGATACTAATTACTTCCAACACTTTGCATTTGTGCGCCCTGTACAAGGCAAAGCTTTTGGTACTAGCGAAGTCTCAATGGTTTTTGGTCGTGATGCGGCAGAACTCCAACGGCGTATCGCTGCTGTTGATAAGAACAATTTTGAAGTAATCACAAAGGATGGCAGTGAACGCTATTTCAAAGCAAAGGGTGAATATGATTTTGATCAAACGATTAATGAACGCACTATTGACTCTGAGCTTCGCCGTACTGGTGCACTGGCGAACTTCTTTCCAGAAACTAGAGCGCAGAACATCGTTGAGGATTACCTCCGATTCCACCAAAACCAGGCGACGAAACTTGTCAGAAATGCAGTAGAGAACAACTACGCTCAGCAGATCGAAGAGCTTCGTGCACTAGGTAGAAGTTTTGCTGAAGATGCAACATCTAAGTTTTCTGGTACTCTGCGCTCAGCAAAGAGTGAGATTGTTAATCCTTACGATGATTATGTCAAGACAATGCTTGATGTTTCCAAGAGGAGTGAATATACTTTCTTCCATCAAGCCAACGAATTTGTTGATGCTCTTGGCACTAGAGCTTACAGGGTACTTGCAGATGTGACTGGTAAAGCCAGTAAAGGACAAGTATCTTGGCTTGAAGCAAATGCTATCGCGGAACGACACGGCATCAAAGGAATGTATTCTTCCGAGGCTGACTATTTCTTGAGCAATGTTCCTCGTGATAGGAACCTTATTAAGGAATATGTTGCCAAGGCTAATACAATGCTTGCTAATCTAGTTCTGCGCTTTGACTTTGCTCAAAGTATCATGAACGTGATTAGCACTCCGTTGTTGTTGAGTACCGAAATGGCAAGCATTAAGAATCTTGTTGCAAAAGATGATGTGCTCGCTGGTGCACTTCGTGAACTCACAACTGTGAAAGTTCCTGGGCAGAATGCAACAGTTCCAAGCACTCTCAAGTTGTTGCATGGTGCCATTAGAAATTGGTTTGGCCCTGAACAGGTAAATCTAATTAAGCGATACACAGACAATGGTGACATCAAAGCGTCTGCTGCTCTTTATCATGAAGCAATTCGTGATCTTTCACTGACTCCTGATTTCAAAGTGTTCAGTGATAAGATTAACAAAGCGACAGAGAAAGTAGCAACTCTTACAGGCAATAATTGGGCTGAAGATTTCACTCGCTTTGTTAGTGCTGACGTGATGCGTCAGGTTACTGAGCCGCTTGTTGCGGCAGGAAAACTTGATGTTCGCACACAAAATGCGTACATCAGCACTTTTGTTAATCGCGTCCAAGGTAATTACATCACCAGCCAGCGACCAGTTGTTTTCCAAGGAGTTCTTGGTGGAGCAATTGGGCTGTTTCAAACTTATTCCTTCAACCTGCTCCAACAACTTTTACGACATGTGGAAGCTGGAGACAAAAAAGCAGTAGCAACTCTGTTTGGAATGCAGTCAGGCCTGTTTGGTCTTAATGGCACTCCAATGTTTGATGCGATTAATACTCACATCATTGGAAATGCTAGTGTCAATCAAGGGCACTATGACGCATATTCCATTGCACCGCAACTGCTTGGTAAGGAAATAGGAGACTGGCTGCTTTATGGCACTGCTAGTGCGATGCCTGGGTTTGGTGATAAGTGGCCAGCTTTGTATACGCGTGGAGATATCAATCCGCGCCACATGACGATTCTTCCACTGACTCCAATGCAGGTTCCTGCTATTGATGCCTCAATCCGAGTTGTCAATAATCTGCTTGATGTTGGTGGAAAACTTGTACAAGGTGCCAATATTGGATCTACTTTGTTGCAAGGTCTTGAACACAATGGCTTGAATCGACCACTTGCTGGTATTGCACAGGTGTTGCAAGGGCATAGTACAACGAGTAAGGGCGGTTTGATTTCTGCAAATAGCGATATGGAACTAGTTGCAAATGCTAGCCGTATCATTGGCGCCAAACCAATGGATGAAGCAATTGCACTTAACAGTCTCTATCGCATGAAAGCTTACACTGTCGCAGATAACGAACGCATGAGTACTCTTGGTGAACGCGTCAAGAATGCATTGATTGGAAACAAGGTTCCTAGTGACGCTGAGTTCTTGCAGTTCATGGAAGATTATGCAAAGATCGGCGGCCGTGCTGAGAACTTCCATGCCGCCATGAATCGTTGGATGCGTGATGCTAACACATCAGTAGTTGAACAGATGAGAAGGAAGCAGAATTCTCCAGAAGCTCATAGACTAAATGAGATCATGGGAGCTGTTCCTCTTAGTGATTATCGCGGTCAACAGCCTGTTGAGTAGACAAGGAGTAAAAAGTAATAAAAAAGCCCCCTAGTTGGGGGCTTTATTTTGGCTGCTTGATTTTCACTGTCCAGCAGGTTTATCCGCGCGCTCCTGCGCAGCTTGGTCAGAATACCCCGTCTTGTATCTGGCATTCGGCCCCTCCCGCAGTTTCCAAAGATTCGCGGCCAAGACAGTTTCTCGTGTAACTTCACGTTCTTGATAAATGGTGTTAAGCAGAAACTTGATAGTTCCAAGAAGTTTTGGCAAATCTTGGATGACACTATACTTCTTATAGATTACCAATTTCTTCACAGCGTCAAGAAGATTTCCAGCCTCTAGAATTAGTTGCCCTTCAGGACCAAGAACAATAATCTCTGGGTGCCAGGAATATTCCTCCTCAGCAATAATTGGAAGCTCATCATAAGGTAGTTCCAGGCCTTGCAAGAATCCTACAAAGTAGAACTCAATATCACCACACTCTTCTAGAAAATTCCCAATATCGAGAGATGCGAAAAGTTCTACCGTTTCTCCCATGATGCCAACTGCCATGTGTAGCAGGTGTGCTTCTTGTGGTGTGATGTAGGCAGCAATTTCACTGCCAGGTTTGCCAAGCTCACTTACCATGATAGCATGGCGGTTGGTAATATTTTCAGTCATGAGATTTCTCCAGAAGATAAGTTGTAGGGGTTGTGGTAGGTCTTGTGATGTTCACTTGTTTGTAATAGTCTTGCATGATTTGTCCAGAAGTGACAAGATCAGCAAACTCTTTGATCTGTGGCGGAGCATCAGGCCACAAATTGATTCCACGTTGCACCAGTTCTTGGAATGATTTCCAATCAATGGCATTTGTGATGTTGATTCTATGTGAAGTTCCGCCGTCCGTGTAATCTATGCCACTGGTTGGAGTTATTTTCGGCATTTGGGGTAGCGACGGAGGCGATGTTTTGTGTGCACTCCCATACTTGTGGCCGTTGTTATATCCACGCGCTGCCCACGGCCACGTCGGTGGTGCATATTTTCCAAGTCGTGCATCATCACAGCCTTGTTGCCAGTAACTTTCTGATACTGGTATGTATCCTTTAAGATCATAATTCATGTGTCATTCTCCTATACGTTATCTGTGAACTTGTTGTGATCTGTCAGTTTTGAAGAAGGCACAAACTCTTGTCTGTCTGTTTCTTGCACTTTTCTAGCTGCTCGCGTCTGCGCTGATTTTCTTAGTTCTTTTAACACGTTGCTAGCAAATGTTTCTAGCCACTCAACAGTTGCAAGTCCATTCTCTCCTCGTGGATTTGCTGGTAATCCGCCACGAGCTGTTTCTGTTATATGTTTTGCTCGTAAGATATCCTCGCGGGTTGGGATATCATTTCCGCCAGCATTACCTACTTCACTCTCTGCAATTACTTGCAGAATACGACCCTCGGAGTCCTGGCGTGTTACGGCAACGATCTGGCCTGATTGGTTCTTGGTTACGACGACATCGCCCGCCTTGTCTGCGGTCAGCATTGTCGCGTCCTTACACGCCTTGCAAATCACGATCTCAGGCAACTCCATGTGCTTCACAGCGACAGGGCGTGAGAGTGGGTGTGTCTGCTGTCCGCAACACAAGCATGAAGGCGGCAGCATCGGCCCGAGTGCGTGCTTGGTGTGGAACTGCTGTAGCAGTGGGAAGTCGTGCAGCATTCTCTGTTGCGAGGCTGTCAGCGCCACCTCCCCACCCGCCTTGTCTGCGGCCAGCAGGGCGTCATCCGGTGCAATCGCTGTGCGGCACATAGCACCATCGGGAGCACCGAACTCTTGGGCGATTTCGTTCAGGCAGTTGTGCAGCACCGATAAGCTGATAAGGCTACCGTTTCGCAGCAGTCGCAACCGGAAGGGGATCACCTCGTCAAGCAGACGCAAGACCTCTGGCGTCATGTTGGCTTGTAGTTTCTTCGGCTCACTATGCTCGGTGTGTTTGTTGGTGGCCTGTGCTTGCGGCTCTGGCTTGCTAGCGGCAATAGCTTCAAGCGCAATTACCTGTGCATCTGCTAGAGAAACAGCCTTATATTTTATACGCATCAATGCCGACAATAGTATATCCTTATCAAGAGCATTCATATCAATCCTTTTCCTTCAGGTAAAAGTTTGAAATCAACATAAACAGCTTTAGTGTTAACAGGTCGCTGTTTAGGCAAAAATCCTGCGCGCTTTCCTTGGCTCTTAACATCAGGTGCTTGAATTTTATCTGCTTGCATCAAGCCCTGTAAGATGTCAGAAAGCTGTTCTCTTTTCTCAATGTCTCGACGCACCACTTTCCATAGTGCTTCAAATGACATTGGTTCCTTGGCTTCATAGAGTGCATTCATTACATTCTGTGTAGCCTCAGAATTCCTACTTCTACCAAATTCACCCAATGCTTTTGGCATTAGATTCTCAGTATAAGCAAGGATTGTGTTTGCGAGTAATACATCCTCTGCTTCAATCTTTGTACTCAAGCGCATCGCTGCCATCACAAGTACAAGTTTTAGCAAGTGTGTAAACCTACGAGTTGAGTAGTGTTTCAATCTATAATCTTCAAACTCTGGTTGAGTGATATAGATTGTTTGCAACATACCACGAGCTTGCGGACTTATTGTTGCTTCCCCTTTGACGCGTTCTTTAATCTGTCCAAAAAATCCGATGATAGCTTCTCGGAGTGAGTCTGGAGGTTCTGTAGGAAATGCAATTTTTCTTCCACTTGGTTCACCATGAATGAGTAACAAGCGAGACATGAATCCTTGTCCGATGGTTTGAATAGGAAATCCGTCTTGCAATCCAGTATGAGTATTTCCCCCAAGGATGGATATAGTTGGTTGATAAATGGCAAGACTCTTACTGTTTTTGAGTCGATGTTTGTAGCAAGCAGATTCATCGTCCCAGTCCCACAAACTGCCGAGGAGTGCGAAAAAATCAAGATTTCCGCTTCCTGCGAATGTGTTAAACTCGTCAGCAGCGATGAAGACTTCTCTAGGAGTTCCGTCATGTACCTCTTCATTGGAGGCAAGGTCAAGATTCCTAAGCACGTCTGAAGCTGAAATACTTTCATTTGCCGTATTTCTTCTTCCACCATATCTGTTGGTTCCAGTACCATAAGTTTCTCCATAGCTTTCAGGGAGTCCTTCAAGATCAAGAAGGAATTTCTCTTTTGTAGTCTTTTCTGCGGAGAATTTATCGTAGCCAGCGCCGGATAATATTTTCTTGCAGAGCTTGATGGCACTACTCTTACGAGTGCCGGGATTTCCAATCAGCATGATATAGCTGTTTGGAAATATTCTATTTGTTCCGTGAGGTAGGTAAAAACTTCTACCTAAAAATGCACCAACACATGCAATAAGACTCCAACGATGAAATATAAGTGGGGATTCAGTATCTTTGACATACTCGAAGTAGAGGTCAAAGAGGTGAGTAGCAGAGTTCTGCTGCATGATATTCCTAGAAGGTGTCTCATTTTAGTTCTGACCAACGTTCCTTGCCTGCAGAAATGTCACAAGGAATAAACATTGTTCTGGTCACGCCATCTGCACCGCGAATAACAACTTTGGTATCCATGATACCGTAAACAATTTTCGGTACTTCTGGAAACTCCACGCGGTATTGGAAAAAGATACTATCATGGATCTGTGCTTTTATTCTAAGTTTATTTCTGAGTTCACAATTTATAAGTTTCCCATCTTTGTAATAGGAATTGTAAACTGATGCTCTCCAGACATTGTAGAACTCTTCGTTGATAATATCAACTGAGAGATTCTGGGGTCCGTGGGCTACTGCCGCGTTCAACGCAGGCTTATTTGTACGGCTTGGTTTGCGAAAGAAAATACGAGTCCAACCACGCGGACTAGTTAATCTTCCAGTTAGTTCAATCTCTTTGATGATTGCGTCATAGAAAAGACCTTTAACTTTTGGGTATGTTTTCTCATAAACACCCAAAAGATATGCACAAACTTTCTTGAGGGACAAATGACTTGGCAGTTTTAGGGTGACTTTTGCCTTTGCAACAGCCTTTGGCCCCATAGTTGCTAACATCACGGTGTCTCCCATGTTATAGTTGGCACCGTGATTTGTGCGTTTTGCTAGATCGCGAAGAACTTTGTCAAGAGTCTTACCTTTGGCTTCATCGTAGATTAGTTCATATGGAACGCCAAAGAAAGCAGAAGCATTCCAACTATGATAATCGTGACTACTTTCCACAAGTTGGATAAGTTTTTCTTCTCCTGACATATAAGCCACACATCTTGCTTCTGATTGAGCTTTGTCAATCTCAGCGAGAAGCCAGCCGGGATCTGAAACAATGCATTGTTTGACTGAGTCTCCCCTAGGAATGTTTTGAATTTGGAGACCACACCAGAAGGATGATTCAGAGCTTGCAAGTCTGCCAGTATCAGTGCCGGCCGGGTTAAGTTTATAATAGAGGCGGCCATTCCAGAATTTCTCCTCAACGAAATAGGTACTCAACAGTTTGCGAGCCTGTCTAATCTCAGTTAATTCTTCAAGCACGCGATTATTAAGAGGGTGCGCGGCCTGAGCTTTAAGCATGTCAGGTTTGCTGGTAGTTGGAAGGTTTCCAACTCCAAGAACTTTGAACAAATCCTTCACTTGCTTAGGACTATTTACGTTGAATCCTTTGCCAGCGATCATTGTTTCAAAGCTCTTGCTTTTATCTTCTACTTCTTTTTCCTTGAGAAGTTTTACTTCCACCAGTCTTTTCTGGTCTATACGCAAACCTTCCAGTTCAGCGTGCAAGCAAGGATAGACAAGTGGGAATTCTTTGAGATAGTTTCGGATGGCATAAGGTTCACTGAGTAGCACAAGAGCAAGAAAGCTATTAAGAGTAGCCCAGCAATCCATAGCATTGTAACGATAGTAGTACGTAATGTTGCCTGACTTACCGTCATCTTTCCAGTACCTAATCTTGCGAAGAGCAAATGCTGTAATGAAATCCAAACGCTTTGGATACTCAGAATACATAGAATGAAACAAATGCTGAGTATCATAAAGCCAGTTGTATACAGGACAGCCAAAACGCATGAAGTAAACATTGTCGTATAAGCCATTTTGTAACACCTTTGGTTGTGGAAGTTTGTTAAATTTCCGAATCCACTCTAAGCTAAACAGGTCAGAAAAAGGAACAACAACGCACTCAGTGGTATGAGTATCAGAAAAGTAAGCAGCGTAGCCCACACAATTAATAGTGCGGAAAGGGTTCGGAACCGGAGTTTCAATATCAATGGAAATAACAGCAGCATGATCCAGCCAGCGTTTATAGATTTCAGGAAGAGTTGCTGGAGTTGCCACTTCCCAAGTGAAGTCAGTTGGTTTGAAGAAATTCTGCGGCTGTGTCAGTTTGCTAACAAAGCGTCTTGCTGCTTCTGTTGCGTATGGAACAGTTACCAGACTCTCAAGAGGATTGAGCACAACTACTGGAATGCCTCGCCGCGGTGTTGTCAACCAAGAGCCTTGATAATCATCAAGAGTCAACCCTCTACGATTATTTGGAGGTGTGAAATCTGCCTGAGCACGAAGCACACGCTCCATGAATGCTTGATTTGTACAGACAATGCCAATGATATCTGCTTTGCTAGCAGCAATAGCATCTTCAATCTCAGCGATTGTAGTTGGAGTGCGAAGCATGGATTTCCATGCAACTTGTTGTCCAACTGTCAGTGTTTGTAGGCGTGCCTGATAAGGTTCATCATCAGGAGTGCCAATGTGTAGTATCGTTCTCATAGTTGTGGCTACTAAATTACCGGCCAGTGGGCACAATTATGAGTGCTGCGTTAGTTATAGTCCAACGCGGCCAAAGACTATTTGCAGTAGGGCTCCCAGATCACCTCATGGAAAGTCTGCTTCTTGCAACTCTAGCCAAAGTGTGTGCTGTGCGTCGCAAGTTAATACTGCAAATTCTCAACAGCTGCTGTTACTGCACGCTGATATTGCTCACACTTGCGTAGACCTTATCAGGGTCATTCTTGTCCTTGCGATTCTTGAGGATAGCAGAGATCGTGAGATCCTTGATATCTTCTCGGATCAGTTGGCCAATGCTCCCGTGACCGAAGTGCTGTGCGAACGGCTGCAAGAATTTCTTCATGTTGCCGACACCGAACTCATTGTCAAGGAAGAATGCAGTGGAGAACTTGGTACCGTTGGCAACCGGTTTGGTATTGCTACTGTCAACCAGTTCCACGGTTTCGATCACTTCAAAAGACGCTTCGATAGCTTCCTTGTCATTGATCTTCTTGGGTTCCACACTTACACGCAGAATATAAGCACCAGGGGGTGGTGTTTCAAACGCGGCGAGGTCAGCCAGATCGTCAAGATTTGCAGAGAACAGATCTTCGATGTTTGCAACTGTTTTGATTTCAGACATGGTGTTTATCCTAATCCTATTTAAAGGTATGAGACTTGAGTTAATGAAAGTTCGTTTTCGGATTGTTTATTTTGATGCTATTGCTAGCCGTAGTAGTTAACCACGAGGATCAACAATGGCACCAAGAAATTCTGTACCTTGCTTACGTTCAGTTTGCAGCTTGTCATAGCAACCAGCATAACCAGCCACATCCAAGATGGAATCAGCGTGATCAGGATTCTTTGCAAGGCGTGCAATTTTCACTTGCATCATGCAAAGTGCAACATCCTCAGGATTGATTGAAGCTCCAGGTTGGAGTTTTGCTGCAAGTGTGCCTTGCCAAAGCATTGCAATTTGTGAGAAGTTTTGCAGTGTTGCACCATACTCTTGTTGTCGCGGTCCTGCAATAAGAGCTTCTGCTGTTTGCAGAAAACTCTTAGTTTTTTGGTTGGGGTTAGATTGACGACTCATTTGAAAAGTTCCTTGAGAGAGGGTGATTCAAGTTTCTCCAGTTCTTTGCCAGTTCTGGAGCCTGACACAATGCTGCCGCTGTAGGTTGTGCTACTCACAGCTTTGTGTTTCTTATTGACGATATCACAATAGACAACATCGTCAAAATATTTTGCAAAAGTTTTGGAGAATTGGCTGGTGCCACCAATTGGTACCAGTTTCTTCTTACCATCTTCCATTTCAACCAGTAGTTCATGGCTAATGATTACTACATTGAATGGTGCTTGTTGCATGATGGAGAAGATACGATCCATGATGCGACCCTGTTTGGCATAATCATCCCAATCAGGTTTTGCATCATAGTTATCTTTTGCAATAATATCACGTTGAATGTGATTCATTGCAGACTGTGCTAGTTGACTGCCAGAATCGATGACAAGCACATCGTTATTTGTGAATGCGCCAACATCAATGCTGCTAAATGCAGCGTCTCCTGACTGCTGTTTGCAGCGAGGACAATCAACAACACCATGAGTTGTGCAGATTTTCTTGACGCCACCTTTGATAACCTTGAGCAAGGTTTCAATGGCAACAGGAAATGTTTGAGTATCAGGAATCTTGAACAGTTCGATGTTATCAAGCCATTCCTTCTTCATCCGAGGAGAAGAGAGCAGAGTCTTGATACCATCCTCAAGATCAAACCACCAGAGCTTTTTGATTTCTGCCAGTTGCCCAACAAGATCAGTCTTGCCGGACTTTGGAGGACCGTAAACAAGGATTTTGCGAGCAGCAGATGGAGCGTAGTCTGTGAGTTTCATTTGGACAACCTAATAATTATAAATATAAGAATTCCGGTAACAAAGATACCAGTTAGAACGCCAAGTAGAAAACATGTAATATCAAATACCCACATGTTAATTCCCAGAGGTTGATAGTTGTTTCTGTGCCGCGACAAGATCATCAAGAGTGAACATGAAATCCAAACTTTCAAGATGTTCAACCTTTTCAAGTTTCACTGGAACCAATCCAGGAAACAGTGATTCAGTCCTCATGTGGCATTGACCAAACCAAGCGCAGGTTCTTCCATATTGGTTGATACAAGCATCACCACGTTTCGGGAAGAATTGCAATTCATGATACTTATCAATCATTGCATGAGACAGCAGTAGATCTTGCAGCCATTCAGCTCGTTGAGTTCTACTCTTTGTAAATGGAAGTAATTGAAACTCACGAGTCTTACTGCTGTAGACTACATAAAGGACTTCATAGTCAGGAGAATTAAGTCCAAGATTTGCAGCCACAGCATCAACCACAACACTGTAACCAAGGGCTTGATACGAATTTGCGTATGTTGCCTCAGCCACATTCTCGGTTCCTGTTGTCTTACCTTCCCATACAGCAAGACGACCCGTAGATTTACTGCGAAGCACAGTATCAATGTGACCAAAATGATAGTATCCATTTTTGGTGTCAACTCCAAAGGCTAGTTCTACTGCGGGTTTTCCGTTTGGAAGTATCGCAACTTCCCAGTCTGAAAGATCAGTGTTCCAAAACTGCCAGAATTTTTCAACCGCATAGATCGCAAGATCAAGATTCTTACCAACACTTTTATCCCAGCGATCTTTCTTATCTGCATTGTAATCTGCCTTCCATGCAAGAAATGCAGCGAACTGACCAGCTTGGAGGCTATTGGTAGCAGCAAGCGTCTGAATGCCAGCACCTACCGCATGACCAAAAGCAAAGTCGATGTTCATTTGCGGTTCTGCCAACTTCGGCGCGCCAAGTTCCTTGTTCTGCTTGAGCATTTCAAGCTGAAAAAGTCTTGGGCAAGTATGCAGCAATTGCAGCTTTGAATAGCTGGTGACATTGCCATGAGCAATTAGTTTTCGATATCCTTTGTCACTGGTGTTTGCAGAGATTGCTTTAGCTGTAGCGATTTGCTCACCAGTTGCTTGATCCTGTCCTCTTTGCTCAAAGGTTTCTGGATCAATGGTGTAATTGGTTCCACTGTCAGTGGAGCCAGAAAAGAGCTCATCCAATCTGTTGAAGATTGCTTCTCGTTGGTCGTTGGTGGTAGCCATTTTGTATGTGCCAGTTCTAGCGTGTTTGCATATACTCGCCAATATTCTTGTCGCTGCCCCTTGGATAGATTGGATTCAAAGCTCTGTTGGCAGCATTCACATGTCGGTGTAAGTCCTCCAGATGCTCTTTGTATTTTGCAAAAGAAGCAAAGGTTTGAACAGCTTCCGGCATAATCTCTTCCGCCCCAATGTTCGGAGGGAAACTGACCAACAGGTTTGAGAAGATACCAGCAAGCATCGAGTGCTGGGCATGGATTTGTTTGAGAAGCAACTCCAAATTTGAAATCCCAGTGGAGTAACAAACTTCTTGCTCTGACGGCGTGAGCGTATGCTGTTGCCATGATTCTTGTCCTGCGGCATTAGCCCAAGGGTTATCCATTACAAATCTCCCAAGCCAATACCAGCAGCTTTCTTACTTGTCGCTGTTGATGTTTTCTTTGATGCAATTGCTGCAACCAAAGATGTATTTGTGAGTTTCTGCTGCGCTGCCATGATCTTTCCAATTTCTTCATCAGAAAGAAGATGGACAAGTTCCTCGTAGGTTGTAAGCAGTCGATGGATTTCTGCCATGTGCCCGCGAATCTGCGGATCATTTGCAACCAGTGCTGCTTCCAGACCTTCAAGACGTGCTAGAAGTTGTGAGTGTTCAGCAGTCTGAGGTTGCTTGGCTGTTTCAGTTTCAGTCATTTGAATCTCCAACTACACAATTCAATGAACACTAGAAACACCACGCTTCTTGCGCAGTGCATCTAGGTAAACCTTGCAAATGGCATCAACCTTTTGCGTGTCAAACTGCAAGTTAAGGTCAAGTGCCTCATTCATGTATTCCATGAACTCTTCAGCTTTGAACGCCATGCGCCATGCAACTACTGCCCAGAGATTTGGCCAATGCTCCGAGAGTTCACGCCGCAAAGCTGTATAACTTTCAGGAAACATATAGACTTTATCAGTCACATGAGCTTTTGCGAGCTGCTCTGCTGACAGCGGCTTGTGAGCATGAATCCCAGAATCATCCGGGCCTGCTACTTGCTGGGGTTTGAATTCAGCAATCTGACGATCTTGCTCTTCAAGCAAAGATTTTTCCAGACTCTTGATCTGAACATTTGCGTGAGGGTTCTTGATCTTATCAGTGCGATCTGTTGAGTCAGTCATAACCTAGTTCCATCCCAAGAGAGTTTGAAATAAACAACAACATAATCAGTGCCCTCTACGGGAGTTTCACGAATCTCTAACTTGCCAGCATACCGCATTCCAAGTTGTTTCTTAGGTGCAGTCTCCATACTTTTTTCTTTAAGCACGGCTTGTCGTAGCGTCTTTGCCGCAGTCTTGTGTACTTTTACTTGAACTTCATCGCCTACTTTTACCTGCTTAATTGCGTCCCAGATTTTCTTGTATTTGCGCGGCATCTACTGACTCCACAAGTGTGTATTCTACGCTGCGACTTTTACGCTCACGTAGATGGAATGTTGCAAGTTTATTTTCTTCATCCCACTCAAGAGAAACTACAGCATTCTCAAGACTAGGGTCAAGAAATCCAAGCGCAGTCATCTGCTGCTTGTAATCTTTAAACTTACGGAGGAGAGAAACTCTTGGGACTTCAGCACTGCGCTTATCGGGCATGACAAGTACAACACGTCTAGTTTCTAAGAGTTTCTCAAAAATATCAGCGAGGATCATTGGTGACTACAACTCGCGGCCTTGCAGACTGCTCAAGCAAGTCTTTGTTTATTTCAACATGCTGAACCTGAGCAGTTCCAGGAACAATTGTCAGCCCCTGATCGCTCACTCGCATGGCGAAGATATCACCACGAACAGTTGCGCCATGGATCAGTTTGCTGTTGAAGAGTGCACGCACTGGAATGCAGCGAATGTGGAGTTCATTTTTATAAATGAATCCTTTAAGGGTACTGGTAATGATCTTTGAACTCGTCGTAGTCGATATCTTCGTAGACTCGGCCACTCGATCCACTAGTTCCAGTGCTATCTGTTCTGCTAGAACCGTCATGATATTTTTCCCCAGGTTGCGTGCTTTGCTTTCTTTGCAAGAGAAGCAGACACAAGATGTTTCAAAGATTCTTGCGAAACTAGCCAGTTTATATACTGCGGATTAATGGCTAATAGTTCAGCAGGTGTCTTGCCGCGATACTTTCCAAAAGTGAGCGGCAAAGCATCAATCGGAATGGTTCCAAGATCAATGTGATCAATGCCAGTAATGAAGTCGTCTGGGTCACAGCCAGCATCCCACAGACTTGGCATTGATAATTGTTTACCTCGTCGGTATTTCACTCGAAGCTTTCAGCGGTTTCGCACGCTTGAATTCATTCCGTCTTGCAGCAATAGCAAGTGCATTGTAATCTTCCTTGTTGCGAGTTCTTCCCATCAGTGCGCCTGACTCTTGAACATCAGATTCACTCCGGCGAATGTTTCCTGCTTGCAGCAATGCGGCGCGAGTGGGATTGTCTTTCTTACTTTTTGCCATTATTACCCCAGGTGGTTGATTGCTATTACTATTGATGAAGGGTGAGAGGATACTTAGGTTTGCATTAGCGGGAACTATTATGCCCTTAGCAGGATGGAAACATCCAATAAACAGTACCCTCTCATAAATAGAAAAACCCCTGCGCCTATTTCTAAGCAGCAGGGGTCTCTCAAGGGTAGCAGTTGACCAGTTTCTACCTACTGTTACAGCTTCTAAGCTTTACTAAGGCCCAGCAACGTAAGTGCCAGTTATCCAGTGGTCAGCAGGAATCGCCCGAGTAACAGTTACCTATCAGCAAGGATCACAGAGAATCCAGCGTGATCTTTTCTTCAGCTTGCAGCATCTTGTCCAGACGATTGCTGAAGTATTCGATGACTTCCAGATGTTCGCTGACACCTTCTTCGCCAACAGTAGCAGCGAAGATAGCAATGGCTTGCTTGAAGAATTCCAGAATTTCTTTTTGCGAACGCTGTTTCTTGAAGCCAGTTTGGAAGCACAGAATGTGATTCTCGATCTGTTCTTTGCTCTTGCCCATAGCAGCAGGCATGGTGTCTGCGTACATGGTGAGGAATGCCTTGATATCTTCGTCGCTGGGAACAGAAGATGCACGCTCTGCTTTCGGCATGTTGGCAATTGCAGACCACGACAGTTTGTCATAGTCCAGAACAGAAGCAGTGACAGTGGCTTCCTTGTTTTCAGGCTTGTCACGGAAGTCATTGATCTGCTGACGAGCGATGCGATAGACTTGATCAGTCAGCGTACTGATCAGCAGTTCCACTTCCTTTGCGTACTTCTCGGGGTCACTGACGTACTCCTTGATAGCATCCAGCGTGGGAACCGGCAGATCCAGTTCAACGCTGGGATGTTTCTTGCCTTCACCAATGACTTCGTTCTTTTCATTCCGAATCTTTTCGGTTTTGAAGTGGAAGTTTTGTTTGATCATTTGAGCTTCGGACATTTGAATAACTCCTAGAGAGTGGTTGATAGTGGCAGAATTGCCGGGGAAAACCTTGTGAAAACTTCCGGTGCTGTTTCCACTTAAGGAACACGTAGTATATCAAGTGCCGGCTGGCTTGTCAAGTGGGGTTTCGCTTTCTTGTTGACCAAGAATCCTAGCACCAGTCTGTTTGAACTCAGTGAGTAACTTGTCTAGTTCCACACCATTGTTTTCTAGCCAGTTGATTTCTTTTGCAGCAAGTGTTGAGATTAATTCCTCAATATCGTGAGTATTGAGTACCAATTGAGTGTTGTTTGCGTCTAGCATTTGCAGGCGAACAACACAGAAAGTATTATTAGCATGTGGCCGCAAAGTTGCAAGATCCCAGGCCAGTAACTGGCGCAGGCGGATTACGTGATTGGAAATTTCCAGTGCTTGATTAGCATCCATGATTTGTGTCCTTAGGGTTGAACTAGTTGTCGTTGGTATGATTGGTATGATCACCGCGCCACTGGTCACCATATTCCTCACATAGCAGTTTGTTCAGGGTTTTGAACAGACAAAACACAAACCAACCGTAGGCTGCGAATCCAATGCAGCCAAGAATAAAAATTGTGGTGATATCCATGATGCTTTCTCCTTAAGATGCTAGTCAATCAATGAACTTGCAGAATTTCATGAGTTTGTGAAGTCTGTAGTTTAGATGTGTCTTTGGCCCACTAGTTTCTGGCAGTTCCGGCGGATTTCCATACCAGACTTTACAGACGATGAATAGGTGTCCTTGGTACCAACGAGCTGATACTCCGACATTCTTTGCTTGCACTATTAACTTGGGATGCACATCACAGTGTTTGTATGAGTCTCCATCAGTTCCAGCTAGATGCCAGAACTTTAGGAAATCTTCTTGATTGAAGATTGAAAGTTGGCTAACTTGTAACACCTCCTCAGCTTCAAGCATGTTGCGCGGCAAGAAAAAACTACTTGCAATCACTTGTTGCATAGTCTGGGCGATGTGTTCAGGATCAGCAAATGTTAGATTATAGATATCAGTGATATCTTTTGATTTGGTAACTTGATTTGCCCAACTCTCTTTGATGCTAAACTCTGCTGCTTGATTTGTTTGATTTGTTTGAGTCATGATTCAGTCCTCCTGCTCACCAGTGATCGTTTCATCATCTACAATGTCAATGCTAGTGGTTTCATCTTCATCCTCCGTATCCGCCAAGGATGGGATGATCTCAGTGATATCTGGTACGTATGTTGGTTTGACAGTGACAGAGGTTTGCTTGGCAATCGCTGCTTGCCGGTGCTTGGACATATCAGTAGTGGCAAGTTTCCAGCGAGCGGTAGCAACAAGAAACTGCGCGCGGTTTGCAAAGTCAGAAGCTTTTGGTTCTTCTTTGCTGATAGTTCCAGCAGCTACAGCAGCAGTGATTGCATCAGGAATGAGAATCTCGAAACTTTCAAACTTGGTTTCGAGAATGGTTCTCTTATGGCGGAGACGGTCGAGGAAAGCAGCACTGATACTGGAACCAGTTGGTACTTCACAGAGAAAGATTTCCTCAAACAGATCAATGTCTGCCATTGTGAACTCACTGATTTCTTGTTCAGTCTCAGCATCAAAGAGTTCCCACATCCAACCCTCAGTATCTCTGGCGTAACGGCTGGGAATGTGAGCTAGGAACCAGCGCCAGAGTAGTTTCTTGCTTCTCGGTGCTTTTCCTGCTACCTCATCGCGGAGACTCTTGAGTGCAGCTTCTGCTGTTTTTGCTCGATGGGCTTCTTCGATCTCAATGATCTTGGTTTCGTAGCTCTTCTTAACAGCCCAGCAATCTTGGATGAAGCCAGTAAGATCAATGCCATTGTTGATCCTGTTGATTCTTACTGAGGGGAAATGGAATCTTTTACTCTCCAGATAGTTTTTCCAGTAACTCAGCTGGAGTAGTGAAGTCCAATTGATATAGACTTCTTGGAGAGTTGGCATCCAGTAGATTGTTTGATCCACTGTTGTGAGTTTATGTACCAGTGCAAGTGCTGTGACCCGGATGATTTCTTCTTGCTTTGTTGTTATCTTGGGGTCACTGGCTTCTTCTTGTGTCAAGGAACAGAAGTTGTTCCAAGCATTGCGGCTGAACTGAAGCAATGCATTTGGTTCAAGACTGAACAATGGATGCATTGCTTGGGATTCTTTCCACTGACTGAGGAATGGAATATGTCCTGCTACTTTCTTGACAGTAAGAGCCCCTACTGTTATTCCAGTGTAGCGGCAGATCAGTGGATGTGTTTGTGTCGATTCAAGATTTTCCATGATTAGGTTCTTTCAGTTTTTGTTAAGAAGGCGGATAAGTGTTATAGCTTCGTCTTTAGCGTTAAGATAAGCTACGTGTTTTCCTCCTTGCTTGTATACAATTTCGTATTTGGTTTTACCGTGCACGAAAATTTCTTTAAGTTCAAACATATAAAATTCTCCTAAGTGTAGGTTGATCTCAGTTGCAAACTGTTTGATTTGAACTATTGCTTGTCTCAGTTTTCAAGCTTGGGTATTTCTTCTCTGCTGCTTCCTTGAGTTCTGTTGCGAATGCAATTACTTTAGGATTAGTTGTTATTTTTAACAGTTCCACCATACGCCGGTGTCTAGATGATTCCCATTCCCAGCACTTTTGTTCCCAGCTTTCAGCAAAGTCTTTTGCCATGTCAAATTCTCCTTACAGCCTAGTTTTTACCCCAAGTGATAATCGGCATCCGACCTCGATACGCCTTATAAAAGGTTAACTTTATATAGACGAATAAGATAACAACAGTATCAAAGTCTTCGTCAACATCAACCTTACAAATCCAAGGTTTCATATTATCTCCAAAAAAAAATTAATTGCAAACAATCAAGCAACCATCAGCAGTTACAAGTAACCAGCCAATGATTGCAAGAATCCAAAGGATGAGATATTTCCAAGAATCCATCAGTTGTCACTCCTCTTCACTGTCAAACTTTGATTTGATGCCTTTGCTATCTTTCTTGGCTTGCTGTTCTCTTGCTTCTTGATCAAACTTTTCCTTGAGTGATGCAAGTTTTTCAGCAAGAGTATCACCTTTGAGTCTTGGATTCTTAGCAGCTCTTGTCAGTGTTCCTGATTTCATGCCGCGGTCAGGTTCACAAATGATGTAGAGTTCCTTAGCAGCACGAGTTATGGCAGTATAGATCAGTTCCCGCGATTGCATCTTGGCATGTGACTGATGTGTGATAAGAAACACCTTACGCCATTCACTGCCTTGGGATTTATGAACTGTGATTGCGTATGCAAACAGCATTTCATTGACTTCAGCAGCAGTATCAAGAGTTACTGCTTCATAGAGTTCATCAGTTTCTTGGCTATCAAACTCTGTCCAAGTTCTTGGATCAGTGCCATTGATGAATCTAATCTTGATTTGGTGGCTGCAAGCATGTTTGCGATCTTCTACTTCCAGGTGAGTGGAACTAAGAGATTCAAGGATTGCATCAACATCCATGCTGCCATGAGTTGCTTGATAAAGTTGCGATGCATCAAGCGCAGCAGCAGTTGCTCGTTTCTTGCTTCCACCCCAGCGATCCAGTTCATAGATATCAGGATTTGTTGGTTGTTTTCCAGCATATCGCAGATTCTTTTGAATGCCAATGATGATTGCTTCTCGCTTGTGGACAAGTACCTTGTCACCAATGGCATAGTAATGAGTGTTGAAGCCGGCAATCACTTCTACCACTTTCGCCGCACGTTCACGACCAAGCCAATCAGCAATGCGACTGTTAAGTTCTATTACGCCGAAGTTAACATTGTAGGGGCAGAGGATGATATCTTTGTAGATATCAAGTAATTCCTCTTTGATTGCTGCTTTACAGAAGTTTGCCGCCTTATTCAGCGCATCTTCCCATTGCAGTGATTTGCTCCATGGATGGATTGTTACTTTTCCATGTTCACCATTGTCCATGGTGAGCTTGTCAGTAACTGCAACAGCTTTGCCAACCTTTAGATCAGTAGCAAGACTGATGATGGGAGAAAGCAATGCTTGCCGGTAGACTTGGGTCAGTTCAATGACTGGCAGTTCCAGCAATTTGCGGCCAAGAATCGCATGACCATAAACTGGTGGAAGCTGATTGAGGTCACCTACAAATATCCATTGAACTGCATGTGGATTTGGGAGTGCTTCAATCAGGAGATTGATAAGCTCAGTATCTACCATTGAAGATTCATCGACAATGATAGTTTTGAGACTTGCCGGGAGTGGATTACCGCGATGGCGACTAGGTTCAAACCGCATGGTGTAACCAGTAGTTCCATCTTCCTTGGCGATTTCATATTTCACTGGTGCAAATTCCAGTAACTTATGAATTGTCACACAGTGGATATTCTTGGGGAAATGCTTTGCAATCTGGCGAACTGCCATATTAGTGAAACTGCAAAGAACAATTCCAGGTTGACCATAGCGCAGGTGCTTGGTGTTTGTTTCAAGAACTGGAACAATGGCATTGTTGATAAGACTATTCACAAGCCCTTTGAGGGTTGTAGTCTTACCAGTTCCTGCTGCTCCCATGAGACAGAAACTTTTGCCAGCCATTCCAGCATTAATTGCTGATAATTGCTGTTCATTCCAGTTTTGGGAGGAATCAATCTGCCAGCCTACTTTATGAGGTGAGACTGACAGTATTGAAGATTCCGCTAGTTTCGCCCGCAGCGCGCGGTCTTGCGCTTCAATCTTTGCTAATTGTTCAGCTTTGATTTCAGCAAGACGCGCACGTGCTTTAGCTACTATGTCAGATGTTGTTTGTGACATTTTGTCATTTTGATGTTTAGTTGATTGTATCAGTCTTTGTAGGTGTAAGACTTTTCAGCTTCTTTTGCTGCCAGATATTGACCGCGTTCAATCAGTGCTAGAGTTCTTTTTGCTACTGCTTCTGCTGCTTCATAGCGTTTCAACAGTGTTTGGTATGTACCAGTAGCATCACGCATTGGAATTTTCTCAACCATCGGTGCGATGACTTTTGCGTCTTTGGCACTAGCAATTGCTGCTTCATCACTGTCTGCCGATACCATACCACCGGTGTTTTTACCAAAGATGTTGATTCCATTGACTGCATAGACATCCATGATTCTCTCCAAGTTATTTTGTTACGGTTGTACCGCTGCTATTGCTGCTATTGCTGCTATTGCTAGCACACGGTTTCTGGGTTGTTGAAACTGTCAGTTCATAGGTTTTTGCGAATTTCTCCATGGAGTTGAAACGATAAAGTGTGATCATTCGATAGTGCCAGAGCCAGCGAATCCGCAAGATTCTCTTGTGCTGATACTTCGGCGCGGCGGTATCAACAGAATAGCCAAGGGATGCTTTCGGCACCAGTTGCATTGATCTTGTAATCAGTTGCAGTCTAATAACTGCTGATTGAATTGCAATGACAAGAGATTGAAGATGTGTGAGCTTCATGATTTTTGATTGATGTATTGTTTCACAGCTTCTTGGAATTCAGCATCTGTAAATCCTTCAGAATGAACTGCTAATAGTTGCAATTCATCGAGTGATTTGGTGTCATTTGCTCTTAGAAACTCTAAGCATTCTTGCACTAGAGTTTCGTGAAGTTCATTAATCATTGATTAACTCTCCTCACATTCTTTGCAGATTGCAAGCAGTAATTTTGCTTGATTTGCACGGCATTTTTTTCTAGCAGCAGCAGCAGCAGCAGCATAAACAGCATAAGCATCAGCAGCATAAACAGCATAAGCAGCAGCAGCATTAGCAGCATTAGCAGCATAAACAGCATAAACAGCATTAGCAGCATCAGCAGCGTATCTCTGTGCTGCTGAACTGCTGGAGTTTTTCAAATGTGCAACAGCATCTGCACATTGCTGTGCAAATTTTATAATAGCATCTGTGTGCCCTGTTGTTGCTCTCAAACACCAAATGGCATCATCTACCCCATTACTATTGAGGATGAATTCAATAGTTATTGGTTCATCATCAGGTTCTGTTTTTCCAAGAGCCTTAAGCAGTGTTTTCCACCCGCTGGTGCAAGGCCTATATTCACGGATTTTGTTGAGACTAGTAACTAAAGCCATCTTACTTTCTCCAGTTGCGGCGCCAAAAGCCACAACATTTGCAGCAACTGCTATTTGTAGTTATCACAAATAGCCCTTGGACGGACTTCTCCCAGGGGTGCATCAAGTATAAGCATAAATCAGACAAAAGTCAACCCCTGATTGTTCTATTAGACTCAAATGTTTTGATTGATTATAATAACTGTTAGAGGGCGAGAGATTGGTGATTTGCTCGCTCCGCTCGGTATTAGATTCACACTTGTTAGAATAGCTATTAGATTATCCCTCATCAAGATTCCTCATGTAATGCTTGTTCATCATGTAACGCTTGTAGCAGTTGTAACTCTGTAACATGCGGTCAGGTGCCCTGTTTTGCCCCTCCCTTTTCACTCTTTCCTATTAGTTTCTCTATCTGTTATCTGTCTATTAGTTTTTTATCCTCTCACTATTCTATCATTGTCTTTACCCCTATCTTTAATTTATTATTATCATTATTATTCATTTATTATAACTAATAATCTTTTATCTTTTTGAAATTGTTAAAATTAAAGTGGGGGTCATAATCCAAGAGGAAGAGGAGAGGGGTAGTAGTTATAACTGGTGAGTGTGTATACACCAGTAGGAACTACCAGACAAAGGCTAGGAGTATCAGTGGCAGAGGGGCAAGGGGGCGGGAATGGGACATTTGGCATGATGTTACACAGTTACATGAGCTACATGCGTTACATTGTGAACGTGAATTACATGAGGAATCTTGATGAGGGATAATCTAATAGCTATTCTAACAAGTGTGAATCTAATACCGAGCGGAGCGAGCAAATCACCAATCTCTCGCCCTCTAACAGTTATTATAATCAATCAAAACA
>SCLI03000115.1_pt1 | contig 45134 bp, 52 predicted proteins | sample 7268041 | NCBI WGS metagenome assembly SCLI03 (sample SAMN10721081, study PRJNA514188) | viral metagenome | isolation source: depth-stratified mine tailings core A | place: China: Fankou Pb/Zn Mine tailings | collected 2017-10 | reverse complement strand
GAAGCACTTTTTTTTGCTTGTTATATGTGACGGGACAACTGACGGAACAGACCGCAAAGTTTTCGAAAAGTCAAAAACTAATCCCATTATTACACTGTCCAATGATGGACAGAGAAAAGGCAAGATGAAAAGACTGATGCAAATTTATCAAATAAATGAGAGTGATTTTGTATTTATTTTTGACGGCGACGTTGTACTTTCAAATGCTGAAGTCATAAATAACATTATAAAGCATTTTGACAATAAAGATGTCACCGTTGTCGGTGGAAACAACCAGCCTGTTAAAGCCGTAAATTTTATTGAGAAACTTATTAACAAATGGTCGCACGTTTGGTATATGGCAAGAAGAGATTTTAATAAAGGAGATAATGTTCACAACATCAGAGGATGCGCAATGGCTTTAAGAGGAGACTTTGCAAAAACAATAGTATTCCCTAAGGATATTGTTTCTGATGCGCAATATATCTATTTTTATGGTCTATCCGAAAATGCAAAATTCGCTTTCGCAAAAGACGCAATAGTCTTGTACAGAAAACCTGCAAATATAGAGGATTATCTCCTCCAGACAAAACGATCATCTCCTGAAGAAGAAAAACTGAGAATTATTTTTGGAAACAAAATAAAAACCAAATACAAAATTCCAAAAAGCGTTTCGGTTATGGCTCTATTTAAAACCTTCCTTGAGGACCCGATATTCACATCAATGGCATTTGGATTTTATATTTTGTCTTTAATTATTCCTTATAATTATAAAAGCAATAATAATAATGAGGTATTGTGGAAGGTACCAAATTCGACAAAAAAAGCTATCACGAGTGTAATTTCATAAAGTATAAAACAAATATGTTTAAAATAATAAAAATGAAGCACTTTTTTTTGCTTGTTATATCCTTGCTTTCAATTTGGATGCTTCTTATCTTTACAAGAGGTGACAAAGGAAATCCTTTTGCTTATCAAGTAGAGAAAAGCACAAAAATAGAAAGTCCTTTTGAGCTTTCGAACACCACTTCAAGATATGCTTTAACGGAGGCGATAGTTGAACATAAAACGTTTTTTTTAACAGAAGAAGAAGCCAAATTCTCTGCTCCAGACACAGTTGATTATAAAGGTAAATTTATATCAATTTTTACTCCAGGAGTTTCATTGATCAGCACACCGTTTTATTTTTTAGGAAAACAAGTAGGCTTGCCCCAAATTTTTACTTTTTTCACCACTGCAATATTTGCAATAATAAACGTGTTTCTGGTTGCGCGTCTTTCATCAAAATTGGGGACTGGTAAATATACTTCTATATTAAGCGGTTTCGTATTTTTATTTGCGACAAATGCACTTCCGTATTCCTTAACGCTTACTCAACACCACATGAGTGTAACGTTTATCCTTTTGTCTTTATTGAATGTATTGGAGAGAAGAACTTTTGCAAGAAACACGCTCCTTGGAATATATACGGGTTTGGCTTTATTAATTGATATCCCAAATATCATAATGCTGATTCCTATTATTTTATACGCGATAATTTCTCATTTTAGTATTAAAGAAATAGGAAATAAAATAGAGTTAAACTTCAGAAGTGTTTGTTTAGTTTTTCTAATTGGATTAATTCCTCTTTTAGTAATCTTTGGGATATATAATTTTCAAACAACAGGTTCTTTTACAAAAATAGCTCAATCTATCGGAAGGACACATTATTTTAGAGATAATCTACCTCCGCAAGATCAGGCAGATTCACCAATACCTGAAGATACGAGAGGAAAACCATTGCTAAATCTTCCTTTTGAAACAAGAAATCAGTTAAACGGTTTTTATACACTACTCATCAGTAATGAAAGAAGTTGGATATATTACTCTCCGGTTCTTCTTTTCGGCATATTGGGACTTTTTTTTGCATATAAGAACTCCAGGACCTCTTTTGCCGCCAAACTCGCAATTTCGGTCATATCGATCAATGTAATAGTTTATTCCATGTTTGGAGATCCTTGGGGAGGATGGGCTTTTGGACCGCGTTATCTTATCCCTTCTGCTGCAGTTATGGCTTCCTACTTAGGGATTGTCATTCAAAAGTTCAAAAAAAATCATATCTTTATAATTTTATTTTTTGTACTTTTTTCTTATAGTACATTTATCAGTACCCTTGGTGCTATAACCACAAATGCTATTGCCCCCAAGGTTGAAGCTGTAAACCTAAAACCTTCAATACCATACACATATAAATACAATTTAGACTTTGTAAAACAAGATCAATCTAGTAATCTTTTGTATAATGTTTTACTTAAAGGTAAAATTCCATTGAATGTTTACTTATATATTTTAACCGGATCTATTATTGTCATATCTGCAATTATTTACAGGTTAGCTTTAATAACTGAAGAGGATAAGAATGAGTAAGCTTAACCTGTCGAAATTAAATCTTAGTTTTTCTATACCAAAAACCGCAGTTTCGGTAGTTCAGAATTACTTTAAAAGTGAACGGTTGATACTTTTAACCACAGTACTGACAGCTTTATCTATCTGCGCTTTTGGGACCTTTTACTTTAACGGCTTGGCTCTTACTTATAATGATGCTCGCTCACATTTAGATATTGGGAGGCGTGTAGTAGAAGGCCTAAAACCCGGGTTTGCACAATTAGGAAGCGTCTGGCTACCCCTACCACATCTTTTAATGATTCCGACTATTTGGAATGATTTTATGTGGCACTCGGGACTCTCGGGAGCTTTAGTTTCCATGATCTCTTTTGTAGCTACAGGAATATTAATTTTTCTATTCTTAAAAAATTTAGGAGTAGGTTTGCTCGGAAGACTAGTCGGAGTTTTCGTTTTTGCAACAAACTTAAATATTTTATATCTTCAATCCACTGCTATGACCGAGCTTTTGCTTTTAGCCACCATGACTGCCGGAGCCTATGAACTGGTAAAATGGGCAAAAAGCGATGATATTTTTGATCTCTTAAAAGCTGCCTTTTGGATCATGCTTTCAACTCTAATCCGCTACGACGGCTGGTTTTTATTTATTTTTGCCGGGTTTTTGATTTTAATCCAGAGTTTTTCAAGACGCGGATATAAAACAACTGAAGGAATCATAATCTTTTTCTCTACTTTGGCAGCTTTTGGTATCTTTTTGTGGTTTTTATGGAATCAGTTAATTTTTAAGGATGCGCTATATTTTGCATTCGGACCTTATTCAGCAAGGGCTCAACAGACGCAGTTGGAGCAGGCAGGAAATTTGATGACCAAAGGAAATTTATGGCTATCGGCACAGTTTTATCTTTATGCCCTAGTTTATAACTCTGGCGCTTTCACTGCTATTTTAGGACTTCTGGGAGCAGTTGTTTTATGGATGGATAAGAAAATTTTGGGCAGTGTCAAGGCTACCTTTCTAGTTTTACTCTCACCGCTTCTTTTTAACGTGATTGCCCTTTACTTTGGCCAGTCGGCCCTTTTTATCCAAGGACTTTCCGGCAATACCTGGTTTAATGTCCGATATGGAGCAATGATGATGCCTTCAATAGCCATTTTTATCGGCTTCCTGATTGACCGGATTAAATCTTTAAGACCAGTTTTCATCGGGCTGCTCCTTTTGGTGACATTCTTCTCTTTTACCAGTTTTGATGCTGTAACACTTGATGATGCCCGGGTTGGCTCTTCTCAAAAAAATGTCACTGAAGTTTCGGGTTGGTTAAAAAATAATGCCTTAAATAAACCGGGCTTTGTCCTGATTTCGGCAGCCTCCCATGATGCTATAATATTTTCTTCGGGTTTACCGATGAGTAGGTTTATTCACGAAGGAACCGGCGCTTATTGGGAGCAAGCAACAAACTATCCGTCGCTTTGGGCCAGATGGATTATAATGAGGACTTACGATAATAACGATACAACATATAAAGCCGTTAGCAAAACCCCTGATTTAGTAAGGTATAATTTAGTCGGTAAATATCCATTTGCCGATATTTATGAGCTAAAGGAGGAATATTTAGGCACACTGATTACCCAGCCGATTTTAGGAAAACAGAAATAAACCATGGGACTATTTTGTTAACAAAATGAAGCAGGTTTTAAAAATTTTACCGATCGCATTGATAATCTCCGGCTTATTTATCTTGATTTCAATCCTGACCATAAAAAAGCAGCCAGTCATTCCTCCTGCTCCTAAACCAACCATTGTAATCAAATCTATTGATACTATGAAGTATTCTCGGGACATTGCCCGAGAAAAATCTAAGGATGCCTCTTTCGATGCTGTTTTGGAAAAACAAGTTTCTGATATAGCTCAAACCGGAGCTACTCATGTGGCCATCGCTACGCCTTATGACAGCGAATTTTTACCCTACTTAAAAAGATGGGTCGGCGCAGCCCGCAAAAATCATCTAAAGGTTTGGTTCAGAGGGAATTTATCGGGCTGGGAGCATTGGTTTAGCTATCCACCGATAGATAAAGAAATGCATATTAAAAATACGCGGGAATTTATTTTAGGAAACCCAGATCTTTTTGAGAACGGTGATATTTTTACCTCCTGCGCTGAGTGTGAAAACGGAGGTTCAGGTGATCCCAGAAAAACAGGTGATGTTCAAGGCTTTAGGAATTTTCTAATCGAAGAATATAGTAGCAACAAGGAGGCATTCGCAAAAATTAATAAAAAAGTTGACACCGGATATTTCTCAATGAATTATGACGTGGCTAAGTTGATTATGGATCCACCTACTACTAAAGCCTTAGGCGGTATTGTGGTAATCGATCATTACGTTGCCTCCCCTACCAAGCTTGCTACAGATGCAGTATCGCTGGCCCAAAGCAGTGGAGGAAAAATCGTATTTGGAGAGCTGGGAGCGCCTATTGAGGATATCAACGGAAAAATGACTGAAGACGAACAGGCGGATTGGATCGATAGAGCTTTAAATAGCATTAACAATATTACTTCGATTATTGGAGTTAACTACTGGGTCAATGTTGGCGGCTCTACACAGATTTGGGATGACAAAGGCAATCCCAAAAAAGCAGTAGAAGTAATCAAAAAATTCTACAATCTCAAATAGACAGCTCTCCTATTACAAGTAAGCGTTTATAAGTAGTTCCAGGGGGCCAGCAGGTCATGAGAGTAACCATTTTTTTGGAAGTTTTTTTAGTTAAATAAGATAAATCCTTGGGATCAGCAACTACTTTTTCCGTAACTTTATAAGTAAATTTTTCTCCTTTGTAATAAAGATCAATTTTATCTCCTTTTTCCAACTTACTTAAAAGATAAAAAACAGAATTGTAACGGGTGGCCTCATAAAAATTAGCTGATGAATGAGAGAATATAAAAACATTGCCTGCTTGTCCGGGAAACGATGTTCCTCTGGCATGAGCTACTCCCTTAGTTAGAGCCCATTGATACTCTTTATCGTTATACGGATTGACATCAGGAACCACTTTTGAACTGGCTCTGATTTTGGGAATCACAATGCCGAATGCTTGATCTATTGGTTTAATTTCATGGCTAATACTCTCCGGGCCTTTAATAAGATACTCTGTCTCGGTTTTGGCCACAGGATAAAAAGTGAAAACCAGGATAGTAATGGCAGCAAAAACCAGCACCAAACCTAGAATAATCAATAACTTGGGAATTTTTGGTTTTAGCTTAGCTCTTAGATCTGCGGTATAAAAAGTATCCACCTCCAGCTATTATAATCACAATCAGCAAACGGACAAAATTATTGCTCAAGATTCGTCTCAAACCTGAAGCTGGAGTAGGAGCTGGTGTAGGCACAGCTGATTCGGTTGCTTCCCCAAGTGCAGCCCCCGGTGTTGCAGCTGCCGTACCTTGCCCCAAAACCTGGCCTTCCCCAACACTTGACGAGGAAACAGGAATAGCTCCACCTGAGGTAGGTACAGGAGTTTCCGTTGTTGTGGTAGTAGAAGTGATGATAACTTTGGTCACGCTATCACCCGTCACACCGGAACCGTTTCCTGCCCCGTCAAAAGCCCGGATGACGTAATAAAAGGTTTTACCGCAATCAGGCAGGGTGTCTGTAAAACTACCCTCTAAATTAGGACCAATCCCAACCGTTCCCACCCTGGTGCCGCTGTCGGCTGTAAAGCTAGTTTGATCCGACCTGTAAACTTCTACTCTGGAAGTCTTACCATCATTAGCGGTCTTGAAAGAAATTTTATACTGGCAGCTGCCCTGGAGTTCTTTTTTATAATCCCCGGGGGTATCCGGAGCAGAACTTTTATATTCCACTGTCACAGTTGAGCTTTGAATTGTTTCAGCCGGACCAGTCACATTAGCCTTAACATAAAACTGATAACTTCCCTCTCCACTTATAATTGATGAAGAAACCTCACAATTGCCAGTGTTGCCACCAGCTGAAAGATTTATATCAGAGCCATACTGGGTAAAACTCCCATCACTAGGTCCTTTTTTAAAACACTGGACAGTAATAGATCTTCCTGAAATGTCCATAGCCACAAAATTTATTTTAAAAGTGCTCTGGTTGGTAGGAGTTTTAGGTTCCTCGATTCTCACTGATAAATTAGCTGCATAAACAGAGGTTGTCAGTATCAGAGATAAAACAAACATAATAAGCGTCGCAAACAATTTTTTAAACATTTTTCCTCCTTAAGTTCCTTCCCAGGATGATAGATCCACTGCCCCCTACTAAAAGCAAGATAGCAAGAATTATCCAGAGAGTGTTGGCCCCTGTTGCCGGCAGTGCTATTGAGGCACCCAATACCTCGCCCCTTGTTTCTTCTTTTTCGATGTTAGCTGCTGTACCGTCAGGGTTTTTGACAATATTAACTTGAGTACCCACAAAATTACTATCTACAAAACCCGGATTTTCCGCATTAGCCAAAACTTGAGTTGAAGCAAGAGAAGTTCCTTGAGCCCAGGCTAAATCCTTATAAAGTCCGGGTTGTTTCCCTCCATCAATATCAGCAATCAGTGTTAGAGTTATTTTTTCACCCTTGGCCATATTACCCAAATTCCAAGTTCCTGGGGAAGCATAAACAGGCTCTGTCACTACCAGACCAAGATTAACATTTGAAGTAGCTGTCCAGGAACCACCCCTATATTTAAAACCATCAGGGAGCAAGTCTTTGACTGCCACATTTAAAGCAGCGCTCTGCGTGGCTTCAACAGTCAGGGTATACAAAACACTGCTGCCGGCTGATAAATCAACCCCTGTTTTATCATTTGATTTGGTAATCGTCAAAATTGGATTTAGCACTTTGTTACATAAGGTAATCTCCATTGGCTCATTACTGACAGTTACCGCAACAGGAAGCTTGGTATAGATATCTCCATTAGGCAAATTATTACAATTGTAGCGATTCTCAACTGGACCTCCCGTGAACCAGCCGACGAAAGAATAACCAGCGACATTATTCTCGTAAATACTGTTGTCTCCGGTAATAAAAGTCTGACTTTGTCCCATGACGTAGTTGGTTATTTCGCTACTTGTTCCCCATTTAAAGTTCTCCGGATTTGTGGTGTCATACTTTCCGTCACCATCAGTATCTACCACTTTGTTGACACGGAGGCTTCCGGTATCACGGGCGTTGGTAAAGGTACAAACCAAATCCTGTCCAGGCCCCACGCTAACTCCGATGCTTTCTGATGAGTCAAGCACTTCTTCGTTATTACATTCAACTGAAGTTACATGGTAATTATTCTGGTGATGTTCGGAAATTGTGTACGGTCCGGCGGCAACAGATTGAGCTTGATCACCAGTAGCAAATCCATCTCCACCAATATCCCAAATCCAGTTAGTAGCATTAATAGTATCTTCTTCATCTTCCAGATCCCCATCCCCATTACCATCAACATTTTTATGAACGGTAATTGTTCCGTGACCCTGGTTACCAAAATCACGGCCTTCAATTTCCGTGCCTGATCCGATTGTTAGAATATATGTACCATTAGCCTGATGGCCCTGTCCGCCATAAACCGCATTTGGTCTGGTCTGAACCCATCCGGTTTGCGAGACTTCGCTAACAATATAAGTCCCGGGTTCAAGACCATAAAAAGTATAATTACCAAAAGAGTTAGTCGTTTTGACACAAAGTTCACCAACTATAGTTCCAGCCGTACAAATAGGGGGATTAATGTCATTCTGTTTATCCAGTGTAATAATCCAGCCTGGTAAATTAGGATCTGTTGTACTATTGGTTAATATATGATCACCATTCAGATCTTTAAACTTCTTTCCGCTTATTTTCCCCGGCTCATCATCATTGGTAATAGTACAAGTGGCAGTATCACCCAAGCCAAGAACGATAGAACTGCCAACTACTGGTTCACTTCTGTTTTTCACACAACTCCAAGAAGAAGCAGTATAACCAGAAGGACCGGTTGATTCAGACAAAGTGTAAGTTCCTGCTTTGAAACCTGTACCGCTGACTACATCAGTAGAACCGGCTGCACCAGGGCCGGAAATTGATGTTGGACCTGTAGCAGTTAAAGTCCATGCAGATTCAGATACTGTGCCACCGTTATCTTTTACAACTATCTTGTCAAGAGTTAAGGAAGGAGCTTTGTCATCGTTAGTAATAGTACATGTTTTATCATCACCTGCATTGAGAGTTACATTACCGTCTTTGTCACAATTACCAGTAATAGTTTCCGTATAATTTGGATCGCTGGTTTCGCTAATTACATGAGTCCCGATGCTAAACGTGTTTGTAGCTCCAGAGATAACTGATTGACCGTCAACAAATAGAGGAAAATCAGCAACTTGTTTAGTACCACCATTATCCCGAATGACAACTTTAATAACTGTCAATTTCGGTTTTTTGATATTGGTAAAAGTACATTTAACTGTTTCATCAGGATCTACTTTAAATGTAGCTGTTTTCGTACTTAAATTCACGGTGCTTGGGGCTTGGCTATTTACATCATCACAAGTAAGTCCAGTTAAGTCCCAACCCGCAATTGTACTTTCAGTAGAGGTATATGTCCCGGGAAGAACACTAATAGTTTGTAACTGTCCTCCATTTGTAGAGATGCTTCCAGCAACATCTCCGGTGAAGTTAAAGTCATCTGTTCCACCCACCATCTGTTTTTCAACAATTATGGTTCCATTTTTAATAGTATTGGTAAATGTACAAACGACATTCTTGCCTGATACTAGGTTAAAAGATGATGTTGTTCCGCTGCCGCTTGCTACTACTCCTGTTACATCAGAGCAACTGTAAGTTGTATTATAGTTGTTTCCATTCGGGCCGCTATGAGCGGATTCGGATACTGAGTATGGTCCGGTAAGAGACGCGAAAGCGCTTGATTGTCCCGCATCATGAATGTTGGAAACGCTGTTACTGGTAGGCCCAGAGATTGTAAAATCCCAACCTGTTGCTCCGCTATCGTTTGGTACAACATCTTTGACAATTTTAATTGTTCCTGTATCGCGGGCATTTGTAAAAGTACAAACAACATTTGCTCCGCTTGTTACGGCAACTGAATTACTGGTTAATGTACCACCCGTACAGGAAAGGCCAACTTGATGAAAATCAGTTTTTGGTGTTTCTGTAAGAGCATAATTGCCTGTATTAACAGTTATTGCAGGATCTCCGGTGTTATAATCTGCACCTGCGTTTGCTTGCCATTTCCAGTCTGTTGCTCCCGTTTCATTTGCATCTGTATAATCTCCATCTCCATTTAGATCAACATTTTTAAGAACCCTCAATGTTCCGGTATTAGGAGTGTTAGTGAATGTACAAATAATATTGTGTCCCACGGGTACGCTGAACGAAGTAGAGGTTGTACCGGTACCAATTACAACAGGGGAAGTTCCGTCGAGACAGGAATAAGATGAGGTGTAATTTGTAAGGTTTGTTCCTGTTCCTGCTATTTCTGAAACTACATGGTTACCCGATAAGACTGTTTGAACACCGGTAGTTCCCCCATTTCCTACATCAGTGGCATAAGTCGTGTCACCAATCTTTAAATTAAATTTTCCATGATCATTACTTGGAGAAAGAACCTTATTAACTGTTAAGGTGCCTGTTGCTAATTGATTAACAAAGGTCAAAGTTACATCAGGAGTATTGGAAGTTAAGGTAGTAGATTGAGGCCCAGCCGCGGTATATCCTGGCGGTGGAGTCGTTTCATGTACATGATATGAACCTAATGTCAGACCTTGAAAAACCACTTGACCATTGGTAATACCATCCGCATCACCAACCCCACCATCACTAACTGCTGTATTGCATGTTTCGCCGGCATCAGTTAAACCTGTGCAGAGTTGAAAAGTTGTAGCAGAATTAATAATAGGTTGTTGATTATTATCTATTTTTTTAGCGGTAATTGAACCAAGAATTATCAGTTGGTTCGCCGGAACTGGAACATTCTGATTTTGTTCTAGATTCACATCGCCTGTTTCATGATTATTCTCAACTTGTTGAGACGCACCATCGCAGGCTCCTGCATTATTTGAAAGTTGGAGCGTAAAAATTAAACCAGCGTCAGTATCGCTTCCTACAGTTCCACTGGTAGATATAGTCCATGTTATTTTCCCTTGATTATTCCCTACTGGTCCTACAATAGAAACAGCTGATGGTGAAACATTTAACCCTGAAGGAGCAGAACCTGTAAAATTATTTCCTGTTAATTGAGATCCTACCAATAGATCTTTGAAAAATGTACAAGTTCCTAAACTTGAAGAATGGTTTTCATAGGTAAATAATGTATCAAAAGTTCCACTCTGGTTCGGATCAACTGTAAGTTTAACGCGAAATCTTATGTTGTCTCCTTCGCGGTATGTTTTTACATTTCCTGTAGTCCAATCATTATTCGGTACTCCTGCTGTAGCTTTCTCCCCTTCTAATTTTATAACTTTTACTTCTGACCCTGAATCTGTAAATGTTACTGTTGCTACAATATTTCCGGCGGAATCTTTGGCTACCACCTGATAATTTGGCCTGTACTTTCCATCCAGCTGATAACTATATATAAATGAACCTTTATCATTAGTTGTAACTTCAGCTTGGAAGTCAACCGGAGGTTGATCGGAAGATGTAATCTTCAACGTATAAGTTGTATTCGGCAAAAAATCAGTCCCGGAAATTACTACCACCTCAGTTGGAGCATAATCAGGCTTATTCGTTGTTAAACTAGCACTGGATATAGTATTAGCAGGATTTAAATTTAAACTCAGGGAATTTACGAGATCATTTTTAATAACAGTTGCTGCCAGGTGTCCTTGAACAGCTGGAGCGATACTTGGAGAGGGGCTTGGGCTTTCTGTTGGCGGGGCATTTGGTTGTCCGACATTTTCTGTCGGGTTCGGAGTAGGAGTACTTTCCGGCTGAGGTGTTGGGGTAGAAGGAGCCTCAGTAGGGAGAGGTGTTACTTCCGGTGTTGGTGTTGGAGTGACTGTTGGTTCTGCTGTCGATGTAGCGGTAGGAGATGGACTGAGACTGATTATCGGCTCACTGGTTGGCCCGGGAGTTGGAGTTGCTGTCGGCTGGTCGGTTGGCGAAGGTGTTGGGCTTGGACTTGGAGTCGGCGTTGCTTCTTGAGTAGGAAAAGGAGATGGTAATGCTTCTTGGGCGTAGGCTAGGGAGGCATTGATACCTGGGGCAACCGAGTAAAAAATCAACAAAATGTTTAAGACCGCAGATAAAACTTTATGAGCTATACTATTTTTTTTACTCACAACTACCTTTAAGGGCAAGGATATGCACAAGTAAATTTACTATAGCGTATCACAGTTAAGTTGAACAATACAAGATATGAAAATTGAGGCTTAAAAGGTCTTCAAGTTTTAGCTATCTGTGCTTTAAAATAGTCAACCCAGGGAATGACACTAGGGTCCTGATCATAAAGAAATGCCAAATACAGCGAAACATAACCGCCGAAAGATAAAACATTCAGCATTTGGGAAAGTTTACTGCTACCCTTTGGCTGGTAGTTAACTTGCGGGATATTGTTTTTTTCTACCACATCCTTAGTAATCGCTACCCTTTTCTGCAATTTATCAGAATACAAATCAGAATCGATAAATAAAATACACAATTTTTTATCGCTAGGATTTTTTAGTCCTTCCATTAAATGGTGGTTCAACTCCGGCAAAGGTGAAAAGGCGGCAAAACTTTTGGCCGTTTCATTTAACTGATTTCTAATAATGTGGCTATTACCGTCCAGGAATTCTGCTGCAAAAATCACAGGGATTGCTCCCTCTAGTTTAGAAGCTATATTACGGGCCTGCGATTTAATCTCTTCCTGAGCCGCTTCCAGCTCCGATATTGCACTTTGCACCTCTTCATCCGATACGGACAAAAACCCAAGTCTTACTAAAATAGCAATCATCCCAAGGATCATATAGCCTGTACCCAACCTTGGCTGCTTTGACGGATTAAGGGAAGGGTTAAAAATCAGGGCCGGAATTTTGTTGGTGTTTAAAATCTCAGCTAATTTGCCGCCGCCTGTCAGGCCTGTGATTTGAGCTTTTTTATCAATAGCTTCCTGTATACAGGACAAGGATTCTTCCGTGGTACCGGAATAACTGGAGGCAATCACCAAGGTTTTCTCGTTTACCCAAGCCGGCAAATGATAATCATTAAGAGTTAAAAGAGGCACCGCTAGCTTGTCGCTAAACAAAGATGAAACAACATAACCGCCATATGCCGACCCGCCCATCCCACAAACAATTACACTATTTATGTCAGCGAACCCCTGGAAGTTTATTTTTTTTGCTTCCTCCCAAATTTGTTTGCATTGACCGGAGAGAGTCCCTGTTGAACCATATACATTATTTGGGTCCATTTTTTGGCGGATTTCAGGATTATCAAGGTCTTCAAATTTCATGAAGTTATATTATATTACATTGTCAACCGGAAAAAATTAAGGACTTGACAAGTTCGGGTAATGTTTGGTAGTGTATTTACTGTGCCAATAACATTATACCGCCGACAAAAACAAATTCTGGATTTTATAAAACAATATATAGACAAATACGGTTATTCGCCAACTTTGGGCGAAATAGCAGAAAGCATTGGAGTTTCTTCCCTGGCAACAGTGCACGAACACCTCCAAGCTTTGGTTCACAAAGGTGTTATTAAAAAGTTTGAAGGGGCTGTCAGGGGAATTGAAGTCCTGGACCAACAAATTGCCTCCGCGCTAAAAGGAATCGAGTTGCCGGTTTTGGGATTCATTGCAGCGGGTCAACCAATTATGACTTATACCGATCCTGACGCCACCATTAAAGTTGCGCCCAATATGATCTCCGGCAAAAAACGCTCATATGTTCTACAGGTCAAGGGTGATTCCATGATCGAAGATGGAATTTTGGACGGAGACTTCGTCATTATTGAAGAACAAGCAACAGCCACAGATGGGGATATCGTGGTAGCTCTACTAGATAATGGCCTAGCCACGCTGAAGCGTTTTTTTAAAGAACCGGATCGTATCCGTTTGGAACCTGCCAATTCCCGGATGTCACCAATTTATACAACTGATGTAAAAATTCAGGGAAAATGCGTCGGGGTGATAAGGCGGTTTAATTAATTAGCCTCATCCTTACAGAGGGTAAATTCTCTTCCCTAATTCTTTTTCTCTTATCCTAAGCAATAACTATATTATAACATATCGTTTGAAATAGAGATTGTCAAGGGGTCAAAGTAAGAGTAATGTGTACTGATGAAAGGGTTTAATGACGGAAACCCAAGTAGTAATTTTTCAAGTCTGGATTGCCCAAAACTGTCTGGACTTATGGAAGAATTTAAGGTATATCTATTAAATAATGATAGAAAAATCCGGACTGTATACCGGCATCTCAAAAACCTACAAAGGATCAAAACACACGCTCCCACGCTTTCAAAAGAGGAAATTGAAAGCTACTTTACGCTCCTTAAAGAACAAAATAATAAAAATACTTATATAAACTCCTTAATCTGTACAGTTAGGCAGTATGGACACTTTAAACAAGATTCAGATTTAACAAGCTTTAAATTCAGGAAAAAAGAGATTTTTTCCAAAGCTACCATGTCAGATGAAGAAATAGAAGCCTTTTTAAATCTAAAGTTCCCATACTCTACAAAGCCCTACTATGACCATAGAGCTCACAGATATGTTAAACCGGCTCTTTATAGGAGATGGAAGGTTTGGACTGCTTTCTTCTCTATTATGGCTTTCTCTGGCATGAGGCCAGGTGAGGTTGCAGCTTTAAAGGTTTCTGATATTGATTTCGGAAGACAGGTATTTATTATAACAGATTCCAAAACCAATACTCCTGGTGTAGCTCCTATAGCTCCCAATATTATAGAACTTGTTAAAAAGCACATTGAAACTTTGAAAGGAGAATATGTTTTTCCCTCTTTTGAGGGTGGTAAATCATGGAAAGGGAAAGGTGTGGAAGGAGGAGAGCCAATATTAAATAGTAATGCCTGGCATGATCATTTCCATAAAAGACTCAAGATATTAAATATAAAAAGAACTAATTTAACTGTTTATAGCTTCCGGCATTCTTACGCTACCAGATTATTAGAATCCAATGTGAGTTTATTCCATGTTAAAAAGCTACTAAGACATAATGATTTAAGAAGCACCTTAGTTTATGAGCATTTAACTACCAAAGACCTTATAGATGCAGTCCAAAAATTACCTTTAGTGAGGCGTGGGACTGAACCCAAATTAATACTCCAAGCAATAGTTGAACTTATAAAGTCCTTTAAAATTGAACAGGACAACCGTTTTAGTTACCGATTGGAAGAGAAGGAAACTTCTGTGGAATTTGAAGCCTATATCAAATGTATTTATTACTTTTTTTTAACTTATTTTCTATACACCATGTATACCATTAATACCTAGATAATAGATTTATGAAACGATACGATATTGGTATAAAAAGATTGAAGGCAAAAAGGGTAATTCTATACATACCGGAGAAAGATTATTTGTTTCTTCGATCAAAATTGATCCTTATAAAAAAGCCTGTTTCAAGATGGTTTAGGGAGAAAGTGAGAGAATTTCTAAAAACTTAAAAAACTACTTTGGACAAATACTTTTTAATGTTTGTCAAGGATACTCTGGACTATATCTGAATACCCTAAAGCCACCAAATCATCTATCAAACCTATCCTTGAGGTCCTTAATGCTTTAACCGCCCATCCTTTTTCCCAGACAATTGCCTTATGATCGGGCATATCAGAATACCAACAAAAGGATCTGCCTTTTATTTTTCTGGTGTTAGCTTCCTGTTGGCTAGCGTGTTCCAGTTTACCAACTAATTCCACCACCAGTACAGTATTAGGGTCAACTGTTATCCCTTTAGGTTCTGTTTCCAAAAATAATCTCTCCTTTTATGTTAAAGATTGCCCCTGAAGAAATAGGCACTGGTCTTTTCTCTTTGGGAAGTTGAGGCTGGCCCCGCAGATAATAGGTGCCATGAAAAAAACACCTGTCTAAAATAGACAAATTTTCAGCCTGGCGTATTCTATTCGCTTTTAATCCATTCTCTCTTTCCATTATTTTATCCTTTTAAAAGATTCAATAATCCACACCAAGACTAAACTTGGTATGGATACTATTAATTCAAGGTTTCTGTTCCATTTACTTTTCAACAACTTTGACTCCTTTGTGCATCAAACCAATAACTGCTATCACTGTTGCAATTTGTTGTGCATAGCTATCCAAACTTTTTAATAAATCAGTATTTACCAATCCATATTGTTGGGCTTGGATTGCCACAAAGAAGAGTAGAGTACCGATAAGCGTTTTCTTACCGTTTAAATAATCAAGTATGCTTTTAATTTTGTTCATTTTTTACCTCCTTTCTCTTCCAAACTTGCCACCATCTTCTCTTTGTTTTATCTACCTCTTTAATAACAACTTTAGTATTTCCCTCAATATGCTCTTTTAATTCCTTAGATTCTTTTTTAACTGTTTTTGTTTGCTCCTCTGTTTTATCTGCTAAAAGATGAGTTTCATTTTTCATATTACCTACAGCTAAATATATTTCATCCAGCTTTTTATCAAATTTTTCGTAATCATATTGTCTGTCTTCTAGCAATTTACCAAAACTGGTTCTGGTTTCTTTTATAAACTCATCAAATTTTTCAAAGAAAACTTTTTTCTCTTCCTCTGTCATAGTTATTTTGGCAGTAAAACCTTAATTTTATTGAGTTTGGACCAAGGCCAACCCTTACCATAAAGAATTTGCTTAATCTGGCTGACTAACTGATCAGCTTGAGAATTAGAAGACGTTTCTGGCACGTTAGGGAGGCTTGTTGTGCCTGAGTAAGGCACTGAAAACGCTTTACAGATGCCTGAAACTATAATTTCTACTACTTTTGGTCTGCCAGTTATAGAATTTAAAAGGTCTGAATCTTTAGGGACTCTCCAACCAACACCACATTCTATAAGAACACAAGGAGTTTTAGTAGATAAAGCTCTCCACATGTAATAAAACTTGGTCTTAGGATTTTGCCATTCAGGGTGATTTGGAATTCCTAATTTTAAATACTCAGAATTTATAATATCTCTGATCCTGACACTTTCCCCATTTACTGCATCAGTTGAAGGATCGGGAGCTGCCACAAAATAACCATTGGTATTATGAACATCTGCTTCGTAATGGATTGCCAAAAAAAGGTCCCAATCAGCAGTGGTAATAGCTGGATCAGCATTAGCATTGGCATCAGTTTGTTTGACTTCAAAGCCTAATTGTCTAAGCTTTGCTGATACCTGATTTGCTACATCAACTGTAAAATTAACCTCCCCTGGGGCTCCTGTACTTCCTCTTAAATCAGGATCAATGTTGTTTTGGGTATTCTGGTGACCCGCTTGTATAACTACTCTTACAGGCATTATTGACCTCGATTCCAAATTAATTTGTCTAGATTGTCATTTAATCTTGTAATTTGATTTTTAATATCCTGAATATCTTGTTTAGTGGCAAAAGTTGGGTGTTCATTATTATCTCTAGCTTCATTTGCCGAAACCTGTGTTTTAATTACTGCAATATCTTGAGAAAGAGGAGCAAGTCGAGAAGTGATATAAGTAGCAAGCAAAAGCATAAGAATAGTAAGTATTTCTTTGATGCCAATCTTTTTAAAAAGCTCATTCATGGTTCACTCCTATACCGCCATTACCCCCGCAATAGTGCAAAATTCAATATTTAGCGTGCTTGTACCTGGGGCAACCTTAGCCTGGACTTTATACGTATGAGCTGCTGCGGTCACATTGAGGTCTACCGCAGTTACGGAGAATGCCTGTCTATTATTGGCACCGACTGTATTTATTCTAATATTTGTCAAAGGTGTGCTATCACGCAATATCTGAATTTGCCAATCATCACCAGTAGCTCCTGTATATCCACTTCCAGAAACAGTAATATGAATAGAATTTGTTGCACTTGAGGGTGTCAAAGTTATTACAGCATTTGTTATATCAACAAATGTGGTAGATTGAGTAGTAAGCGTCCCATTTGTGCCATTTTGGACCATAGTAATAGCTGCACCACCACTGGCTGCTACAAAACTTAACACTCCTGAACCATCTGTTTTTAATACCTGATTTGCTGAACCGTCTGCATTAGGGAACTGCAAACCAGCAGTACCTAATTTTACTTTGCCTGTTCCTTTGGCTTTGAGAGCCAAACTGATATTAGTATCTCCACCCGATGCTTGGACTAGCGGATCTCCACCTGTTGCTGCATTGGTAACTGTGAGTTCATTGACGGCAGAAACAGTAGCAGGTGTTTTTATAACCTCATTTCCATTTGCATCATCTATAGAAGTAGTAATCTTTGGACTGGTAGCCAAAAGTAAACCTGAACCGAAGGTTTTAGCACCTGTAAAGATTTGGGCTCCGGCAAGCAAAGCCACAATAGTATTCAAGTGAGTGCCATCCTGGTTATGTTCTGTTAAAAAAGACCCAACTGCATCATTCCAGGTATCAGCATCCCAAATATCCTCTACCACAGCTCCTGAAGAGTGAGACTTACCTACCCCACCATCCCCATCCTCACCTCTTAAACAATTAGTTAAATTATTTCCGGAAACAACACCGGTCACTCTTTCCTTTAATGTAGGGGTAGAAAGACCATTGGCATCTACCCTGTCAATAGTTAAAGTAATTGCTGTATCAGTTGGAAGTCCGGCGGTGGAAGAGAGAACAATAGTAGCATCTGCTGCACCTATTGCACCATTAAGTGTAGTTGAAAAATTAGACTTCTTTTTTCGCCATTTATCTGTATTTGCTGCTGCCATAGTCGTTTATTGTTTAACGACTTCGTCTTCGGCATCAGCATCTTTAGCGAAAAGATCTACCTGCTTTAACTATACCACTCCCACTATAAATTACAACTTCCAGCTGGATGGTTCACCAGCTGCCAATAGGAATCCTTTGGCCATAAGTCCGGTAATAACAGCCCGATCCAAAGCTGCACTTCCTGATACCTGCCACTGCATATCCCTAAGTAATTTATTAACAGTAAGATACCTAATTAAACTTTCATCTGCAAAAACAGTTGGTTTACCATTTGTTGAACCTACTAAGAAATTGCCTACCTGATCCCATCCCATACCAGTGTCAGAAACTCCTTGAGTAACAGTACCTGTGGCTAAGGTCCTGAATGATTTAGTTTTACCGGTACCGGAAAAAGTAAAGTTAATTGACCCTTGAGTGTTTCTAAGCCTGACATAACCTCTTTTTATTTTACCAAATTGAGTCCAGTCATCAGAAACTGGAATCCTGGGTGATAAATACTTCCAGGCAAAAGCCACTCCATCATCATCTGCATAAGCAGAAGAAAGTTCTTTAAGTTTAGTACCACTTGAACCTAAAAAGTGGGTAGTTTTATTAGTGTCAGTAAATTCTCCAAATTGGGTAAAACCTACTGACCAATCTTTAATCCAGGCTGTTCTTTCCCAATCAAATACCACAGTTTTATTAGGATCTCCAGAGGAGGTAGGAACTGAGATAAACACTTTGGCATCATAATAATAGGCACAAATTTTGCTTATTGATCCTGCATCCAAAGCCCTAAAATATGGCCGGAGTTTTGTGGAAACCTCTTTGGTTCTTAAAACATTCAACACTCCTGGCTCATTACCTAAAATCTGCACTCCGTTTTTATTGGGGAACCAGGCGTCATTCTCTACTAAAATTATCCCTCTGGGAGCTTCTCCGCCTACTTGGCCAATAATTTTAGTTGGAATAGGCACAATATAGGAAGTGGAAGTGCCAGATATTGTTTGAGAGTCCAAGGTAATTTGCCAAACTGCACCCTTTCCTTCAGGGGTTTTACAAATTAAATGGGTTTTACCTTGAAAATCTATCCCTCCCACAGCAGAAGATCTACCGCCTTTTTCAACCTCTACCCAACCACCACCATAACCGGTGGCAAAATTGCCTAAATATACTCCTGCTCCGGAAAACCAGGCCCTGTATGGATTATTTGGATCAACACCCCATAACCTATTACCGGAAAGCCACATCTGAGAGAGTTTTGGGCCACCGGTGGAATTGGCTGTGGGAGGCTCAATATATGGATTTGGTATAGCAGTGCCTTTATCCTGATAGGTGTTGGCAGTGACTTCAGCCAGTTTTACTTCGTATCCGGAGGTATCGGCATAATAAATAATGTATTTGGTAGCATTAGTAACTACTGTCCAATCAAGTTGGATATACTCAGTGGCAGCAGACCAAAGGTTCCGGTCTTTGTTGACTGTAATAGTAGCTTCAGCTGAAGGGGCTGTTTCACCTACTGAGTTTATAGCTGTGACTTTATAATAGTAAGAGTAGCTTCCGGCAGATAATCCTGCTCCTCTGGTAGGGGTTACTGTTCCAGGATTAGCCAGGGCTGTATATTGAGAAAGAGTGGATCCGTCATATTTGATTAAAGCATCCGTACCATTACCGATATATAAATTACTGCCAATTTGAATGCCATAACACTGTTTACCGGCTGTATAGGTTGCCCCTGTGAGAGTAGTGGTGGTGGCAAGGTCGGTTGATTTATAGATTGTCCCACCGGCCAAAATAATCTCTTCTGTAGTTCCGTCTGATTTGACATATTCAAAGAAACCGTCAATGTTGGCTCCCATGGTGATCTTAGTTTTGGTTCCCCATCTTTTATCCCAAATACCGTCCTCAATAAGCATTAGATTGGTAGCTTCTTTGGCTTCATTCTTCTTAAGCCTAGTTTCGGAGAAATTAACATTAACACCCCCTCCAAACTCATCTATCTGGAGTCTTGATGGTTTTTTGCTGCGTAATCTTGGCAGTGGCATGACTTTATACCCCAAATCCTCCGGTTCCTGCCTCAAAATCCACATCAGGAACATAATCTTCCTGGAAGTTAGGAGCCACAGCATTTTGGGTTTTCATTGCATCCAATCTTCCTTTAGCTTGAGTTAAAGCCAGGATAGCCCGATCACCTTCTCCGTCATATTCATGGAGTTTGGCCAGGGCGAAGTAGACCGCAAACCAAGGATCAGACATTTCAATCACATGTGCTGTGGTAGAAGGAATAAACGGATCTTTATAATAAGGATAATCAATGGTTAATCCGGCAGTCGGAGCAGACAGGAAGTGTAGGGTAAAACCCACTTTTTTATTGCCGGTAAACCAACAAACAGGATAGGTATGGTTTTTAAGAAGCTCTGATTTTTCAGGTCTTATAACTTTGTAAAAACTGGATTGTCCGGCAGAATTTATAAGCCTGACATAACCACCTGGCTTTCTAAAATCAGCAGGACAAGTGTAAGTAGTGGCAGTGGTAGTAACTTTAGTTCCGTCTGCAGCATCAGCAAGAGTAGTCCAAAGTTCTTTCCATTCAATTTCTTCAACCTGTTTACTATCATCTACAGTCCCCCGATCCCAAGCCTCAATGCCAGCTTCTAAAAGGGTTGTTCTGATAGTGTAATCTTCATCAGAAGAAGCAGGAACATCATTATCCCCCTGATAGAGACGATGTGTGCGTATTTGAAATTCGTTGAGTGTTATAGGTAAGTTTCTCCTTTCAAAGTGTTACTTCTTCGAATTCGGAAACTTCCTCGTTGTGGTTATTAAATTATTAAGCTACTTCTATCTAAATCATACCTCTTATGACATGGAATACACAACTCTTTAAAATCATGCAAAACCTCCTAAATGTATATTAGCTCTTCCTGATGTGATTTTAAAGGTTGTCTTTCTGGGTTTCTGCAATCCTCTGGCTCTAATTTTAAAGGCAAGTCTGCTTTGTTTGGCCGGTTTAATCATCTTTTTGATTGTTAATTTTCTTGCCTTTGGAGCAGTAGCCCTAATCCTGATTCTGCTCATAGATACTTTTCTGCCTCTGATAATAGTCTTAGTTGAAGGACCAGCCGGAGCACTGACACCTGCGGATACCCCCACTGGTCCCACTGAACCTTGAGTTCCACCTGCACCAGAAATTTGTGTTGTAGAAGCTTCTATTGGAATTAATTTCCCTTTATAGACATTAAAAAGATAAAGCTTAGCTTGATTATTTATAGTGCTTAAAATACTCGCCATAACCTTAGCCTTTTGTTCATCAGTTGCTGTTTTAAAACTGGATGATTGAACTAACTTATCAAAAATTATTTGAGTATTTTGCCCTATATATTGTTGATACAATGCTTGTTGTTCGCCTGTAAGATCTATATTTTTACCATTGACTTTAATAGTTTTGGGTGCAATTCTAGGAGCTTGTTGTGTCTCTCCTGATCTCTCAAACATATCTAATACTTCTTTTGCTCCTGGATTGGTTTTTATAATTGAAACAAAAGCCGGATTAAAGAAAACGTTAAACCAATTATTTGTACCCCCTTGGTATCTTTCTTGTGGTTGCCCCCAAACATCATATTTAACAGGTAGAGTTTGAGCTAAACCTGGAACCTTATTTTTTACCAAATTCATGGATTCTGTGTAGTAATCTGGACTGTATGTATTCCGTGAGGTATTATCAATTAATTGATTGACTTGGGATAATAGAGTAGGAACAAATGAAGCAGGTGCTCCCTGTATAGCATTAGCAACAGATTCAGGTAAAGAGTACCCTTGGAATAATCTGGCTAATCCCTGGACTAATGGCTGATTGGCTAATGTTTCTGTACCTCCTTGAATAGAAGTTGTTAATAAACTTGGAACTTGCCCTATTGCCTTACCTCCATTTTCATCAATATTTGCCCCCATTGAGAGACCAATTGCCTGTGGTTGAAACCAATCATAAGAAATTAGCATATCGCCTTCTTGTGGTTTGGTAGCATCAGTATTAAATCCACTTAATACAAATCTTTTTAGGGCTGAGGCATTAATTTGATACTGTCCTAATCCTGAGGCTCGTTGTACAGCAGAAATATCCTTATCTTTCTCTGGTTTACCGGTTATGATTCCCAAGCGGTGTAAAATAGCACCTGTTGTTAATAATCCTCCTGTACCCACTAAAGCCCTGGAAAAACTATCTACAAACGCTTTCTGATCAAATGGCCGTCCTATTAAAGGTCCTGCCATTTTAAACAAAGTATTGATAAATCCAATAGGTGAATAATCTATCCCTCCTTTTACCAATAAAGAAGCCGGTGTTTTAGGGTATTTCAAGACAATATCTCCCAACCCAAATTCCTTATTAAAATTTAAAGCCTTTTTTATACCGGTAAATAGTTTTGTAGCCCAACTGGAATCTTGAAAAGTACGATACAATCCTACTGCATGAGCTGTTTCCAGCATTTCCGGTGTTGGTTCTGTAACTTTGGCTAGTTGCATTTGCCCTCTTAAAGAATCATCAAATGCTGCTTTGTAAAATGCCCTGTCTGTAGCCTTCAGTTCAACACCCAATGCTTTCTCTAGTCCTCCTAAAACCTTATTCTGGAAAACTTGACCGGTAGGTAAATCAAACTGTTTTCCCATTCCCATTGTATCTACACCTTTCAGAGCCTCTTCTACGCCCTGTTTTAAGCCTAATCCGAAGCCTTTTGCTTGAGTTATTATAGATGGCAAGGTTGTAGTCCTTTTTCCTGTTATTACTGAAATAGCTTTATCCAAAGGCGTAGCAATAGTTTGACTAATATTTTCCCCTCCCATAAATCCCAAGTTCCCCACGATATTTCTTATGGCTGTCTTCGGATTTAATAATTGAGCTAATGTCTGAATAGTAGAGATTTTTCTTAATAAAGATGGTGGTACTGCACTATGGATTGTATCCACTAATTCTGCAGTTTTAATTAGCTTATCTCGTCCTTCCGGCAATTTCTGAACTTCACCTGCTAAATCTGTAATACGTTTAGTTAAAGCTTCGCTTAATTTAACAAATCCACTGGTTTTACCTGTATTAGCTCTATCTATCAATCTTTGGGCAGCTCTGAGAGCCCCTATAGGGTTCAATTTACCCCAATAAGAAAGGATTTGGATTGCTTGTCCCTGAGAGGTTGGTTTTGCTGCTAAAGACTCTACCAGATCAATAGCTTGGTTGTAATTTTTCTCATTCTGGAATTTTTCAATCAATCTCTGGCTGACAGCATTATTAACAGCTGTAGAGGGACCATTTTTGGCAATATTTATTGCTTCATCAAAATTAGTATTAATAATCCTATCAGCCTCTGCTATTGTGGCTTTATTGATAATAGGTGTATAGGTGCTTTTAACTTCCTGAGCCACTTCAGGAACAGTCCGGATTGATTTTTTTGTTGTTAAAATAAACTTCCTTACTTTTTCCTCCGGTTGCGTGATAAATTGCGTGCTTTTTTCGCTATTAGCTTCAGGTTTTATCTTAAATAGGGGTTTGCTACCTGGTTTAGCCAAACCTTTTGATACATCTACAGTAGATAATCCTAAACCTGCTGAGTTTTCACCCTGGCCTATCCTTTGTAAAGTATAGTTTATCGCTGAAGCAATCTTTTTATTACTCCAAGTGGCTGCATTTTTCCCAAAAGTCTGCTCTGCAAAAGCTTGGACAGTTTTGCCCATTTGTCCTAAATTAGCTGTAGGGTTTTTTTCAACTTGAGCTACAAACTTACCTAAGATATTTACATCTTCATTAGTTAGTTTATTCGCTAGAAATTTAACTGCTGGTTCAAGTTCTGGATTACGAAGTAACTTATTTACAACTCTACTACCTATTACTGCCCCTATGATTGGAATACCTACTTGGGGTGGCGTACCCATCCCTGGTCCTAACTGGTCTGGGGTAATTTTCAATATATCCGGAATTTTCTCTTGAAATCTTATTGCCCGACCAAAAGGACCTTCAGATAATCTACTGGCAATTTGAGAAGGACCGGTCCAAGAGAATATTGGAGGTGCATGAGGACTTATATCGAACGGCTGGCCTGTTGTGACAGGAACCTTTTCTAACATCTGTTGTACTGGAATTAAGGCACTCAAAGCCTTATATGGCAAACTATTTACCTTGGGAGTAGGAATGATAGTTGGAGAAGGTGGAATATATGGTTTTACCTGACTTGCCTGTTGGTAGGTAGGTTTAAAAGTGGAAAAACTTGGTTGAATAGGTTGGGGTGCCGGAATAGCCATCCGGATAGCCTGTGGAATAGCAGCTACCTGCTGAGGCAAGCTCGCAATAGGTTCAACTACTTTCTTATTGAGAAAGTCTGCTATTCCGCTGAGTAACTGAGCAAATCCTTGTGGCATACATATTTTTCTATTTTTATTGAACTGCCGGTGTTACCGGTGTTTTCAGTTGGAAAGCATCCATTAAGCTAACCGGCTGTGCTGATTGAGTTTGTTCTTTGGGCTTTTGTAACCCTAAAGTAGAAAGTGGAAGCGTACCTGAAATTGGAACTACATCATTGGGATTAGTTGGATTAACTGCCATTGTCCTGCCAAAAGCATCAGTCACTATTTTATATTGAGCTGGAGTACCGGAAGTATATTTAGCTTGTAAACCAAGTTTAGTCTTAAAGTCTTCCATATCTGCTGCTCTTTGAGTTGCCCATTGAGATACAGAAGCCTTGTAATTAGTCACAGAATCATCAAGTTGTCTTAATCTGGTAATAAAGTCTTTTTCGGTATCAGCTATTAAGTTTGCTATAGCTTTTCCTTTTTCACCTGTGGCACTCACTTTTTCAGTATTTAAAGCATTAATCCTGTCTGTGGCCCACTGTGTAACATCAAGCAATTTACCAGCTTTCCATTGATCAATTTTATTAGATTGAGTTTGAGCCAAATCTGTGACATCCTGGACCTTTTGGTCAATTGCAGCCAAAGCAGCATCTCTACCGCTTAAAATCTGGGCTTTGGATTTCTGGGCAATCCTGGCAAAGGCTTCTGAGGCAGCACCAGGAGCAGAAGAATCAGCAGCCCCTCTTGAACCAAAGTATTGAGTAGCTGCACCTAACATATTTCTTAAATCTTCTTCTAAAGTCCTGAAAGAAGTTGCAGCCCTTTGCTCTTCCACACCTTTTTGAGCCTCCAAACCTCTTATATTAGAACCCTGTTGAATTCCAACTTCTCCCTTTTGAGATGTGGCTAATTCTCCTATTTGCCTGACAAATTCTTCTTTCTGACCAGGGACTAATCCTATCTGGCTATCTAGTGCTGAAAAAATAGGAGCATAAGCTGATTCTATTCCACCTCTAACTCTGGATTCATATTCTGCTCTTTGTCTGTCTGCTTCTTCAGCTTGTCTTTGCCTCTCTGCATCAGGATTAAAGTTATTTTGAGGTTGGTTTTGAGGCTGGTTCTGTGGCTGGCTTTGAGGTTGGGAAGATCCACCACCTGAGCTTTTAGCTGTGTTTGTTCCTAAAACTGCTGGTCTTTGTGGATCATAAACTGGAGCTGGTTGGGAAGGAGTACTTGCAGATTGACCTCCAAAGATATTAGAACCTCCTTGAGTGGTTCTTTGTCTTCCTAAACGATCAGAAACCCATTCAGTTAAACCGACGTCCGGAAGTCCAAACCATGATCCTGAATGCCAAAGTCCCATTATTTACCTCCTGAAACTGTTTTATTAGCTTGTGCTTCCATTACAGGCATATTTTTTGGAGTCATTTTGCCTTTACCGGAAACACTTTCTTTAAGAACGCTAACTAAAGAGGGTATTTCCTGTAATGCTTCTTCTAAGGTGGAATAAACATAGGTTTCATCTTCGCTTCTAGTGTTGGTACTTAGACCCTCACCATAAGCATGTCCATTAACTACAATGCCATTTTTGGCAAAGCGGATATTTATATCTAGTTCAACATCATTTTGAGGTACAGATTTTACTTGCATATTTTTTCTCCACAAAAAAAGCCCCACGAGAAATACTCTCGTTGGGCTTGCTATGTTTGGCTTGAGCCTAACTAATTTAAGAGTAAACCTTTAAAAAGAAGTTGTCAAGGGGAAGTTATTAAACAGACTCCTGGTTTTAGGCACCATTCAGTTCCTCTAAACACAGCAGTTCCTAAAAATGCAATAAGAACTAAGAAAAATATTACAAACAATTTTATTGTCCATTTAATTACCATACTAATATTATATACCCTATAGGCAAATTATTTGCCAATAAACTTTGGTACATTTTGACTTCTATAATATCTAAGCATCTCTTCGTTCAAATTATACTGTTGAAGATCCAAAATATTATTCATAAGAGATTGTTTATACTGAGGCTGAACTTGAGTTGTAGTTTGAGTTAATTCTTGCCAAGTTGTTTTAGGGACTAAAAGATATATTTTATCTAATTCTGCTAATTTCGTTTCAAATTCTTGCCTTTGGAAATTTTGTCCAACTTGATAACCACCAATCCAAGATCCAAGAAATACAATAAAAAGGATAGCAAGGAAACCAACAATTATTAAAAACTTTTTCTTCATCTTTCTAAGCATATCTTACTGCAAAATTCTCTCCAAATCGTTCTTTAATTCGACCAGGTACTTGTTGATCATATAGGCGGTGGCACGGAACACACAAAGCTATCCAATCTTCTAATTTCCTTTTATACTCTCCACTCTGATTAGCCCACTGTATCTTTTTAGTGCTTCCACAGTGTTCACATTTCTGAGGCTTACCTTTATAACGCTTGACCCAATAATGCAATCCTGAATAACCAACATTCTCACCTTTCCATTCGGGGTGTTTTTCATTGGCATATTGACCCTTTTTAAACTGATATTTTTCTTGACGATGCTTAAAAGATTTAGAGTTCCTATAACATTCACCACTACAGAAATTACTACTCCTCACTTTAAGTACCGAAGACAAAACATAAAATGTCTTATTACATGCAATGCAAACTCTTTCTATCTTAGGTTTTGTTTTAGCTAAACTGACTTTTCTTATAGTCTCTTCAGAACGCTTCTTACCCAACCAGTAGGCTGAACCTTTTATAAACTTACCTCTGTTATCTCTAAGAATTAAGGATTGTTTCATATACTTCTAACCATTCTGTCCAATGGGTATCAAGGTCCCATCTTTTTAGTATATCATGCCTTGCTGCTTCTCCAATTTGTTTCCGTAATTGTTTATTTTCGATTAACATTGATAAATACTTTTCCCAATCCTCGAGGGTATCAGCTATAAAACCAGTTTTGCCATGTTTACAGATTGGGGCTCTTGCCGGATCATTCCAAGGATTACTGGCATAAACTGTAGGAGAACATACCATAGGTATACCAAGTAATCCGCCTTCTATAAATTTTATACCTGTTTTACACGAATTGAAATAATCTGATATGAGTGGTACTATTTCAATATCAGCATCTAAGGTTTTGTGTTTATATGGCCAATAATCCGGTTTTACGGCAATGTAAAATTCTCTTCTGCTTCTGGGAATTTCCTTAAAAACATCCTCACCCCAACCAATCTCTGTCACTAACTTATCAGAAGAAAATCCACCATAACCGCAGTAAACTAACTTTACATTAGGATATTTCTCAAGCACTTTTTTAATGGCTGGCATCACCATTCTTAGGTCTTCATAATGCCCTTTACTTCCGAACCAAACTAAACGAATCTCATCACTGTTTCTTTCAATATGTAGAGATTCTTTTCCGTACCACCGAGTATCCAAATAATTAGGTAAAACATATATGGGAGCTTTCGTAAATCTTGCGTAATTCTCTGCTAATAGTTTATTGGTAACTGTGAGGGCATCAACCTTCCTAATAGTTTCAATTGCACTACCTCTAAATCCTCCCTCTATGTGCTGTAAATTTTTGCGTTCTCTTTTGTAGCTGTCTAACATCGCGTCATCTGCCTCAAAGACTGCTTTGGCACCCTGCTCATGGATCCTATCCACTGCCACAGGGTTTGATAATTGCTCCAAAATCACCAAATTGGCTCCCACTTTACCCACTACATCATCTTTCCATGCAGTGTAAGGGACTATCACCATCTCATGTTCGGTTTGGGTATTTAACCTGTCAGCAATACCGTTAAACCTCCAATAAGGTGAGGCAGTCCCATTCGTGAACACAATAATTTTTAAGTGATCGTTATTATTTTTCTGCACTTTGATTAGCCTCCCTTTGTTGTATTTCTTCCCTTTTCTTTTTGCGGCATGAGAAACATCTTTTTGGGCTGAACAAACCTTTTTGTTCAAAGTATTTTTGTTCACCTTCAGTGAAGATAAACTCCCGATCACAATCGACACATTGTAATCTAATATCTTTATTAGACTGTTGCGAATTGGCCATTTCTATCCCTCCTTTCGGCATGAACCCTTCTATGAGCATCTTCGTTTGGAAGTAGTAATAAATTACTTAATTCGTTGTTTGTTCTATCTCTATCAATATGGTGGATTACTTCTTTTGGATCTAAATATCTGCCTAAGGATTGCTCCATCACCAATCTATGCTCACGGACATATCCTCTAGGTTTGGTAGCGTAAGGATGTTTTGGAAAATAAATAGCAATATATCCATCTGTTGTTTTTACCCTACCACCGCTCCAATTGTAATGATTTTTACCTTGTATTTGTGGAAGGGGTCCCATCCGGTGCCAAGTAACCTTCCTCCCTATCTGACTTTGCCCAGAACATTTTTTACTGCAAAATTTACGTTTACGATATTTAAGTTCTGACTTATAAACTTTGAACTCAATCTTACAGGTTTGACAAATTAGAGCTATGTAATTCTCTTCTGATTTAATAAACTGACCAGACACACTTCTTTTATGCTTTCCTCTATTATTCATTTTTTTCTCCTTTTAATGGATCAAAAACAAGTTTTTGCGGATCAACTTTCTCAGCCTTTAAATACTCAGAGAGGAATAGAAATTCAGTGTCAATAGGTAATCGTAATAATTTAGGAAATACCTCCTCTAATCCGTTTTGGCATGCAAGTTGCACATGACCATGACCAATAATTACTTCATCCTTTTTATCCTCCGGAAAATCATCCTTTAAATTCCAGTTATAATAGCCATCCTCAACAACACTAAACCCCATATCTTGAACAGCTTTTTTACCCTGCTCTGATAATTGCCAGTGAGGGGCTTTGAACACTTTTGCATAGGGTATGCCCCTGTTAATAAGCATCTTTTCAGCAACCATTACTCTCTTTTTAGCCTCATCATAGGAAATATCCTCGAACTCACCTTTATTGTGAGTTAACCCATGCAAACAAACTTCAATCCAGTCTTTAGATTTGATTAAAGCATCACAAAATGGCTTAAATTTCTCTTGGGTAATAGGAGTGGGCTCACCAAATCTAATCTCCCAAGGCACAGTAAATAATGAAACCTTGAAGTTAGGATAATGCTCGTGTAAGTCTTCTAAAAGCCCCAGATTACTGTTTCTAGGCGAAAAGTCATCGATTTCAAGCACAATTTGCATAGTTTAATCCTCCCCTCTCTCTTCCATGAATTTTTGGATGACAAGATATACAAAGAACTATTAAGTTTTCTAACGTATTGTTTCTTTTGTCTTGATCAATATGGTGGATCATTATTTTTTCCTCAGTTCCACAATTTGTACATTGATGATTGTCTCTTTCCATAACTACTTCGTATAAACCTCCAAAATATCTATCCCTGTGCCATTTGATTTTTACATCTTTTCTTTTATCATTATCCTTTTGACTAATAACTTTCCTTTTATCTCTATTGGTTTTATTCCACTTTGCAGAACGAGCAATTACCTCCGCCCTATGGCGTGCATACCATTTTTTATTATTCTCTTTTTTCTTTTCCGAATCTTTATAAGCCACTCTGCCCTCCTATAAACCTTTCCAACTTTTCTACCTCATCTGGCCAGGTAATTTGGCTGGCTGCCTTTAGTCCACGTTCCTCAAGGTCTCTTCTTTCCTCCGGATTATCAATAAGCCTTAAGCATTGTTTGGATATATCTTCTTTGGTCAACTCTGCAAACCTTATAATTGGACCTTTCTCATCAAAAGCAAAAACTTCTGGTCCAGCTACATCAGGGGTTACCACAGCAGTACCACAAGACAGAGCCTCAATGGCCAGCAAACCATACCCTTCAATTGGTGCTGACTGCATATAGACAGTCGCTGAAGAATATAGCTTGCCTAATTCCTCCTGGGAGGGATTTTGAATATGTTGATCAACAAACTCAAAAGCGGCTGGCAAAGGGCTAGAATCAAAAGTGACAATCTCAATATCCGGTCTTACATTCTTGATATGTTCCAAGGCAGCGAAACCTAAAGAGGGGTTTTTACGGATTAATCCCCTACTAAAATAAATAATCCGATCTGGCAGTTTGTTTCCGTAAGGCTTAAAAACTTCTTTATCTGTAGCAGGGGAAAGTAAATAAACATTTTCCTGGCCAAATCCTTCCATCATTCTTTTAAGCCAAGGAGCAATAGTGATGCAAAAATCCCATTTTATTCTATAAGTAGGTTCAACAATCTTAGGTTCCCAGGAGATCCGTTCATCATGCTGGACCATATAGCCACGCTTTTTGGTATTGCATCTTTGAACTGACCAGACAGAATTCCAGAGAGTAGCAATAGCCAAATCCAATTGGCCAATATCAGCTAAATCCTCTTCAAAAACAGTCTTAGGCCCTTTAATAGGAATCATTGTTTCCACACCTTTTTCATCACTGACTAAATAGACTTCATGACCTTTAGCAGATAAACCATTTGCTATCTCTAAAATGATCCTGATTCCACCTGAAACTGCTCCTATAGGAGCAAAAAAAGCTATTTTCATACTGTCTCCTGTTCGTTTTTCTTAACTTCTTCTAATTTTGTCTGGATTACCTTCTTTTTAGCCTCTGCCCTGGCAGGGGACATGATCTGATCCATTTTTTCCTGCACTCTATCTTCCTTTTGGTCTAGCAGTTCTTGGTATCTTTGGCCGAATAAAGCCAAATTCTCCGGAGTATCAGTAGTTTCACCATGATAAATATGGTAAATAACAGCCTGGGGTAATACACAAAGCGGCACATCCTCAAAATGGGCTCTCATAAAGAAGTCCCAATCCTCCCTCCCCCCTTTATAACCCTCAAAAAAGCCTCCCAAGGCATCAAAAACACGCTTTGATACCACTAACCCATTACCTGTTAAGGCTGTCCAGGGATGAGGGGTGAAGATTTGCATTGATTCCTGCCCTTCAGAGGGAAAAATGGTCCGGTCAATCCTCCAATCAGGTGAAATTACCTTTCCTTCATGGTCAACATTTTCTCTGATTGTGCTATAAATGGATCCTTCCTCAACAATCCTATTTATAACTTCTAAAAAGTTCTGTTTTGGAAAAGAGTCTCCATTAATAATCACTAAAAACTCTCCTTTGGCTACCCTTGCAGCTTCATTGACAGTTTTGGCATACTCAAACCCCTCTTTTTTATGGCTGGTAGATTGAATACCATGAGTTTGAGCCCATTCTTTGGTTCCATCCTCACCTTCACCATCAATTGCTATAATCCACTCAAAATCCTGGCAAGTTTGAACCTTTAAGGCAGCCAAAATCCTATCCATGTTTGCCAATTGGTTATAGGTAGGTGTAATAATGCTAAATTTCATCTTGTGGCCCTTCCTAAGACAAAAGGACAAAAGTCTATCTGTTTAACTACCAAAGAACCCTTATTAATATTCCAACCACAATCCTCCAAAAGCTCATATCCTGCCTCTGCAGATTCAAATACCTGTTTATGAAACTCGGATTTATGATTAACCGGAAAAGAGAAGATTAATTCTTTGCACTTCAAGTTTTTTAGGAAAAACTCCGGATCCGTTAAATGTTCAATTGTTTCCAAGGATACACAAATATCAGCTTCTGGCAATTCATCCTTATTAAGATCTTTTTGATTTAAAGTAACCTTCGCTGCCCCCTGTGCTATCCTGAGATTCTTTTGAGCATACTTTAAGGATTCAGCATCAATATCAGCAGCATAAACCTCACTAGCTCCTAAAGATAAAAGCCAGGCACCATAACCAGTCCCACAAGCAGCATCAATTACCTTTTTGCCTCTAACATATCTCATGGCATAAAGATACCGGCTTAAGTGTTCCAATAAAGTTTCATAGTCGCTTTCAGAACCTTGCATTCCTCCAAAAACTACTCTTTCACCTGTTGGTGTCATTTTTTCTCTCCCTTCTCAAATAGGAATAAATAATTTTCAAGCATGAACCTGGCCGGCAAAATTGTCCTTATATCTCGCCTGTATAAAAACTTCAAACCTACCAATTCAGCTAAGTGTAAAAGTTGTCTCTCAGTAGGAATAATTAAATGCCAATCGCTTTCAATCCAAACATCATCTGGCAAAACAATAACCACATACTTTTTAGATACCCTAGTCATCTCATCCAAAACAGCAATAGGAGCCGCCGCATGCTCAAAAGAATCTCTGGCATAAACCAAATCAAAATTTGAATCAGGATAGGGGATTTCGTGCATATCACCAATTTTGATTCTTGGGTCAGATCCGTTTGCTGGATTAATTTCTAACCCAGTAACCTTTCCTGGCAGAAAATCCATTTCTAACCCACTACCACAGCCTACAGACAGTGTGGAAGTTATATCTTTTGGTAAATAAGAAGCTAGAGTTGCAAATAAACCCTCAAGGCCACTGGACCTCATTTCCTCTTTTCCTATTCTATTAATCCACTTTTGTATTACCTTCATTTTTTACCTCTTTTCCTTTTTAATCTTTTAACTGTGGCAGTTTTAAGAGGAGAATATCTGGCAAATTTGATTGTTTTTGGTTTTGATTTTCTCTCTACCTTCTTATATTTAATCTTTCCGCATCTTTTACATTGCTTATCTGGAATCTCATCATAGTTTGGGTCTTCCAAAAATCCTGCACGTCTAAGAAACATGACTTCGTAAAACAGAACCGTTGCTTTTGGTTTAACGTATTTTTCGTATTGATGGTCAAACACCCTGCAAACCAATTCTTTATATGTTTGTTTTATTCCAGGTATAGGATTTTCCCACTCCCACTCAAAACTTATTCTCATTTTTCTTTCTCTACCTCCAATGCAACAATCAATTTATCTTTACCTACTCCAGCTTTATTAACTTTCCTTATAATTAGATTCTTAAGCTTATATTGCTTAATAAGTTGATCAGCTACTTTATGTGCAGCCTCTATACAAGCATCTCGGATTACATTATCAATAGAAACCATTGAAAGTTTTTCACAATATCTTTGAATTACTACATGTAATTCTGTTGTTCTCATTTTTTACCTTCCTTATTTGCTTTTTTATTAAGCACTGAAACCAAAAAAGTAAAATCTTTAGCTCTTTTTTCCTCAACCTTATTTATCATTCCCACTAATTCAGCAACCAGTTGACCAACTCCTAACCATCTCAAAATAATAAATTTAAGTTGCTTCATATTGTGTTTGTTTCTCCTTCTTTCTTCTTTCAAAATAGTCTGGATATTTTTGATGCTGGCCTTCTGTGGTATCCATGTGTGAAATCCGGTGCATGGGAATATAGCAAGGCATATACCCCATCTTAGTAAAAGCTAAAGAGGCTTCCCTGTCCTGATTGCCATGCAGGAATTTATCTGTCCACCTAAAGTTTTTATAAGCCCTGGCATCAATGGCAGCACAAAGCCCACCAATATGGAAAGCTACTTCCACAAAGTAAGGACCTATCATAGAATTACCAATCCTAGGCCCACCACCTGGGTTATGAACCAATCCTTCCGGATAAGGTGACATATAGAGCAAGTGGTTTCTCTTCCAAAGATCCACTACAGACTCAAGCCACCGCTTAGTCATAAACTCACAATCATTATCAACTTTAAGAATAATTTGATATTCGCCAGTATCTTTTATACAATCTAATACCTCATTGGAAGCGATGGAAATACCTTTATTTTCTTTGTTGAAGATTAGTGCAACATTTCGTATGCCATGTGCTTTGAGTGGGACTCGAAAAGCATCAAATTCTCGATCCTGTTGTCCTTCTTGTCGTGGTTGATGTGGTGTACTACTTCCTTGGGATTGAGATACCTGCCCAAATGTTTCTCCATTACTAACCGATGCTCCAGAACGTAACCCCTTTTCCCAGAAGATGGATGAGTTGGGTACTTTATCCAGATATACCCCAGCATATGTATAGACTTGCCCCCCTTCCAATTCCAATGATCCTGTTCTTTGGGAGTAGTCCCCTTCGTTATCTTTGTTTGTCTTATTTTTTGTTTTGTTACTTGATCCCGTTGTTTCCCTAACCAATACCTTTGAGGATTCTTTTTGTGTATTTTGCTCAACTTCCTTCGATGTTCTGCCGATAATTTTTTCCCCGTCAATGCTATGCTGATTTTCTGATGGATCTCTGGAGTATGGAGTTGCTTGGCTCTCTCTTTGGCTACCTCTCTTAATTTCAGGGTTATATGTTTTTTGTAGTCCCAGGCTTTCCGAAGTTTCCTTCTGTGTTCTTCCGACAGTTTCTTGCCTTTGTTCCAAGATGTTCTTAAATTTAATGAACCATTCTTTTGTTTCATCTTTGCTTCCGTTATCGACAATAAACAAATCAATTGGATAACTAGTTGATTGGTCTAAAGACTTTAACATCCTCATTGTATACTCAAGACGATCGTATGTCAACATGAATCCGGCCACTTTAGGGTTTTTCTCTGCTTCCCTGTCATTTCCTAAATAGGGAAGATAAATAGGGCAACCGGAAGGAGAAAATGTAGGTTTAAACATGGTCATTCCTAATTCCTGGTCAAACCAGGACTCTGTTTTGACCTTTTTTGACTTGGTATTTTGGTGAAGATAATAATTAGTAGCAATTACCGGCACTCTTTGGAATTTGGCTCCCCACTTCATCATCCTAACCCACATATTCCAGTCAATAAACTTAGGCAAGGTCTCATCAAATCCGCCTACTGCAAAAGCCAGATCTCTTTTGTGCATTACCTCAGAGGTATCAATATAGTTTCTATTTAATAAAAATTGAGCATCAAAATTGAATGCAATGCCTTGACTGCCTTCATCTTCCAGTTTCTCCTCGTTAAAAAGCCACATATCACAATAGGCCACATCCAGATCTGGCACCTTCTCAAATCTCTTGATTAAAATATCCAAATGGTAAGGTAGGAACTCACAATCATCATCCAGATAGGCAATAAATTCACCTTTGGAAGCAAAGATCCCTACATTTTTAGGTTTGGTATCTGATCCTGAATTTTTAGGTAGTCTAAGGTATTTAATACGCTCATCTTTAGAAGCATACTTACCAACTACCTCTTGGGTATTATCAGTAGAACAGTCATCAATAATAATTAATTCCCAATCTTTAAATGATTGATTAATCACTGACTCTATAGCTCTAGGTAAAAAATGTTCGCATCTATTGAAAGTACTTAAAATTACACTAACTTTGGGCAGGTTTGTTGTTTGCTGCATTTGCTGGCTTTGCGATTTCAGTCTCTTTTTGTGGTTCAGTTGGTTTTTTGACTTCAACTGGCACATAGACTGGGACCATCTTGCCTATTAAAAATCCAGCAACAAAGTCTCCGGAAGACATACCTGTAAGCTGTGTGTATTCATCAGCACTTAGCCTTAAAGTGTAGCCTTTTAGAACTCTAGCAGTAACTTTTCCTTCTGGTTTATTGTCCATATTTTTTACCTCCTTTCTTTAGTTTATTGGCATCCCTACAGCCCCTGATCTGAGCAAACTATCAGGATACTCAACTCCATAAGTAAGCATTGTTCTTTGATAATGGTTTTTTACCCATCTCCAATTCCTTAAAAGGTTTATAACTGTTTTTCTGCCTCTTTTTTTAATATTTCCCCACTTTGGCCTACCAATTAAAATCTCATCAGCAGATTGCATTGAAAGTCTATAACCCTGCAGATGAAACTCACCTTTGGTAATCCTACAGACATAACCAGACTTTCCGGAGAGTCCGGCAAAGATACCGGCAACATCTCCATAATTCCTTTGTCTAATCCTAAGCTTAGGACTGATCTTTTTAAGTAATTGTTGAAATCTACTTAGTGTCATTGTTATACCTTTCTTCAATCTTCTTGGCTTCTTTTTTTGAATCGTAAAACTCACAATTTATCTTTTGTGTATAATCTTCCAAAGCCTGTTCTGGATCCTTCCTGAATCCACTTTTACAATGAAAAAAACCTATCTCATAAGCTGTCTTAAACAATTCCTCCAAAACTTTCTCTTTTAAATCTTTTTCTTTAAAAAATATGTGTCTGCTTAAGGGATTCAAGTTCATATCACTTTTAATGCTGCCAAAATTAATAAAAAAGTTAATAGTTCACTAATAAGAGTAGAAATTCCCCAAGGCCTCCTAGCTTTACCCCATACAAATGGATATAACCAAATGTTGAATATTCCTAATGCTATTAATAGCCATGCCCAATTATTTAAATGACTGATATTCATTTTTTACCTTCCACTGTTTCATAAGCCATAATGTCATCCTCTGCCACAACAAACATGACATTCTTCTCTCCAAATACCTGAGAATAGGGGATCTCTCCTCTTTGAACCGGTCCCAGATTAAATAAAGCAGCTGCGGAATATTCAGAGTAATAAACCAAGTCTCCTGGCTTGAATTTTGTATCTCCACCATGAACAATCTCCCCTAAATAAAGGTTTTCACCGGCTTTTAATTGTCCTGGCATTAAGATTTGGGCATTTGCTTGAGCTTTCTCGCTCAAATTGAGGCGTTTTAATAAAACTCTATTTGTGTTTGGTATAAGCTGAAACTTTTTCTGATCCATAATCTAACCTTATTTTGAAACTAACATAGGACCACACCATACTTGTCAAGAGGGGAAAATAGCCTTGGTTGCTTTCTGGGAAAACCCCCAAGGCCCTAACAACTCAATCCTTAGGAAGAAGCTGTAGACTCGAATCGGACATCAAAGCTATCGTTTAGAACACTGGTAGCCCATGATGCTTTCCAACCGATGTCTGAGTACAACCTAAGAGGCGAGCGAGGAGACGGAGAATCAACGTAAGTCTCCAAATTTTGCAATTTGGACACTCCGAAGAAGTCGGCACCCATGATATGAGTAACGTAAACATCAGTACTTGCAGAACCTGAACCTTTCAGGACTCTGGAATTCTGAGACATTACCCAGCGGATACCATACATCTCACCAGCTTCACCATTAAAGACTGCATCAATACCCCTTTCGGTATAGATGTGAGCATTCACCCAATTAGAATCACCTTCTAAATCGAAGATGACATCAGGATGGGCTACAGCCACAAATCTATCTTTGGTATGAGGTTTAGCAGAGAAGCGGTTTAATTGCCTCTTTGCCCTTCTTAAATCGTAGACAGCAATAGTGTCACCAGCGTTGATTGAGTTTCGGGTTGGGTTGAATCCAGCACTGTTGCTATAAGCAGCAGTTGCGTACATCACAGTCCCACCGGCATCAATAACATTTCTGATAACTGTATCTATCGTTAAGGTAGCTTCATAAGCCAAAGCATTGATTGCTTCTTTAACTGTTCCATCCACAGCGGTCAATTCAACAAGATCTGTAACAGTCTCGTAATTACCATACTGTGCAAGGGTGGCAGAGATTAAAGTAGCGGACAAACCAGCAGGAGTTGGATCAGTTCCTTCAGTTAAAGCGGTAGTTTTAGCGGATGGATTAGTTATCCTATTCCAAACCACTGTTTTACCCTCATTCTTCGGGATCCGGCCAGCTAAACCTAACTGTTCGTACACAAAATTCTCTTGGCACCTCATCAAGAATTGCTTTTCGTAAAAAGCCTTGATTGGACCAGGTAGAATACCTGTAGTAGTAAGAGCCATAAATTTGGTTTCTCCTTTCTACCCAGTTCTACTCAGCGTGAGGAAGTTGTTTTTCAAGATCGGCTAACTCTTCGGGAGTTTTGGCGTTCTTGATCAAGTCCTCAAGGTTTTTACCCTTGGAACTCGGAGCCCCAGAAGGTGAAATTGCTTGTTCGGCTGCCTGTTTTGCAACAGAAGCTGTCACTTGCTGTTTTCCCTTCTCCGCACCTTTTTCCATCAAGTCCATGACCTGTTTTACATAGTCGTAGAATCTCAATCGCTTATTGGATGCAAACATTTGCTTATACCAACCTGCAATCTGCAGTACGAGATTTTGATCAAAGTCAGGATTTTCCTCAATAACTTCTTGAGTATTGGGGTCAACTTTAGGAGGTCTAAGTGCTGGGAAGTCTGTCTCAACTTGCTGGACATCACTTTGAAAGGTTTGAAAGATTTGTTCATTTTCCTGAACTTCTTTATTTTTTTTAAGTTCTTCTTGAACAACCTCTCTAGCTTTCTTAGCAACATCTTGCTGATATTCCTCTTGAGTTATCTCACGAGGTCCTTCAGGAGTTTCTTCTTGTTCCCAAGGCAACTTGCCACCGGTTTGTTGATCCTTCTTTTGATCAGAAGGCGGAGTTAAATCAAGATCCGGTAGTGCAGGTTTAATTTTCTTAAGCTCTGCATTTTCCTTTTCCAATATTTCCGCTTTCTTTGCCTTCTCGCTTAGCTTTTGAAACCTTTTTTGGGCTTTTGCTGAAAGCTGGGAAAGATCCACATCCTCTTCTGGTTCTTCTTCTTTCTTCGCACCTTCTTCTTCACCTTCCGTTTGAGGGGTTTTTTCGGGGGCTGATTCCGATTCAGGGGTTTCCTCACCTGGTGTCTTCCCAGTTTCCTGGACCTCGGCATTAGCTCGAGCTTCTTCCTCGGCAAGCACATCTTCTGTGCTTTTTGACACTTCTGCAGCCTGGGAACTATTACTATTTGAATTTGGCATTTTTATCACCTCCTCTCAATACAACCCACCAATTTCCAATAAAAAAAGACGCTGTAATGCGTCTTCCTTATCGTTTTATTAATGCGGACAGGGTGCTTCCGCTAAGAGGCGTGACTACTCACACCTAACTTTAAAATATACCTTATAGATTCAATTGTCAAGTAACAGGCACTATAAAACCATCTTTAACAGTAAATTTATCAGGATCCAAAGGGAGTGTGTGAATAACTGGACAGGACTGGCAAATAAACTCTCTGCCAATTTGTTTAACTTGGTGGTTTTGCATACTTGCTGCCATCTGGGAAGCTCTGGCATTAATTTCATCCTTATTCATGATCTCAGTACCTTCGTTATCAATCCAGAAGTTTTGATCATGAGAAGGTGGTAAACCGGCAGGTTTAACCAGGGGTTTTCTTGCCCTTTCCGGCCAACCTGAATCTTTATCTACTCGGGGAATTTGAAATACCGGTGTATCTTCTTCCATTTAAGCCCTTCCTCGAGCAGATAATTGAGCCATCTTTTTATTACCATACTTTGCTCTGCCGGCATTGGCTGCTACTGCTCCGGCAATCCTGGCTGCCTCAGCAGGGGATTTACCCTTAGCCCTATATTCAGCTGCCACATTAGATTTAACAGTTGCAAATCTGCCACCTTGGCCAAGAGGAGCTTTAGGATTTGGTTTAGGATCCATAATTTTCATCATATCCCCACCATTAATCATTTGTTGAGCTTTGTCACCATGTGCTTTGTGGATCTCTGCCATTAATCGTTCATGATCTTTACTTATCATCCTTGCTCACCCCCTCCCCACTTGTTTCTACCGGATTCTCTACCGGTATCTCTGCTAATTTTTTTCTATCCTCCACAATGCTTAAAGCATCTTTCAAAGCCTTCTCAATCTGATCAGAAATAATAAACTTCAAACCTACATCCTGCAGGTTTAATTCTTTGCCAATAGAAGGAGTGAGGTTGGCTTTTAAAGAAGCAATCATTTTACCCACATACCTTTTATAAACATCCCACTCATCAGTTTCAGCAAGTTTTGTCAAAAGATCATTTTCTCTTTTGATCATTGCTTCCTGCACATCTATTGAAGATTCTTTTCTTTTGGCTTCTATTTCAGCCATTGTAGGACCAATAGCAGGTGGGGCAGAAGGTGGAACTGCCTGTTCTGCTTGCTGTTGGCTTTTAATCTCTTCTGGTCCAACGGATTCATTTTTCATATTATGCTCCTGCTGGAATCCCTCCCATCCCTCCTAAGACTGCCATAGCTGCTTTCGCTATTTCAGCATCATTAAATGTTCCTTGATCTGCTGGCTGTGGTTGTTGAGCTTGTGGGGTTGCACCGGCTGCAGCAACTGCTTGTTCTTCAGGTGTCATTTGATGATAAGCTGGCATTGAACCTTTCATATACTGTCCTTGTCCTAATTGATCCTGGTTTGCTGCAGCATTAGCAGCTGTCTCCACTGATCCTGCCGGTCCTACATTCTGTTCCGGCATGGAAATGATCTTATCCCAATCCTTAACTCCAGCACCAATCAGTCTTCGTTTATAGAGTTCTGCAATGTCTATATCTGCTCCTTTTGCTCTGATTTCCTGCAAAAGTTGGGGTGCTTGGATAAAATCCTGTAAAACAGCTGAGGCAGCCTCACCTTCATCAACCAAGGATCTTTTCATAGTAGAGCCTGAATCCAGATCAAAAAAATACTGAGTTGGTCCCTTTCCTTTCTTATCATTTAGGTAGTTCTTATTAACAAGGGCTTTCCCTTCATCTCCTGATTCAAAAACAGTTAATAAATCTTTCTCACTGGGGAACATCTTTTGTAAATCTTTAACCTCCGGTCCAAAAATCCTCAAAGGTACAGAAAGATCCAGCTTTTCAGTGGTCAAAGCCATCCAGCGTTCATAGATTTGGTTTATAGAATCCTCCATCATAAACCTGTCCCACTCATCCCTGGCTGATTCTTTCATTTGGTTTTGTCTCAAAGCCTCCGGAGTCTTACCTAAGTTCATGTCAGAACCTTGTGGCTTTGCTACCAAAGAAGATCCGGCCAAATTCTGTAAAGATGACATCAAAAAGCCATAAGTAGACTGGAAGGTATTGAGCCACTCTGTAGTCTTCATATTCATAATTTGAACATCAGAGTTAGGATGATTCATGTACCATTTCTCACCAGCTCCCCACTTGATTGAATTTGGCACTACCTCGTTTATATTGATATGCAGCGGCGGGAAGACAGCATATTTAACACCATCAAAGTAGAGATTAATCAAAGAGTTCAAGGCATACTGCAAAGTCTTCCCCTTTTCAAACTCACCTAAACCAATAAGAGAATCCAAAAGCGGGAAACTGTGCTTGACTATAATAGGCAATAAGCCTCTGACATAAGGATTTTTAACAATTCTTAAAATATAGGGCCTGGAAGTTTTAACATCTACCATCTGTGGTGACCAGGTAATCCACATCTCCCTTCTGTATTCAGTGAAAAGCTCTATATCTGGAAAAACAGCATCACCACGCTGGTTGGGAAACCTTTGACGCTCAACATAAGATTTATTCTGTTGAGTATTGGCTTTGGAGGAATCACCTTTGGCTTTCCTTAGTTTCAGATCATTCAAAAGCCTCTCTATCTCAGACATGTTCCAAACCTTGGGATTCTGACCTTTGAGCCAATCAGGAGATACCACAGAACGAACATTGAACCAGTCAGATGAGTCTATATTCTTTTTGCCTGGTTGTGGCCTGACATCACGCATTCCAATAAGATTAATCTCCGGTCCCACATAGCCATTGTTCGGATTAACTCTCCAGGGTACCAAACCAAAGAAGGATCCATAAACATTAGAATAAATATCCATAAATCTAAGTTTGAGTAAATAGGAATAGTCTTCATTAGCATTTTTCTGATAATGCTTTAAAAGCATATTCATCAGCATATTTTTCCCTAAGTTCTTTTTGGAATCGGCGTAAGCCCTGCCGGAAGGCTCTTGGGCCATAACTCTTGAGCCACGCTCCAACACCATTGTAGAGAGGGTAGAGTCATAAACTTTAGATTTAGTGGTTTTACTTAATTGATCTTCGGATTTTCCAAGAAGCATCGCCTCTTTGTCATCCCACGAGTCTCTAACAGTGGAAAGCCAAGAATAGGAATCAGATTCATGCTCTTGGCACTCTTCCAGGAGCTTGGATTGGTCTTTCTCAGATTCCTCAATTTTTTGTAGGTTTTTAGGTTCTTTTTTTGAAGCAGCCATAGTCTATATTAATTTCGACTGCGACTACGGCTTCTTAAACGGAATCCTCTTTAACTTCTCACCAATAATAATATCGGTTACAAATCCATTATACACTTTTAAAGAAATCTGCAACACCCCATTCTGAGTCTTGGTTACTAAATCATCCAACTTGAATAAATAGGGTTTTTCTTTTACCATAAACTCACCCATTTTTTTTATAGCTTCCTCTAGTATCTTTTGTTTCTCTGGTTCAGTCATATCAATTTAATTGGAAATAATATATTAATTAGTTTTTGGTGATTATCAAGGATCTTCTGATGCTTCTTCCAGAGTCTATATTTCCATGCAAATGATGCTGTTAATTTAGTCATTTATATACTCCGGCAAATCATTTGTTGGGATCTGCTGGATCCTTTCATTAACATTAACAAATTTTGCACCTTCCGGTATCTTGGTAGGTAACTCAACTAAAATATAGGTCAAGGCATCAATAGCATCCTTTTGCTGATCTCCCCACTCCTGCTTTATTTTCTCACCATCTGCAGACCGGACAGTTTTCCACCTTAAGCCTTCTATTTCTGCAGCAAACCAATTAACCACCCTGCCTTCAACTTCATGGATTAAATTAGAAGAGATATAAAGTCTGGGTTTATTGGTAGCAAGGTTGACTTTGCCTACTTCAGTAAGCTTCTTGGCCCTGAATTCATCCCAATTATCAGTAACTGCTCCGGTTTCTTTCTTTACCCCTTGAATTGGAATACCGTAACGCTTTAATTCTGCCAGATCTTCAGCTTGGGCAGAATCACCCCTCCAACCGGTAATAAACAATCCTGCCAGCTTTTGTTTAAGTCTTTGGGCCAATAAATCAGTAGTCAAACCTTTCTCATAAATTCCATCAAAAATATAAATATCGTCCCCATGTAAAGCTACAAATATGGCAGCTGTATAGGCAGAAGTAAAACCAAAATCAATCCCAATCCAGATAGTCTTACCCTTTGGTTGAAAGCTGGACATATCCAAAACATGAACATCCCTCCTCCACCAATTACAAACCAGTCCTACTTTTCTGACAAACCTTCCAAACTCCCTCACCTGAAGCTCTGAAGGATCCAGAAGCATCTTAATTTGATCAATCTGGTCTTGGGTAAGGTGAGTGTTATCTTTCCATGCTGGAGTCCTTAAAGCTATGCCCTTGGCCTCTGCTCCTTGGTAAACCTCATCATAAACCCAAGTCATACCATTGATAGGAGTCATGGTTAAGATAATATCTAGTGGCACTCCGGCTTCATGTCTTACTACTGCCTCAGTCCAAATATCATGTGGTGGTTCTTCATCAAACCAGATAAGCCTTTTGGCAGCTCCTTGAAACTTCTCTTTGCCTTGCTCGTAAGATTTGAAGGTAATAGTGGATCCATTCTTCAGATGAATCCGCTGGATAAGTTCTCCTCTTAAATATTCAACTTTTGCTATATCCTTTTCCTTTAAGAATTTGAGTAATTTGGGCTGTGCTCCTTCCAATTGGGTATCAAAAGATGGGGTAGCCACCCAAACTTCAATAGGTGGGACAATGGACCGGTTTGGATGAGTACCGGTCAAGAAGTAGTAAACCTCACGAGCTCCCCACTCGGTCTTCCCGGTTCTGTTGCCGCCTATAACCACCCTCGTTTTAGAGGATGATCTAGTCAATTCATTCTGATAGGGTAGAGGCTCCCACTTCTCCATTTGAAGCTCCTTTTCCTGGATCTTCTGAAAGCTCAGAGCTATTGCTGCTAGCTCCCTCGCTTCCTCTGGCGATAGCTGCCTCAATGAATCGTTGTAATTCATCGGGTTTCAAAGTGAAAATGAAATTAAACTGCTGAAACTTCTGATAATTTGGATCTTGCCCTAAATTCTTTTCTCCAAACAATTCACTTTCAAGTCTTTCTAAGGCAAATTCCGGTTTAGCCCTCCTAAGTTTTTTTCTAACCCAAAGTGCTCTGGCAGCTTCAATTGAAGACGCAAAAGACGCATCTTCTTTTTTCCAGCGTTGAATAGTGTCATGGCTTCTTCCGATCCAAGCAGCGGCATATTTTTGGATAGGGCAGTCAGCATAATATTTAAGATAAGCCTCTTTAAATTTGGCTTTCTCGCTGTCATCTTCTATTGGTTCCAGTTTAATAGCATCACTCATCCCTTCTCCTTCCTAGAGTTTTGGGGAGAGATAAAACCCTGATAATCTTTGGCTGTCTTAATCCTCTTTAATTGCTTGAAACAGTCATTACAGCAAGGTTTATCGGTATCTAACAAGTGAGTAACCGTAAACCCTTTCCTACATTTGAAACAGATATAACTAAATACTTCCATTATTCCTTTCCTCCTTGGGGTCTTGAGGGGAAGAGAGAAAGTACTTCTCAATAACTGGCAGTATCTTTCTCACTTCTTCCCGATCTGATTCCTTCTCTCGCTCGCTCAGGTCTTTGTACTGAGTATTGGCTTGGCGTTCCCACCAAATAACAGACTCCAAAGGGATAAGTAGCCCATCATAGTCTGGAATCTTAATACACTTACTAAACAAATACTTCATCCACCCAGCCCACGAAGCGTGTTCGTAATGAGACAACTCTTCAACTAGCTCTTGTTGTTTCATTCGGTTTTATTCTCCTTTGTATTCCCTTTGGGAGCAGGCTTAATCTTTTCAATTTTTATACTGACATTTTCCATAATTCTAATTAGTACAATTCCTACATCTCTAAGCAAGTCAGAACCATATCTTTCATCTAACCATTGGAAAAGTGCTTCCTGGAAATTAGCTTCGCTTCCTTTCTCAAGGTCTACGAGTATTTCTTTCATTTCCTCTAGTGTTAATTTCTCTTCTCA